>SKEY01001376.1_pt1 | contig 31954 bp, 24 predicted proteins | sample 4843871 | NCBI WGS metagenome assembly SKEY01 (sample SAMN11008797, study PRJNA524170) | human gut metagenome | biome: Human fecal sample; material: Feces; isolation source: fecal sample from pouch patient p36 | host: Homo sapiens | place: Israel: Tel-Aviv | collected 2016-12-04 | reverse complement strand
ATCTGGTTTTGCTTTAGATACAGTATCTAAAAATTCTAATAAATCATCGTATCCATCCATTATTACTTTAGCATTTTTATCTTGAATTATTCCTGTGCCATCAATTCCTATTCTATGCTTAATAGTTATTGGTTTATTTGTAGCTTCTTTCATAGCAAGTAATATTTCATATACTAATTTTCTATCTGACATTAATGCGGCACCCATTAAATTTCCTGAAACCCTATCAGATGGACAGCCACAATTTAAATTTATTTCAGAATAATTATATGAATTTGCTTTCTTAACTGCTTTATAAGCATCTTCAGGATTAGATGCAGCAATTTGCAGTGCAACATTACCTTCTTCTTCTCTAAAATAAAGCTATTATCGAGATTTTTCAAAATAAAACTTTAGATTCTCTGTATAATTTTGTTTCTTTAAGTATTATTTTTCTATTTTATGGAGGATATCATCTATAGAGAACGAATATTTTATTCATTGATTTTTATCTGTGGAGGTGCACTCCTTGCCCACACTTTTATCCGATTTTTCAACAACTTTATTTGCAGGATTTCCTTCACTTATTGCAATATTTATTTTTGCGTATCTTTACTTATGTTATCGTAAAAAGTATCTTTTTCTTTGGTTATTCTCTTGTTTTGCTCATACATTTCGCATAAAAATCCTCGCCATTGTTTCCCTTAATTTACCGTCTGATTTTTGGCAGATTTATCAGTTTACATGCATTATTTCTATCATTTTAGATTTATATACAACAAATACTTTGCTAAAAATTAAAAATAAAAAAGCTTGGCTATACTTTTTTTTCACATATATTACGTTTCTCATCCTTACGTCTATCTTCAACTTTCCATTTTATACCATATTGACAATTTCGTATATTGCGCTTTCTTTTAGCTCTACTAGAAATGGTTATATGTTTTTAAAACATTTACCCAAAAGTATTCATGCGAAAAATATCGCAGCATTTTCATTCATTGCTTCAGGTCTACTGTTTTTTATTTCAGCAATTTTATGCATAATAGAAATTAACCAAAAACTTTTTTTGTTAGTCGAAGTTTTTCTAAGAATCCTTATAATCATTGGATTACTTTCTGTGTTTTTAGAAAAGAACAATTACGATTTAAACAGTGAAAAAATTCGCTATCAACGATTAACTGAAAATTTACCTGATACAATTTGTCGATTTCATATTCACCCAAACTTTCGTATCGATTATATAAGCCTTGCTATCTTAAAATTAACGGGTTATCCCCCTAAAGAATTTTACGATAATCCTCACTTAATTTACAGCATTATATATCACGAAGATTATCATATTTTTAAAGTTTTAAAAAAACAACCTTCTACTTTTTGCTCTAATCATAATCCCCCAAAACAATACCGTATCATCCATAAAAGTGGTAAATTTATTTGGGTGGAACAGACCTTTTCTCCTTTTTTCGATAATAATAACAATATTATAGGATTTGAATCGCTTATTCGCGATATCAGTCTAAAGCGCTCTCTAGATAAAGAAATGCTTCACTTAAACAATATGAAAATCATCGGTCAAATGGCAACAGAGGTAGCCGATCGTGTCCGAAATCCTTTAACTACAATTTCCGGCTATTTGCAGCTCTTTTATATAAAACCCGACTTTGAAAAGCAACGCAGTAAATTACGTCTTGCATTAAACGAAATAGAAAGCTGCAATAAATTTATTCAACAATATTTATTACTAAGTAAGCAAAAAAATCTTGAGCTGACAAAAAGCAACCTAAATGACATTATTATAGATATTCAATCTATTTTAAATACAAAAGCTTGCAACCTTGATGGATCCCGCAGAATAAACATTCATTTAAATTTAAACCCACTACCCGATCAAATGCTTGATATAAGCCAGATTAAACAGCTTCTCATTAATTTAGCTACAAACGCCTTTGATGCCATGCCCTACACTGGTACATTAACAATCATCACCCTTGCAACACCAAATTCAGTCATTCTAACTATTCAAGATGAAGGTTTTGGAATTCCAGAAGAAATTCTTAAAAATATTGGTCAACCATTTTTTACAACCAAAGAGATGAATTCAGGGTTAGGTCTATGTATTTGTTACAATATCGCAAACTTACATCAAGCTGAAATTAATGTCGTTTCAACTCCCACAGGCACAACTTTTGAAATTACTTTTCCTTTATAAATAAAAAGCGTTTACAAGCACTGTGCTGCAAACGCTTTTTATTTATTTTGGGAATAAGTTCGGCTAAGATTTAGATAAAATCAAAACTCCACTAAATCCCAACCTTATTTTATAGATTATTCTTCAGATACTCTTTTACTTCTTCGGCAGTCTCTAATTGTAGAACTGCTTCTAGGATAACTTTTGCTTCTTCAAAACTAATTTTACGGATTTTTTCTTTTACTTTAGGAATAGATGGTGCACTCATGCTAAGCTCATGAATTCCCATGCCTAAAAGCAATACTGCGGCAGCTGGATCACTCGCCATTTCACCGCACATACCAGCCCAAATATTATGATCTCTAGCTGCTTTAATCGTCGTATAAATTAAACGCAAAACAGCTGGATGGAAATGGCTATATAAATAAGCAACATTATGATTTACTCTATCTACCGCAAGTGTATATTGAACCAAATCATTCGTCCCAATGCTAAAGAAATCTACATATTTTGCCAGAACGGGTGCCATAACTGCTGCAGCTGGAGTCTCTACCATGATACCTAAAGATACATCCTCAGAATATTCTTTTCCTTCTGCAATCAATTCATTTTTTGCTTTTTCAAGCAGAGTTTTCACCTGATTGATTTCTGTAACACTGATAACCATCGGCAACATAATTGCTGCTTTTCCATAAACACCTGCACGTAAAATTGCTTTTAATTGCGGAATAAATAAATCTTCTCTAGTTAAACTGATCCGTAGTGCCCGCCAACCCAAAAACGGGTTATCTTCCGGTGGTACATCAAGATATGCGAGTGGTTTATCTCCACCAATATCCATCGTTCTAATTACACAGATATTACCTGCACATTTTTCTACAGCTTTTTTATAAGCGAGATATTGATCTTCTTCCGTCGGAATATTTTCTTTTCCCATAAATACAAATTCTGTTCTAAATAATCCAACACCTTCACAACCATAAGTAAGTGCTGATTTCACATCGTCGGCGCTTCCAATATTTGCAGCAAGCTGCACTTTCACACCATCTGTTGTAATCGCTGGCAATGGTGCTAGCTGTGCATAATGTTCTTGCTGACGCTTTTGCTCTTCCAATCGTTTTTGATAACTGGTAATCGTCCGTTCATCAGGATTAATTAATACTTCTCCTTCGTCACCATCAATTAATACCATTGTGCCATCTTTAATCGCTTCAACTTTTTTGCCTAAACCTACAACTGTTGTAATCGCCCGCGCTTTGGCAATAATAACAGCATGACAAGTCGTACTCCCCTGTCCTAAAATAACACCGCCAATTTTGTTAGATGGGATATTTGCTATAACGGAAGGCTCTATCTCATGCCCACAAAGGATTACTGCCTCATCACCAAGCTCAGGCTCAGGCACACCGAGTAACCGTTTCGCGATTCGCCTTCCAACATCGCGGATATCTACCGCCCGTTCCTTCAAATACGCATCATCCATTGCTTCAAACATCGCCGCATATTCTTCACTTGCATCTAAAATCGCCCTTGGCGCTGACCCCGTACTCGTAACCTTATCAATAATTGCGCTTTCAAGTGATGAATCCTGTGCCATCATAAGATGAGCTTCCATAATCGCCGCTCTATCTATAGATTCTTTTGCTTTAAGCATTTCAACACTAGCTTCCAAATCAGCAACAACGTTACGAATTGCTTCGTGGACTTTTTGAATTTCAGACTCACTATCACCAGCATCATACGCAGCAAGATATCCGTCTATATTTTGACTTACGAGCATGACTTTGCCGATAGCAATTCCAGAAATAACACCCTTGCCTTGTAATACATCTGGCATAACTATAACCTACCTTTCCAACAGTCTCTATTCTATTCTCCGAATTTAGATTCAACTAATTCAACTAAAGCTTTTACCGCATCTTCTGCATCCGCGCCTTCTGCTTTAATCGTAAGTTCAGTCCCTTTCGTAAGTCCCATTCCCATAATCATTAAGATACTTTTTGCATCCACCGTTTTCCCTTTTGCAGTTACCGTAATTTTACTTTTAAATTTTGCAGCTGCCTGAACAAACATCGACGCCGGTCTAGCATGAATTCCTGTTTCATTCACAATAATAACTTTTTGTTCCATGATTGTATTCTCCTATTCTCTTCTTGCCTTTTTATTTGTAAAATCTAAAATTATAATTTTTGCAACTTTCTGGCGCCTTCAGCCGTAGCAACAACAGTATCAAGCGGACTTCCTAATGAAGCCTCTACGGCTGCGCTAATTGCCCCTTCTAAAATTGGAGTATCTGCTACTTTTACTCTTTCTTTTAATTCTTCATCTACGAGTTCCAATGCAACATCAGTACTTAAAACTGCACTTCCTAAATCCACTAAGACAAGTACACCACTACCATCATCCGCAGCCTCAATTGCAGCTTGAATTTTCATTGCATCAGTACCGATTCCTCCGTCCTCCATACCACCAGCTGCAATGATTTTTTGTTCTGGGCGCGACATTTGCATCGCCATTTCTTTAATTCCTTCTGCTACTTTTGCACTATGTGATACGATTACAATACCAACCATACTTACCACCCCACTTTTTACTTTTTGTAATAATCATACAAAGCTTTAATCATTACAGTAAGTGAAGTTGCTCCTGCATCTTGATGACCAATACTGCGTTCGCCAACATAACTCGCTCTGCCTTTAGTTGCAATAATTGTCTTTGTGTATTCTACCCCATCTTCTGCTGCCTTAACCGAAGCTTCTAAACATTCTAATAATGATTTGCCTTTTTCTTTTCCTTCAATAAAACATTCATGGACTGGAATAAATACATCCAGCATTGTTTTTTCACCTTTTACAGCTTTGCCGCGATCTTGAATCCCCTTTACAGCTGCAGCAATCATTTGTTCCGCGGTGTCTACATCTAATGCAAATTTTCCCGTTGCTGGGACTGCCGCACGCATAAAAGCTGTACCATATAGAGGGCCTGCCGCTCCACCAACACTTGAGATAAGTGTCATACCTACAGTTTTTAAAACCGCACCGATATCTTCGCCTTCACCAAGCACTTCAAGCTTCTTCTCTACCGCTTCAAAGCCACGCGCCATATTAATTCCATGATCCCCATCACCAATCGCTTGATCAAGTGCAGTCAAAAATTCTTTTTGTGCAATAACCGCTTTTCCTACAACTCCAATTACTTCATTTATCTCAGCCATAAATTTCTCTTCCTTTTCCGTTGCAAATAATATGTTGTATTATTTGCAGTTTTTTATTTTATATCCACACAAACAATAAACTAAGCAACTTCACTAAAGAATATGCTTTATCACAAAAATTCGCCTGTGTTATAAAAAGGGGCTTGTTCCAACATCACATTAGCACAAGCCCTAATCATGTTAATTAAAATAATTAAAATTGAACTAACGCCGGAGTATCCGCTGGTGCTAACAACAATTTTTTCATTTCCGCATCTAGTTTTAGAACACTAATAGAGAAACCTGCCATTTCGAGAGAAGTCATATAATTACCAACAAAAGTTTTTACTGTCTCAATTCCTTTTTCAGCTAATATTTCTGCTACTTTACGATTTGCTACATAAAGTTCCATAAGTGGAGTTGCTCCAAGACCATTTACCAGTACTGCAACTTCATCGCCACTATGAACGATATCCTCTGCCAAAATTTTATCAAGTAAGTGCGTAACGATTTCATCCGCAGTTTTGATTTCTTCACGATGTGTACCTGGTTCCCCATGAATACCCATACCAATTTCTACTTCTTTTTCACCTAGTTCAAAACTTGGTTTTCCTGCTGCTGGAACTGTACAAGGCGATAAAGCCATACCCATTGACCGAACATTTGCAATTACTTTTTCTGCAACTTCTTTCACTTCTGCAAGCGAGCCTCCAGCTTCAGCTTTTGCTCCAGCAATCTTATGCACAAACACTGTACCCGCAATACCACGACGGCCAACTGTCCATGTACTGTTCTCTACTGCAACGTCATCAGCTACAACAACTTTTTCTACTTCAATCCCATCAGCGGCTGCCATTTCTGCTGCCATTTCAAAGTTCATTACGTCACCAGTGTAATTTTTAATTACAAGCAAAACACCTTTTCCACTATCAACAGCTTTTACTGCTTCGTATACTTGATCTGGTGTTGGCGATGTAAACACAGCACCAGCAACAGCGCCATCTAACATACCTTTACCTACAAACCCACCATGTGAAGGTTCGTGACCACTACCACCACCACTTACTAAAGCTACTTTTTCACCTTTTTTCACTCTAACTACAACATCTGCACCTTCAACTCTTTTCAAATATTGAGGATGTGCTGCGACCATACCTTGAAGCATTTCTTCAACAACATTTTCAGGAACATTAATAATTTTTTTCATCTCTCCATCTCTCCCTATAAAAAAATTTTGTTCACTATAGTACCGTGACTTTCACTTAATATATATTGCAAGCAGCGTGCCAAACGCAGTCGAATTCGACAATAAAGTTTGAAAAATTTGAAAAAACTCCTTTTCCCTCTTGATTTATCTCGCCCCGAACACCATCTATAAATAAGATATTTCTTTGTTTTTCCCAGAAAAATAATTCATTTATCCTATAAAACCCAAAACACCTAGTAAAAAGTATCAATATTTCTTCTAATATTGATACTTTTTACTAGGTGTTGATATTTTTTATCAAGCTACTCTTTCGTTAACCCGTATTTTTTTGCTTTTGTTGCAACTGTCTTATGTGTTAATTTCAACATTTTTCCTGCAGCATTAAAACTTCCACATTTTTTTAATGCATTGCTGATAATTTGTTTTTCATACTCTTCCCAAGGCAACACTATATTATCATCAAATGCACCTCGTCTAGTCGCCTCAATTCTTTTGACCTCTCTAACTACTGTTTCACCTCGAATATAGGAAGGCAGATGCTCTAGCGAAATATATTCTACATCCATCAAAGTAATCACTCGTTCCATGATATTTTCCAACTCCCGGACATTCCCCGGCCAACGATAATCAACTAAAACATCTAGAGCCTCCGTCGTGATTCCTTTTATTGGTTTATGCATCTCATTGCTGATTTTTCCAATAAAATGTTCAATTAATAAAGGGATATCCTGTGCTCGTTCTCTAAGTGGTGGTAAAAAAAGTGGAATTACATTCAAACGATAATATAAATCATCGCGAAATGTTTCCTTCTCCAACATTTCTTCTAAATTTCGATTCGTAGCGGCAATAATTCGCACATTCACTTTAACCGACGTTTCGCCACCAACACGATAAAACTCGCGTTGCTGCAAAGCCCTTAACAGCTTTACTTGCATATTCCTGTCCATATCGCCAATTTCATCAAGAAAAATTGTACCGTTGTTCGCTAATTCAAACTTTCCAAGTTTCCGTTTCGTTGCACCGGTAAACGCACCTTTTTCGTGACCAAACAATTCGCTTTCAAGTAACGCAGATGGAATTGCTCCACAATTCACACGAATAAATGGACCTTGCGCTCTACTGCTTGCATAATGAATCCCCTCGGCAATCAATTCTTTCCCCGTACCACTTTCGCCTCGAATCAATACTGTAGCACTACTTTTTGCAGCTTTTACCGCCATTGCCAATACATCAACAACTTTACCACTCGAACCGATATAATGAGCAAACGCTTTGTTATTTTTTTTCGTACGCAAAAGTTCCTGTTCCAAATACTCCGCTTTCGCAGAAACTTTCATTAGTTTCTCCATTAACTCTTGCACTTCCGTAATTTTTTTCACAACAGATACGACGCCAGCAATCTCGCCATCGACTATAATCGGATTTGTATTCGCTACGACAGTAACACCATTTTTCTTTTTTACAATACTGCCCATTTGCTGTTTTCCTGTCTTTAGAACTGTATTTCTTACACCATTTGGCGATATTTCCCGAATATTTTTCCCAATTAATTCAGCACTTTTTCGATCCACAATTTTCAAATACGCGGGATTCGCATAAATAATTTCGCCAACTTTATTTAATACGCAGATACCATCTTGCACAGTTTCCAAAATAAGTTGTAATCTTTCTTGCATTTCTTTAACTTCATAAAATTCCCACGTAACTTTTTCAAGCGCCGATACGTCTTCAAAAATTGCCGTTGTTCCGCGGACCTCTCCATCAATAATTATCGGCGTACGATTCGTTAACGTCATTGCACCATTAATCTCTTGTCTAGATGCGATTTCACCTAACCCAGTCTGATTAACAATATGCATTCTCGTATTTGGTACGACATCATAAACTCTCTTTCCGATTGCTTTAGTCGCGGGGATACCAATAAGACGCTCTGCTGCTGGGTTGCAAACAGTTATAATATCTTCTTGATTAGTTACAATTAAACCATTCGCCATACTAGAGAAAATCTGTTCTGCCGTAAATGCATTTTCGTGTAAAAGTTGGTCAACCTCTTTTAACGCCGAAGAATTTTCTAAATTAAAATCTCCCTCAAGAAAAGTAACCATCTCTTCAACTGCTGAGAATTGTTTATCGTCATCTGTAGAAACCCAAATAGAATCTCCACAGCCAATCTTTAATGCAACCAAAGACATTAAGGCTCGAATCTCAATTCGCTCACTATCCTTACTGCGAATATATAACTTGCATTGACGTGATTGATATATTTCATGTGATTTTTGCACAATCATTGCAGCAACCCTTGTATGCAGCCCACTCTCGTGATAAACTACCGCTTGTTTTTCAAACAAAACTCCCGCCTCACTTCCTGCACAGATTATAACACCATTGTTCAAGATCTTCCGTAAGAAAATCTTATTTTGAGTTATATTCTCATTATACTTTATCTCATCATTTTCGACCATCCCCACCTAAAAATTAGAAATTGATACAGGTTTTTCGTTAAAATTGTCGAATTATTTTCTTTATATAAAGTAGGCTTGATCCAGGTGGAGTTTTACTCCACCTGGGTTCTAGTCACCCTTATCCAGAGACTTAACTGCTTTTTTAACTCCCATAATTAGAAATCTTAGCGCAGGTTAGTCATCGGATAAAGTATCGAACAAAAATTTATTCATATAAAAAGTAGGAGGATTTTACATGAAAAAAAGTATAAATATTCTAGGTTTACCTATCATAAGTATTATAGAATGTAGTGAACTTGGCACAAGTAAAGGTCTAATGATTGATGCGAATAAAGGAATTGTTGCAGGTATTCTCATTGAAGACGACGAGTGGTTTCGCGGAGCTAAAATCTTACCATTTGATGCAATTACAGCAATCGGCAACGATGCAATTACCATTATGAATGATACGGACATTATTCCATTAACGGAAGGTGCCGATTATGAACCACTATTAGTAGAAAATATAAAAATAATCGGTACAAAGGTCATTACAAAAACAGGCCGCCTTTACGGAAAAGTAACGGAAATTATGATTGATGACGCCGGTAAAATTGCAGAATGCGAAATTATGAATAGTCACAACGTAGTTGTCACCTTAGCTGCTGATAAAATTTCTACGTATGGCAAACATGTTACAATTATTGAAAACGTAGAAATTGAGCCAATTTCGCCAGAACCGATTAAGCCCACACCGCTTGCACAGCAAAGCAAAATTTTAAAATCGAATCAAATTGATCCAACCCCAATCCATCCACCATTAATGAAAGCAACTTCCTTTATTAAACCAAATCATATGTCAGATGACGAATACAAAAAGACTTTGCTTGGACACCGCGCAAAGTTTCGCTTAACAACGGATAGTGGTGTTGTCATTATTGAAGCTGGCGGCGAAGTTACGCAAGAAGTTCTACAAAAAGCTACTTTATCAAAAAAAATCCCTGAACTCGCGTTATGCCTTCAATAACCCCACCTTAATGCAGGGGGATCTTAACTCCATTTGCATTTTAAGATGACTAGCATCCCTTACTTCAGAAAAGAGGAAATCTCATTAAAAAGTTAATTTTTAACCAAAAGACCTTAGTAGCTCTACTTTTTCTCTGTATGGCTATTCTCTTTACTTTAACGATTTTATTTACTACCGGACTTGCATTGTTAAATTCCAATCGCATATTTTTTGGAGTTTCCACTCCTCTCGTACATGTTAGCAGCTTGACAACCACTGAAGCAGAGGCAAAATTACAAACCTACTTTCAAGAAAAAATCGTTCCTGCACCAGTGATAAAAATAGATTGTAACAATAAAAGCTGGTCAATCACTGCTGACCAAATTGATTTAGAACTGGATAGTGCAGCTACGGCTCAAAAAGCTTTTTCCATCGGGCGAAATCCCAACATTTTTAAGCGAATTTATGAGCAAATTCAATGTTTTTCTTCTGGAATTATTATAGAACCGGAATTTCGCTGTAATAAAACAAAACTCACAGCAGTCCTAAAAAAAGTACATGCGCAATCTGGACAAGATACGGAAGATGCATATTGTCAATTAGACGGCGAAAAAGTCACGATTATCCCTGAAAAAATTGGACAAAAACCTAATTTTGATAAATTGATGAACGATTGTAGCCTCGATGCATTAAAAAAACAATTACCCCTAATCGTTCATCTCGATGTAGAAATCTCTTCCCCTCAGGTCACCGCTGATGCATTAAAGCAAATTGATACTTTACTTACAGAGTACTCTTCACAATTTAATGCAGAAAATGAAAATCGTTCTGAAAATATTCGTATTGCAGCTAAAAGCATTGATAAGCATTGCATTGTGTCCGGCGAAATCTTTTCCTTTAATGAACATGTCGGGTTACGTGTTGCAGAGGCTGGATTTAAAGAAGCACCTGTCCTTATTAACGGCAAAAGCGTTCCCGATATCGGTGGCGGCGTTTGTCAAGTAAGCAGCACACTTTATAATGCGATATTGCTTGCCGACTTAAAACCTATGAATCGGACTCCGCACTTTCACCCTCTAGGCTATGTACCTTTTGGACTAGATGCCACCGTTGCCGATAATTTGATTGATTTCACCTTTCAAAATACATTACCAAATAGTATTTATCTTCTAACAAAAGTTGCGAACAATACCTTAACAATTTATATACTCGGTAATCATCAAAGCCTTTCGAAAGAAACGATTAGCCTTGCTTCTTCTATTGATAAAGTCATCCCTCCAGCAGTCGTTGAACAAACAGATCCTTCCTTATCGAAAGGAGCAAGATTTATTGCAGATCCCGGGCAAGAAGGCTATGTTGTATCCTCTTACCGCATAAAAAGCTATCAAGGACAAGAAGTGAGCCGTGAACTCCTCTATGTCGATACCTACTCCGCAGAAGATAAAATTATCCGAATCGGCACTGGAAAATAAATTTAACGTATTAAAGCAAAAAATTTGTAAAATTTCTGTTACGAAACAGAAATTAACAATTTACACTTGACGAAAAATTATATATAATATCATTATAAGTAAGATTATAGGATATGATTATCCGAGATTTGTTGATAATCACGCAGTAACGCCATTTATTAATGGGTCAGTCTGCGTTTTTTTATTGTTAAAGAAAAGGAGTCTTCGGCGTGAAAAGAGCTGTTATTGATGAAATTGCGAATCCAGAATTACGTTTTGTTTGCAAGTATATCGAAGAGGAAATTTTCGAACGTGGTTTTACGAACAACATCATCGAAATAGACTTTGAGAATATTTGCGAATGCGACAAAATAAAAAAAGCTTGTGAAATCCTTGGCTATAAACAAAAAATTGGCGCTAGCTATATGAAGCGATTACTGTCTACACATCGCTATCATCTAAAATGCTAAGTAAATCTTATACATAGAGTTCTTTTATATGAAAAAAGTTCACTTCATTTCGGAAGTGAACTTTTTTATTTTATTCATTTTCTTCTTTTACTTTAAACCACGCCGCATACATCGTTGGCAATACCAAGAGGGTAAGTACAGTTGCACAGAATAACCCCCCTGCAATCGCAACTGCCATCGGGCCCCAGAAATTACTGCGCATCAATGGAATCATGCCTAAAATTGCCGCTGCTGCGGTCAGCATAATCGGTCTAAACCGCAAAATTGCCGAATCAATAATTGCATGCCATGGATCTTCACCATCAGCAATATGCTTTTCAATTTGATCAATTAGAATAACGGAATTTCGAATAATCATTCCACTTAACGCTAACACCCCAAGTTCTGCAACAAAGCCCATCGACTGATTGGTAATGAGCATACTTGTCGCAACTCCAATAATCCCAAGCGGTGCCGTCATTAACGTAATAAACATCAACGACATCCGTTTCAACTGGAACATCAATAGAGTAATAATTACAATAATCATTGCCGGAATTGGCACCATCATAAATTCAATAGATTTATCGCTACTTTCTAACGCACCTGCTGACTCAATTGTATACCCCGGTGGCAGATTATCTTGAAGCCCTTTTATTTTTTGTAAAATTTCATTCGCAACGTCATTTCCTGTTACGCCATCGATAATATTTGCTCCAAGTGTAATTGCCGGTTTCAAATCACGCCTTGCAATTTTTCCATCTTCTGCTGAATAGCTGACTTTTGCAATTTGTTCTAATGGAACATAACGGTTTCCAATATAAATCGGCATATCTTTAATTTTTGATAAATCTCCACGTGCATCGCTACTCATTCTAAAAACGATATCCACTGTTTTGTCGCCTTCGTAATATTCAGCTATCGCTGCACCTGACAATTGCGTTTGCAAGCTAAGTGAAAAAGTTTTTGCATCAATACCCAAATTTCTTAATTTATCTTGATCTAAATCAAGATGCATAACTTTGCTCTTTTCTTTCCAATTAAACTTTACTTCTTTTACTTTATCATTTGTAACCATAATATTAGAAACTTCATCGGCTATTTCACGAACTTTTTCGTGTTCATATCCACTAACTCTAAACATTACTGGATACTCCGCTGGTGGTCCAGTTTGAATCAACCGAATATTCCCAATGACATTTGAAAACTCCTCTGAAAATGATTGTTGGAACTTTGCAATAAGCTTTTCTCTTGCTTCATTGTCTTTCGCAACAACGATAAATTGTGCAAAATTCGTCGCCGGCAATTCCGGTGTCATTGTTAGAACAAATCGTGGAGATCCCTCACCTGCATAATAACTATAATTTTCAATGCCATCCAATCCGTCAAGCATCGCAGCAAAACGATTTGCTGTCATATCCGTAGCTTTCATTGACGACCCCTCTGGCAAAGTCAAAGAAACGATAATCTCCGGACGCGTTGAAGGCGGGAAAAATTCTTGTTTTACAAGTTTTAATAAGCCAATCGACCCAATAAAGCAAATAATCGTACACCCTATGACTAGTACGCGATGACGCAAACACCAAGTCAATAGATTGCGAAAGAATTTATAAAATTTACTTTGATAAGGGTCTTTATCTTCTTGATGCACTTTTACTCGAATTAAGTAATAGCCAAATAATGGCGCTACCATAACAGAAACAATCCATGAAATAATGAGCGCAATAGAGATTACGGGGAATAGCGAAGAAGTAAATTCTGCTGACATTCCTTTAGAAAAGCCTACGGGAATAAACCCTGCACAAGTAATCAACGTTCCTGTAAGCATTGGAACAGCAGTTACCGTATAGGCATAGCAAGCTGCTTCAAATCGTTCATACCCTTGTTCTAATTTCACTGCCATCATTTCCACGGCAATAATCGCATCATCAACTAAAAGTCCCAATGCAATAATAAGCGCCCCCAACGAAACTTTATGTAACGAAATATTAAGCATATACATTGCTAAAAATACACCAGCAATAACTAAAGGGATACAGCCAGCTACAACAAGACCAGTACGTACTCCTAAGCTTAGAAAGCTTACAAGTAAAACGATTGCAATCGCTTCCAAAAGAGTTCTGACAAATTCGCCAATCGAATTTTTTACTACTTTCGGTTGATTCGAAACTTGATTCAACTCTAATCCAAGCGGCAAATCTTTACTAATTTGATCTACTGTTTTAGAAAGATCATCGCCCAGCTTTAGAATATTACCACCTTCTGACATCGAAAGCGCAATCCCAATTGCTGGGTGTCCGTTAAAATACATTTTGGGTTCTGCCGGCTCTACATATTTTCTTTCTACGGTTGCAATATCCCCAAGACGAAACGTCTTGCCATTGGCACGAATCGCTAGGTTTTGAATTGCTTCAACGCTATCGAACTGACCAGTCACACGCATATAAACATCATCGGTCTGAGTTTCCACCATCCCGGCTGGATTCATGGCATTTTGATTTTTTAAAACGGAAGCAATTAAGTCAGGTGAAATTCCAAGCTGCGCTAATTTACTCGTTTCAACTTCTACATATATTTTCTCCGGTTGTTCGCCAATGAGTTCAACTTTCTTTACATTATTCAAATTCAATAAAGTACGTCGAATTCGCTCTGCCTCTACCCGCATTTCCTCATACGAATATCCGTCTCCCGTCAAAGCATAGATTGACCCAAATACATCATCAAAACTATCATTAAAAAATGGACCGACAACACCTTCTGGCAGGTCAACTTTGATATCATTTACTAAATTTCTCGCATTGAACCAAGAAGATTTTATTGATTCTTTCGGAAAATCCTCAACAAGTGTTACATAAATAACCGCCTTGCCCGGATAAGATTTACTCTCTAGATAATCAAGTCCAGGAATATCCTGCAATTTCTTCTCCAATTTATCGGTAACTTGTTCTTCAACTTCCCTGGCACTTGCGCCAGGCCAAGCAACAGATACTACCATTTGCCGAATGACAAAGTCAGGGTCCTCCATTCGCCCTAATTTTTCATACGAAAAAATCCCCATAATAAAAGTTACGATAATGAAATAATAAACGAGCGATTTATTTTTTAAAGCGATTTCTGTTAAGTTAAATCCCTTCATTTGGTCTCACCTGCCAACCGAACTTCCTGGCCTTCATGCAATTTATGCACACCTGCGGTTACAATAACATCTCCAGCATGTAGACCTCCTGTAACTTTCACTGCGTTATCAGCAAAATTTTCAATGACTACCTCCTGTAATTTCACTTGATTATCTTTAATAATCCAAACTTTCGGACTATCATCCGTTTGATAAATCGCAGATAAAGGAACAACATAATAATTTACATCCGTGTCTACATTATTTAATCTTGCACTGGCTGTCATACCTAAACTTATAGTATCCGGCAAATTTAATAGCGTAATTCGAACTTTATAAGTTCGCGCAACAGGATCCGCAATTGGAGAAATCTCTCGAATCGTACCGCTGACAACCACATTGTTTAACGCCCAAAAGGAGATTGTTGCTGATTCACCCACCTTAACATCCTTTATTCGACCTTCCGGGATATTAATTTCAACTTCCAATTCGCCATCCTTCACCAGAGTAACCATGCTCTGGCCTGCAGCTACCACTTGTCCTACTTCCCCTTGGATCGCTGCGATTACGCCATCTGCATCGGCTAAAAGCTGACTATATTCTAGTGCATTACTGCCTTGCGCTGCTTGTGCCTGTGCTTGCTTTAATGTAGCTAGCGCTGACTCATAAGTTGTTTTATATTGCTCATATTGTGCAAGGCTAATTGCTGCTTGTTCATAAAGTTGACGATAGCGCGCTAAATTTGCCTCCGCTAAAGCTAATTGTGCACGGGCCGATTCCACTTGTGCAGCCCCAATATTTGCTGTCTGTACAACGTCCTTGGCATCAATCGCCATTAGCAAATCCCCTTTGCTGACGCGTGTCCCTAAATCAATATTACGAGTAATGATTTTCCCTCCAACTTGAAAAGCAAGCTGACTTTCATAACGTCCTTTAACTTCTCCAGCATAAACAGACGAATCATTTTTATCGGTCATCCCTACAACCATCGTTTTCACAACGGGAGCATTTTCCTTAAGTTGCGAATTTTTATCACAACCTGTGATGAATAGAGAAATAAAGATACATCCAATAAATAAAATAAATAACTTACTGTGCCGCATTTTTCAAACCTCCAAATCCGTCCATAATAATTAACCCGATTATACCATGTCTTTTAGACCGGATAAAGTAACCCTCTTATAAAATATTCCCTTAATCCTAGATCTGTGCATTAGTCAACGATCGATGCGCTAGCCCTACACACAGCTCATTTAGATTCAATATACCGACGCCCATATAAATCGCTACACACAAATGTTCATCGTAACGCGCAATTCCAATTTTTCCGCCTACATTAAATCCAATCGCTTTTGTTTTAACTTGTTCTAATGCCGCAGCTGCCGCACCTGCGACAGCCCCCGCACCAACATGATTATTTGGAACTAAACCTTGCCTTTGCGCAGCTACAACTGCCCGCTCAACAATTTTCCCAATGGAATGTACAAATTCACCACCAAAATCTACAGCAGTCGCTTGAATCCCCTGCGTATTCAATATTCGTTTTACTTCATTTTCTTCTATGCGACTTGCTGTGACGGCAATTTTTAATGCTGCTCTGCCAATATCAATGCTCGTATATCCAGAATCGTCCATTTTTTTGCACTCACTTTCCTATTTAAAGTATTCATAAAATCTCCCGAATATGGCTATTTTATCACTAAGAAGGTTTATCGCCAATAAAAAATACCAAATATTACTCTTGATTAGCCTAGCAAAAATAAAATATAATAATTATCTGTGTGCAAATTGACAAAGCCTGTTGAAAGCTATAGTATCTTTTTAGACAATATTTATACTTATAAAAAAAGAATTCACGCAAAGGATGAATCACTATGAAAGATATTTTAGATATGCATACCCATACAATTGCCAGTGGGCATGCTTATAATACAATTCGTGAAATGGCACTTGCTGCAAAAGCCAAAGGATTAGAAATCTTAGGAATTGCTGAACATGCACCAAACATGCCCGGCACGTGCCATCCATTTTATTTTTATAACCTTGAAGTTATCGACCGCAGTGCTTATGGCATTGAACTATTCCTCGGGGCAGAATTGAATATTCTCGATGAACAAGGCAGCATTGACTTGCCAGAAGAGCTATTATCGCGGATTGACTATGCAATTGCCAGCTTTCATGAAATGTGCTGTCCGCCTACAAATAAAGAACAAAACACCAAAGCAATGATTAATGCAATGAAAAATCCATATGTGAACATCATCGGTCATCCCGATAATGGGAATTATGAATTAGACTATGAAGCCATCGTTCTCGCAGCAAAAAAATATAACGTTTTACTTGAAATCAATAATAGTTCTATGCGTCCAACGAGCAATCGTCCAGGCGCTTTAGAAAATAATCGAAGAATACTTACATTATGTCAAAAACACAATGCATCGGTTATTTTAGACAGCGACGCACATTCCGAAATGGGTGTAGGAAATCATCAATATGCTTGGCAATTAATTGAAGAGCTAAACTTTCCTCAGGAGCTAATCGTCAATGATTCACGCGAAAAACTGATGCGTTTTCTAAAAAAACGCGGTTAAATCGATATCCATAGGGAGGAACTTTTTTGATCACTTTACAACTCTGTGTAATACTTGCCTGTCTAGTCGTCGGTACTAGGTTTGGCGGTATCGGACTCGGACTGATTAGTGGGTTCGGAATCTTTACCCTTACCTTTGGGTTTGACATGCAGCCTGGCAAACCACCCGTTGATGTAATCTTAACAATTTTAGCCGTAATCAGTGCTGCTTCCATCTTGCAAACTGCCGGTGGACTAAACGTACTGCTTCAATACGCTGAACATTTGCTAAGACGCCATCCTTCGTATATAACAATCTTAGCTCCATTAACTACATGGCTATTAACAATACTTTGTGGTACAGGGCATGTTGTTTACACAATGTTTCCAATTATTTATGACATCGCAATCAAACAAGGAATTCGCCCCGAACGACCAATGGCTGTAGCTTCTATAGCCTCCCAAATTGGGATTGCGGCATCCCCTGTATCCGTTGCAGTCGTTTCAATGATCTCTATTTTTGCTGCAAATGGAATTGAAGGAATTGGCATCTTACAATTATTATCCATCTCTGTTCCGGCTACATTCATCGGTATTTTTGTGGCAGGCTTGTGGAGCATGAGGCGCGGTAAAGATTTATCTATCGACCACGATTTTCAGGCAAGAATCGCAGACCCAGAAGAAAGAAAATTCATTTTTGGCGATACAACAAGTCTATTGGGGAAAAAGTTGCCAAAAGAATCTTATCTTTCAATAGGAATCTTCTTTCTGGCAATTTTAGTCGTTGTTATCTTTGGTGCTATGCCAGAACTTCGCCCGATTTTTAGCGATTCTGGAAAACCACTATCAATGAATCTAGTCATTCAAATGCTTATGCTAATGGCAGGCGCTTTAATTTTAATGACTTGTAAAGTAAAGCCTACAGATATTTCTCACAGCAATATCTTTCAAGCAGGCATGATTGCTATTGTATCCATCTACGGGATTGCTTGGATGGCTGATACATTTTTTTCGGCACATTTTACTTTACTCAAAACGAATTTAGCCGATTTCATTGTCGGGCATCATTGGGCATATGCACTCGTATTATTCATCGTCTCGCAATTGGTCAACAGCCAAGCTGCAGCGTTAACAGCAATTGCTCCAATGGCGTTGCATCTCGGCGTGGAACCCAAGATTATGGTTGCATTTTTCTCCGCTTGTTACGGGTACTTTATCTTACCTACTTATGCAAGTGATCTTGCCTGCATTGGATTTGACCGTTCTGGCACAACGAGAATCGGTAAATTCGTAATCAATCATAGCTTTATCATGCCCGGCATTATTTCTGTTGGAACAAGCTGTATTATCGGATATATTTTAGCAATGTTATTTTTGTAAAAAGCACAAAATGCACCTCAAAGTGAGGTGCATTTTTTATTTATCTATGTAAAAACTCTAAACTTTATATTGCTCAATTCCTTTAATAAAATGCTGCGTCATCTTTTTAAATTCCGTGATTTTTTCCATCATGTCATGCAATTTTTCATTATAAACATGTACAGATGCGCTAACTTCCTCTGTAGCCGCAGAATTCTCTTCTGAAATAGCTGCAATTGACTCAATTTTGCTATAAACAGCATGAATTCCCTGCATCTCTTGCTCAAGCTTATCAATCATATCCACAATGTTATCCGAAACTCCACGAACATTTTTTAGGCACCGCATATTATCGTCAACCACGCCCATTAGCTGACTACTTTCCTGGGCTAGGACTTCATACTCTGTATCGACATGGCGCACAACATCTTCAATTGTATGCGTAATCACCTGAACATCCGCAGAAATAATTTTTGACTGTTCTTGTGACTGCTCTGCTAGCATTCTAACCTCTTCGGCAACAACGGCAAAGCCCTTGCCTTGTTCGCCCGCCCGCGCTGCTTCAATAGCCGCATTTAGCGCTAAAAGATTCGTTTGTCCCGCAATAGATGCAACGGTGTTTGTGATCATTGTGATTTTTTTCGCTTGCGTACGCAATCCCTCTACCGATTGTTTTACCAATGCAAAATTGTCCATGCTTTCATTAAGTTTATTACTGGAATTTCTTACATTTGAAAATCCATGATCAATTTCTAGAACAGCCTCTTTTAGCTGTTTATTATTTTCAATTTGTTCTTTAACTACATCTTTAAAGGTTTCAATATTCCCATTTAAAATTCCAACTGCTTCGGTTGTATTTTCAGCCTCATGCATTGCTGAAGCCGCTACGTCATTTACCACCTTTGTGATTTCATCAGAAGTCCCACTCATCTTCTCCGCTAAAGCATTAAATGCATCGCCATATCTATCTAGTTCATCCCCCGTCCCTTTAAATCCAGTAAACTCACGACGTATTGTTTGCTTATATGTATTGATCTTATTTCCTATCCGCTCAAAAGCATCACCCGTTTTTATCTGCATTAAGGAAGAATACTGATGCTGTAAGAGTTGATCCACCTCATTTTCAATATCCTGTAACGGACGTGCAACCAACCAACATCCTATAAATGCCGCTAAACCTGCTGGCAAAGCTGCCCATAAAGGAATAGAATTCGTCAAAAACTGTAACGGTAATAGTGCAATAAATGCAATTGCCACTGTCAATAATCCACATTTCGAAGCTAGCCCGGGTAAAAATTTTAAAGCATAATTCATTTCATATGCTTTTATACGATGAATCTCATAGGGAAAGCGAAGTTTCAATTCTAACTCTTCACGTTCCTTTTTCAACACCGTAATCCCAATCTTTTCATTATAATGCTGTGCTGCGCCTTCTAAAAGCCCCCGAAAATAATCGAACATCGCTCGCTTTGATTTGTAACTAAAAATCGCTTCATTTCCTGAAACAACATGCATTCTCAGATCAGGCGGCTTTGCCCCAGGAATAATCCGCATAACTTCAATATGTACATCATACATAGATTCTAAAAAGGCATACAAATTATTTCGTTGAAAAAAAGCCGGATATGCTTCAAAAAAAGTTTTTATATTATCTTTCCCTATTGCATGCCATACATCACTTATTGGCAAGCTCATCTTTTGTGAAATTAAATGTATCATTTTTTGAGGTATGTGATCCTCTATATCCTCCGTCGGTAAAAAGACATGATCTGATCCATAGCCAATTTGTCGCAAAACTTCACTAACTAGACTTTCTCCCCATAACTTTCTTGCTGTACGTACCCATGTTGCTACAATTGTCCCCTTCATTCTTTCACTCCATTCTGACTAAGCATCCATTTCCTAAATTATACACTTTTCTTTCTCATTCGTAAATAAGAATTATTATTTATAAAACGTTATTTTATTATATTTTTTAAATTAACAACTTTGTTCTTCCAGCTTTAAATGCAAAATAGGAAAAGCCCTTCCCTGTTCATCTAGTTCAGACCTACTTTCTACCTTAAATCCAACACTAAGATAAAACTCATATGCTTGCGGATTCTGCTCATTGACATCTACGCTCGTTACCTTGCATTTACGAATCGCATAGTTGACTAGCCCTGTACCAATTCCGCGTCTGAAAAAATCGGGATGAAGAAACAGCATCTCGATTTTTTCTTTTTCTATTCCCATAAAGCCAACCACCTTAGTATCTTGACTTTGTACTATAATTAACGTTTCAATTCCCATGATCCCCATCTTTACATAAGGGATTAACTCATAAACATCTTTTTCTGTTAAAAACAAATGCGTTGCTTCCACGGATTTCTGCCATACTTGAAGCAACTCACAAACTAACTTTTCATCTCGTTTTTTTACTTCTTTTAAATGGTATTCGTTCATATTTCTCCTCAAATCCTCACGGTATTTTTCCAATTACCCTTTTGCAAATCAGCCTTAGCAAAAGAAAAAGGGAGCAATTCATCTAAGTAGACAACTTTTTCATCTCCGTTTAAATTCGCCATGACAATCTTTTGAATCCCAAATTCTGCAATTACCTGCCTGCATGCACCGCAAGGTGAAATAGGACCTTTCGTATCGCCAATTACCGCTAAAGCTTTAAATTTAGTTTGACCTTCAGAAACTGCTTTAAAAATTGCTGTTCGTTCCGCACAATTTGCCATTCCATAAGAGGCATTCTCTATATTACATCCACTATAAATCTTGCCATCCTCCGTTAATACCGCCGCCCCAACTTTAAAATTCGAATAAGGTACATATGCATTTTCCCTAGCCCGCCTTGCAGCCTCTATCAATTCTTTCATGAAATCAACACCTCAAGAATGAAATTTTTCTACTTTACCTTTCTCAACGCGAGCAAAAATCAAAGGTTCCTTCGCTGGCTTATGCGTGCCAATCGTTAAAGCTTCCTTATATAAAGATTCTGCATCCGCAAGTACCCCCTTTTTCGAAGTATAAAACACAGCCAACACATCACCAACTTTGACATAATTGCCAACTTTTTTTCGCATGATGATTCCAGCTGAAAAATCAATCACACTTTCTTTCGTTTCTCTGCCCGCACCTAGAATCACTGAAACAATACCACACTTTTCAGTATCCATTTTTTCGATATATCCCTCTTGCTGAGCAATCACTTCATGTAAATAAGGCGCCTTAACAAATTTCTCTGTGTTAAGAATTACCCCTGTATCTCCACCTTGGGCATCTACCATTGCAACAAGTTTATCAAAGGCCGAACCGTCTCGGAGTGATTTTTCCGCCATTTTCTTGCATTCTTCCAGACTTCCTTTTCCCGATAAATACAGCATATTTTGAGCCAACGTCAAACAGACTTCCGTCAAATCCTCCGGCCCTTTTCCTTTCAATGTATCAACAACTTCAATAATTTCTAAAGAATTTCCAATCGCATTTCCAAGCGGAATATCCATATCCGTAATCAAAGCAACTGTGCGTTTTCCGGCCGCCGCTCCAATTGACACCATTTTTTCTGATAATTCAATCGCATCATCAATCGTCTTCATAAATGCGCCACTGCCTTTTTTGACATCGAGCAGAATACAATCGCTTCCTGCGGCTAGCTTTTTACTCATAATGGATGCCGCGATTAGAGGAATGCTACTTACCGTTGCCGTTACATCCCGCAATGCATACAATTTTTTATCAGCAGGTGCAAGATTTCCCGTCTGCCCGATTACACTAAGCCCATGTTTATTCACAATATCAAAGAATTCTTGCTCTTTAAGTGCGGTCCGCATATGTGGAATCGCTTCCATTTTATCAACCGTCCCACCCGTATGCCCAAGTCCACGCCCTGACATCTTCGCAACTTTACCTCCACAGGCCGCAACAATCGGCGCAATCACAAGCGTTGTCTTGTCTCCTACACCACCAGTACTATGCTTGTCCACTTTGACTCCTTCGATTCCAGATAAATCAATGCAATCTCCGGAGCGCGACATGTAATCAGTAAGTATAGCTAACTCTTTATCACTCATCCCATTGAGATAGATTGCCATAAGCATTGCTGCCATTTGATAATCTGCAATACTTCCTGCGACATATCCGTCAATCATAAATGCAATCTCTTTATCATTTAAAGCAAAATTATCACGTTTTTTTGCAATTAAATCATACATTCTCACTAGGCATCCCCCTAAAATAATTAATTTCTACTGTCCACACACCACTAATACTTACTATTGCTACTTTTCATCCCAAGCTTCTTGACTGCGAAACAGTTGAACCGCAGAACTCGTCCCAATCCTGTCGCAACCTTCACCGATAAAAGCCTCTAAATCCTCGATTGACCTTATACCACCAGCTGCTTTAATCCTTACATTCTTGCCAATATTCTGCTTAAATAAGCGAATATCATTAAGTGTAGCTCCACCTATGCCAAAACCAGTCGAGGTTTTAATAAAATCCGCTTCCGCCTCAGTGACTGCTTTGCACATTGCAATCTTTTCCTGCTCTGTTAAAGAGCACGTTTCAATAATCACCTTGAGAACTTTAGTTCCAACAGCTTTTTTTAACGTTCTAATTTCTTCTGTAACCTTATCATAATCACCATTTTTTACATCTGTGAGGTTAATTACCATATCAAATTCATTCGCTCCATCAGCTAAAGCCTGTTCAACTTCCGTCAACTTAGCCTTAGTAGTGCTATAGCCAAGCGGAAATCCAATAACCGTACAAATATTAATTTTATCCCCATATTTATTATGAATTCTTTTTACATAGGATGGAGGTACGCAAACAGAAGCAGTCTTATATGTAATCGCCTCTTCACATAATTTCTCGATATCTTCCCAAGTTGCAACTGCTTTTAATAATGTATGATCTATCCGTCTCAAAATTTCCGATTCTGTCATTTTATCATCTTCCTTCTCGCTTTATTAAGCTCATACTAACATAAAAAAAATTGTATCTCAATAAGATAAAATAAGACTTGATTTCGGTGAAGTTTTCACTCCGGCTGAATCTTAGACGCTCTTATTTAGGAAATTAACCAATCTTAGCTTAATATACCCTCAAAATAGCAAATTCATCATTTAATTGCGCTAACAAAGATTTTATTTCCTTTGAAGTAGTAAATATTTTTAGAGCCACAAAAAAATATATAAATTCACAAAAAAATATATTTTCTCCAATTTTTTGACATGTTTTTTCTTATTTTCTATAAATCGGGCAGGAAATGTTTATTTTATCAAGAAGTTTATAACACTGGTACAACTTCATAAAATTTTACAAATACACTTAGGAGTTTATATGGAGACTATAAATATTCCCGTGATAACCTCATTAGCAGGTACAGCCATGATTGTCGTTATATATATCTATCTTTACTTTCTCTATGAGGAACGCTGCATTGGTATTTGGGCAATTGCCTGGACTACTCTCTTTTCTCGTTACGTTTTTTTTGATTCCGGATTATTAACCTGGCAAGACTCCTTCTTCAATTTTTTTATATTTCAATCTCTTATTATCGCTAGTTGTCTCTTGCTGGTTCGTGGTATATACGACTTTATGGGGAAGCCTTTTGACAAACAAAAACTATTTGGTGGTATTATCCTGCTAACAGTTTTAAATACATTTACCGATGTGATTGCTCCTTCACCACAAATCAAACTTTTATTTCCGCTAATTGTCGGCAGCTCTATCGGCCTATGGATGGGCGTAATTTTTATTCGATTAAAGAATCTTCAAGGAATCGGACACCTTTTTACTGGATTTTCCTATATCGCATGGAACCTCTTTAATTTATCATATCCATTTAATATTTTTTCACCCCTTATCGCCAATTACAGCTATATTATTGGGGGAACGCTTCGCCTCTGCATTGGAATTGGAACTTTACTCGTTTATTTCGAAAAAGTTCGCAATGATTTAATAAAAAAGGAGCATGAAGCACGCCTATTTGCAGAAAATGCATCGGATATTATTTATTATGTTGAAATGTATCCAACCTTTAAAATTAATTATATTAGTCCTGCTGTTCTTCAAGTAACCGGCTACACAGTTCAGGACTTTATGAAAAACCCAACCTTTTATTTAAAAGTCATCCACCCTGAAGATAGAAAATTAATAGAAAGATTTATTCGTTCAGCCCCAGACAATATTCAGGATACATTACTGTTACGAATTTTTGATAAAAACAAAAAAATTATTTGGCTAGAACAAAAAGTTGTCCCTGTCTATCATAGAAATAATCAATTTATCGGAATCCAAGGGATTATTCGCGATATTTCTGAGCGAAAAAACCTAGAAAGACTTTCATCAGTTCTTGATAAAATGAGTGCTGTCCGCAATATGGCTGCAACAGTAGCCCATGAAATTCGCAATCCGATGACAACAGTTAAGGGATATCTTCAGCTTATGTCGCGAAAAAATAAATATCAAAGCGACCATGATAAATTCAAACTTATGATTGACGAATTAAATCGAGCAAACCTTATCATCTCCGAATATTTATCCGCATCACGAGAAAAAGTAATTCTTCTTAAACCGTGTGTACTAAATGATATTATTCTTACTGTATTACCGCTACTTGAAGCTACAGCAAAAGATAATTTTGTAACAATAAAAACAAAATTATCCGAATTACCAAAAATTCCGTTAGATGAAAATGAAATTCGCCAACTTATTTTAAACATTGTTCGCAATGGAGTTGAAGCTATGCAAAATGGTGGTTTTTTACACATAGAAACCGTTTACAAAAAAAATCAAGTAGTTTTATCCATTCACGATCACGGAACCGGAATCCCAGAGGAAATATTAAACAATATTGGCACTCCTTTTTTTACTACAAAAGACACTGGTACCGGTTTAGGACTATCCGTATGTTATCAAATTGCTGCTCGGCATAATGCCAATATAAAAATTGATACCAGCAACCTCGGTACTACATTTCATATCTGCTTTGACCTTTAGACTCACAAAAATTAATAAAAAGCTCATGTTTTCGCTTGAACAAAAGCGAAAACATGAGCTTTTTATTTTTTATCCGATAATTAACCTACGCTAGCCTCTCATCTGCTATAAGTGAAAGTAAAAAAGGATATCCCTTTAAATAAAATGCGACTAGGATTCAGATGGAATAAAAATATCACCTGAATCCTAGTCGCATTTTACACCCCTTTTTTTGTTAATACAAGGATTATTTTTCCATAACCATAATCAAACAATTGGAGGTGGTGAAAATGTAGCTTTAACTTTTATACAACTATCAAAAAAATTTTATTAACAAAGGGGTATTCATATGCAAAAAAATCAGAATTTATTAACAAATGATGAATCAACAATTTTATTAAAGGTAGCACAAACTAACGCTGAAAAAGAGGCCGTTTACAATTTTCGCTATAACGTTTACGTTGAAGAAATGGATAAACATCGTATTGACGCAGATCTAAATCACAAAATGATTTCGGATCTTTTTGACGATTGGGCTATCAATATCTACGCTGAGAAATCTGGCAAAATCGTTGGCGTCAACCGCCTAAATATTGCCCCAGCGAATAAATTTCCTAAAGATATCATTCACACTCTCGATTTAAAAAGATTTATTCAATTAGGGGGATTAGAAGAAAATGAAAATATAACCCTAATGACAAAATTAATGGTAGACAAAGCTTTTCGCAACTCACCTCTTCTCTATTTATTAATGAAAAAATCATATGAACTCTTCGCTGAATATGATATTCAATTCGGGTTTGGTGGCTGCAACCTGCATTTATTACGTCTCTATGAACAAATGGGACTGCACCGCTATGCAGAAAACTTTATTGATGGTGGCTATGGACTATTATTTCCTATTGTTATGCTGGCTGACGATGTTGACCACTTCCGTCGTGTTCGTTCGCCTTTATACCGTCTAGCACGCAAAAGAACAAATAAAAATTTAGATAAAGTTACTTGGTTTCACGAAACTTTTCAAAATAATTCAAATATTATGAATAGCCAAATAATTAGTGCCGACGCACTCTGGGATTTTCTTTGCCGAACGTTAAAAGCCTCACCAACAAATATTTTACCAATCCTTGATGGCTTATCAGTTGAGGAGGCAAAAATATTTGTTCATAGCTGCGGAATTATCATTCAATGCCAACCAAATAATTTGCTCACACTCCAAGGCGAAGTCAGTTATTCTCATACAATTTTATTGAGCGGGAAACTACAATCTAAAACAATAATAAAGCCCCAAAAACATTACCTACCTGGAGATTACTTCGGCGCAAACGGATTAACAGAGCAAAACAAACATATTGAAGATATTGTTGCCATCGCTCCTTCTCAAATTTTAGTCTTAACCGGGCTTGGATTTCAGCGTTTTAGTAACAGTAACTTTGAAATTGCTCATAAAATAGTGAAAAACTGTCGTCAAATAAGTTATCATTCTCCCTATAAATTAACCGTTAACGAATAGAAAAAGTAAATCTTAGCCTTTTGCCAGTCCCCTCCTATAGATATAAATATAAAACCACGAAACAAAATCTTTGATTTTGTGTGAGGGATTTATTTCTCTAGATGAGATAATTGTTATCAGAGAAAATTAGAAGCCCATTTCTCGATAAGCGGGAGATGGGCTTCTATTAATTAAAGTTTAGCTTTAAAATTCTAATACTGTAATATTAACATCAGCAAAATTTACTCTTTCATTCGTACAATTGACTAACGCTAATTTCTTCTGATGATTCCCCGTTTGCACAATTGCTGTACCCGCTAAAGTTACATAATCTTTACAACATCCCATCGTCTCTGTACTCATACCTGGATATATCCTATCATCTACTAAAAATTTTACTGCAATATCCTTAGAACATCCATGGCTGCAAATCGTAGCAGTAATATTACAATTAATTAAATATGATTTATGGGCCGCCAAATGAATAATCGGTTGCCCTTCCGTATGCTGAATAGATGTACCTCTTTTTACCACATTGTTTTCTAATGGTACTAACTCACGGGCTTCTACAGAAATGCACTCTAAGCTATTGGCAAATAAATAATCATGCTCACAATCTTTACCTGTAGGCCCTGTGGATCCGGTAGCTCCGGTAGCTCCTGTGGCTCCGGTAGCTCCTGTGGCTCCTGTTGCTCCTGTTGCTCCTGTTGCACCTGTTGCTCCTGTCGGTCCAGTGGGGCAAATTGTACAAATCGAGTTTATAACAATAGTATCAACTGAATTACTTACTGTCGTAATATTTCTAATATTTCCTTCTACATCTCTAAACTTATACTGGAGTGCTCCCGTATTTTCAATACTTGTTCCATTTTCGACATTATCATTGATTGTCGCCCGAAACTTAATTGTAACTGATTTATTCGCCTCAACATCGGCAATTTTAACTCCAGATCCAATTATTCTTTCATCGGCCTGCAAATTATTAACGATCAGAGAATTTTTTTCAATTGTAAGATAGCTTGGAAGTTGATCTTTAAATTCTACGTTTGTCAAAACTTGATTACTTGTGTTTTTAAAAGTAATTGTATATGTTAATACATCTCCTGGTTCGGCAACTACTTTGCTTACCTTTTTATCAATACTTATAACCGGGGTCCCTTCTAATTCATAAAGTCTTATATCATCAATTAAATAATCATTCCCATTCGCTGGTCCACCTTCACTAATAAAGCTTACTGTTAAGGATTTATGATCACCACTATTAAACATTGCTCCCACCTGCTTCCATGTTGGAATTTTCGTTGTACCTAAATCGTTATTTAATAACTGATCGAACAATGCAGTTGCTCCCTCTACCAATACACGTAATTGTGGTAACACCTGCCCCTGCCTTGAATCAACATTCATCACCCATGTTGAAAATACATAATCGGTATTTGGCCTAACATTAACATTTGCGGTAAATATATATTGCTTTGGATAACTTCCATTGACAATCATCATTCGCCCATTTTCATCCCCAGTAGTATGGTCAGCAACATTAAACCAGGTACGAAAATTTGTATTTGTTATTATATTAGCAATTGAATATTGCCCATCTGTCGGATACCCAGTTTGATAACGAACATAACTAAAGTTTGTTTGAAAATCATTATATGGAGGATTTAAAGTTGGTTGACTAGTTTGCACCGCTGTCCCATTTGCTAATGCCCCAAAGGATCCATTACTACCCGCTTTAATTAAATTATCACCAATTGTTACATAATGATTTAAATCTAATTCAATATCCTGCGCAGGTGCATCGACAAATTGAATGTTTGTAACATTACTAAAAGCAACCGATACATAAACAGTATTTGGAGATAGAGAATTTACCCGATTCGCTTCACTTGGCGGCGATGTTATAGTTGCTATTGCAGGATCAGCTGGCGTAACTATAATCTTCTGCGCATTGCCCCAATCTCCACTGGTGGATATCGTTCCCATATAACTAGCAGCTTCTACCACACGGTACTTTCCTTGTGGTACAGAAGTAAATTTGAATTTTCCCGAACTATCTGTTTTTACAACGATTCCCTTCCCCTCAAACGTACCGATGACAGTTTTAGTCCCCTCAACTTGCAATGCAACAGGTATATTTTTTATTGGCTGATTTCCCGATAATTGACTGGGCTGACTATTGATGTTAAACACAATACTCCCTGATATATCCATATGCCCTCCTAAAAAATTATTTAATTTACTAAGATTTCTTTAATGAAATTTAGAAATTTAGAAATAATCAATAGTATATTTCTATGTGCTTCTTTACATAATACAAGAACTCAAAATCATAGCATAATACAATATATGAATTGCAATAAAATTATGGAACGCTATAATATCGTCTTCTTACAAGTAAAGCGTTTTCAATTACTTATATAACCGCTTTATTTACTTTACATAATTTATATAAATCTACATAAAAACAGCCCTCACGCTAATTCCGTGAAGGCTGTCTTTATGTGTAACTTTTTAATCATTAAAACTCTATTTTCTTTTTATAATATCACCGTATTTATTAATATAAAAATTCTATTTAATGAATTTTCGTTATATCTAAACGCTTTACTCTTGTTACTATTTCTTCGAATCTATTTACCCTGCCTTTTATTTCATCAGGTTCTACATTAAGCTCACGAGCAAGAATTTTTCTTACTCTCGGACCACAAAATGCTCCTTGACATGGCCCAAAACCAGCTCTAGTTCGCCGTGCCACACCATCTAAGGTATTTACTGGTAACCCTCGATGAAGCGCATCCATAATTTCCGCTTCCGTTACAGATTCACACCGACATATGATATGCAGATTAGGATCTTTGGAATCTATACTTCCTTTAAAATCAGCAGTTTTTTTCTTTATAATTGGGGCCCGATAGGAACGAAACTCTGTTTTTGGTAGCAAGTTTAATCCACTTACTTTTAAAATTTCTACTACTTTTAATGCGATGGCTGGTGATGAAGTTAATCCTGGAGAATCTATTCCAATAAGATTAATAAATCTTTTTACCCTGCTCTCCTCAATTACCCAATCCTTTTTATTCGATTTAGGTCTATTCCCCGCAAATGATTTTAATGCCCTTTTTAAAGATATCTCAGGTACCGATTTTTTCGCTAATTCAGCAATATGAATTAAAGCATCCTCATCTGTACTTAAATCTTCTTTGTCGTTAATTTCTTCAGCATTTGGTCCAATTAAAAGATTTCCATGATACGTAGATGTCACTAAAATTCCCTTTCCTAATTTGGTTGGGACTTGGAATATGACCGCATTCGCTAAATTATTCTGTGTTTTATCTAAAATAATATACTGTCCTCTTGAAGCATGAATGTCGTATTCATCTATTCCAGCCATTTTAGCAATAGCATCACTATAAATTCCCGCTGAATTAATTACATACTGGCTTTTTATTATTTCCTTTTGGTTTATTTCAACTTCAAAATATTCTTCTTTTTGTACTATCTTCGTTACTTCACTATTTAATTTTATCTCTACGCCATTAGCAATAGCATTTTCAGCCAAGGCAATAACAAATTCATAAGGCGATGTTACACCCGCATTTTCACAGTATAATGCTTTTGTTACCGTTTCACTTAAATGAGGTTCCATTTGCCTTGCCTTGTCTCCATCTATAATCTCTAGCCCTTCGACTCCATTTTTTATCCCTTTATGATATATCTCATCTAATTTTTCATTTTCTTCCTCATTAAATGCCAAAACAAAAGAACCCGTTTTTCGATAACCGAAGTTTAGTTCTTTTTCCATTTGTTCATACATTCGATTGCCCTTTACACATAGCTCGGCTTTTATCGTTCCAGGTTCATCTGAATATCCACCATGTACAATTCCACTATTTGCTTTAGAACAACCACAGCCAACATCTCCCAATTTTTCAATTACACATACTTTTAGTTCATACTTTGCCAATTCACGTGCAATATTTGTTCCAACTACACCTGCACCAATAACACAAATATCATACATCTAAAAACCTCCCTATATTTTTATATTTTGATGAAGTAATCCTGAATTCCGTGGAATTTCAACTCTATATGAATCTTATTCATCTCTATCCGGAGCTTAGCGTTTCTAAATTCCCTTTTATAAAAGATAGTAATTCTATCAACAGAGAAATAAAATCTTTGCTTTTGTCAGAATTGCTATTACGTTAGATAAGTGGGGCAATCATTAGCTAAACGCGAAATATAAAATATTCATTTTATATTTTGTCCAGATAAACATTAATTTGCAATTGATATCCACGATATTCTGTTATTTTCCCTTACATAATAATCAACTTCTCTTTATCTTAGATTATCATAATATTTAACATTTTTAAAGGACTTAATACTTTTCGTCGTGCTTTCATTTACATGTCCAATTTCATCTTTTTCTCAGGATAATAAAGCAAAATCAATTGATCCAGTCTTTTTTCTTTTTTTTTTTTTTCAAAATTAGAATATATCTTCAGTTCTAAATGTAGGGAC
>SKEY01001375.1_pt1 | contig 31973 bp, 26 predicted proteins | sample 4843871 | NCBI WGS metagenome assembly SKEY01 (sample SAMN11008797, study PRJNA524170) | human gut metagenome | biome: Human fecal sample; material: Feces; isolation source: fecal sample from pouch patient p36 | host: Homo sapiens | place: Israel: Tel-Aviv | collected 2016-12-04 | reverse complement strand
CTTGAATCCAATGGTATTTTTCCTTAAGAAGGAATGGAATCATGGCTGTGTGGTAGTCATGAACATGGAGAATATCTGGAATAAAGTCCACTTTTTCCATCAACTCAAGGGCAGCCATTTGGAAGAAGCCAAAACGCTCACCATCATCCCACTCACCGTATACCGTACCACGGTTGAAATACTGTTCATTATCAATGAAGAAGAAGGTCACACCATCACGGACAATTTTCTTGATGCCGACATATTGACGACGCCAACCAACATTTGTATAGAAGAAGCCAAGGTCTTCAACCTGATCGCCAAATTTAGCCGAAACCACATCATAATATGGGAGAATTACGGCAACCTCGTGACCATTTTTGACTAGAGATTTAGGAAGAGCACCGATAACGTCACCCAAACCACCAGTTTTAGCGAAAGGTGCACCCTCTGCTGCTACAAATAAAATTTTCATCGTACAATATCCTCTGTTACAACGCTACCTTTTTTGATGATAACTGGGTTGTTTTCTGTACCGCGAACCGTAACACCTTCAGCGATTTCAACACCTTTATCCACAATAGCATATTCAACTGTTGCGCCTTTACCAACTTTAACACGTGGGAAGATAATTGAATGGCTAACACTAGAACCTTCAGAAAAGTCAACATTACGTGAAATCATTGAGTTCTCAACTTTACCTCGAACAATCGAACCAGATGCAAATTGTGAAAGCTTAACTTCAGAAGAGTCTGCATAGTATGTTGGCTCTTCATTTTTAACTTTTGTATAAACTTTTTGGTTTGGTGCAAAAAGTTTATAGAATTTTTGTGATTCCAGCATATCCAAGTTAGCATCAAAGTACGCTTTTACTGAGTGGATATTTGAAAGGTAACCAGTGTACTCGTAAGCAAAAGCATTTTCAGCAACTGCCAAATCACGAAGTACATAACGAAGCTTACGAGGTTCTTCTTTAGCTGCTTCTTCTTCCAATTTTTCAATCAAGAATGGTGTATCCACAACAAAGATGTCTGTAGACATATTGTAAACTTCTTTATCGCCACCCTGGAAGAGCTCATGGCCAAGCACTTTGTCAGAGTCATCAATTTCTAAAACGCTGTTTACATCTGAAATGAGTTCTTTAGGAAGTTTTTTGTAGACCACAGTAACTTTTGGTTTTGTTGTACTGTGAAGGTGGAAAACTTGGTTAAGATCAATGTTGACCAAAACATCACTGTTAAGAGCTACAGTCTGATCTGAGCCTGAACGTTTAAGGTAAGTCAAAATTTGACGATAGTATTCCTCATCAACAGTTGAGCTTTCAACAGGAGTATTGTAAATACCAAGGTAGTAGTGACTGAGAAGAGTAGACAAGCCCCACTCACGACCTGAACGAATATGGTCGAAGACAGAACTGATGTTTTCGTTTTGGAAGATTCCGAAGACGCTACGGATACCAGCATTAGCCAAGTTAGACAACGGGAAGTCGATGAGGCGATATTTTCCGCCAAATGGTAGGCTGGCAATAGGACGGTGCTCAGTCAAACCACCCATGTCATGGAATCCTACGGTATTTCCTAGAATTGCAGAATATTTATCAATCTTCATCTTTTGGTACCCCCACTACTTCATTGTATCCTACGACTTGCACTTCTTCTGTACCGTCAATTTCCACACCATCGGAAATGTGTGCACCTTCACCGATAATAGCTCGTTTAATTTTTGCACCTTTACCAATAATTGCACCACTCATAATCACTGAATCTTCAACGACTGCCCCTTCACGAATTTGTGCACTTGTTGAAAGCACAGAATGTTTAACAGTTCCATCAACCAAACATCCATCAACAACGAGTGAATCTTCAACATGAGCATTCTCACCAAAGAAGTTTGGTGGAGCAATCACGTTACGTGAGTAAATTTTCCATTGACGGTTACGACTATCCAAGGCATTTTCAGGAGAAATGTACTCCATATTTGCTTCCCAAAGGGATTCGATAGTACCTACGTCTTTCCAATAGCCTTCAAATTCATAAGCAAAGACGCTTTCACCTGTTTCAAGATAAGCTGGGATAACGTTCTTACCAAAGTCTGACATATCAACTGAACTCTTTTCAGCTGATACTAACATATTGCGAAGACGTTTCCAATCAAAGATGTAAATACCCATTGATGCTTTCGTAGATTTAGGGTTTTCAGGTTTTTCTTCAAACTCAACAATACGGTTATTAGCATCAGTGTTCATGATACCGAAACGGCTAGCTTCTTTAAGTGGCACATCAAGAACGGCGACAGTAAGACTTGCGTTGTTATCTTTGTGAGATTGGAGCATATCATCATAGTCCATCTTGTAAATATGGTCACCAGACAAAATCAAAACATATTCAGGATTGATGCTATCGATATACTCAATGTTTTGATAAATAGCGTGGCTGGTACCTTCAAACCAACGATTACCTTCGCTAGCTGAGTAAGGTTGAAGAATTGATACACCAGAGTTAACACCATCCAATCCCCAACTTGAACCATTACCGATATGATTGTTCAAAGCAAGTGGTTGATACTGTGTAATGACACCTACATTGTTAATTCCTGAATTGGCACAGTTTGACAAACCAAAGTCAATGATACGGTAGCGTCCACCAAACTGAACAGCTGGTTTGGCAATACTTTGGGTCAATTTTCCAAGACGAGTTCCTTGCCCACCAGCAAGGATCAAAGCCAACATTTCATTTTTCATGAATAGTCCCCCTCATGATTTTTAGTTTCATCCTCAAAAGGATGTTAGACAATCAGCCGAAACTGATTATGACAATTAAAGTAAGTTTCTCAGTGTGGCAATAGTTTGGGCGTCAGAAAGCTTCTTTCAACCGTGACTTTCTTGCTATCATCCCTGAAAAACAAATCGTGTACACGTTTAATTCTACCCTTTATTTCAAGCGACGTTTAACACGCCAGATACTTGCTCCAAGAGCTGGCAATGTGAAGCTAAGGGTATTTTCATAATCCTTCCACTTCGCCTTTTGGGTACGAGTTTCAGGATTTCCTTCTTTCCAGACACCACCGAATTCTTCCATCTCAGTGTTAAGTACTTCTTGATAAATACCAGCGACTGGCAATCCAATAGTGAAGTCTTGACGTTCCACTGGAGCTAGGTTGAAGACACAGACAAGGAAGTCACCCTTATCGCCTTTGTCATCCTTACGAATGAAGGAAAGCACACTTTCAGCACGGTTATCCGCATCGATAATTTCAATACCATCGTAAGAATCATCAATCTGCCAGAGAGATTTATGGTCCTTGTAGAAACCATTCATATGGCTAGTGAAGGCCTGCATCTTCTGGTTCATCTCATCTTCAAGATTTCCCCATTCCAGTTGGTAATCATATTTCCACTCTAAGAACTGACCAAATTCAGATCCCATGAAGAGCAATTTCTTACCTGGGTGACAGAGTTGATAAGCATAGAGGTTACGTAGGCCAGCAAACTGATTGTAGCGGTCCCCCCACATCTTATGCATCATACTCTTCTTACCATGAACTACTTCATCATGTGAGAAAGGTAGAACATAGTTTTCATTGAAGCAATACATGAAACTAAAGGTCATCAGATTGAAATCGTACTGACGGTAAACTGGATCTTCTTCGTAGAATTTGAGGATATCGTTCATCCAACCCATATTCCATTTGAAGTCGAAACCTAGACCACCCTCTTCAATCGGTTGTGTAATTGGTGTTGCTGCAGTTGATTCTTCCGCAACCATCATGACATCTGGATAGCGTTTTTTAATCTCACGATTGAGTTTTTGAAGGAAGCCATAGCCTTCCAAGTTACGGTTACCACCGTCCTTGTTTGGCATCCATGGACCCTCATCATAGTCCAAATAGAGCATGTTTGAAACTGCATCCACTCGGATACCATCGATATGATAATTTTCAATCCAGTAAAGAGCACTTGAAATAAGGAAAGACTGTACTTGATTTTTTCCTAAGTCAAAGTTCAACGCTCCCCAACGATAGTTATGAGCTCGATCGTGATCCTGATATTCGAAAGTTGGTGTACCATCAAAGTAGGCTAAAGCATCGTCATTCTGTGTATAGTGACCTGGGACCCAGTCTACCAAGACACCTATATTATTCTGGTGACATGCTTCAACAAAATCTTGAAAATCTTCTGGTGTACCATAGGTATGCTCAAAAGCAAAGTAACCCATGAGCTGGTAACCCCAACTCATCCCAAGAGGGTGAGCCATGAGTGGCATGAATTCCACGTGGGTATAGTTCATCTCAACCAAATATGGAATCAACTCTTCTTTCAATTCTTTGAAAGTATAAGGTTGACCATCCTCTTTTAGTTTCCAAGATGATGCATGAGCTTCATAGATATTAACCGGACGTTTTTGGAAACCAAAGCGTTTACGACGACCCATCCAAAGGCCATCCTTCCACTTCTTAGTTTTCTTCTTACGAATCACAGCTCCTGTTCCTGGACGTGGTTCCAAATAAGTAGCGAAAGGATCCATCTTTTCGACTACTTGACCTCCCTTACGTTTCACCAAGAACTTATAGAGTTGTCCTTCTTGAGGGAGGGCTGAAGTTACCTCCCAAACACCGATATGGTTTTTGGTCATATCCAGAGGTTCATCAAACCAACCTGTGAAATCTCCAATTACCTGAATCTGCTCAGCATGAGGGGCCCACACACGGAAGATAAATCCTTCTTCACCCTCCAATTCATGCACACCCAGATAATTCTGAAGGTGGAAGTTCTCACCTGTCCCAAACGTGTACATGGCTTCATCGAGATTCATACCATCACTCCTTTCTAAAACTAGCCTTGATAGATCTATCTATCAAGAAATTAAAACATTGAAATATATGTAAATACACTAGAAAACCCTTCAGATTGATAGGGCTCACAAGCGAATAAAACTGCTTGTGTAAGCGTTTCCTATATTATAGCATTTTTTGACTGCCTTGTCAGTAAATATCCAAATCTTTTTTCATATTATTGAACACAAAAGTCTTACGTAATTTTCCAGAAATGTGCAATTCAACAATACCTGAATCGTACTCCGCTTTTGCGACATAGAGATTATCGTAAATATCTGCATATGAACGATATGACAATTCTGGTACAGTTTGCTTACGCTCAATTAATTTGGCAACTTTAGTAACCAAGTCTTTCTTAAGGGTCACTTGATTCCAATCCACCTGATTAACGGCATCAGGAGCATTGTAGCTATTCATGGCACGCATAACATCCGCTTCCGTGTAGTTTCCGTCTTCACCTGTTGCAACCATCTTACTACGCTGGAATTCTTGTCCCAACTGCATGAAACACAACCCTTGCATACTTAGATTAAGAGCATTTGCCAAGTAGATACGTTTTTCAATATCTTCTGGCGAATCATGTGGATGCAGATGATGCATAAGGTCATTCAAATTGTAGTTGTCGTGCGCCTCGATATAGTTGAGGACCTGACCTGGCATGAGGTAGTTTACAAAACCACGGCTACCAAGTAGACTCTTGGCAATCTGGTCTTCCAATGGGGCTCCAGACACATAGCCGTTACTGATGTGTCCATAGACTTCTGCCCCTTTAACGGCGTCACGCGCATTGTCATTGAAAAATCCGATTCTAGGCATCAGGGCTGCATTATCCTTCTTGCCCTTTTGATCCACAGGAAGACCAATTCCCATATCCCATCCTTCACCATATAGAAGAATCCTAGGATCAATATCATCCATGGCCGAACGAATGGCATTCATAGTAGCAACATCATGCAAGCCCATAAGGTCAAAACGGAAACCATCCACTCCAAATTCTTCTGCCCAATAGGTCAAAGAATCAATCATATACTTACGGTACATTTCCTTTTCACTGGCTGTTTCATTTCCACATCCTGACCCGTCTTGAAAAGACCCATTGTCATGCATACGGTAGTAATAGGCCGGCACAGACAGTTGGAAGGGAGAGCTGTAAGAAGAGTAAGTATGGTTATAAACCACATCCATGATGACCCCAATGCCTGCCTCATGGTAGGCCTGAATCATCTTCTTAAGCTCTAAAATTGGTGCCACGGGATTCTTTTGATCTGCAGCAAATTGACGATCTGGGACATTATAATTCTCAGGATCATACCCCCAGTTATAGAGAAGCTTCCCATCTTTATCGTAGGTTTTATGGTGATCAAAGACCGGTTGCAACTGGACATAATTGTAACCCATGCGTTTGAGGTAATCAAAACCAGTCACATCTCCTTGGACATTTTTAGTCCCTTTCTGACAGGCACCTAGGTATGTCCCTCTATAGGACTTCTTAACACCAGAAGTCTCTGAGATTGAGAAATCACGGAGGTGCATTTCACAGATAACGGATGAGCAAGCATTTGCATTACGCCAGCTCGCTTTTTGCTTCGTTACCTTTTCATACCCTCTTGGTACAAGTCTCTTAGGATTGACCACTAAACTTTTTTTGTTATCTAAGCTAAGGGCGATGCTATAAGGGTCTCTCGTATCCTGATAGAAGTTTTCCTCATGATAAACACGAAACTGGTAGGCTACCCCATCCAAATCCTTTTTGACAGTGGCACTCCAAACACCGTGAGTATTCATCTCATGACGGTCCTTATTGACGCTGGCTCCTCGACTCATCTTAATGACCTTAGGATTTTTACTGCCCTTTTTAAAAAGTAAGAGCTGCACACGACGAGCTAGTGGTGACCAAAGGCGAAACTCTGTAGCCCCTTTTTCATACTTATGCCCTAACCAGCCTTGAAAAGCCCACTTTTGATCAAATTCCTGTCTACGAAGAGCCATATCAAAGGCATGCTGGTCGCGACCCTCAAAACTATGGCTAGTCAAGGCTGCCTGTTTAGAATAATAAACCGTTGGATCACCTTCAACTATCCAAATAGCATTGGGAGCATCCCCTAGGAAGCGTCGGACACGATAATCATGTGTTTGCCTCGACCAGTCTTCCGTTTTGACCAAAAGATTGACAGAATCAATAAAACGATTGGAGGGAGAAGTAACCTGACCAACAAGGCCAAAATCATCCTCACGTGAAAAATGGGCCTCTTCGCCCCAATAACCATCTAGCCACTTCCACATACTATATCGGGAATAGTCGCCATGCATACTATGAAAATGAACGGTTAATAAATTGTCCATTTTTTAACTCCTTAGTTTTTATTACTCACTCTTTCTCCTATTATAGCAGAAAATGTTCGTTTTGTAAGCGTTCTTATGGAATATTTTGCAATTTTTTGGTTTATTTTGAACATAAAAAAAGAATGAGAAAACAAATGGCAAAACACTCATTTTTCTCATTTCTTTTGTCTATTTTAATTCCTTTAAAAACCAGGCTTGATACTCTTTCCAGTTCATTATTCTTGAGTCATCAAAACCTTACGTGGTTTGGTACCTTCAGCCGGTCCAATAACACCTGCTTCTTCCAATTCTTCCATCAAACGAGTGGCACGGTTGAAACCAACTGACAGACGACGTTGAATCATGGAAGCACTGGCTTTTTGTGTTTCAAGGACCAAAGCCTTGGCTTCTTCAAAGAGTGGGTCACCTTCTGAGCTACCACCATTAGCAGAGGAACCTCCACCAAAATCATTTTCAGAAACTTCGCCAGGATCAAAGCTCTCATCATAGTCAGCTGAAGCCTGATCCTTGATAAAGGTCACAATACGTTCTACGTCATCGTCAGAGATGAAGGAACCTTGCAGACGAACAGGGTGGTTTTCATCAATCGGTTTGAAAAGCATATCCCCACGTCCGAGTAGCTTTTCTGCCCCATTTTCATCTAAAATGGTACGACTATCTGTTCCCGAAGACACCGCAAAGGCCACACGAGATGGCACATTGGCCTTAATCAAACCGGAGATCACATCAACCGACGGACGTTGAGTGGCGAGAATCATGTGAATTCCCGCAGCACGCGCTTTTTGTCCCAAACGAATAATAGCATCTTCCACTTCCTTACTAGCTACCATCATCAAGTCAGCCAACTCATCAACGATAACCACAATTAAAGGCAAGGGAATCTGTTTTTCTTGCGACTGAGCATTCCAGTCTTCCACCTTGGCATTATAGCCAGCTATGTTACGCACGCCAAACTTACTAAAGAGTTCGTAACGATTTTCCATCTCATCTACCACTTTTTGAAGAGCCTTGGCGGCCTTACGTGGGTTGGTCACTACAGGGATAAGGAGATGAGGAATATCATTGTAAACCGAAAGTTCAACCATCTTAGGATCAACCATGAGGAACTTAACCTGGTCGGGACGAGCCTTCATAAGAATACTAGAGATAATACCGTTAACCGCAACCGATTTACCAGAACCTGTAGATCCAGCGACTAGCAAGTGAGGCATCCGACCCAAATCAAAGCTACGAGCCGAACCATCAACTGCCTTACCGAGAGGAACTTCCAAGAGCTTATTAGGGTCCGTCTTGGACTGTTCCCATAGTTCTCGGAAAGAAACCGTCGCAATCTCTGAGTTAGGCACTTCGATACCAACCAAAGATTTTCCAGGAATAGGTGCCTCAATACGGACATCTTTCGCAGCTAGAGCCAGAGCTAAGTCATCAGCTAAATTTGAAATGCGATTGACACGGACCCCAACAGCAGGCTTGACCTCGTACTTGGTCACTGACGGCCCAATTTCAGCCCGCTCAACCTTAACGTCAATATTGAAACTCTTGAAGGTATCTTCTAAGATTCGAATATTCTTACGAACGATGTTCTTCTCTTTAGATTGACTCTTAGGCTTATCAGGTGCAAAGAGATCTATTTGAGGTAATTTATACTGCAGGAGTTCCTTAGGCGTGAAATCGACCTCAACTGGTGCGTCATCTCCCTCAACCACCATAGATGGGGGAAACTCCTCGCTTGGCACATCCTCTGGATAAGGTCCATAATCTTCTTGGAAATCCTTATAATCCTCTGGAGGCAGATTATCATAGTAGTCCTCAGAGGCATAATCACTGATTTCAGGTTCAGGTGCAAAAATCTCAGTTTCTTGTGGCAAGGCCTCTGCGGCATCATCTAAGATTTCTCCCGTCTCCTCGTCGACAGTCAAATCAGCCAGACGCTCGGCTTCGGCACGTTCTTTTGCTTCACGTTCTTTCTGAGCCTGACGTTCTGCCTTCTTCTCCTGACGCTGAGCCGTCCGTTCCAAACGCTTCTCAGCCCCTTTTTGCCAAGCTTCCTTAGCATACTCCATGATATCCAAGACATCCCAAGGGCTAAGAATGAAAGCCCCTAAGAGAATAATCAATACCCCAATCATGAAGCTACCAATATTTGAAAAGAGGAAGGAAATCGGTTGGTACAGAAAAGCCCCCAACATACCACCACCCGCAAAACGAGCGACTTGCACACTCACAAGTTCCCCAAAAAGCAAGTCCTTGGTACCAGGGAAAATATCCAGACCGTTCATACGATCTAGACTAAAGAGATAGGCGTGAAACTCCAACAAGAGCCCCGCGAAGACCATCCAAAATCCTGTGACATAGTTACTGTGTTTACGTAACCATTTAAAGCCAAAGAGATAAACATAGATAGCAAATATTAAAGGGTAAGCCATACTCCCCACAAATACTCGAAAGATATTATAGAGGGTAACCCCAAAGAAACCCAATCGAAAGACTGGGAAAATTAAGACAAAGGCAAAAAAGAAGGTCCATAGCATTCGCTTAATCGCCTTCTGTCTGTCTAATTCTGCTTTTGTAAGACGCTTCTTACCGTTCTTAGAAGCCGCCCCTTTTTTCGTTTTTTTCGTTGTAGCCATAGGTGTATTATACCACGTTTTTAGACATGAAAAAAGAGAGACAAGTCTCTCCTTGGTTTGAAGACAAAGTCTTCTTTTGACATTATTCTTCAATTAACGATGTTGAGTGAACCGGACGATTCTTACCATCTGGATCAATATATTGAATAGCTTGGTTGATAGCGATAGGGGCTTCACCCATTCCCACAGCAATCAAGTCAATCTTACCTTCATATTCTGCTGCATCACCAATAGCATAAACACCCTCTTGTGAAGTTTCAAACTGAGCATTAACAGTAACGCTAGAGCGTTTGAAGTCAACATTCCAGTTACGAAGGTTTTTATTGTTGGTTGAGAAGCCAAAGCTAACAATAAGGGTATCAAGCGGCAATTCCACAACTTCATCTGACTTCACTTTTTGAACAGTCAAACTTTTGGCAAGACCACTTTCACCCTTAATTTCAAGGGGTACATAAGGTGTCATCACATTAACTGATGATTGATGAAGAAGCTCTACACTATGCTCATGGGCACGAAAAGCATCACGTCGGTGAATCAAAGTCACGCTCTCAGCAATCCCATCTAGGTGATTGGCCCAGTCAACAGCTGAATCCCCACCACCAGCAATCACAACCTTCTTGCCAGCAAATTGGTCCAAGCTATGCACATTATAGAACAAGTTATTATCCGCATAATCTTCTTCATTGTCCACACCTAAAGGACGTGGAGCGAAGGCACCATTTCCACAGGCAATGACGATAGCCTTAGACAAGTGTTGACCCTTGCTAGTGGCAATTGTAAAGATGCCATCAGTCTTTTCAAAGGTTTGAACTTCCTCTTTCAAATGAATGCTGACACGATCTTCAAAACGCTTAAGCTGAGTCAAGAGGTTTTCTGTCAATTCCGCACCTGTTGTTTGAGGAAAGGCTGGAATATCATAGATTTTCTTCTCAGGGTAGAGGATGGCAGGCTGTCCACCAAGTTCTGACAGACTCTCAATAATATTAACAGTCATGCCACGTAGACCGGCATAAAAGGCAGCCCAAAGTCCTACTGGTCCACCACCAATAATGGTAATATCATAAATCTTTTCTTCTGACATTTTATTTTCCTTCTGCTTTTATCTCTTCTAAAATCTGACGTTCTTCATCCGTAAAATCATAGTTTTCCAAAAGATCTGGTCGACGCTCCCAGGTCTTACGCAAACTCTGCTCCATACGCCAACGTCGAATATTGACATGGTGACCTGACAAGAGCACATCTGGCACCTTCATGCCACGAAACTCAGCTGGGCGAGTGTACTGTGGAAATTCCAAAAGCCCTGATGAGAAACTATCATCCTTATGACTAGCTTCCTTACCTAAAACCTCAGGAATCAAGCGAACAGTAGCATCTACAATAGTCATGGCAGCCAGCTCTCCCCCAGTCAAGACAAAGTCTCCCAAGGAAATCTCGTCTGTCACCAAAGTTTTGATGCGCTCATCATAGCCCTCATAATGGCCACAGATAAAGACCAATTCCTCTTCTTGCGCCAATTCTTCTGCATAGGCCTGATCAAAGGTACGCCCCGCAGGATCTAGGAGAATAACGCGAGGCTTAGTGACGTTTAGCTTGTCAAAGGTATCAAAAATTGGCTGGGCACGAAGCAACATGCCTTGTCCACCACCGTAAGGTTCGTCATCTACATGACGAGCCTTCTCCGCATTTTCACGGAAATTGTGATAGTTGATTTCTAGAAGCCCCTTATCCTTTGCCTTACCAACAATGGAATGCTCTAAGGGAGCAAACATATCTGGAAATAGGGTCAAGATATCAATCTTCATCGTCCAATCCTTCCATGAGCTCAACCTCAATACGACCAGCTGCAACATCAACATCAAGAACTACAGGTGGGATATATGGCAAGAGCAAATCTTTCTTGCCTTTACGTTTTACTACCCAAACATCATTAGCACCCGGTTGGAGAATCTCTTTGACCTGACCAATCAAAGTATCACCTTCATAAACATCAAGGCCTATGATCTCATGGTAGTAAAATTCCCCGTCATCAAGGTCTGTTAGATTTTCCTCAGCAATCTTAAGGCTACAACCTTTATACTTCTCTACATCATTGATATGGTAAAGTCCTTTAAACTTAACGATATCAAAGTTTTTATGCTTACGGTGACTAGCAATTTCGACATCCATGATGTAATTATCTTTGTCATCAAAAAGGGCTAGGACACTCTTCTTCTTAAAACGCTCATCCGCAAAATCTGTTACAGACAAAACACGAAGTTCACCCTGCAAGCCCTGTGTATTTACAATCTTTCCAACGTTATAGTATGTCATTGCATTTCCTTATTATCTGTTTACTTCTTCAAATAAAACCACGACTCGACCAAGGGCTTATCATCATCTGACAGCCATCACAAAACAAAGTTTTTTCTTCGGGTCGAGGTCTCGTTATTTATGATTTTAAAGTGGTATAAAATGTCTGACCTAGGCCAGTCAACCCCTCTATTTTATCAAAAAGGACACAAAAAAACCAGCTTTCTCTAGCTGGTACTTATAGTCCGTACGGGATTCGAACCCGTGTTACCGCCGTGAAAAGGCGGTGTCTTAACCCCTTGACCAACGGACCATAATCTGTGTCTCTACCCTCAGGTAGAACTGGGGTAGCTGGATTCGAACCAACGCATGAGGGAGTCAAAGTCCCTTGCCTTACCGCTTGGCTATACCCCAAAAGACTCTTAATATTCTACAGAAAAACTAGTAGGCTGTCAACACTTTTTTAAACTTTTTTCAAAAAAAGCAACCGGAAATACCGATTGCTAGGAGTTAGGAGATTTCATCATCTAAGCGAACTTAGATAGATGATATGAGGTCGCTTCAACCTCATATGAAAAAAGAAAAGTTTTAGGATGGTTTAATTATATGTTTTGCTAGAAATAAAGTCAAAGAATTTGACTCACAAAATCCGACTTAGGGGTAAGAGTTATGATAACCCTCTCTAGCCCCTAGATAACAAGCTTAGTTGATAGCTTTATTCATCATCCTGCGAAACCAAATGATGTCTAAAGGCATAAACAACAGCCTGAGTACGGTCATCAACATTGAGTTTTCCAAGGATATTAGACACGTGAGTTTTAACGGTTTTCAACGAAATAAATAGCTCATTAGCAATGGTTTGATTGTCATACCCCTTAGCCAAAAGGGCCAAGATATCACGTTCACGTGCCGTCAAGTCATCGTGTAAGTCCGGATGACTATCATGGTATTTAATCTTATTGTCCACCTCAGTTTCGATAGCTTCTTCACCACGGTAAACCTTACGGATACTATTGAGAATCTCTGCCGCACTACTAGTTTTAAGCATATAGCCTTTAGCACCAGCTTCAATGACTGGGTAAATTTTTTCATTGTCCAAATAGCTAGTCAAAACCAAAATCTTGGCTTCCGGCCATTCTTTGAGCAATTCCAAAGTCGCTTGAACACCATCTAATTCAGGCATGACAAGATCCATAACGACGACATCCGGACGCAGTTCCAAGGCAAGATCGACACCCTCTCGACCATTCCCTGCCTCTCCAACTACTTCTATATCTCCTTGGAGATTCAAGAAACTCTTAAGGCCCAAACGGACCATCTCATGGTCATCGACCAAAATCACATTAATCTTATTCGACATTGTCTTCTCCTCTTAATATCGGCACACGGACATCAATAGACGTCCCCTTACCTTTAGCAGATAGGAACTGCACAGTTCCTGCCATTTCATCGACACGCTCTTGGATATTTTTCAGGCCATAACTCATCTCGTCAGTCGAAGCATTTAAGTCATAACCAACACCATTATCCAACATTTTCAATTGAATTTCCTGACTATTTTGATAGAGGTAAACCTCTATCTGGCTAGCCTTGGCGTGTTTAAGGGTATTAGAGATAAACTCTTGGGCAATCCTAAAGAGATTATTTTCAATACGCTTGGGCACTTTCTTAACCATATCCTTGTAGACGACATGGATATTGGATTTATCGGTTAATTCCTTAAGAATCATCTGCAAACCTTCTTGCAAGGTCTTGTTCTCAAGCTCTGTCGGACGAAGATGCAAAAGCAAAACACGCATATCATTTTGAGCGTCCGTCAGCATGGCCTCAACCGCCTGGATCTGATTATGCAAATCTTCCTTACTTAGCTGGTCCGCCATCTGAGATACACCAGATAGGATCATACTAGCCGCAAAAAGCTCCTGACTAACGGTATCGTGAAGGTCACGAGCAATACGACCTCTCTCCTTCTTGATAATATCACGACTTTGTAGAGCTTGGGCATTCTCAGTTTTCTGCAAGTCCTTAGTCAATTTACGCATCTTATGAGACAGGCGCATCATATTCTTGTCTAACTCAATATCTCCCTGACGTTTGACTGGTTGATTATTGATAATGCGGCGCAAATCCTGATTGACTGAACGCATACTGTTATCATTGGCAATTGCCCAGAGAATATAAAGCAAAATGAGCAAACTCAGAACCACAAAAACCATGTTAAAAAGGAAGTGGAAGGCCTGAGACAGATTGCCGAAAACCAGTGAAAAGTTGAGGTTAAAGCTATCCATCACTACAAGGGTAACACCAACCAAAACTACAACCGAATAAATCAGGATTAAAAATAGGTACTGTTTCTTCATTTGCGACGTACCTCCACTGGTCCAGCTCCCACATTGAGAATCAATTTAACCGTCCGATGGGCATGCTCATACTCTGCCCCCTGCAAGGTCAAGCTTTCATAACGGAGATCGTATTCATCTTCATTAAAGAAGGTGACAGAGCTATAGATTGCCGATATGTTGAGTTTAACGGAAACATCAATTGGTACCAAGATAGTCGTCGGTCCATAGAGTTTCTGCAAAATCACGACATTATCTCGCCCCGAGATGATAACCTGGGTCAAATCAATCACATCTGTCCCAAAGAAACGGATGATATTGATATCATCAAAGTCATAACGATCACTGACAGGTTCCATTCGAGTCCCAATCCACTGGTTTCGCACAGCCTGAGGATCCAAGTCGTCTTCCTTGAATTGAATGAGAGCGTAACGATTCTTTTTCTTGACCTGTGAAAAATGGTTAATCATGACATAGGCTACCCCCACTAAGATGGCAAGCACCACATAGATATTCCACATGGAAACCAGAAAGAGTGAAATCAAACAGATGGTCAAGACAAAGTCACTCTTGGACTCCTTGTTAAAGAAGCGAACCGCCAACAAGGTCAAGACCAGTATGAAAATGAAACTGGTAATATCATTATTAAAGATGGTAATCAAGCCCAGAGTCAAAAGCAGGGCTTCCACCACTAAGAAAAAATTAAATTTGGTCATAAGGACCTCTCAAATAAAAGTATACAGGCTTCATTCTATCAAATTTTAAGGCAATTGACAAAAAGACCCAGTTTGAGCACCGACTAACCAAGATAGAAAAGGGGCAGCAGAAAGCAAAAAAGTGTCTCCATTACAGGAAACACTGTCTTTCATTCAAAAATCCTAATCGTCAGTTTCGTCCATTTTACTATTTATGAGTTGCACCGTACTTCTGATTTCCTCCAGTATGACACGCTGCTCTGCCAACTCCTTCTCAATCTCAGCCAATTTTCTTTCAGTCTGACGACCTGACCGCACAAAAATATTATTGAGAGAGCTTGTTAACAACCCCAGAGTGGCAATCCCACTAAACATAAGAATAACAGCAACTGCCTTACCTACCAATGTTCGAGGAACGATATCTCCATAACCTACTGTGGTAACCGTTGCTACAGACCACCAAATAGCATCTATAAAATTATGGTGCTCTACTCGGGCAATAACGGCACTACTGATAAGGATGATAATACTATTAACCGAAAGCAGAAAATAAAAGCCATTTCTACGATTAATGCGATTGGAAATGTGCTTGAGCTTACTACTCAAACCAATTAAGCGAGAGAGTTTGGCCAATCTGGCAAAGCGTCCCACCCTTGAAAAACGGAGGAAGGTAAAGACTTCATTGTAGGGAATAATAGCCAACAAGTCCAAGACATGCGTTTTAACAAAAATTCGCTTACGAGGTGCCAAGGAGAAACGAATCGCATAATCAATGGCAAAGATGAGCGTTATAGACTGATCTATCACTCTGAAAGGCCGCCTTCCAATTGAAATTAATCCAACCAAATCAAAGATAACCAAGCCAATGGAAATCAGGGCCAGGACCGTCATGACGATATCGTAGGTAATGATATATCTTCTCAGTTTTCTACGGTTTCTCATAGCGTCTCTCCTATATGTGATGTCTTCATTATAAAAAAATCTCTGACCCCTGGCAAGCAGGCTTTTTAAGCTATCGACAAGAACTCTAGATAACAAAAAAAGAGAGATGAAATAACCTCTCTTCATTATGTCTAAGTTTTTTTATCTATTGTAGCTCTGTGTGAGTAGCCTCTGTCGAGGTTTCAGTGCTTGAAGTTGTACTGTCAGTACTTGAGCTCGTCGATGACGAATGTGTCGTACTGCTTGAGCTTGACTGTAGACTTGAACTTGCTGTTGCAACTGAAACATAGAGGATCACTGTACCATCAACGCTTGTACCAGCTTGTGGATCTTGATAAAGGACCTCTGTACTGCTAGGAATCTTATCCTTGTCTAACTTAACACCAGTATTATAGTCATGGTACTCGATGCTACTACTTGAGATACTCTTACGATTCAAGGTTTGAACCGCTGTTGAAACCGTCAAACCAGTCACATCAGGCATGGTAACTGTCTTAGGAGTTGCCACACGGAACTTAATCTTAGCCTTACTATCCTTAGGGTTGAAGGACTTGTTTTTTCCTGGACTTTGAGATAGGATTTCTCCCTCTTCAGCATTATCGTCTTCGACATGCTGAATATCAATTTGATCCTCAGAAACGCCATAATTCGAAGTTAAGTCCTCAATGGCATCCTTATAGTTTTTACCTTTGTAGTCTTTCAACGCAAAACCTTTACTACCAGAAGAAACATAGACATCAATGCTTGATCCTTCTTTTCGTGTGGTTCCAGCTGTAGGATCAGTCTTGATGACCTTGCCTGTATCGACAGAGTCATCTTCCACTTCCTTAACTTCTCCTACCTTAAATCCAGCACCCTCGATTTTAGTCTGAGCTGTGGACAACTCTTGACCGACCACATTAGGCACCTGGACATTATCAGGATTGGTAAATACCAAATAGGCAAAGATGATAATACCAATAAAGACAAGTCCTAGGAAAACCTTGAGTAAGGTTGAGAAGAAATTCTTCTTCTTTTTCTTCTTAGCTGGTGTCGTTTTCTTCCTCGGTTGTTTACTTGGAGCAGGTGTAGGCTCTGATGGCTCAGCAGCAACGGCCTTTTTCTCAAGGCTTGCTGATGGAACTGGATCAACCTTCGGTAAGGTCTTGGTATCCGTCATATCATCAAAGACTACCTTGGCATCGCGTCGATGACTAGGATGCAAACTGGTTACCAAGTCACGGCTCATTTCCAAAGTACTATTATAACGATTCTCTAGTTTTTTGGCTGTTGCTCGAATTACCACGTTTTCCAAGGCTTGGGGAACGTTACGGTTCTCTGCCAAAATCGATGGGAGTGGCTTTTGGAAATGTTGGAGTGCAATGGTTACCGCACTATCGCCATCATAAGGAATATGACCTGTTAACATTTCAAAAAGCATAATACCCATAGCATAGATGTCGCTTTGGATAGTTGCTTTCGATCCACGAGCCTGCTCTGGTGAGAGGTAGTGGACAGACCCCAACATAGAGTTAGTTTGAGTTAGACTAGTCTCTGCAAAGGCAACCGCAATTCCGAAGTCTGTAACCTTGGCTGTACCGTCCTTAGTTAAAAGAACGTTTTGTGGCTTAAGGTCACGGTGGATAATGCCCTTTTGATGGGCAAGAGTCATGGCGGAAAGAACCTCCCCCATGATACGCACAACATCTTGGTTAGAAAGTGGCGCATGGTCTTGAATATATTTCTTCAAGTCCGAACCATCTACATACTCCATCACCAAAAACTGCTGGCCGTCTTCTTCGCCAATATCTCGGATAGCAACGATATTAGGATGACTGAGTTCTGCCATGGCACGCGCTTCACGCTGGAAACGCGCCACAGCCACCTGATCCGTTTGGTAATTGGTACGTAGCACCTTAATAGCTACTCTTTCATTATCCAGAATCAGGTCGTTAGCCAGATAAACATCCGCCATACCACCACGCCCGATAGACTTAAGGATTCGATAACGTCCAGCAAACAATTTGCCAACTTGGATCATTATCCTTCCTCACTTTCTATTTTGATGAGAGCAACGGTAATATTATCATGACCACCAGCCTCATTGGCTGCAGCTACCAAACGACTCGTTTTTTCTTCGACGAAACCAGGACTGTTGACAATATGAACAATTTGTTCGACTGAAATCATATTGGTCAAACCATCTGAATTGGCCAAAATATAGTCTCCTGGTTCCAATTGTTGGACACCAAGGTCAGCCTCAATCGGAGCAGCTTGCCCAATAGATTGCGTAATGATATTACGTTGTGGGTGAACCGCTGCTTCTTCTTCAGTCAACTGACCAGCCTTGATAAGAGCATTGACCAAAGAGTGGTCATTCGTCAATTGCTTATACTCACCATTACGGATAAGGGCAATACGTGAATCCCCGACATGGGCGAAAATCACAGCATTATCAACAAAGGCAAGAACCTCGATAGTTGTTCCCATTCCCTTATATTCTTCGTTTTGGCCAAGTTCATAGATTTTACGATTTTCTGCATCAATAGCAGCAATCATCCAATCACGAATTTGACTCAACTCACGAAAATCAGTGTTAATCCAGTCACGACCAAGGTCAGTTACTGACATCTCACTGGCAATATTTCCAGCACGGTGTCCACCCATTCCGTCTGCAACAACGACAAGGGTAACACCAGCTTGGTTGACAAATTTATTAACAAAATCTTGGTTGTTTGACCGTTTTTGGCCAATGTCCGTTAATAATGATATTTCCATAGTTTTCTTTCTGACTTGCGTCAGCATTTCCTCCTCTGTAACCCTAAGCTTTTTTACGCAACTGTGCGATGAAAAAACCATCAGTTAGATACTGTTCGGGGGTAATTGCCAAACAGCCATTGACCACGATGTCTTTACATGGATGGTCTAAGGCAACTTGCTCAAAATCAGGATGGCTCTCAAGAAAGGCTTGAATCACCTCTTGATTTTCTTCTGCTATGATGGTGCAAGTACTATATGTTATTATACCACCTTTTCGTAGGGTTTGACAAACGCTGGATAGGATATCCAACTGCACAGCCTTAAGGGACTCAAAGTCTTGGAGATCCTTGTTATATTTGATGTCGGGTTTCCGACGAATGAGTCCAATCCCTGAACAAGGAGCATCCACTAAAATCTTATCAAAACTATCAGCCGGAAAGACTTGATGTACCTGACTAGCATCCAGTTTCTGTGTCTTAACCTTATCAGCTAGGCCAAGACGCTGTGCATTTTCTTCGATAAGGGCAAGCTTATGATCATAGAGGTCAAGCGCCGTCACATGTCCACTCGTCAAATAAGAGGCCATATGAACCGTCTTACCACCAGGTGCCGCACAGGCATCCAGGATTTCTTCCTCGCCTTGAATACCTAAAGTTGGTGCAACCAATTGACTGGTCTCATCCTGAATAGTCAACAAGCCCTCTTTAAAATAATCTGTCCCAGCAAAGTAACCTGAAGACTTAACAAGCCCAACTGGTGATAGGACTGAACGATTAGCCCTAGTGGTCTTCGCAATCTCTTCCAAACGTGACACATCCGTTACACGCACACTAGCCTTATTTCTCACAAAGAGGCTTTGGAAAATAGCAAGGGCACGGTCTTCCCCGTACTGGTCGATAAGTTTTTTAACCAACCATACAGGTAGAGAATACTGAACAGAATAGCGTTTATTGACACGTTTAATCTGGCTTGGATCTGGCAAAGGCTGGCTTGATAGTTTACGAAGAACCGCATTTACTAACTTCTCAGCACCTTTTTTATTGCCACGATTTTTGGCAATAGCAACAGCATCGTTAACTACTGCATGGGCTGGAATCTTATCTAAATAGGCTAGCTGATAGAGACTTAAAAGTAATAAGTCATATACCCAAGGTTCAAGCTTATCACGGTCCTCAATAACATGGGCTAGAATCCACTCCAAAGTAATCTTACGAGCCACGGTCCCATAGACAATTTCCGTCACCAAGGCCTTGTCCTTATCTGTTAGCTGCGACTTGCTCAGATGTGCATTGAGAGCAATATTTGAGTAAGCCCCTTCCTGGAAGACTTCTTCTAAGACTGCAAGTGCCTGTCCACGAGCTGTTTTTTTCCAATCATTGGCCAAATGCATCACCTACTTCAAGATTGCGTCCGACCCCATTAAGGAAATCGGCAATAGCCATACGAGGTTTTCCTGCAGGTTGAACTGTCTTAAGCGAAATAGCTCCTTGACCAGTCGCAACCACCAAACTCTTCTTGGTTTTTTCAATAATATGACCAGCCTGTCCTTGACCTTCTGCCAAATCTGCTTCATAAATTTTGAAACGTTTACCATCAAGCAAGGTATGTGCTACAGGCCATGGGTACATACCACGGATTTGATTGAAGATGTCACGAGCCGGCTTATTCCAATCAAGGCGCTCCTCTTCTGGACTAATATTTGGCGAAAATGTTACCTGACTGGCATCTTGAGGAACAGGTTTGATTTCCCCAGCGATATAGGCAGGCAAGGTTTCAAGCAAGAGGTCACGACCCAAGACTGCCAATTTTTCAAACATGGTACCAACATTATCCTCGTCAAGAATTGGCAAGGCCTTTTGGCTAACCATGTCACCAGCATCCATTTCCTTGACCATCTCCATAATCGTCACACCCGCTTCTGCATCACCATTGATAATGGCATAATGGATAGGTGCTCCACCACGGTATTTTGGTAAGAGTGAAGCGTGGACATTCACTGCAAAATCCATGCTATCAAGCAACTTGCTTGGTAAGAATTGTCCATAAGCCGCAGTAACAATTCCATCAGCACCAAGTGACATAAGTTGTGCCATTTCTTCAGAACCTGACAACTTTTCAGGTTGATAAATTGGCAAGTCATGCGCCAAAGCTACTTCCTTGACTGGTGTCATGCGGATTTCTTTTTTACGGCCGACAGCACGGTCTGGTTGCGTCACCACAGCGACAATATCATAACGCTCATCGGTCAAAAGTCCTTCCAGCACTGTCGCTGAAAAGGCAGGCGTTCCCATAAATACTAATTTTGTCATATTCTTCCTTTTCTAGATTAGGTAAAATTCTGAGGTTCGTGATCAATAATCAAACGCAGATCCTTGTTTTCAGGTTCCTGGGTCATGTCAAGGACCCTATTAAGCGTTTCTTCCAAGTTATCCTCAAAACGGTATTTGATAATAATCTGATAGTGATAAAGGTTATGTGTTCGAGCAATCGGCTTAGGCGTAGGCCCTAGGAAGGTCACCTTGTCTGACAGGTGCTCTCTTAAATAAGCCATAACCTCATAGCTCTTGCGAACTACAAACTCTTCATCCTTGTGAGAAAGCGTAATTCCTACCGTATAGAAATAAGGGGGATAGGCCAACTGACGTCGAATCCCCATTTCATAGGCGTAGAAACCTTCATAATCCTGTTGCTGTGCAAACCGAATGGCATAATGACTAGGATTATAAGTTTGAATAATAACTTCCCCTTCCTTGTCAGCACGACCAGCACGACCAGCAACCTGAGTCAAGAGTTGGAAGGTACGCTCAGCCGAACGAAAATCTGGTAAATTTAGCGACGTATCTGCATTCAAGACCCCTACCAAGGTAACATTTGGAAAATCCAAGCCCTTGGCAATCATCTGGGTTCCAAGCAAAATGTCGGCCTTACCACTTCCAAAGGTCTCCAAGAGTTTCTCGTGAGCCCCTTTCTTGCGTGTCGTATCAACATCCATACGAATCACTCTGGCTTCTGGCAAAAGTTCCGTCAATTGGTCATAGGCCTTCTGTGTCCCAGTCCCATAATAACGAATCTGACGACTCTGACAGTTAGGGCAGACATGTGGTATCGCTTTTTGAAAATCACAATAGTGGCAATTCATGGTCTTGGTATCCATGTGTAAGGTTAGTGAAATATCACAGTTGGGACAATCATCCACATAGCCACAGTCACGACACATGACAAAAGAGGAATAGCCACGACGGTTCAACATTAGCACGACTTGTTCCTTACGTGCCAAGCGTTCTCGGATTTTCTCTAAGAGAGGTGGCGTAAAATCACTCGCCTCTTGACGGCCCACAAAGTCCTTAAAGTCTACCACTTCCACTTGAGGAATTTTGGCATTAGGATTAGCCCTCTGAGTCAACTCAAGAAAATGGTAAACCCCTTTCTGAGCTCTCGCCCGAGTCTCAATAGACGGTGTTGCTGAACCAAGAACAAGCACGGCTCCATGACTCTTAGCCCTAAGCAAGGCCACATCTCTAGCATGATAGCGAGGATTGGATTCTTGTTTATAAGTAGCCTCATGTTCCTCATCGATAATGATAGCTCCGATATTGTCCAAGGGAGCAAAGATAGCCGAACGTGCTCCTACGACAACCCTGGCCTGACCAGACCTAACCTTTCGCCACTCGTCAAATTTTTCACCGTCTGACAAGCCTGAATGCATGATTGCCACTAAGTCACCAAAACGGGAGATGAAACGATTGGTCATTTGAGGTGTCAAGGAAATTTCTGGCACCAAGACAATGGCAGTTTTCCCCATAGCCAAGGTCCTCTCGATAAGATGCAGATAGACCTCTGTCTTACCTGATCCCGTTACCCCTTCCAATAAGAAAGGTTTGCCACCTTGTCCGATTTGGCACGTCATTTCTTCAACCGCATGCGCCTGTTGAACATTAAGCTCAAGAAAATCCGTCTTCTCTACCTTTTCAAAGTAACTGTCGGCACGATTGACCTCAACTTCAGTGATGACCAAGGCACCAGCTTTAATGAAAAACTTAACCACATCTCGTGAAAAAAGCTTGTGGAGGTCTGCCACCTTCCCTGGCTCACTCTTCTTGAGCAAGAAGTCTCGCATCTCCAAACGCCTCTTAGCCCGTTGCGAAATAGCCAAAGTCTCAAGAATGCCCTTTTGAACACTATAGTGCTTCTCAGTCTTAATGTTCTGCTTATCCTTAGCAAGGTAATCAACCGTTACACGCCCAGACTGGACCAGACGAGGAATGGCTTGACGCTGCTCCTCTGACAACTGCGAGAAAAGAACATGATCCTGCCCCTGAAGAAAAGTCTGTTTATCCTCTTCACCCAGTTTATCAGTTGCCATGATAACCTTATCGTACTGCGAATTAAGGAGACCAGGTAGCATTGACTTCAAGATGGAAATCTTATAAGAAAAGACCGTATGTCGCATCTGATCAGCCAAATCCAGCTGTTCCTGATTAAGCACTGGCTCATAATCTAAAAGCTCAGCGATGGGTTTTAGTTCAGGAAGATCTCTTAAATTTTCCTGATCTTCCAAGCCAATAATAAAACCTTGAAGTAGACGATTTCCTTTACCAAAAGGCACATGAACCCGCATACCGATGGCGATTTGTTCTTGCATGGCTTCAGGGATAAGGTAACTATAAGGTCTGTCCGTCTGCATCAGAGGAACGTCGACAATAATATGTGCTACTAAAACCATAAATTTCCTCCTGTCACTTCCTTAAGACCAGTATCTTCCAAGCTCAAGAAAATATGAGCTGTCTATTATCGTCATAAAGAAGGAAGCTGAGACACTATGCCTCAGCTCCCCTCTCCCATAAACCAAAGTAAGACTTTGATTTTAGATTTTATCGCCTTCTTCTTTTTCTTTAGCGATTTGTTCTTTGATTTTACGTTCTTCTTCCTCAGCAGCAAGACGTGCTTGAATCACTTTCAAACGTGCCAATTCACGTTTAGATTCTGGATCTGGGTGGATAGTCACATTACCAGATTCAATCTCTTCAAGGGCTTGAAGGGTTGGTTTTACTGACGTAAACTCTTGAGTTGGTTCAGCACCAGCGGCTAATTCATGGGCACGTTTAGCTTGCAAAATAACCAATGAATATTTTGAAGGCACTTTATCCAAAAGTTTGTCAATAGAGGGTTTCAACATCATAATTCTATACCTATTTCTAATTTATTTATCTGATAATTTCTTTTCTGAAATCATATTACGATAGCGACCAATCACACGGTCAACGCGGAAGTGTTCTGCTTCAATAACACGTTTGACACGTTCAGCAGCCAAAGGCACTTCGTCATTAACAATGGCATAATCGTATTCGCTCATGAGAGCAATTTCTTCACGCGCACGCTCGATACGTTGAGCAATAACTTCCTCAGAATCTGTTCCACGACCAACCAAACGTTCTTGAAGCTCGTTCAAATCTGGTGGCGTCAAAAAGATGAAGACAGCATCTGGAACCTTTTTCTTAACCTGAAGGGCCCCTTGAACTTCGATTTCAAGGAAAACATCAATACCTTTATCCAAGGTTTCATTGACATAAGTCAAAGGTGTTCCGTAGTAGTTACCTACATACTCAGCATATTCCAACATTTGACCATTACGAATAAGCTCTTCAAATTCCTCACGCGAACGGAAGAAATAATCCTTCCCATCAACTTCACCAGGACGCTGGGCACGTGTGGTCATTGACACTGAGTATTCAAATTTATGGTCAGGTGTTGAAAAAATCTCCTGACGAACAGTTCCTTTTCCGACACCAGAAGGCCCTGAAAAAACAATCAAAAGTCCACGTTCAGACATGTCTTCTCCTTAAACTAAGATTAAAAATCTTCTTATGACTCACCTTAAAAAAAGAGAAAGCAATCATCTCTTTTTTAAGGCTTAGGGGTTGTTCAGTGATTAAGTTACAGCTCACTTTTCAAAGCATGCGTTTTTCCTTACTATTTTACCAATAAAAGTGACTTTTTTCAAGGTGAGGACACCATTAAAAAGAGTGAATCCTTTTTCCCAGTACTCACTCTTTTTAAATACTCTTTTAAACCAAACCAGTCAAGAGACCTTGCATGAATTCTTCTGAATGGAACTCACCAATATCATCAATTTTTTCACCAAAACCAATTAACTTCACTGGAATATCCAACTCTTGACGAATGGCCAGAACCACACCACCCTTGGCACTACCATCCAACTTAGTCAAGACAAGACCTGTAAGAGGTGTAATTTTTGAAAATTCCTTAGCCTGACTAAGGGCATTTTGACCTGTTGAGGCATCCAAGGCCAAGAGGGTTTCATGAGGTGCTTCTGGAACCACACGTTTGATAATACGACCAATCTTTTCAAGCTCTGCCATAAGGTTGTCTTTATTTTGCAAACGACCCGCAGTATCAATCATAAGGACATCAACTCCTTCAGCAAGAGCCTTTTCCATACCGTCAAAGACCACTGAAGCTGGGTCAGCCTTCTCAGCACCAGTCACTACTGGCACATCAACACGACGCCCCCACTCAACCAACTGAGCGACAGCTCCCGCACGGAAGGTATCAGCAGCTACCAGCATAACTTTTTTGCCTTCTTGTTTGTATTTATGCGCCAACTTACCGATAGACGTTGTCTTACCAACCCCGTTGACACCAACGAAAAGCATGACTGTCAAACCATCTTGGAAATTAATCTGCTCCTTGTAGACGTCATCCTTCTCGTAGATGTCCACAAGTTTTTCGATAATCAAGCGTTGCAAATCTTCAGTCTTTTTGACATTTTCAAGGCGAGCTTCATAACGTAAGTCTTCCGTTAATTGCGTTGCAACATTAACACCCACATCGGAAAGAATCAGCATTTCTTCCAATTCTTCGAAGAACTCCTCATCAACACGACGGAAATTCGCAAAGAATTCATTCAAGCGAGCAGCAAAACCTGTACGCGTCTTCTTAAGGGTACGATTGTATTTTTCTTGTTCTGTTTCAGTTTTTGAAGCCTGAACTTCTTCAGGTTTTTCCTCAACTTTACGAGTTTGAACAGCCTCAAAAGTAACCGTTTCACCTTTTTCTGCAGCAGCAGCTACCTGAGCCTTTTTAGCATAGTAATCAGCCATGACATCTGCGAAGTGGTTATCCACAGCGACTTGGCTTTCTTCTGACTCTGATACGCCCTCTGATTCACTTGATGCCTGATTATCAACAGAAAGGTCTTCATCAGACGCTACTTCGCTTTCTTCAACAGATTCTGTAGACGAAATCTCTTCTACTTGAGTCTCTGACTCACTGAGCTGTTCTGCTTGACTTTCACTTGTTTCTTCACTTGTTGACAAGTCTTGATTATCAAGAGCCTCAGTTTCTGAAATTTCCTGTTTTGCTACAGTTTCCTGTGACTGGTTCTCCTCTTGTCCAAATAATCGATCAAATAGACCCATTTGGTTCTCCTTATTTCTCTAGAATATATTTGTGGATGGCCTCAGCCACTCCAGATTCCTCATTAGTTTTTGTCGTTACTGCCTTGGCAACAGCCTTAACCTTAGGAACAGCATTTGCCATAGCTACACCAAGACCAGCCCACTCCAACATGGTCAAGTCATTTTCCTCATCTCCCATAGCCATAACCTGACTTTTATCAAGGGCAAGATAATCAGACAAAAGTTTCAAGCCTACAGCTTTATGAACCCCTTTCGGCATGACTTCAAGGATAATCTCACGAGACTTAAAAACTTCAAAATTCTGGTATAGCTGTTTAGGTAGTTTTTGAATTTGGGCATTCAAAAATGCCTCCTCACAGACCGTAACTACCTTATTATAGACGATATTTTCAGGAATGTCATCAATACTCTCCACATCAACGAAGGTCAAGGTAGGGTTAGCCTGACGATAGAGAGAATGATTGCCTTTACTTGGCACACCATAGACAATGCCATCACTGATGACATCCATAGGGAGCCCTAGAGGTTCGAAGACAGCATAAATCTGCTTTAAATCTTCTCGACTCATCTCTTTCTTTATGAGAATATCCCCATTATTACGCTGAACCAAGCCACCATTGAAGGTCACACTATAGTGCTTATCATCCAACAAGCCCAAATCTTCCAAGATATGAGTAATAGCTGGCAGAGGACGACCAGTCGTAATGACCACATGAACTCCCTTAGCTTCTGCCGCCTTCAGAGCAGCTCTATTTTCAGCTGTTACTTGCTTATCCTTAGTAAAGAGGGTTCCATCTAGGTCCAAGGCTAGTAATTTAATCTCAGACATCTGAGCCCACCAATCCTTCCATGTAGTCAAAGACTGCACCATCTTTATGGTGACCAATCACCTCATCTGCTACTGCCTTAATCTCATCACGCGCATTTTCCGTAGCAACCGCACGACCCGCAAAGGTCAACATCTCCATATCATTGAGATTATCACCAAAGGCTACAACATCTGAAGCCTGACGCCCCAACTCTTGGCAAAGATGGTAAAGACCAAAGCCCTTGTCCACACCTTTAAGGATGATATCCATAGAATCAAAGCCAGTTGTCACAGCTGTCATATCCTCAAAAATCGTGTTGAGGTAGTCACCACGTTCCATGATGGTATCTCCTTGGAACTTAGCAGTTACCTTGAAAATATCATCTGTGACCGCTTCAAGGTCCGTTGCCATGACATTTTCATAGTAACGTTCCATGGCCTTAAGATAGGCTGGATCTGCATCATTTGGTGCATAGGCACCACGACGGCCTGACAAAAGAATTCCCTCACAAGTTGGCAGGGATAAAGTTGTATCTGCAATTTGCAAATAATCCTTAGGTTCTAGCTTGGACTCGAACAAGACCTCACCCTTGTACTGAACCAAGGCCCCATTTTCCGCAATAATCGCAATACGGTCCACAAACCCATCAAAAAGCTCCTCCAAGGCCAAGAGGGCTCGGCCAGAAGCTACGGTAAAAACATAATCTTTAGCTTCACAAGCATCCAAAAGGTTATCCAAACGTGCTTTGTCATAGGCACCAAGATGGTCTAGAAAGGTACCATCCATATCTGTTGCTAAAATTTTCAAAATAATCTCCCTTCAGGTCGAATATACTTGCCCCTATTGTACCAAAAATAGGAATATAAGTTTGGGAAAAGCCAAAGAAATTAGAGAAAATATGGTATTTTACTTGCAAATTCATCATTTTAGTTGTATCATTACGATAGTACAAGAATAATACTATTATACTTTTAGAAAGGAGTCTCTTATGGCTTGGACATTTGATGAAAAATCGCCAATCTATCTCCAAATCGCCTATCGCGTCAAACTGAAGATAGCTTCCAAGGAATTGAGTATGGGACAACAACTCCTACCTGTAAGGGAATTTGCTCAGGAAGCCGGGGTCAATCCCAACACCGTACAAAGAGCCTTCCAAGAACTTGAAAAAGAGGGGCTGGTCTATTCTGCCCGTACCTCTGGTCGCTTTGTTACTGAAGATGAAAAACTTATTGATCAAAAACGACATGAGATTGCCCAAAGTCTCATGAAAAACTTTGTCACTGAGATGGCAGCCATTGGTTTTAGCTCACCTGAAATCAAAGCCATCATTACTGACTACATCGAACAAACAGGAAAGGACTTATAGACCGATGACTGATATTGTAACTCTAACAAATCTCACCAAGACCTATAATGGTATTCCAGCCCTTAGAGATGTAACCATGTCCATCCCGTCTGGTAAAATCATTGGTCTCTTAGGACCAAACGGTAGTGGTAAAACAACTCTCATCAAGATTTTGAATGGCCTCCTTCAACCAACTTCTGGTTTAGTAACTATTAATGGATTTCAGCCATCACCTATCACCAAAGCTCAAGTAGCATATCTACCTGATACAACTTATTTGGATGAAAGTAAGACTATCCAATACTACTTGGACTTCTTCCAAGATTTCTATGCTGACTTCCGCTATCCTCTTGCCTTGCAACTCTTGCAAGATCTAAAGCTCCAGCCTGATTTGCGCCTTAAAGACCTTTCAAAAGGTAACAAAGAAAAAGTTCAGTTGATTTTGGTTATGAGTCGTGAAGCTAAACTCTATCTCCTCGATGAACCTATCGGTGGGGTCGATCCCGCGTCACGTGACTACATCCTTAAAACCATCATCAACCAATACTCTGAAGATGCTTCTGTTATCATTTCAACCCATTTGATTGCAGATATTGAATCCGTCCTAGATGAAGTTGTTTTCCTAAAATACGGTCAGATTGAACTTCAAGGGGATGCTGATAATATCCGTCAAGCCCATGGCAAATCTATCGACAAACTCTTTAGAGAGATGTTCCACAACTAGGAGGTATGAGCATGTTTTGGAAATTAGTTAAGTATGAATTACAATCAGTCCGCAAGTGGTATCTTGGCATATATGCTATTGCTATCCTACTCTCAATCCCCTTGGGTTTAATGCTTCAAAAATTTATTTTTGTAACTGAACAGAGCCACCAAGAACCTAGTCTACTCTTTTTTGCTTTCTTCACACTGATGGTTTTTGCTACCATTATTGTATGGGGAGCCATTTATATAGCAACAATAGTCCTCATTGTCAGACGCTTTGCAAAGACTGTCTTTGGGAGAGAAGGTTATCTAACCAATACGCTCCCAGTTTCTGCCCACCAATTAATCTTGTCTAAACTCTTGGTAGCCTTTATTTTAGATATCATTTCATCACTCGTTATACTTCTTTCGATTGGAATAATAGCTGCTTTCTGCCTTGATATGAAAGATATCCTCCTAGCTACCAGCTACTTTGGCCAAATCCTAAAAGAGATAGGCGCTTTCTACCTATTCATCCCTTCTACAATCTTGTCAATGATTGCTGGTATCCTTTTCTATTACCTCTGTATTAGTATCGGAAACCTCTTCAACACTAACAAAGTTCTTATGGGATTTGTCGCCTTTTTCGCCATTCAGGCTATCCTATTCTTTATTGGTTTCTTCTTTGGACTCGGTGCAGCCTTGACCGGAGATGCAACATATACTGCAAGTAATAACTCGTCATATATCATTAGTCTAGTTCAGTCTCTCATTCTCATCGCGGCAAGTTACTTTGGTACCTACTATATCATGACCAAACGCTTAAATTTGGACTAAAGAAAAACCGTGTTCCTTTTGGAACACGATTTTTTTTGCATTGAAAAGACTTATTTACTTTGTTCTTTACGATAAGTCTCGATTTCGGCTTTGTTACCCCAAACGAAGTGTCCTGGACGTAGTTCAACCATTTCTGGTTTATCAACAGAATAGTCATGTTGGTTTGGATCATAAACCTTCAAGACTTTCTTACGTTCCAAGATTGGGTCTGGAATAGGAACAGCAGACAAGAGTGACTTGGTGTAAGGGTGGATAGGATTGTTGTAGAGTTCTTCTGTCTCAGCAACTTCCACGATTGTCCCCTTGTAAATAACAGCGATACGGTCAGAAATGAAACGGACCACTGACAAGTCGTGAGCGATAAAGAGATAGGTCAATCCCAACTCTTTTTGGAATTTCTTAAGCAGGTTCAAAACTTGGGCACGGACTGACACGTCAAGGGCTGAGATTGGTTCGTCAGCGATGACCAAGTCAGGTTGCATAACCAAGGAACGCGCAATACCGATACGTTGACGTTGTCCCCCAGAAAATTCGTGAGGGTAACGTGTTAAGTGCTCCTCAAGAAGTCCCACTTCTTTGATGATTTCCTTGATTTTAGCTTTACGATCTTCCTCATCCTTATAGAGATGGAAGTTATGCAAGCCCTCAGACAAGATATAATCAACTGTTGCACGTTCATTCAAACTAGCCGCAGGGTCTTGGAAAATCATCTGAATACGACGGATAAGGTCGTTTTTCTCAGAGTGAGATAAGTGTCCATTGATTTTCTTACCGTCAAAAATAATCTCACCATTACTTGTATCATTTAGACCAATAATGGCACGCCCGATAGTGGTTTTACCACTACCAGACTCACCAACGAGGGAAAAGGTTTCACCCTTGTTGATGAAAAAATTAGCATTGTGGACAGCAACGAATTTCTTGCTTCCTTCACCGAAGGAAATCTCCACATCTTTTACTTCAACTAACTTCTCAGGCATTGCCTTCCTCCTCATCTCCTAAATGTGCAAATCCCATATTAGTACGGATTTTTTCATGTAGATTTTGGATAACCTCAGGTTTTTCAACTTTTGGTGCATCCTCATGTAAGAGCCAGGTCTTAGCCCAGTGAGTATCTGAAACTTGGAATTGTGGTGCTTTTTCCTCGAAGTCAATTTGCATGGCATAGTCTGAACGCAAGGCAAAGGCATCTCCAACAACTGGTGTATAAAGTGATGGTGGTGTCCCTGGAATAGAGAAAAGCTCACCCTTATCGTCAGCCAACTGTGGCAAGCTTGAAAGCAAGCTCCAAGTGTATGGGTGACAAGGCTCATAGAAAATTTCCTCAACAGTTGCGTACTCGATGATTTCACCAGCATACATAACAGCAACCTTGTCAGCGATACTTGCTACCACACCAAGGTCATGGGTAATGAAAATCACTGAGAAACCGTACTCTTCTTTAAGTGATTTCAAGAGGTCAATGATTTGAGCTTGAATGGTTACGTCAAGGGCAGTTGTTGGCTCGTCACAGATAAGGACATCAGGACGACAAGCCAAGGCAATGGCAATGACGATACGTTGACGCATCCCACCAGAGTATTGGAAAGGATATTCGTTGAAACGTTTTTCAGCATCAGGAATACCAACCTTGTCCATGTAATCAATGGCCATTTTTTTAGCTTCTTTAGCTGATTTTCCTTGGTGTTTGACAATGACTTCAACAATTTGGCTACCGATAGTCTTAATTGGGTCAAGACTGGTCATAGGATCTTGGAAGATAGTCGCGATCTTAGCTCCACGAATAGGTGCCCAATCTTGGTGACTCTTAAGTTTGGTCAAATCTTGGCCACGATAATCAATAGAACCGCTAGCTACACGACCATTTTCTTCAAGCATCCCTGTGAAAGTCTTAGTCAAAACTGATTTACCTGAACCAGACTCACCAACCAAGGCTAAAACTTCACCTTCAACCAAATCAAGGGAAACCCCTCGAATAGCTGTCAAAACACGGTCACGAACGTCAAATTCCACGACGATATCGCGAGCCGATAATATTACATTTTTATTTTCTGTCATATTGGACTCCTA
>SKEY01001374.1_pt1 | contig 31979 bp, 37 predicted proteins | sample 4843871 | NCBI WGS metagenome assembly SKEY01 (sample SAMN11008797, study PRJNA524170) | human gut metagenome | biome: Human fecal sample; material: Feces; isolation source: fecal sample from pouch patient p36 | host: Homo sapiens | place: Israel: Tel-Aviv | collected 2016-12-04 | reverse complement strand
AACAGAAACAAGATAGTTTCATAATAAGTACTCCTTTTTGTATGGCATGGCAGCAGGGTATCACAGCCCTGTTGTTGTATCAGGCTCAGACGGTAACGCCTTTGCAGAGAAAGCATAGAGACCGTCAATTTTGTAATAAAAAGAGCCGGGGTGATCAGACCCGACTCTTTTCTTGCTATTTGCTGGATAAAATAATAATTATTATAGCAGATATTAGCACTGCGTAAGTGGCAAAAATATCTGGTGGAGTACGTATTAATAGAGTGTACGCATTTTGGAAAATACGTTCTCCGTATGTACCCAAAACAAATAGTAAAAATGTTAGACTGATTTTTCTCATGGTTTCATCCTCCTGTAAAAAATATATTCTTGGGCTATTACCATTTTTCGGACGTAATTCACCCAAGCAAGAGGATGGTAACTAGAGAAAACCAGGCAGAAAGGATCCATGAGGTAGTATCAGTAAACTACTTTATTCGGCACAACTATGTAAGGGTTTCAGCATTTGAATATTTTTTCAAGGCTACCCGATGTGATTATCACCAATAATTCACCTCTTTCTGCATATTTGGTACACTCCATTATTAAAATACCATATTTTTTAGAAGAAGTATAGCTATATTTGCTTTATGATAAAAGTAGATTTACAAAACCGACGAATGAGAGGTGGTGAGGCTTGCCAAGAGCCAGAGACCCGAATAGAAAACGGGCATTTGAAATTTATAAAGAAAACGGTGGAAATATTGATTTGATTGAGATTGCAGGCCAATTAAATATTTCTGCGGGGACTGTTCGGGGCTGGAAATCCAAGGATAACTGGGAAGGGCAATTGAATGGAACGCTCCGAAAGAAAAATACGGAACGTTCCAAAAAGAAAGGGGCTCAACCTGGGAATAAGAATTCTGCCGGCGGTCCTCCTGGTAATAAAAAAGCAGAAAAATATGGATTCTTTTCAAAGTATCTCCCTGAGGAAACCAGGGAGATTTTTTCTGCCATAGAAGAAGCAGATCCGCTAGATCTTCTCTGGCACCAGATACAGCTTGCCTATGCGGCTATTATCCGGGCACAGAAGATTGCCTATGTAAAAGACCAGGAAGATAAAACCGAGGAAAAGACGGGAAGCTTTGATAATGGCGATACCTACATGGTACAGCAGGCATGGGATAAACAGAATGAATTCTTAAAAGCCCAGGCCAGAGCCCAGGGAGAGTTTAGAGCGTTGGTTAAACAGTATAAAGAGCTTGCAGAAAAAACAGGCGGAAAGCAAGATGCAATCAATAAATTAGATGCGATTTTAGGGGAATTGAGAAGCAATGCAATTAAGCAAGAAACAGAATGAATATATTGTAAATGCTACACATCGTTGGAATATTAAATCAGGAGCGGTTCGTTCTGGAAAATCTTATGTAGATACTGCATTTGTCATTCCGTTTAGAATTAGGGAGAGAGCTGGAAAGCCTGGATTAAATGTTATTTTAGGTGTCTCTAAAGAATCCATTGAAAGAAATGTTTTGCAGCCTATGCGAGAGATTTATACGGATAAGCTAATCGGAACGATTAACAACCGGAATATCGCAAGAGTATGTGGTGAAGATGTCTATTGTCTGGGAGCAGAAAAAATTAGTCAGGTTGCGAAAATTCAGGGGGCTTCCATCAAATATTGTTACGGTGATGAAATTGCAAAATGGAATAAAGAGGTATTCCAGATGTTAAAATCACGTCTGGACAAGCCATATTCTTGCTTTGATGGCTCTTGCAACCCAGAGAATCCTACGCATTGGTTAAAAGAGTTTTTGGATAATGAAGAATTGGATATTTACCTGCAGAGATATACCATCTTCGATAATCCGTTTCTTCCAGAAGAATTTGTGCAGCAGCTCTGTAAGGAATACGAAGGCACGATTTATTATGACCGCCTTATCCTTGGATTGTGGAAACGTGCAGATGGGGCAATCTATAAGAGGTTTGCAGATAATCCAGAAGCATTTCGATGTGTAATTGTAGATGAGATTTCGCCTAACCAAGAATATAAGCAGTTCCAGAAAGAAGATATCACATCTATTGAAATCGGTTTGGATTTTGGCGGGAACCAGTCTGGCCACTCCTTTGTTGCAAGAGGATATACAGATGATTACAGAGATGTGATTGCTTTAAAATCCAGAAGAATCAAGGCAAAGGATGAGAAAGAGGACATAGACAGCAATCGGTTAAATGAGCTGTTCTGTGAATTTATTCAGGAAGTGATAGACGAATATTCAGTATGTGTAAGAAGTGGAGACTATGTGCAGTATTGCAACGTAGAATCCGTATTCTGGGACAATGCAGAAACCGTTCTGGGTAATTCTATCAGAAATGCAGTAGAAAAGGAATTTCCTTGGATTTCTGTTCGTCCAGCAAAGAAAAGAGTAATTAATGATAGAATCAGATGTACCGTCAAGCTCATGGGGGCAGGGCGGTTTTTTATTACAAAAGATTGTGAGTCACTACAGACTGCCTTCTCAGATGCGGTCTGGAACAAAGAGGTTATTGGGAAGGATGAGCGTCTGGATGATGGCAGTACAGATATTGATAGCCTGGATGCATTTGAATACACGATTGAACGTGATATGAAATACCTGATTGAAGAGGTGGAAAATGTTTGATGGATTTAAAAGATTTTGGAAAGGATTAATGCAAATGTTTGGATACACGACATTAAAACAGATTGTCGGCAAAGATATCGTACTATCCGATAAGATGATATATGCAATCAATGGGTGGAAACAGATGCTGAATGGACAGGCTGACTGGATAACTGGCAGTATTGTTTCTTTGGAGATAGAGGAAGGTATTTGCCGGGAGTTTGCAGATTGCACTTTAGTGGAAATGGAAACCAGCGTAAGCAATGAACGTCTAGATAAGATATATCAGAAGAATATTGCAAGCCTGAATGAAAATCTCCAGGAGGGACTTGCACTTGGCTCTTTTGTATTAAAACCTCTTGGCGGAACCGCTGCTGAATTTGTTTCTGCAGATAAGATTATCCCTATTAGCTTTGGGGATGACGGAAAGCCGAATGATATCGCATTCTTGACTGTGAAAAAAGTTGGAGATGCAGATTATTTCACAAGATTTGAACGGCATTATTTTACGAATGGAAATCTGACCATAGAAAATAAATGCTTCCATTCCCAGACAGCAAACGATATCGGTATTCCTTGTAGCTTAGAAGCAGTGGAAGAATGGGAAAATATCGAACCTGGTCCGATTACCTATCCAGGCATGAACCGGATGGACTTCGGGTATTATCGGAATCCAATCAAAAACAAGGTGGATGGTTCTGCCTGTGGTGTTTCTGTTTATGAATCCGCAGTAGATCTGATAAAAAAAGCAGATATTCAGGGAGCGCGTCTTGACTGGGAGTATGAATCCGGAGAGCGTGCTATCCATGTGGATAACAAAGCACTGAAGCAGGATAAATCAACTGGCAGATTCGGAATGGCAAAGCTTAGTAAGCGCCTGTATCGTGGCTTGAACCTGGAAGTCGGAAAAGACCAGGAACTTCTGAAAGAATACTCTCCTGAAATGCGAGATGAAGCCTTTAAGCGTGGCCTGGAAGAGTACAAGAGAGAAATCGAGTTTTCTGTAGGACTTGCGTATGGTGATTTATCAAATGTCCAGGAAGTAGCAAAGACAGCGACAGAGATTAAGGCATCTAAGAACAGGAAGTACAACAGAGTGACGGCAATCCAGAACAACCTGTATGATTGCCTGGAGGATTTTGTTGCCGGGCTTGCATTCTATAACAGTATGTTAAATTCCGGTTATGAATTCTCTTGCAAGTTCAATGATTCTATTCTGACCGATGAGGAAACAGAACGGCAGCAGGACAGACAGGATGTGAGCATGGGGGTTATGTCACACTTAGAATACCGCATGAAGTGGTACAACGAAGATGAAGCCACAGCGAAGAAGATGCTACCAGAACAAAACCAGGTTATGGAGTAGGTGATCTGATTGAGAGAGGACTACAAAAAGCAATTATCCGGGCAAATAGAGAAGCATTTTTTGAATTTGGAACAGATGATTCTAGAGGATATTGTTCGAAGAATAAAAAAAGCCGGAAAGATTACCAGCACAGCAGACTGGCAGATTAACAGGCTTCAGATTATCGGATATTCTTCGGAAGATATCGAAAAAATGATAAAGGAAACCTTAAAGCTGTCTTACCCGGAAGTGTTTGAGTTGTACGATAAGGTAATTGATTGGGAATATGTCCGAAATAAGGATATCTATGAACAGGTAAATGCGAAATATATTCCATACGAAGAAAATAAGGAATTGCAGCAGCTCACAGAGGGATTTGTCCAGCAAAGTAATGAGGAACTTCGGAACATCACCCAGTCCATGGGATTTTATGTGGATTATGGGAATGGCAAACTTGTCATGACACCCCTTGCAGATATTTACCAGAATTATCTTGACCAGGCTATTGCAGGAGTGGTTTACGGTACCTTTGATTACAATACCATGATTCGCAAAGTAGTCACTCAACTTACAAACAGCGGATTAAGATATACTGATTATGCATCTGGATGGCATAATCGTGTGAATGTGGCTGCCAGAAGGGCGGTTATGACAGGTGTTTCGCAGCTGACCGGGAAAATCTCCGATATGAATGCTGAAAAGCTTGGAACAGAGCATTTCGAGGTTGCATGGCACTCTGGGGCACGTCCTTCTCATGCAGTTTGGCAAGGTAAGGTTTGGAGCAAGAAAGAACTGGTTACTGTATGCGGACTTGGTACCGGTCCGGGACTACTTGGTTGGAACTGTTATCACGAATATTACCCCTTCGTAAAAGGCATTTCAGAGCGTAACTGGACAGATGAGTGGCTTGCAGAGCAGAACCGAAAGGAAAACACACCGAAGACCTTTAACGGCAAGGAGTATACCTTATACGAAGCCAAACAGCAGCAGAGAAAAATGGAAACTGCAATGAGGGCGCAGAGAGAAAAGGTTGTGTTATTGAAACAGGGTGACGCTGATCCGGATGATGTGATGCTTGCCAGGGCAAAATATCAAGGACAGTTGAATGAATACAGTCGATTTTGCCGAAAGATGGGCCTGACAGAAGAACGTGAGCGTATTTATTATGATATGCGAGGAAGAATAGCTACGAACAGTAAGCAGCAGAACGCAAAATATACATCTGAGATGTTTAAGAATGCGGAAAGGGATTCAAAACAGTATTATCGGTACAAAAATATCATTGGAGCTGATATTGGAAGTCTTGAGAAGTTCCGGCAGATGAAGTATAATGAACCTGAGAAATTCAGTTTTATCAAGCTAGATTATGAACGAAGGGCAGAGTTGTTGAAGAATCCTGATAAAAAGCTACCAAATGCTGAAAATGTAATCCTTCCGGAAGGGAAGTTTACAAAGTACTTATTTGACGGCGAACACTCCAACGGGCTGGCTAAAGGAAGAGCAATTTCAAGCCGTTTAGGTTATAGTATAGAAAATTGGCATGAATTCCGGGATGCGATTCAAAAAGGAGCTGTAAAGTATCCAGCGGTTAAAAAAGAATCTGACGGGCATGGCCAAAGATACGAACAAAAAATGGTATTGATGGGATTAAAGAATAGTCCTGCAAATGTAGTAGTTGGATGGATACAAAGACCGAATGGAGAAGTAAGTATGACAAGTGCTTATTTGAAGGAGGTATAGATGTGGAAATAAAGGAATTTGATACGGTTCTCCTGAAAGATGGTAGGGAAGCTGACATCATGGAAGTGCTGGATGATAAAACTTTTATTGCAGATGTTGGTAGCTCTCCAAAAGATTGGGAAACCATTGATATTACCATAGATGATATAGAAAAAGTTATTTAAGTGCCATTCATTCTTCGGAGTGAGTGGTATTTTTATACCCATTTTTAAGAAAGGAAAGGTAAAAAGTTATGAAATTTACAGAAGCGTTAAGAGAAATGAAGGAAGGTAAGAAGGTAAAGCTTCCGTCATGGGGCGGTTATTGGTATTGGGACAAAGAAAAACAGACAGTAATGATTCAGTGCAGACCACAGGACTCTGATCAGGGAGAGCTTCTTGATATCAGAGAAACACAGAGAGTTGAATATACTCTTTCAAACGTGGCATCTGATGAGTGGATTATTGCAGATGAAATGAACTGTCCTGTTCTTGGTGGAGAAGTAACATTTAGCTTTGGTGATGCAATCAAGTACGTTAAACGAGGGTTGAAATTAAAACGTAAAGGTTGGAATGGAAAAAAACAGTACATTCAACTTGCTACAGGAATTTCCTATAAAGATGCTTCAGGAGATATCATCAATTGTGAACATGATGCAATCGGCAATATGGCAATTGCTTTTGTGGGAACCAGTGGTGTACAAATGGGGTGGCTTGCATCCCAGGCAGATATGTTAGCAGAGGACTGGGTGTTTGCGGATTGAAAATGCAACGCTATAAAATAACAAAAGATGCGGATATGTTGGCACCAAATTGGCTGGCTGTCCGCATTAACTATAAGACAGTAAAATTTCTGTACGGTATCCATGACGGAGCAGAGACATTGAAAGGGGTGAAGATAAATGACCAGACAGCCAAAATCGGTGATGTGGTTTGCTTTGATGGTAAGCGGTTATCTGTAGAAAGGTGGTGATCCAATTATCTCCCATTGAGACGTGGGGTGAAGCGTCTTATTTTTATGCAGCTTGGTCAGTTGATTAGACCTTAAACAGTCGATTCGTGGCGGATGGTTACACGCCTTAAATAACCTAAAACGAAAGGAGAAGCAACATGAAAACAGAATTTTTAAAAGGACTTGGATTGGAACAGGATGTTATTGACAAGATTATGGCTGAGAATGGGAAAGATATTGCCGCAGAAAAGGCAAAGACTACCAAAGCCGAAGGAGAACGTGACAACTTCAAAGACCAGCTTGCGACAGCGACAGAATCTTTGGAAAAATTTAAAGATGTTGATCCGGCAGCCATGCAGGGTGAGATTGATAAGCTTAATCAGCAGTTAAAGGACAAGGATGCGGAGTATGCTGCCAAAGAAGCAGACCGTATTTTCTCTGATACCATCAAAGAAGCCATCAAGACAGCTGGCGGAAGAAATGAAAAAGCAGTTATGGCTATGCTTGATATGGACGCCCTGAAAGCATCTAAAAACCAGTCTGAGGACATTAAGAAAGCGTTGGAAACCGTGAAGGAATCTGATGCTTATTTATTTGGTTCTGATGAGCCATTTAAAAACCCAGTGGGAGCAATCGGGGGCGGTGCTGATGTTGGTGGAGATAATATGTCTGCAATCAGGGCGGCTATGGGGCTTCCAGCAGCAATTAATAAATAATTTTGAAAGAACGAGGTAAAAGATATGGCAAATACAATTGCATTAAGAAAAGCATATTCCACTATGCTTGATGAAGTTTACAAATTAGAATCTCTTACAGCCGTTTTGGACGGACCAAACGAACTTGTAAAAGAGGGAGCGAACGCAAATGAGATCCTGATCCCGAAAATGTCTATGCAGGGACTTGCGAACTACAATAAACAGACTGGCTATGTTGCCGGTGACGTAACACTGGAATACGAAACAAAGAAATGCGGCTATGACCGTGGACGTATGTTTACCATTGATGCTATGGATAATATTGAATCTGCAGGTGTGGCATTCGGAAGACTTTCCGGAGAATTTATTCGTACAAAAGTAGTACCTGAGTTGGATGCCTACCGTCTGGCGGGATATGCGTCTATTGACGGTGTAGCAACTGTGGCAGCAGCGCTTGATAACGGAAAAGCAGCTTTGGCAGCTCTTAGAGCAGCAAGAAGCAAAATTGAAAATGCAGAAGCGAACCTTGCAACGTGTTATCTGTTTATTAATCCGACTATTTACGGAATGATTGAGGATCTGGACACAACGGCTTCCAAGAAAGCTATCGAAGGTTTTGCTGGAATCAAGAAAATTCCAGAAGGAAGATTTTATTCCAAGATTGACCTGACAGCGAACGGCGCAGGCGGCTTTGCAAAAAATGCAGAGGGTAAAGCAATTAACTTTATGATCGTTGATAAGCAGACGGCTATTCAGTATCAGAAGCATACAGTTTCCAAGATTATTACACCTGACCAGAACCAGGACGCAGATGCTTGGAAATTCGGATACAGAACTGTTGGTATCGTAGAGGCTTACGATAATAAGAAAGACGGTATCTACGTTCATACAGCAGAATAAGGAGAAAACTATGCAGGTAGGGCATGAATTTTATATAGATTCCTATGGTGGCACGAACTTCTCTGAAAGCGACTGGAAAAGAATTTCTCAAAAGGCATACTATCGACTGAAACATTTTACCTTTGGCAACCTTCCCGACAATTGGGAAGGAGAGCCATGGGAGAACCAGGCAAAGTGTGCAGTGTGTGAAATGGCAGAATTCCTTCTCTTGCAAGAGAAAAGGCAAGGGAAAACATCTGAGAATACAGACGGCTATTCCGTTACATATGAAGCAGATCAGGAGCAGGATGGAAAATTATATGAGATTGCATATATGTATCTCGGTCACACAGGAATGATGGATTTTGGAGTTGATGCAGGATGCTGACGAATACAGATATTACAATTTTCCACCGGGTATATGACCAAAAAACTAGATTAGATTCTTGGAAGATGGTCTATGTTCCTGAGGCATGGTGGTTTAAAAAAGAACAGTCTACCATTACCACAGATGGAAGAAAGAATGCGGATGTATATACCATTCGTATTCCAAACACAAATATCGCACTTGAAAAAGACGATTATATTGTGAAAGGGATATGTAGGGTAAAGATGCAGACTGTGAAGGACCTGGAAGGATTAGAAAGAGCAAGAATCACATCTGTAAATTATAATACCTTTGGAGGAAATCCACACATAAAGGCGGTGGGAGTGTAGTGGGAAAAGGAAAGAAAAAATTTGTGATTGAGACACCGAGAGGGGCAATCTATACACAGGCATCAAGCGGCGGAAATGTTACTGCAAAACTTGAGTGGAATCCAGGATTTGCACCATCTATGGAAAAAGGGTTCTCAAAAGCCCAAGAATTCGTAGATTCTGAATGTATCCGCCGCATGAATCCAGAGACACCGAGAAGAACAGGTGTGTTAATTAAATCCGCTACGCTTGGCACTGTAATCGGCTCAGGGGAGATTAATCAGATTGCTCCATATGCCCGTCGGCAATACTATGAGCACAAAGAAAAATCGTACTGGTTTGAGCGAATGAAGAACCGGCATAAGGACTCTATTCTGAAAGGAGCTGCACAGTATGTCAAATCTCATTAATAGCATTCGGGAATATATTCTTACCTGCCCTTTTCTTTCTGATTGGAGAGTGAACGTGGATTATCTGGGGACTGGCATGGAATATTCTATAGACCCACTTCCTTGTGACCCGGTTCTGCAAAGATATACGGATGGTGGTACAAAGAAGCAATTCCAGTTTGCCTTTACCAGTCGAGAAGAATATGACCAGGATGCTAGGATTAATATTGAAAACAGCGGATTTTATCAGGAATTTGAAGAATGGCTGGAAACACAAGATATGGCAGGAACACTGCCGGAATTGGGAGAAAATAAAATCCCGATTAAAGTAGAAACATTAAACAGCGGCTATCTATATGATGTGGATGGAGAAAAGGCCAGATATCGTATAGAGTGCCGCTTAATTTATAGACAGGAGGTTTAAATTATGGCAGGAGAAAAAGAAGTGTTAGTAAAACGCTCTCAGAGGGTTGCTTACATGGATACGGCTGCAACAGAAGGGCTAGCGTCTTTTGAGAGAATGACAGGGTTTACTTCTATGACGAATTCAAAGAACCCGAAGGAGTATTCTAGACAGTATGTTGATATGGATACAGAGACTTCGGATGTTGTTGGATACGCTCCATCTATCGACTATTCTTTTGACCGGTATTCTAATAATCCGGTGCATGAGAAAATCGCAAAAATCCACGATGGAGAGCTGACCGGAAATAGTACTCATGTCGATATTGTGGTAGTGGATTTATTCAAGAAATCTTCCACTGGAAATAAATATCATGCAACAAAGCGTACTTATGCAGTGGTTCCGGATTCTGACGGAGATGGAACGGATGCACTGATTTACAGTGGAGCACTGAAAGCGGTCTCTGAAATCGAAATTGGAAACGTGACCTTTGCGGAAGGAGACTTTAAAAAAGCAACATTTGCTACCGGAGCGTATGATGCCGGAGCATAAAATAAGGAGATGAGCCTATGAGCCTATGGAAATGGAATGATGTAGAATTGGAAGTCGACTTTGAAGATGCCGATTTCCAGGAGAGGTACGAAAAAGCCTTTGATAAACTAGAAGGAATCGAAAAGGAATTACAGAAAACTGGGAAATTATCGGAAATTACAAAGAAGTATTGTGAAATGTTCTGGACGTTGTATGACGATATCTTTGGAGATGGAACAGCGGAAGCATTATTTCATGGCAAGAAAAATTCCAGGGTATGTGAAGAGTGTTATGATTCCTTTATTTCTTTCTGCACCGAACAGGTGAAAGAAATTAATAAAAAACGAAATTCCAGATTCACAAAATACAAAGTAAAGAAGTGATTACATGAATCTGTTTTATGAGGAATTCCCGGACAGCATAGAGGTATCCGGGCAGAAAATCCGTATTGTTACAGACTTTCGGGAGTACATAAAATTGCTTGATATGCTAAAGGATGATGAATTATCTGAGCAGGATAAAGTTTATATTTTATACGAATATTTCCTTGACGATGTTCCTGAACTCAAAGAAGCTGTTGAGCAACTTTGCTTGTTTGTATCCATGAAAGAAGAAAAGAATAAGGAAGAATCAGAGAGCGGAGAGCCGGACAGATGCAAACCGCTCTTTTCTTATTCGATAGATTTTCCATATATTCTTTCTGGATTCCTAAGGGACTATCGTATTGATTTATGCGAAATCAAATATATGCATTGGTGGAAATTCCGAATGTTGTTTGATGGTCTTTCTGATGATACAGAGATAAAACAGAGGATTATGTACCGGTCAATTGATTTGAACACAGTAAAAGATAAAGAAGAACGGAAGAGAATAAGAAAAATACAGAGTACTATTCAACTTCCAGAAGAAATGCTGTCTGATTATGAAATTGGAGAGATGTTTGCGTGAGAAAATTTGAAAAACCGCCTTTAGAAAGAAAGTGGTTCCGATGTAAATATTGCGGAGCTAAGCTTGCAATTTATGATAATACGGCACGTCTTGAAGGAGGTATTTATATCAAGTGCCGTATGTGTAAAAAAGAAAATGAAATAAAGAAATAAACACCGAAGTGAGCCTATGAGCCTGTGTTTATCCAAGAAAGAAGGGATAAGTATGGGTTATGATGGTTCATTAAAATTTGATACTGAGATTTCTGAAAAAGGATTTAATTCCGGAGTAAAAAAGCTTGGCAGTATTGCGAAAGGTGGTCTTGCTGTAATTGGTGGGGCTGCTACTGGTGTTGCAACCGCTTTCGGTGTGATGACAAAGAAAGCGTTAGATTCCTATGCAAGTCTTGAGCAGAATATAGGTGGCGTAGAGACGCTGTTTAAGAACAGTTCTCAGAGCGTCATTGACAATGCGAAAAGAGCGTATAAGACAGCCGGTCTTTCTGCAAACGCCTATATGGAGACCGTTACAAGCTTTTCAGCGTCATTATTGCAATCTCTTGGAAATGACACAAAGAAAGCTACTGAGTATGCCGACAGTGCCATTATAGATATGTCTGATAATGCAAACAAGATGGGAACATCCATGGAACTTATCCAGAATGCGTATCAGGGATTTGCGAAACAGAACTATAGTATGCTTGACAACTTGAAGCTTGGATATGGTGGAACTTCATCAGAGATGTACAGGCTTTTACAGGATGCTGCAAAACTAAATGAAGAGTTTGCAAACACCGCCCAATTTTCAATGGACTCTAAGGGGCATTTGGAAGCGAATTTTGCAGACATTACAAAAGCAATTCATATTGTTCAGACTGAGATGGGCATAACTGGAACAACAGCGAAAGAAGCTTCTGAAACCATATCCGGCTCAGTTTCTGCAATGAAGGGTGCCTTTGATAACTTCCTGAACGGAACTGGTTCACCTAAGGAACTGGCAGAGACAATGGTTACTGCTGGAAAAAATGTTATCAACGGATTGTCGGAAATTGTCCCAAGACTCTTAGAAACTTTGCCTGAGGTCAAGAATTTAATCCAGGAAAATCTTGCACAAGCCTTCTCTGGTGATACGGTACAGAGGATGGTAGAGTCTGGAAAGAACGTGGTAATGTCTTTGCTTACTGGAATGCTTGATTCAGTTTCAAACATTTTACCAGTAGCTTTAAGTTTAATTCAATACATAGCGGAAGCTATTACCACTAATGTTCCAATTCTGCTCCAAAAAGGGTATGAAATCCTGCAAAATCTTATAAATGGATTTGTAGAAGCAATTCCAGAAGCATTGCCGAAGGTTTTGGATTTTATACAGGGTATTGGAGATAAGCTTGCGGAAGCAGCTCCTGTGATGATTCAAAAAGGGTTTGAACTGTTACAAAAACTGGTTGAAGGGATTGTTACTGCAATTCCGATTTTAGTATCGCGTGTTCCGGAAATTATCTCTACTTTTGCAAATGTTATCAATGATAATTTCCCTACGATTTTAGCTAAAGGTGTGCAATTGATCGGCCAGCTTGTTATGGGAATTATACAGGCGATTCCTACAATTATTGCAAACATTCCTAAAATTATATCGGCTATTGTTGATACAATAATGGCGTTTCAGTGGCTGTCATTAGGGAAAAATATTATTACATTCTTTAAAGATGGAATTATGAGCATGGTGGGTGCTGTGAAAAGTGCAGGGACCAATGTTTTTAATGCGATTAAGAATGCAATAGTGAACTTGCCATCTACGCTGGGGAATTTAGGGAGATCTGCTATACATAATTTGTCGTCAACTATAAGAGGGTTGGCATCAAGTGCAAAGATGGCAGCTTTAAAAGTGGCAAGTGCTGTTGAATCGGCTATTTTAAAACTGCCGCAGAAAATGCTTTCTATTGGAAAAAACATAGTAAAAGGCTTATGGAATGGCATTTCAAACATGACGGGGTGGATTGCTGACAAAGTGATGGGATTTGCTAATTCTGTGCTTGGAGGTATCAAAAAAGCACTTGGTATCCATTCGCCATCACGTGTGATGCGTGACGAAGTAGGTAAGATGATGGCTCTTGGTATGGGAATTGGATTTGAGAAGAATATACCTGTAGATGATATGCAAAAAAGTCTAAATGACCCATTAAAAAAGATAAAAAGAACAGCTCTTGACGTTACAATGAGACCAGCAAAAAGTATTGAACAAGTAACGTATGAAGATAAAATTAATACAGCACATTTAACAAACAGCGAGCAGAAGGATTTTGACTATGAAAGAATAGGAAATGAAATCCAAAGAGGAACGAAAGAAGGCATGGAGGGTATGGGAATCTACCTGAACGAAGAAAAAGTAGGGGAAGTCATTACCCCGTCTGTCAACAATAACATGGGTATCATAGAGAGGAGGCGGCGTTAATGGGGCAAAGATAAACGGAAAGCATATTGAAAAAGACTATGGATGCAGGCTGTTTGAAATTGAGATTGGAATCCCAGAAACCATCTCGAAAAGAGAACAGTTTCCTGGCAGCAACCAATATATAAATACAGGAAATCAAGGTATTTATGAGCAGCGTCCTATCCGTCTGGCCGGAGATTGTACCGGTGATTATGAGCAGTGGCTCAAACAGATTTCGGAGATTGCAGATGATATCAACGGAAAAGAAGTAACCCTGGAGCTGGATGCAGAACCGGGGTTTTATTATTACGGGATTGCTTCGGTATCTACAAAGAAGGAAAACGGCGTGATATCCACCTTTGAAATGAACATCCAGGCCGACCCATTTAAATATCAAAATTACCAGGCAGTCACGATTAGCCAGGCGACTAGTACAAAGATGGTTGTTCAGGGGGATTTTGAAACACCCTGTATCATAGAACTCACCCCCATAAATGACACCATATCCTTCACTATCCAGGGAGCAGCCCGAAATCCTGTTACCGGACAGCCGGAGGATATTACCATTAAAAATCTAAAGCAAGGGAAAAAGGTCATTATAGACGGAGAAGCCTGCACCGTGCTGCAGGGCGTAACGAATAAGTTTGCAGATGCAGACATGTGGGAATTTCCTTCCCTGTTGCCAGGGAACAACACCCTTACCTTTTCCAGTGCTTTGTGTGAAGTAACAATTAAATATAAACCAAGATATTTTTAATTTAAGGAGGAAAATACTATGGCATTAAAAGGAAGTAAAAGCGTATCTTTAAGTTTTCAGAGCATGGTAGGGGAGCAGGTAGCCATCTACATGAGTGCCCAGATTCCGGAAAACGGAAAAAGCAACTCGAACATGACCATTCAGGATTTGGAACTGTACGAAGCAAACAAGACGGAGTGCAGAAAAGATATGAATGAATTTAATAACATGCTCTGGGAGCTGGAAGACCAGAATGCGAAGGCAGAGGAACCAGGAACGGAGGAAATGGTATGAGAGTAAGCAATTTACAGATTTTGACCTTATCCAAAGCCATGCCGGACATCCGGAAGAAGATGCTGCCTATTAAATTGGGCTTTGCCATCAACAAGAATATCCAGGCAGTCAAAGGCATCTCGGAAGCCTACAACGAGGAGCAGGGAAAAATCCTGGATAAATACTGTAACAAGGATGAACAGGGGAATTACCTGGCAAAAGAGGACCGGTACGATATTACAGACTGGGATGGCTACAACAGGGAAATGACAGAGCTTCTGAAAATCGAAAATGAGGTAGCTGTCCACACGGTCCCTTTGGAGGAAGTGGAAAAGTGCGGCACCGGAAAGTTTGACACTTTGACACCGGAGGAACTGGAGCTTCTGGAATTTATGATTGAGGAATAAGCGAAAGGAGGGGCTTACATGCTTCGTATCCTGGACAAAAACAAAGCCCCTGTAAAAGGCTTACGGGTATATAAAGATTTGTGCATAGAGAGGGTCTTAGAGCTGGATGATAAGACGCTCTCTTTTTCTGCCCCGTACCGTAACATCCGGGGCAGCCTAGAGCTGGAAGGCTACATAGAGACCAAAACAGACCGTTTTGTGGTAAGAGAAATGAAGAAGTCCACAGACGGTTATGTAAATGTGGTGGCACAGCTGGACATGGAGGGATTGGAAGGGAAAGCCTTCCGGGTTTTTAAAACCACAGAGCAGACCATCCAGGCAGCCTTGCAGCTTGCCTTTGCCGGAACGGGGTGGACTATAAAGGAAAGCTATATCACAAAAAAACGCACTATCTCTATGTCTAACGTGTCTGCCATGGAGATTTTAAAGCAGGCGTTAAAGACCTACCGGGCGGAGATCACCGTAGATTCCAAAGCACGCACCATCTCCGTTTTTGAGGCAGTTGGACAGGACAAAGGAGCTTATTTTGCCAGCAAATTAAACTTAAAAAAATTGACGGTGCAAAGCACCAGTTACGATTTCTATACCGAGATCGAGCCATACGGCAAAGATGGCCTCACAATCGAATCCGTAAACGGCGGTAAGAATTATGTGAGCAATTACCAGTACAGCAGCAAGAGCAAACGCCTGATCTGGAAGGATGAACGTTACACGGTACCAGAATCTTTAAAAGCAGATGCACAGGCAAAGCTCTTAGACATGAGCAAGCCTTACAGCTCCTACAGTGCTGATATCATAGACCTGGCGAAGCAGTCTGAGAAATACTCTATTTTAGAGTATGGCATAGGCGATACTGTAACCATCCTGGATGGTATTACAGAGACCAGGGAGAAGCAGCGGATTGTAGGCGTGAAAGAATATCCGGAGGAACCAAGTCGGAACACCTGCACCCTGGCAAATAAAGTCCTGACCTTTGATGAACTGGCACAAAAGTATGAGGATGCGGCTAATACCGTAGACAATATTACAAACGATAACGGGCAGATAGACGGGGATACCATAGACGGCATCCATAGTAGACAGATTGTAGACCTGGAAAACGCCATTGTCCAGTCCGCAACGATTATAGACCTGACAACAAAATATCTGACCGTAACCGGCAAATTAACAGCGGTAGAAGGTGAATTTGGAAAGCTGACCGCAAATGTAGCGGAATTTGAGCAGGCCACCATCCAGAAGCTGGATGCCTTTGAAGCCACTATACAGGAATTGAAGGTAACGGATTTAAGCGCTATGAATGCCAAAATTCAGGTGCTGGAAGCCACCAGTGCGAATATTAAGTCCCTGTTATCCGGTAATGCAGGAATCGGAGACTTACAGAATATCCACCTGACCTCTGCCAATGCGGTGATTGACAGCGCATTGATAAGAAATGCAGTTATGCAGACTGTAACCATTGGGGATTTGCTTGCCGGAACCATTAGCACAAATAAGTTCCGAATCAAGTCGGATGATGGCGGTATTTCCATCTCAGGGGCAACCCAGCAGTGGAGGGATGCCAAAGGAACGGTACGGATGCAGGCCGGAAGAGATGCAAAAGGAGACTTTACCTTTTCCCTCTTTGATGCAACGGGCAAAGGTGTCCTGATAGACGCCACCGGGATTAAACCAGGAGCCATTGCAAATGGTTTGATTGTCAATGACATGGTAGCCGACAACGCTGCCATTTCTGGGGACAAGCTGGATATTACCAGTGTGATTCAGTCCATCAACGGTAGCAAAGAGACTATCAACAGTAGCCGCATCTGGTTTGATTCTAAAAGCCAGAATCTGAATCAAATATACAGCCAGATGTCCAATGACATTATCGTAGCCGGAAACGCTGCTGATGCCGCCCAGGATGCCGCGAAAAAAGCTCTGGACGCCATAGACGGGATAGATACCTTAGATGCCATCAGTGCAGTCCTAGACAACGAAGCTCATGTGGTGCACACCAATCCAGATGGTTCCGGTGGGGATTATTCTGGTGCTGTGACAAAAATAACCGTGTATTCTGGGGATGCAGATGTTTCCGCTCAGGCAACCTATGAGGTCTATAAGTCTGCTGGAATAACAGGGACATGGGATGCTAAGACACGCACCTACAGAGTAACCGGCATGACTACAGATAACGGATATGTAGATTTCGATGCTCTGTATGGCACAGGCGGAAAATACGCTGTTACCAGGACAGGTGCAAAGTTAAAAACCAGGGCAGGCAAATACCTGGTGGTCCGTACCGGTGGTTCCCATATCCGAAAGAGATTTTCTGTAAGTAAAGCTAAGGATGGAAAGATAGGGGTATCTTATACCTTGCAGTGCAGCACCTTAGTCCTTCGGAAACAGCAAAATGGCACCTTACAGCCGGAAACAGTAACTTTTTCTGCAAAGTATAATGATGGGACCTTCTTAACTGCCTACTCCGGCAGATACAAAATCGAGGAGAGTGTAGACGGAACCACTTATGTACAGAAATATCTCTCTGCAAAAGATGAAGCACAGAAAACCTATACCCCTTCCAGTTCGGGGCTGAAATCCATCCGCTGTACCCTCTACGCATCCGGCGGAGGCGGGGAACTGGACAGCCAGTCGGTGATTGTTCTGACAGATGCGGAAGGTCTGGCTGAGGATATCCAGGAAGTAAGAGAAGGAATGCAGGTGATAAAGTCAGACGTGACAAACATCCAGACCGGCATGGAGGGAATACGGGCAAATATCTCCAGCATGAGCACAGAACTGACAGGGCTTACCGACAACACACTGCTGTACAACATCCAGTACAACGATAACGAAAACAATACCGTAACGCTAACCGCAAAGGTCTACAAAGACGGAAAAGACGTAACAAAAACATTCCCAAGCCGGTGGTTTACCTGGTACGCAAAATCAGAATCAGGAAACAAATTTATCGGCACAGGGTACGGGATAACCGTAAACAAGAACAACGTAGGCTTTGGAAGCACCTACATAGGGCGCTTTACCACCTACGAAACACGCCGCCTGATTACACGTACAGGAGCATACTTAACCACCAGGGCAAAGAAATATCTCACAACCTGGGTGGAAAATTGAAAGGAGAAAGAATATGGCAGACCAGATGATTAACGGATTACAAGTGAAAACAAATATACAGGCAGGAGATAAAGCATTAATATCTGGCGTGGCAGAGGAATATCTCATAGATATTGACAAGCTGGCAGATATTGTTTTGAATAAACTGACAAACAAGGCCTTTGCTTTAGACCAGGGAACCATGACATTACTTGCTGCACTGAATGCACTAAATAGTAATTTAAAAGACAGCGGATGGATATTTCCTGATATATCGAACTTTAAAGTCTTTGGAGGCGGTGAGACTGAAAAAGTAAGATATAGAAAAATAGGCAAAAAAGTGATTGTAAAAGGAATTGTTTCTCCTTTGGACGAAACAAAGCTGGCAAATGGGGCATCTTCAAACCTTTTTACACTTCCTTCCGGATTCAGGGCAGAATCCACCTATACAAGAATATGCCAAGGTACTTCACAGGGTATCTTTTTGCTGCAGATTACCGCAAACGGAAACGTCTCTCTTTCCAGATACCGAAAAGGTGGGGAATATTTAGGAACGGTATCGGAAAATACATGGCTCCCGTTTTATGGGGAATATGTAATTGAATAATATTTTTACCGAATTGCCATCCATGCCACTGCCGGACTAAATTCAGCCTTTGTGTTGTTGCACTGCGAATACAAAGGAAGATATAAGGTATAACCAAAAACTTTTTGTCAAACTTTTAAAATGAAAAAGGTGTAGTTGCAAATTTTACCCATGTATCATTTTCATTGACCTCTTTGTCTTGTTTGTAACGGTAAATGCCTCCTGCCTCTTTGGAACTAAGAAAAATCATAGAACAGTAATTTTCTGTATTTCCTTTAATGCATATGACTACGCCATAGTCTTCTGGCATGTTTTTTATTGATTCATCCACAGCCATGCTATTTGTGAATACAATAAAAGAATTGATTGGTAACGCTTTTAAAAATTCCGAAGGTGTGTATTCTTTGCTAGTTAGTCCTATTTCCTTGATTGCATAATCCAACCGGCTGTATATTCCAAATGTTTTTGTTTTACTATTTAGTTCACAAAAGAAGAGTTTATACCAAAGGACATCTGTAAAGATGCCTTTTGTTATAGATTTTTCAGGAAGGAGGAAAGAGAAGTGCGGTTTGAAAAAGATGTAAACATATACGGAGATGAAGTTGTGTTAAAACGCTTTAAGGCAGCAGAAACCAGCATAGCAGTGGTGCAAGGGAATATATCTGCAATCATCTCCGAATCAGAATTGGTGGAATTAGTAAACAGCAAGGCAACCATGTACAGCAAACTGGCATCCGCAGTCATGGATATTAAAAGCCTTACCATAAATTTTTCCGATTTGACCACGAAATACAATACTGTTTCCGGCCAGTATACTGCCCTGGACAGCAAGGTGGCACAGTATAAGCTAAGTGTAGACGGTTTGTCAGCGGATATTGCAGCAGTACAAAAGGACTTAAACAAAAATTACAGCACTACCACTGAAATGAACGCTGCTATTAAAGCGAATGTATCTGAGATATCGGCAGAACTGTACGCTGTTAAAACAAACCTGAGTAACAACTATTCCACCACCAGCGCCATGAATGCAGCTATTAAGGCAAAAGTAGACGCCCTGTCCCTGACAGTGTCCTCTACCTACTCTAAAAAATCCGACCTGGCAGCGGCTACAAGCAGAATAAGTACCTTAGAAACCTGGAGGAAGGAAGCAAGCTTACAGATAACAGACAGTGCGATTGTGAGTACGGTAATATCTTCGACATCTTACCAAAACAGCGTAAAGTCCATGATTACTCAAAAAGCGGATGAAATCCGTATGAAGGCAGCAAAGATTTCCTGGAGCAGCACCTACTCCAGCATGACCTCAGACGGAAAGCTGACCTGCACCAGCGGGAAAATCGGAGGATGGACCATAGGAAGTAATGCTCTGTATAGCGGAATGACCTCTTACGGAGACACTGCACACAACGGAGTGTGGCTTGGAACCAACGGCATAGCCTGTGGAAAAGGCAGATTTAAAGTAAATACAGCTGGAGATGTCTATTGCAATGATATCAACGCCGATAGAATCAACTGTACTGGATTTTATGCGGATGGAAGTGTAACTTTTTACGTTCAGGATGTTTGGAACCAGGGGCTTTACACCAATGGAAAATTGACTTGCCAGACAGGTTTTTATTGCGGGCATGATATTTATGCAGAAGGAAGAATTGCAACACCTAACTGGGCTTCCCCTTCGGATGCAAGATTAAAAGCAAATGTAGAGGAGGTTTCGGAGGCAATGGCAAGGGCATTGCTTCGGGATATGCAGCCGAAAACATATTATCTAAGAAAAGAATATGGAACAAGGCGTATTGGATTTATTGCACAGGACGTCCAGGCAGTATTGCAGAGAAATGGTCTGGATAACACACTTTTTGTAAAAAACATCACGAATCCTGAGACGGGAGAGCAGTTCTTAGGATTGGACTATATCGACATGATAGCGGTATTGTGGAAAGGCATACAGATGCTGGATCAGGAAATACAGAAACTAAAGGCGTGTAAGTAAAGGAGGTATATATGGAAATCAGAGCAAGACCTTAACGGGTCTTATTTTATTGCAGAAAAAAGAAAGGAAAGTGAGGATATGAAGAACATGAATTATGCAGATGCGATTATTGACGGATACAATGCTGTAGTTGGTGCAGTCATAGCGGTGCTGTCTTACATCCTGGGAGAACACTGGGTATTGTTTGTAGCCTTCCTCCTGCTCAATGTGGCAGATTGGCTCACAGGATGGATGAAAAGCCGCATGGCAGGGAAAGAAAACTCCATGAAGGGCTGGAGAGGTGTTTTAAAAAAGCTAGGCTACTGGCTTATGATTATGGTGGCGTTTGGTGCAGGTGCCGTATTTATCGAAATCGGAAAGACCATAGGAATTGACCTGGGGATTACAACACTCCTGGGATGGTTCGTGCTGGCCAGTTTGTTAATAAACGAAATCAGATCCATCTTAGAAAATTTTGTAGAAGCTGGATTTAATGTACCTAGGATATTAATTAAAGGTTTGGAAGTAGCAGATAAAGTTGTGAATAAGGATAACCAGGAGGGCAAATAAAGCCCTCCATTTTGTTGCGCCGGCGCAACCGGCAGAAAGGAAAAGAATATGAACATTAACGAAACAAATTTAAAATTTAAAAATTTAACAGCAAGGTCAAAAACGGTCAGGGCAATTCTACATCACTCTGCAGGTCCAAAAGCTAGCGCAGAAGATATCCACAGATGGCATCTTGCAAACGGGTGGTCCGGTGCCGGATATCACTTCCTTGTCCGCAAGGATGGTTCTGTATATAGATTGCGTCCAGAATGGGCAGTAGGCGCACATGCAACTGGAAGCAACTCCGACAGTATCGGAATTTGTTTTGAAGGAAATTTCATGACTGAGACAATGCCAGAAGAGCAGAAACAGGCAGGTGAAGAGCTTGTAGACTGGGTGAAAGAAAAATATGGATTTGAAACCGTACAGGCACATAGGGATGTACAGGCCACAGGATGCCCAGGAACAAATTTCCCGTTTGAAGAAATTGCAAATGGAGATAAAGAATCCAATATACCGACTCCTCCTGCATCTGGAACTACCTACACCGTACAGAAGGGAGATACATTAACGGCAATTGCTAAGAAATACAATACCACTGTAGATGCCCTGGCAAAAGCAAGCGGTATTACAGACCCTAACAAAATTCATGTGGGACAGACTATCGTAATTAAAGGAGCTGCAGAAAAACCAAAACCAACCGAGCCAAATGGAAATACAGGTACAAATCCGATAATCCGAGATGGACAGATTCACGCTCGTAATTTTGCTGCAAAAGGATTAGGTGCAGATGGAATTAGAGGTGCTAATACAGTAAAAGCTGGTATTAAAGTGTTACAACAGGCTATGAACCTTGATTATGATGCAGGACTTGCCTTAGATGGTATTTGGGGTAGAAAATCTGAATCTGCATTAGGCAGACATACTGTTTGTAGGGGAGAAAAACAGTATATGGTTACTGCTCTCCAAATCCTTCTTATGTTAAAGGGATATTATTGCAATGGCGTTGATGGACATTTTGGAGCTGGATGCGAAAAAGCAGTAAGACAGTATCAAGCAGACCACAGGCTTACTGTGGATGGTATCGCGGGATATAATACATTTAAGTCTCTGATTCAGTAAGAAAAATCCTCCCAGACTGGCAATCTGGGAGGGAATATTGTATCATCTTCGTGTTGCATTTCGTGTTGCATCGTGTTGTATAATGGTGTAAATGTTTCGTTCTTGGTACAATCGAAAAAGTAAAGAATCCAGTATTTATGCGATGTTTTGCATGTACGTGAAAAGAGTTTCTTCTATATAAAAAGCGGTACAGGGGTTCGAGTCCCTCATCCCCTGCTGTAAAAGCCCAGTACTTACTGGGTTTTTTGTTGTTCTAAAGTCGTGAGTAATCAAAATAGTAATCAGAATTGTAAACCAATTCTACATAAATTCAACAAAAGTATTTTAAATATGACAAAGTTCTTAATTTTTTGTTAGGTTTCTGATTTTTTCTTGGTTTCGGGGGAAAATATGCTATAATAGCCCATAGTTGTTATGGAAAATATTGAGAAGACAGGGGTTTTATAGAATGAAAAAGAAATTTGTCATAGGATGTACGGTGGTTGTTTTAGCACTGGGAATTGCATATGGCGCGGGCACATTTTATTATAAAGATAAATTTTTTCCGGGAACTTCCATTAATGGAATGGACTGTGGAAATCTGACAGCAAAGGAAACGGAAGAAAGAATCAGAAAAAATGTAGAAGATTATTCTCTGGAACTTCTTTTTAAAGAGGACAAGAAGGAAACGATTCAGGGAAGTGAGATTGCGTATCAATATGTGCCGGATGGAAGTATTGCGAAATTACAGGAAAAACAGAATACATTCTTGTGGATAACAGGTGTTTTGGGTCAGAAAAGAGAGTATCAGGCAGAAGAAGAGATTCAATTTGATGCAGAGAAATTGAAGGGAAAATTAGAAACGCTGGAGCCTATGCAGGACGGAAATATGGCGCCTCCCACCAATGCTTATATTGCCTTTGAGAATAATCAATTTGTAATAAAAGATGAAACAACTGGCACAGCTTTAAATAAAGAAGCAGTGATAGAAACAGTAAAATCAGCAGTAGAAAAAAGTGAGAGAAAATGGTCTGCAGAAGAGGCAGGAGTCTATCAAATGCCTTCTGTAACAAAGGAAGATGCTACGCTGAAACATCAGCAGGAGGTATGGAACAGTTGTGCGGCTGTTACAGTAACGTATACCTTTGGGGATAAAAAAGAGCTGTTAGACGGCATGGTTGTAAAGGACTGGATGACTTATGATGAGGCTGGTAATTATGTAGAGAATATCCCAAATTTACAAAAGAACATAAGAGCGTATGTAAATGCTTTAAGTGAAAAATATAACACGGTGGGACGTTCCAGAACCATTACCAGCACTGCCACAGGACAGCCTGTACAGGTAGATGGAGGAAGCTATGGCTTTCTGATTGACACGGAAAAAGAGTGCAGGCAGCTTCTTGTAGATATCCAGTCCCATGCAAATACTGTAAGAGAGCCAATATATGCCAGAGCTGGCGTTGCCTATGCAGAAAATGACATTGGCAATACTTATGTGGAGCTTGATTTGACAGCGCAGCATCTTTGGTACTACAAAGATGGAACCATGATTATGGATACGGATTTTGTTTCTGGTACTTATTACAATGCAGACAGGAGAACACCTGGAGGAACCTATTATCTTTATTACAAACAAAGAGACCAGGTGCTGCGCCCGGCGCCGAATCCTGATGGAAGTTATGACTATGAGTCCCCTGTAGACTACTGGATGCCCTTTAATGGAGGAATCGGTCTTCATGATGCTGACTGGAGATGGAAATTTGGCGGTAGCATTTATCTGTATAGCGGTTCTCATGGCTGTATTAATCTTCCGGTTTCTTTTGCGGGAAAGTTCTACGAAAGTATAGAAGCAGGATGTCCTATTGTTTGTTTTTACAGATAATATGCAGGAATTTTACAGGGATTTTCTTGCAACCGGAAAATTCCTGTAGTATAATAAAGAAGAGCAAGAGACAAGAACAGAGACTGCAGCGGCGGTCTTTTGGTCTTGTCTTATTCTTTGCCTGACAGGAAACAGAAGAGAGAAGCAGAAAAAGGGGAAGCGTATGAGTCACAGATGTATGGAAGAATTTGAAGATTGTCCGGTCATTGCAGCTATTAAGGATGAAGAAGGGCTGAGAAAATGCATTCATTCAGAGATTCAGATTGTGTTTGTTCTGTATGGAGACATTTGCAGCATTGGTGATATTGTAAGCCGGTTGAAAAAGGCCGGAAAGACTGTGATGGTTCATCTTGATTTAATTACAGGATTAAGCAGCAGGGAGATTGCAGTGACATATTTGAAAGCTGTCACACATGCAGATGGGATTATTTCTACTAAACCGGCGGTCATCAGACAGGCAAAGGAAGAAGGGCTTTTTGCTATTATGCGTTTTTTTGTTATTGATTCGATTGCTTTTGACAGTATTGAGAGACAGACAGAAAGCGTACATCCGGATATGATTGAGGTACTGCCTGGTGTTATGCCTAAGATAACCCGCAGGATTTGTCAAAACAGCAGGGTTCCGGTGATTGCAGGAGGGCTGATTTCAGATAAAGAGGATATTATGGCTGCATTAAGCGCAGGCGCAGTATCCATATCTACAACCAATCAGGCAGTGTGGTTTATGTAAAAAGAGAAAAAAGAGACGCTGGAGAATGGAGACAAAGCGGAAAAAACATGGAGGTGTTCATGTTTCTTCCCCTTTGTCTTTTTTTATAGAAAAAGAAAGGAAGTATGATGATGTATGATGTTGTTGTAATCGGAGCAGGTGTAATTGGAAGTGCTATTGCAAGAGAATTATCCAGGTATGAATTAAAGACAGTAGTTCTGGAAAAGGAGGAAGATGTGTGCTGTGGTACCTCAAAGGCAAACAGCGCCATTGTCCATGCGGGTTTTGATGCAAAACCGGGAACATTAAAAGCGAAGATGAATGTAGAGGGAAGCAAACGGATGGAAGCGCTTTCTAAAGAGCTGGATTTTCCATATAAGAGAAACGGTTCTCTTGTTTTATGCTTTTCTTTGGAGGATTTGCCAAGGCTTCAGGCATTAAAGGAAAAAGGAGAAGAAAACGGGGTTCAGGGACTGGAAATTATTTCAGGAGAAAGAATCTGGGAAATGGAGCCCAATCTGTCCAGAGAGGTAAAAGCGATGCTTTATGCGCCTACAGGCGGCATTGTATGTCCCTTTAAACTAACCATTGCCCTGGCGGAAAATGCCAATGTAAATGGGGTAGAATTTCAGTTTAATACACAGGTAGAAAACATAAAAAAATGTGGAAAAGGTTATGTGGTTCAGACCAATAAAGGTGTGTTTGAGACTTCTTTTGTTGTAAATGCAGCGGGGGTTTATGCAGATGCTTTCCACAATATGGTCAGCAGGAAAAAACTCTCTATTACACCGAGAAAAGGGGAGTATTGTCTTATGGATAAAAAGGCAGGAAGCTTTGTTTCCCATACGATTTTCCAGCTTCCAACTGCCATGGGAAAAGGAGTTTTGATTACACCTACTGTTCATGGAAATCTTCTGGCAGGGCCTACTGCTGAGGATATTTCAGATAAAGAGGGTGTTCAGACTACAGCACATGGAATCGAAAAATTATCCAAACAGGCAAGAGTCAGTGCAAAAAATATTCCGCTGCATATGACTATCACTTCTTTTGCAGGGCTTCGGGCTACAGAGGCTGGCGGGGACTTTGTATTAGGAGAACCAGAGGATGCGCCTGGATTTTTTGATGCAGCGGGAATTGAGTCACCGGGGCTTTCCAGTGCCCCTGCCATTGGCTTGTATCTGGCAGAGGAAATCAGCCAAAAAGCAGGAGCAAAAAAGAAAGCAGATTTCCAGAACACAAGAAAGGATATTCCCTGTATAGCAGAGGCATCAAAAGAGGAAATACAGGCGCTGATTGCAGAAGATCCGGCTTATGGAAATGTGATTTGCCGCTGTGAAACCGTTACAGAAGGGGAGATTTTAAATGCAATCCGAAGACCTTTGGGAGCGAAATCACTGGATGGTGTGAAACGCAGAACCAGGGCAGGAATGGGAAGATGCCAGTCCGGTTTCTGCTCACCCAGAACCATGGAAATACTGGCAAGAGAGCTGGGTAAATCCCCATTAGAATTAACAAAAGCAGGAGGAGCTTCTAATCTGCTTACAGGTGTCATAAAGGAAGAGTTCATTTGAAAGGATGGAGGAAAGCATCATGATAAGATATGATTTAATTGTTATTGGGGGAGGCCCTGCCGGACTGGCAGCAGCAGTTTCTGCAAAAAAACAGGGAATCGAAAAGGTTCTGATTTTAGAACGTGACCGGGAGCTGGGAGGGATTTTGAACCAGTGTATTCATAATGGATTTGGTCTTCATACGTTTCAGGAAGAGCTTACAGGACCGGAATATGCGCAGCGTTTTATTGACCAGGCAAAAGAATACGAAGTGCCTTATAAACTGAATACCATGGTATTAGATATTACACAGGAGAGCAGAGAGAAAGTTGTTACTGCCATGAACCGGGATGAGGGACTGCTGTTTTTGCGGACAAAGGCAGTGATTCTGGCTATGGGATGCAGGGAGCGTCCAAGAGGCGCTCTTAATATTCCGGGATACCGTCCGGCCGGGATTTATACAGCAGGAACCGCCCAGAGACTGGTGAATATGGAAGGGTATATGCCCGGACGGGAAGTGGTGATTCTGGGCTCCGGTGATATTGGCCTCATTATGGCCAGGAGAATGACTCTGGAGGGCGCAAAAGTAAAAGTTGTGGCAGAACTCATGCCTTATTCCGGCGGCCTTCAGAGAAACATTGTGCAATGTCTGGAAGACTTTCAGATTCCTTTAAAACTAAGCCATACAGTGGTGGATATTCAGGGAAAGGAACGTGTCGCCGGTGTTACCCTGGCACAGGTAGATGAAAATAGAAAGCCTATACCGGGAACTGAAGAATTTTATTCCTGTGATACTCTTTTGTTATCCTGTGGGCTGATTCCAGAGAATGAACTGTCAGGAAATATGGGAGTAGCATTGTCGCGAATTACCTCCGGACCTGTGGTAAATGAGAGTCTGGAGACCAATATCCCAGGGGTATTTGCCTGTGGAAACGTACTGCATGTTCATGATTTGGTGGACTATGTTTCTGAAGAAGCGGCAAAGGCCGGAAGCCATGCAGTAGAGTATATTCGCAGATGGGAGGAGCAGGATGAGCAGAAAAAGGATGCTCCTGGCATTTCCGTTGAGACCAAGGGAGGCATTCGTTACAGTGTGCCACAGCTTATAAGGCCAGAGCATATGGAGGAGAAACTGACAGTACGATTCCGGGTAGGAGCTGTTTACCGGGACGTATATATCAGTGTGTATGTAGGAGAAAAACGAATCATTCATAAGAAGAAAAGAAAGCTGGCTCCTGGAGAGATGGAACAGGTAATATTGAAAAAATCGGATTTGACAGCAGCAGGGGAATTGGATAAAATTGTTATGAAAATAGAGGAGGCAGAAGAATGGAAACAAGAGAATTAATCTGTATCAACTGCCCTTTGGGATGTGGGCTTACGGTGACTTTAGAGCAGAAAAAAGTGATAAAAGTAGAAGGAAATACCTGTCCAAAAGGGAAGGAATATGCAGAAAAAGAGGTGACAGCGCCGGTTCGTATGCTTACTTCCAGTGTGCGTGTAAACGGCGGGGTGATGCCGGTTGTTTCTGTAAAAACAGCTTCTGCGATTCCAAAAGAAAAGATAAAAGAATGTGCAGAAGCACTGAAATCCATAGAAGTAAAAGCTCCCATAGCAATAGGTGAGGCAGTGGTAAAAGACCTTTGCCATACAGGAGTGGATTTAGTGGCTACCAGAAATGTACAGGCTGGATAAGGAGAAACACATGCTGGATTATACAGGGAAAAATGCAGAGAAATTAAAAGAAAAAACATTATATCTCTTAGACATGGACGGAACCATTTATAACGAAAATGAAATTTTTGATGGCACCTTAGATTTTCTGGATACGATTCGGGCTCAGGGCGGAGAATACATTTTTATTACCAATAATTCTTCCAAATCAGTGGAGGACTATGTGGAAAAAGTAAGAAAAATGGGGATTCAGGCAGATAAGGAAAATTTTTATACGTCCAGCCAGGCAACTGCCATGTATCTTCAGGAGCAGTATCCGGGACAGGTGGTTTATTGTATGGGAACAGCCTCCCTGGTACAGGAACTTCGCCAGGCAGGCATTGAGGTGGTAACAGAAGCAGATGACCGGGCAACCGTGGTTCTGCTGGGCTTTGATACGGAAAACACCTCTGAGAAAATCCGCAATACCTGTATCATGCTGGGAAAGGATGTGGCGTATCTGGCAACGAATCCGGATTTAGTCTGTCCGGTAAGCTTTGGTTATATTCCGGACTGTGGCTCCATGAGTATCATGTTAAAAAATGCCACAGGGAAAGAGCCATTTTTTATTGGAAAACCAGAGCCGATTATGGTAAACTGTGTATTGAAGAAACGAAACAAACGTCCTGAAGAAGCCGTGATTGTAGGAGACCGTCTGTACACAGATATTAAAACCGGTGAAAGGGCCGGGGTAGATACGATCTGTGTTTTATCAGGGGAAGCCTCCATGGAGGATATTCAGAATGGCGAGGTAAAACCAACGTATATTTTTCAAAGTGTCAGGGAAATCTATCAGGGTCTTTCAGAAGATTAACAAAAGCAGGAGACAGCACTTATGAGATATCATAATATAGAGGAAGGAGTCTTTCTCAAACGCCCCAACCGTTTTATTGCAGTGGTGAGGTTAAAGGGGGAAGAAGTGGTCTGTCACGTGAAAAATACAGGGCGGTGTCGGGAATTATTAGTTCCCGGCGCCCCTGTTTTTTTGGAAAAAAGTGACAATCCAAACAGAAAAACGCAATACGATTTAATCGCAGTACAAAAGGGAAACCGGCTCATTAATATGGATTCCCAGATTCCAAACAAGGTAGTGGAAGAGTGGCTTTTACAGGGAAATCTCTTTGGAAAAGACGCCAGGGTGAAGCGGGAAGTTTCTTATGGAAATTCCAGGTTTGACCTTTACATTGAAACAGAAGAAAGAAAAATTTTTATGGAAGTAAAGGGGGTAACACTGGAAGAAAATGGTGTGGTACGTTTTCCGGACGCGCCTACCCAGAGAGGTGTAAAGCATATAAAAGAGCTGTGTAAGTGTACGAAAGACGGATATGAAGCGTATATTATGTTTGTTATACAGATGGAGGATGTTTTATATTTTGAACCCAATTATGCTACACATCCGGAATTTGGAAACGCTCTTTCGGAGGCGGAAAAAGCGGGTGTTCATATTTTAGCTTATACCTGTCAGGTAAGAAAAGACTTGATAAATCTGGCGAAACCTGTTAGGGTTTATGTAAATGGAAAAGAAGAATCAGAGGAAGAACAGGAGACAGTATGTTAGAGCAGATTGTAGAGCCACTTTTACAGTGGTTTGATGAGAATAAAAGAATTCTTCCGTGGCGACAGGACCCTACGCCATATCATGTGTGGATATCAGAAATCATGCTGCAGCAGACCAGGGTAGAAGCGGTAAAAGCTTATTATGCACGCTTTACCCAGGCGTTGCCGGAAGTAGCTGACCTGGCTGCCTGCCCACAGGAGCGTTTGCTGAAACTGTGGGAAGGACTGGGGTACTATAACAGAGTAAAAAACATGCAGAAAGCAGCTATCCAGGTCATGGAGGAATATGGAGGAAAACTGCCTGCAGATTATGAAAAACTGTTAAAACTGCCTGGAATCGGAAGCTATACAGCAGGAGCAGTGTCTTCTATTGCTTATGGAATCCCACAGCCGGCAGTGGATGGAAATGTCCTTCGGGTGATTACCAGAATTACAGAAGATCCGGAAGATATTTTGAAACAATCCATGAAGCGGAAAATAGAAGAAAACCTTCGGGAAATTATGCCCAAAGACCGTCCGGGGGACTTTAATCAGAGCCTTATGGAACTGGGAGCAACAGTATGTGTGCCAAATGGAATGGCAAAATGTGAGGTATGCCCTATCGCGCAGTTTTGCAAAGCCAGAGCTTCCAAAACCGTTCTGGAATATCCCAAAAAGGCGCCGAAAAAACAGCGGAAAATCGAAGAAAAGACGGTTTTGGTTATTCAAAACGGTCAGGAATTTGCCATTCATAAACGTCCTTCCAAGGGACTTCTGGCAGGTTTGTATGAGCTTCCAAATCAGGAAGGATATCTTAACAGAGAAGAAATTTTGTCCTATATAAAAAAGCTGTCCCTGATTCCTCTTCACATTGCAGAGGCGGGAGAAGCAAAACATATTTTTTCCCATGTGGAATGGCATATGAAAGGATATTTTATTAAAGTAGCCTCCACAGAGGAAAAAAAAGTCGGCGATTTAATCTTTGTAGATAAAAAAGAATCGAAAGGGAAATATCCCATTCCTGCCGCATTTGGAGCTTATAGAAAATACATTGAGGAGGACTTTTAGATGAAATTGTTGTCAGTTGCAGTACCCTGCTATAATTCCCAGGAGTATATGAAAAATTGTATTGATTCCCTTTTAGAAGGTCAGGATTTAGTGGAAATTATTATTGTAGACGACGGGTCTAAAGATAATACAGCAGCCATCGCAGATGAATATGCTGCAAAATATCCGGATATTGTAAAGGCAGTCCACCAGGAGAACGGAGGTCATGGAGAAGCGGTAAATACAGGACTTCGCAATGCTACTGGGCTGTACTTTAAGGTAGTAGACAGTGATGACTGGGTGAACAAAGAAGCCTATCTGGCTATTTTGGATAAGCTGCGTGAAATTACAGGTGGCCCACAGACTCTGGATATGATGATTAGCAACTTTGTCTATGAAAAACAAGGTGCAAAAAGAAAAAAAGTCATGCGGTATAAAAGCTATATGCCGGAGAATAAGATCTTCACCTGGAAGGAAATGGGAAGGATGCCAGTGGGAAAATATATCTTAATGCATTCTGTGATTTACCGTACAGGACTGCTGAGAGATTGCGGACTGGAACTGCCGAAGCATACGTTTTATGTGGATAATCTCTTTGTGTATCAGCCACTTCCCCATGTACAGACCATGTACTATATGGATGTGAATTTTTACCGTTATTTCATCGGAAGAGAAGACCAGTCTGTCCATGAAGACGTTATGATCCGCAGAATTGACCAGCAGCTTTTTGTGAATCGGATTATGATTGATACCATTGCAGGAGCGAAAAATATTGAAAAAAATATCAGACGTTATATGCTGCGGTATCTGGATATTATTATGGCAGTATCCTCTATTATGCTCATTCGTTCCGGTACAGAGGAAAACCTGAATAAGAAAAAAGATTTGTGGAAATATTTAAAAAATGCAGATATTCGTATTTATCGGAAGCTGTATATGGGAATTCTTGGAAGAGGCGTCAATCTGCCGGGAGGAAGCGGAAGAAAAATTGCTGTGGAAATTTATAAAGTAGTACAGAAATTATACGGATTTAATTAGTGTCTGCTGATTAAGCAGCTATCTGTAACTTCCAACTCTTATATCTGTTCCGGTCATACCAGAATCGGAACAGATGCAAAAGGGCACAAAGTATTCGCCTCTGAATCCTGAACAGATTCGTCACGAATACAGATAATGCGATAGATGTCAACTGCGTTTCTTCCAGTTTTGTGGTAATGCAGCTCATACCATAACAGCGTTTGCTCAGGC
>SKEY01001364.1_pt1 | contig 32247 bp, 32 predicted proteins | sample 4843871 | NCBI WGS metagenome assembly SKEY01 (sample SAMN11008797, study PRJNA524170) | human gut metagenome | biome: Human fecal sample; material: Feces; isolation source: fecal sample from pouch patient p36 | host: Homo sapiens | place: Israel: Tel-Aviv | collected 2016-12-04 | reverse complement strand
CATTTTCCTGTGCCCATCGGAGATGATAGAGTTCCTTGAGGTCATCCATATCAAATTCAATATCAGGAAGATTTGTAATCAGATTTTCATAAATGCCTGGTGCAATCTCAATTCGGACAATCCGTAAGGATAGCAGATATTCTGTGAAGGTTTCCGAAATAAAATCCATTGGAACATCTTTACAGACATAACGGTAGTTCTGCAAAAGTTCCCATAGTGCATTATCTTTTAATTTTGCACGCTGGTGATAGAAAGCGGCTTTTGATGGTGTTTCATCCGTGCGTCCGAAGAAATGGTAAAGTTCTTCTCTTAAACAGTCATCTTCCATGGTCAGTAAAAGAAGAAGGAAATCATGAAAGCCAATTTTTCTGTTACGAGTAAAATCTTTATCCGGATGGACCGCAAAGTTTTCAGGTGTTTGGGAAAGTTCGTCAATGGATGCCATAAGCACCTGTTTCATCAAATTTGAATAAGTCATTTTTGCCTCCTTAGTTAGATGATAAATCGTAAATACATTTCTAACTAATTGGCTTTTTTTCTGATGTCAATCAGAAAAAAGCCGCACAAAATTGATGTAATGTCAAGAAATTTTTGAGTTACTGGTAAGAAAAAAGGAAATTTCTTTTTTAGTAAGAAATTTCCCTAAGTAAATGATATTGCCTGTGAACAATAACATTGGGTTACTGCCCACTCCATGCCACTCCTAACAATAATTCTGAATTACGATCTGAATGCTTTCACGTCCCCGGAAAATGTTGATCTCCGGATAGTAAGTTACAGAAATACTGTCTTTCCCATCTATAAATCTTACGAATTCTTCTGCTTCCCCGAAGTATACCCCATCCATAACTGTACCTGACGGATCCATAAGTTTTACTTTTGCCACATTTCGGTTTTTCCCGAACACCCTGCTTTCCAGAACACGAAGTCCTTTCTGGGCAAAAACCGGCTTGGTATTTCCTTTTCCAAAAGGTTCCAGTAAAGAGATCTGCTCTATCAGCTCTCTGGTTATATAAGAAACAGGCATCGGTACATCTATGATCACTTTTGGGCGCAGATCTTCTTCTGTAAGGGTACAGTTTTCATTTAACCGTCTTCTGAATTCTTCTACATTTTTTTCTTCCATGGAAAGGCCTGCTGCCATAGGATGACCGCCGAACTGTGTCATCAGATCCGCGCACTTTACCAGTTCTTCAAACATGGAATAGCCTTCTATGGAACGGCCGCTTCCCTTTATCCCGGTCTCTCCCCTGGTCAGTACAATTGATGGTCTGTGATACTTTTCCCTGATCCTTCCTGCAATGATCCCTGCAATACTTTCGTGACAGTCCGGCAGGAAGATCACAAGCACTCTGTCCTGACCGAGGGATGTCGTTTCCACCATCTGGATGGCTTCTTCTTTTCCTTTCTCTGTCAGTGCTTTTCGGCTTTGGTTTAAAGCTGTCAGATCACCTGCAAGTCTGGCGGCTTTCTCCCTGTCTTTTGCATTCAGAAGAGCCAGGGAACGTGCAGCTGTATCCAGCCTGCCGCTTGCATTGATGCAGGGACCAAGTACAAATCCCACATGATAAGAAGTGATTTTCATATCCTCCAGTCCATTGGCACGGATCAGTTCTCTCAATCCGATATTCTCAGTGTCCTTTAAACGTCTCAGTCCCTCTTTTACCAAAATACGGTTTTCTCCCTGAAGATCCATCACATCTCCTACTGTTGCAATCGCTGCAAGTTCATAATAATCCTCCAGTTCTTTCCTCGAGATTCCATATTCTTCATACAGTGCAATGATCAGTTTAAAGGCAACCACTGCACCACAAAGTCCTTTTTCCGGATAATCACAGTCGGACTGCTTCGGATTGAGGATTGCGTTGGCCGGAGGCAGGAGCACCTGCCGTGTCCCGTTTATTTCCCTGTATGGAATCTCATGATGATCCGTTACGATCACCGTCATATTCTTTTTTCTTGCCATATCTATTTCCGCTGCAGCTGCAATTCCATTGTCACAGGTAACGATCGTATCGATCCCGTCCTCTTCTGCCCTGTTGATCAGGTGTTCATGGATTCCGTATCCGTCTGCTACTCTGTCCGGAATATAAGTATCCACTTTCCCACCAATCCTTGTAAGTCCTTTTAGCAGTACATAAGTGGAAGTAACACCATCTATATCATAATCTCCGATGATTCGTATCTTAGCCTGTGCAGATATTTTCTCCTTCAGAATATCCACGGCTTTTCTCATATCCTTCATCAGCCACGGAGATGGAAGGTCTTCTATGGTTCCTGTCAGATACTCCCTGATTTTCGATTCGTCTGTCACATCCCTGTTTCTGATCAGCCTGGCAATCACCGGATCAATATGAAACTTTTCTCCAATTGCCTGAAAATCTGCTCTCTTAGCTGTCACTACCCATTTTTCCATCTGATATTCTCCTGCATATCTTTATTATATAAAACATCCCGGGGCATTGCTGCCTCGGGATATTTATGTGTCATATCTGTTTATTTCTGTTCCTGTTCATTCTGCTGATCCTTTGCAGCTTCCTCTGCTGCCAGACGCTCAGCTACTCTTTTTCTGTTTTTCTTCTTTGGCTGAGTCGGATCTTTCTGTGATACATCACGGGCTTTTTTCGGTTTGGAAGAAGAATTTCCGGCTGTGGAAGCTGTGGCAATTGCCGGCTGTCCTTTTCCTGTGAATTTCTTCTTCATTACATACCACAATGCACCTGTAATACATACAGAAGAATATGCACCAACAAGAACACCAACCATCAGAGGTGCTGCGAATTCACGGATAGAAGAAACTCCCATAACGTAAAGAACAGCTACCATAATGAAAGTTGTGAAAGAAGTATAAATACTTCTTGTAAGTGTCTGAGTGATACTTGTATTTACGATCTCTTCCAGTTTCTCACGGGAACCGCTGTGCAGGTTCTCACGGATACGGTCGAAGATAACGATTGTTGCGTTGATCGAGTAACCTACAATAGTAAGCATGCATGCAATAAATGTATTACCTACGGATACTCTGGCAATTGCATAGAATGCAAGTACAACCAGGACGTCATGAAGAAGTGCAAGTACCGCACTGCTTGCAAAACGGATATCTTTAAATCTGAACCAGATGTAAAGAAGCATGCAGATTGTAGCTACGATAACGGCTACGATGGCATCACGGCGCATCTCACTACTTACGGTAGAAGAAATACTCTCTGTGGAGATTGTGCTCTCATCTACACCGAATTTCTCAACCAGCGCGTTCTGAAGAGCTTCACGCTCGCTCTGATTCAGAGAACGTGTCTTGATCACCACCTGATTGGTTCCCACTACCTTTGTAGGCTGAACGTTCTTGTCGCCTGTTACCTCTTCTACAACAGGAGTTACTTCAGAGTCAATGGTCTTAATGTCCATATCTTCGTTAAATGTAACTGTTGTAGAGGTACCGCCTGAAAACTCAAGGCTGTAATTTAATGCTTTGTTTCCTGCATGTGAATTTGCGAGCATCGCTACTGGTCCGCAAAGGATCAGGATAATGGAAATAATGAAGAATACTTTCTTCTTTCCAAGGAAATTAATTGATTTGCATGCCTTTGTAGATCCGTAGAACTTCGGATCACGTACACCAACTGCATAAAGTGCATTCACTACAAATCTGGATACAACCAGTGCTGTAAACATGGAGATCACGATACCAAGGGCAAGCGTATAAGCAAATCCCTTAACTGTACCGGAACCAAGCCACATCAGCACGAAAGATGCGATCAAAGTTGTAATGTTTCCATCGAAGATTGCGGAGAAAGCTTTGCTGAAACCGGATTTGATGGAATTTCTTACAGATACCCCTGCGCCGATTTCCTCTCGGATACGTGCATAAATAATAACGTTGGCATCCACCGCCATACCGATACCAAGGATAATACCAGCGATACCCGGCAGGGTAAGGGTAATGTCAAAGGCATTCAGTGTGATCAGCATTAATGAGGTATAAAGGATCAGTGCAACACCTGCAACTACACCAGGTGCACGGTATGCAATGATCATGAAGATAATAACAATGATCAGACCGATCGCACCTGCAAGAACACTTGTGGAGATTGCTTCTTCACCAAGCTGTGCAGCTACAACGCTGGAACGAAGTTCTTCCAGTTCCAGTCCCAGGGAACCGATACGGATATAAGAAGCAAGGTTCTGCGCTTCTTCCAGATCAGACATTCCACTGATCTGTGCTTTTCCACCGGAGATCTCTTCATTTACGTTCGGAGCACTGATGATATTGTTATCATATACAATGGCGATCTGTTTGCCTACGTTATTCTTTGTAGCTTCGGCAAATTTCTCTTTACCGCTGTTGTCGCCGTCAGAAGTAAGTGTAAGGCTTACTACGTATTCTTTGGCACTTGTGCTCTGATTCTGGATGGCACCGCCCTGTGCATCTGCCACATCAGAACCTTCCAGAACAACACTTCCGGATTCTTTGATCTCATCCATACTTCTGGATAGAACATACCCATCCTGTCCTGTAGTAAAGTTCTGGTTTCCGTCAGCATCTTCTTTTGTGATGAAATACAGGGAACCTGGTTTACCCAGATCATTCAGAATAGTATCTGCATCTGTAACACCAGGGATCTCAACTGTAATACGGTCTGATCCTTCCTGGTATACCTGAGCCTCTGTACTGTACTGCTCTACACGCTTCTGGAGCTTGTAGATAGTATCTGACATTTCTTCGCTTGTCGGATTGCTCTCCTTGGCCTGGTAGGTAATGCTGACACCACCAGCAAGATCAAGACCTGTGTTGATATGTTTTGCTGCACCGGTTCCGGTAGGACCGATACCTACGGCTGCAGTAAAGCAAAAGAACACAGTCAGGATCAGTGTCAGAAGCAGCACTACGATTCCTTTACTTTTTTTCATAGTTCTTTTCCCTTCTTGATTTTTTGTCCGCGGTCATGTCCGTCCGCCTGCCAGCCATTTTCTGTTATGATAATAGCCGACGGCGGTATCAGCCAGACAGATTCCTGTCCGCTAATCACATGCCAGTGCGGCTTTTATCATGATGGCGCACTCCACACGTTTTCTCTGGAGTTCGCATCCGATTTCATAATTGCCTTTGATATCTCCCTGGAAATGGAATGCATTTGCTGCACATCCACCGCTACAGTAAAAACGCGCGAAGCAGTTTCTGCAGTCTTTCTTTGTGTAAACATTGCATCCGCCGAATTCCTTCTGGATCTCCGGTTTCACGATGCCTGCATCTACATTTCCCATGAGATACTGTTCTTCACCAACAAACTGGTGACATGGGTAAAAATCACCCCAAGGTGTTACAGCCAGGTACTCTGTTCCTGAACCGCAGCCTGACAGTCTCTTGTATACACAAGGGCCGCCTGTAAGATCGATCATAAAGTGGAAGAAGTTAAATCCTTTTCCTTCTTTCTCTCTCTTGATCATTTCTTTTGCAAGAGTATCATACTCTTCCATAATCTGCGGGATATCCTCCTCGCGGATCGCATACTCCTCTGTATCCGCCGCAACTACAGGCTCTACAGAGATCTGTTTGAATCCAAGATCTGCCAGATGAAGTACATCCTTGGAGAAATCAAGATTATGATGTGTAAAAGTACCTCTCACATAATACTTGTCCTGATTTCTGGATTCTGCAAATTTCTGGAACTTCGGCATGATCAGATCATAGCTTCCTGCACCTTTTCTAAATGGGCGCATGTAGTCATGAACTTCCTTACGTCCGTCCACGCTGAGTACAACGTTGCCCATTTCCTTGTTACAGAATTCCATCACTTCATCATTCAGAAGAACTCCGTTTGTTGTCAGAGTAAAACGGAATTTCTTATTATGAAGCTTCTCCTGCTCTCTGCCATATTTGACCAGATCTTTTACAACTTTCCAGTTCATCAGCGGCTCTCCGCCGAAGAAGTCTACTTCCAGGTTTCTTCTGGAACCTGAATTGGCGATCAGGAAATCCAGCGCTTTCTTGCCGACTTCATAGGACATCAGAGCTCTTCTGCCATGATATTCGCCCTCTTCGGCGAAACAATAGCGGCAGGCCAGATTGCAGTCATGTGCAATGTGCAGGCACAATGCTTTTACAACGGTCTGCCGGTTGTTTGAAAATTCTTCAATTACATTCTCGTAAACATCTTTTGTAAAAAGCATTCCATCTTCTTTCAACTTGTTACACTCTTTTACAGATGTTTCGATATCTTCTTTCTTATATTTGTTTCCCAGTTTCTCTGCAATGGTATCTATGTCCAGACCCTCTTCCAGATACGGAAGAACTTCATATGTAACTTCATCTACCAGATGGATGCATCCACTGTTGATGTCCAGCACAATATTGAAGCCATTGCTTTTATAACGGTGAATCAGACTCATTTTAATTAAAATCCTTTCTAAGCGTAAGATAAGCAGCGAAGCACTTACACTCCGCTGCTTATCTCATTCTTCCATAGCTGGTCTTATTTCTGCTCGCAGCTCTGGTTTCCTACTGTACAGGAAGTTTTACATGCGGACTGGCAGGAAGTCTGGCACTCGCCACATCCACCTTTCTTTACTGTGTTCTGTAAGTTCTTTGTATTCAGGGTTTTGATATGTTCCATAACTCTATCCTCCTTATGTAATTATATTCTTGGCATAGTATACCATAGATTTTCATATTTTGAAAGTTTTTTTTTACGACAGCATTCCCCCAAGTGTTCCGCCCCCTGCACACATGAAAAAACAGGTCACTGCATGGGTTATGCTCATATCCCAATGTCCCCTTACAGCAAAGGAAACAAGCAATAAAAGCAGGTAATAGGCGGCCCCTGTTCCTACTCCCCAGAGATATTTATCTCTGTGCAGAATCCTGCCTGCCATAAATCCTCCCATAAAACACGCAAGCACATATACTGCTGTAATTCCCACGTCAACCACAGTTTCCCCCAGATCAAAGGAAAACAGCGCAAATGCCAGCAAAAGCAGAAGTACACCCGTCAGTGCATATGCGAACAGCAGCGATTTCAAAACAGCTCTTATTCTCATGTCTTTCCCTCCTGCTTAAATATATGGAAAGAATATTTATGTTATTCTATCTTATTTCTTTTTCTTCTTCAGAAAAACAACGGCTCCTATGACCACGACTGCCGCTGCGATCAGAACAACAAACGGCACAATATTTGTGGTATCACCAGTTTCCACACTGTTCTGTCTGGAAGCATTGCTGTCCTCTGCCTGACTGTCATCAGAGGAAGCGTCTGATGCATCTGCTGCCGCACTGTTATCAGAGCTGTCCAGACCTGTATTCTGCTCATTTCCTGAAGCTGTACTGCTGTTTCCTGTATCTGAAACAGGTGTTACTGTTACCGGTGCTGCTGTAGGTGTTGCTGTCTGTGAATCAGAGCCGCTGTTCGGTCCCACCAGCTGTTTGCTGCCTGCAATTCCGAAAGGACTGAATGAATGAGTACTGAACACCATCATATCCCCCTCCACACTTGGAATGATCGTTTCCGTAGCACCATTATCCAGAAGATGCTCGATGGTATACTGATATCCTTCTTTGACAGGAACTGTCACACTGATATATTCGCCGCTTGGGATTTCATATTCTGTATTATTCTGCAGATCCCAGAGTTCAAATTCATAGGACTGGAAAATCATGGCATCATCTTCATTGGTAAACTGATAGTTGTCTCCGCTTGATACTCTGAACTGAACATACCATGGCAGATTGATCCCGCTCACCGTAATGCCATTACAGGTATGATTAATGTCTGCCCTTTCTTCTTTCTCTGTTTCAGAAATACTGTCATCAGCATCTTCTGGACGATCATCTTTCTGTTCCGGCTGAATTGGATTGTCGAAAATATTGTCAGATGGTTCTGGTGTTTCCGTAAGTTCTGGATCTTTCTGCTGATCTTCATCTTCTGATTCAGACGGGATTTCTGTCACAGACAAAACAGGAGTTACTGACGGATCCTCGGATGGAACTTCTTCAGAGGTATCTGCAGGAGCTTCAGATACTGCCGGTGTCTGTTCTGCAGCTGATGCGTCCTCTGCATCTGGTGTCTCTTCACCGTTTTCAGATGGTTCTTCTGATTCTCCCTTATCTTCCGTTTCTTCAGGTGTTACTGTTACCTGTGCATCCTCTGCCGAGTCTGTCTCTTCTTTATTTGCAGTATCTGTATTCTCTGTCGTATCTTCTGCTGTGTCTTCGTCCGGATCCTCTTCATCCGTGTCCGCCAAGTCATCACCGAAATCTGCAACAACAACATTTATGTATCCCACTACCTGTCCGGACTCTTCATCCCATCCTTCCAGATGGCTTAAATCCTGTCCTTCTGCAGGTGTCAGGAGCACCTGACAGGATTCAACTCTTTTCGTAGGAACATAGCTTCCATCTGCCCATTCCAGAATGCCGTACTCATTCCCCGGGAGTGTGATATTTTCCAGCTCTGTAGGTTCGCTGATCGTAATATTATCAGGAATCACATCTGCCAGTGTTTCCTGTCCCTGTGCTGCATTTACAGATGTCATGCTAACAGGAACCTGACCGGTGATCAAGGCTGCTGTTAATACCGCTGCTGCCAGAAAACCTGCTCTTTTTGTATATTTATTATTTTTGATCATTCTATTTCTATTTGACATATTTACACCTCTATATTATTCGACTGTTCGATTTATATTCTCTATTTTTCTTAATATTTTTAATTTATCTGTACTGATTTCTGTTTTATATGACACGATAATATCGTGTGTTTATATCTTATCAAAACAAATTGATTTTGTAAATATTTTGTAACATAATTTTCAATAATATTTTTCACCTGTATCACATTTCTATCAGAAAATGCGGAAAAAAAATCTTTTTTCCATAATACAGGCAAATTTTGTCGAATGAATTATAGCACAAATTATTTTGTTCTGACACCCCCATTTTCACATTTTTCATGTGTAATTTTCTTTTTCTTGATTTTCAATAAGAAATCATGTATATTCTTTAATAAAAATGATAAAAACAATTTCAGCCTGTTACAGACTGTCAATATAAAGGAGTGAATATTTTGGATTCAGGTATTATTTTTCAGGCAATTACAGTTCTTATATTGATCGCACTCTCTGCCTTTTTCTCTTCCGCAGAGACATCCATGACCACTGTAAACAAAATAAGGATACAGGCTCTGTCCGAACAGGGTGACAGGCGGGCGATCATTCTGGAAAAAGTCATTTCCGACTCTCCAAAAATGCTCAGCACTATTCTCATAGGAAATAATATTGTAAATATGTCTGCATCTTCCCTGATGACTACTCTGACCATCCGGGTATTCGGTAATGTATATGTAGGTATTGCCACAGGAATCCTCACCTTACTGATCCTGATCTTCGGTGAGATCACCCCGAAAAATCTGGCAACCATCCATTCCGAAAAATTTGCACTGGCCTATGCCAGAGTGATCTACGGACTGACAGTGTTCCTTACACCTGTAGTATTTATTGTCAACAAGATCACAGACTGTGTACTTGCACTTTTCCATGTAGACCCCAATGCCAAGGCCAATTCCATGACGGAACATGAGCTGCGTACCCTGGTCAATGTAGGTCAGAAAGAAGGCGTCATTGAAAGCGAAGAAAAGCAGATGATCTATAATGTTTTTGACTTTGGTGATTCCATCGCCAGAGATGTTATGATTCCCCGCATTGATATGACCTTTGTAAATGTGGATTCTACTTATAAAGAGCTGATGGAAATTTTCAAAGAAGATATGCATACACGTTTCCCTGTGTATGAAGATAATACCGACAATGTCATCGGCATTATTAATATGAAAGATCTGCTGATTTACCCAAAAGAACAGCCTTTTTCTATCCGTGCCATTCTTCGTGAACCATATTTCACCTATGAACATAAATCCACAGCAGATCTGATGATCGAGATGCGTAAGGCGTCTGTAAACCTGGCTATCGTGCTGGACGAATACGGTGCCACCGCAGGACTTGTCACTCTGGAAGATCTTCTGGAAGAAATCGTAGGTGAGATCCGCGATGAATACGATGCTGACGAAGCTGAAGATATCAAAGAAATTCAACCAGGAAGAGAATATCTTGCTCTTGGCTCTGCCAAACTGGATGATATCAATGAAACCATCGGCACAGAACTGGCTTCCGAAGATTATGATTCCATCGGAGGCTATATCATCGAACAGCTGGACTGCCTTCCAAAAGACGGCCAGTCCGTTACTCTGGAAAGCGGTATCCGCCTGGTAGTTGACCGTATCGATAAAAACAGAATTGAACTTGTCCATATCTGGCTTCCTGAAAAACAGGAAGATCCAGATTCTGATGAATAAAAGCCGGGAATCCGGCTTTTATTTTTGCAACATCAGCGAAAACTGTTTTATGATCCTAGTGATCTCACCTGTAACTGCGTCAATCCCTTCTTCCGTTTTTCTCCAGTTCTGTTTATTAATCCCGTCCGTTTCTGAAGGCACTACATAGAATCTGGTTTCCGGATACAAAAGCTGATAATACATAAGCGCTCTTCTGCTGTGATAATTTTTACAGCACAGGATCGCCTTTTTTATATTCAGTCCTGCCTGATCCGTCACCTGTCTGGAATAAATTGCATTTTCATAAGTAAATGTTGCCATGTCTTCCCTGAGGATCCGCTCTTTTGGAACTCCATTCTTTATCAGGACATCCCTGAGAAATTCCCACTCTGTTTCATAAGTTCCATTATATATGTTCCCTTTTGCCAAGGCTCCCGAAAACTTCTGATTTATCACACTGTAGCGTCCGCTTGGCAGCACCCAGGCTGCCATTCCTTCTTTATACAGCCTGGCTGCCTGTTCTGCCATCTGCGGATAACCGTTTCCCGGAACAAAAATAATGTCTGCCTGCTCCGGTTTGCTTTCTACAAAAATAAAATTCTCCGTATCTTCCAGAAATTCAGGATATGTCTGCTTCATCCTATTGTCTCTCCATTTCTCTGTATTTTTTCAGATTATATCACATTCTTCCTGACAGATAAAGTAACCCCTCTGCCATCTTATCTCGTAACGATCACTGTGCTGTATCCGTCATCCCGCAGCCGCTGCTCCATGTTTACTGCATTCCCAATCTGCTGATATGCTCCGGTCTGTACTTTATACAGTCCGTTCTCATGCAGCAAAAATGCCGGATATCCTTTCTCAAGAAGCTGATACAACATGCGATCTGCATTTTCCCTTTTCCTAAAAGATCCTGTCTGTACCCGGTAATACAAAGGTTCCTCCACTGTCTCCTGATCCAGGGTTCCCAGTATAGCTTCGGCAATGCTTCTGGCAATCTGGTCGAATTTTTCATCAAACAGTTTATTATCCTCATCTGAATTAATGAAACCTGTTTCGATGAGCAGTGCCGGCATCTTTGTTCTGCGCAGAACTACAAGTCCCGGCCTTTCTTTCACTCCGATTTCCCGGAATCCCAGTTCTCCAAGTGCTCCTACAATATTCTCTGCCATCTGGTACTTTATCCCACTTTTATCATAAACCAGCACTTCTACCCCATTATACTGGTTATCTTTCGAGCTGCTGTTTCTGTGAAAAGAAATAAAATAGTCCACACCTGCCTGATTAGCCAGCTGTGCTTTCTCAAATGGTGTCTGATAAACATCTGTTGTCCTGGTATAAGAAACATTAATTCCGTTATCCTCCAGAATCTTCCCCACAGCCAGTGCCAGTTTCAGATTATCATCCTTTTCCTGACGTCCCTTATATACTGCACCCGGATCCTGTCCGCCGTGTCCTGCATCCAGCATGATCGAATAAGCCATAATATATCCCTTCCTTTTTCTGCCTGTGCTGTTTTATGCACCGACAGAAGAAATCATTTCTGTTTCATTATATGTTTTCCTTTTCTTCATGGTTCCCTTTTGTATCCCTTATTTAATTCTTTAACTTTCAATATACTTCTTGACTTTTAAGCGTTAAAGCATTATACTGAAAAAGTCGATTTATTTCAAATATAATTTTAGGAGGAACCATATATGAAGAGAAAAGCATTAACCATCACTCTTGCCGCAGTCATGGCAATGGGAACATGCGCAGTAACAGCAAGTGCCGCTGACGGAGATACATATAATATCGGTATCTGCCAGCTTGTACAGCATGACGCTCTTGATGCAGCAACACAGGGATTCAAAGATGAAGTTATCAAAGAACTCGGTGAAGAGGCAGTTACATTTGATGAGCAGAACGCACAGGGTGATTCCAATACCTGTTCAACAATCGTTAACAGCTTTGTTTCCAACAACGTTGACCTGATCCTTGCAAACGCAACTCCGGCTCTTCAGGCTGCAGCAGCTGGAACAAGTGATATCCCGATCCTTGGAACTTCCGTTACAGAATACGGCGTTGCACTTGGACTTGATGATTTCGATGGAACTGTAGGCGGAAATATTTCCGGAACTGCAGACCTCGCACCACTTGATGAGCAGGCTGCAATGCTTAACGAACTTTTCCCTGATGCCAAGAATGTAGGACTTCTCTACTGTTCAGCAGAAGCGAATTCCCAGTATCAGGTAGATACAGTAAAAGATGCACTGGAAAAACTCGGATACACCTGTGAATATTATGCATTCTCTGATTCCAACGATCTCTCTTCCGTTGTTACAACAGCTGCCGATGCAAGCGATGTGATCTATGTACCGACAGATAATACTGTTGCATCTAACACAGAAATCATCAACAACATCTGCCTTCCGGCAAAAGTTCCGGTAATCGCAGGTGAAGAGGGAATCTGCAACGGATGTGGTGTTGCAACTCTTTCCATCAGCTACTATGACCTGGGTGTTACAACCGGTAAAATGGCCGTTAAGATCTTAAAAGACGGAGAAGACATTTCCACAATGCCAATTGAATATGCACCTAACTTTACCAAAGAATATAACAAAGATATCTGTGAAGAACTCGGCGTTACTGTTCCGGATGACTATGTAGCTATCGGAGAAGCTTCCGATGACACAAAAGAAGCTGCTGACGACACAGCCGAAGAAACAGCAGATGATACGGAAGAAGCTGCTGAATAAGATTAGAATAAAATTTAACTTATATGCGATCAGCGGGAAAGGTTTTGACACCTCTCTCGCTTTTCGCGTCTCAACAGGAGGAAATAACAAATGCAAATTATGACATTAATCGCTGCACTTCCCGGTGCAGTGGCTCAGGGTCTGATCTGGGGAATTATGGCGATCGGAGTTTATCTCACTTTCCGTATCCTGGATATTGCAGACCTTACCGTTGATGGAACCATGTGTACCGGTGGCGCAGTATGTATTATGATGATGCTTTCCGGACATAACGTCTGGATTTCTATGCTGGCAGCTACCCTCGCCGGAATGCTCGCCGGTCTTGTAACCGGAATCTTTCACACATTTATGGGAATCCCGGCAATCCTTGCCGGAATCCTGACACAGTTGTCCCTGTATTCCATCAACCTGAAGATCATGGGAAAAGCCAATCAGGCGATCAATGTTGACAAATACAATCTTCTGGTTTCCCTGCGCCATATTAAGAATACAGACCTTTCCAAGAACACCATTTTTATCGTAGCAGTTATGTGCGTTATTCTTATCGCTGTTCTCTACTGGTTCTTCGGAACAGAACTTGGTTCTTCCCTTCGTGCAACCGGATGTAACCCGAATATGTCCCGCGCGCAGGGTATCAACACCAGCATGAACAAAGTTCTGGGGCTTATGATCTCTAATGGTCTGGTAGGACTTTCCAGTGCACTCCTTGCACAGTATCAGGGATTCGCAGATGTCAACATGGGACGTGGTTCCATCGTTATCGGTCTGGCTGCTGTTATTATCGGTGAAGCGATCTTCGGACGTATTTTCCGAAATTTTGCCCTTCGCCTGACAGCTGTTATCCTTGGTTCCATCCTGTATTACCTGGTACTTCAGGTTGTTATCTGGATGGGTATCGATACAGACCTGCTGAAAATGCTCTCTGCCATCGTGGTTGCCCTCTTCCTCGCATTTCCATACTGGAAAGGCAAATACTTCAGTAAACCAGTAAAAAGGGGAGGTAAATAAAAATGCTTGAACTTAAAAATATCTATAAAACCTTTAACCCGGGTACTATCAATGAGAAACGTGCCCTAAACGGACTGAACCTGAAACTGAATGAAGGCGATTTCGTGACAGTTATCGGTGGAAACGGTGCAGGAAAATCTACCATGTTAAATGCAGTTGCAGGAACCTGGCCTGTTGACGAGGGCCAGATCCTTATCGATAACATTGATGTCACCAAACTTTCCGAGCATAAACGTGCCACATATCTCGGCCGTGTATTTCAGGATCCTATGACAGGCACGGCTGCAACCATGGGCATCGAAGAAAATCTCGCCCTGGCGAAACGCCGTGGCAAATCCCGTTTCCTTCGTCCAGGCATCACTAAGGCAGAACGTGAAGAATATAAAGAACTGTTAAAAATCCTGGGACTTGGTCTGGAAGACAGACTTACTTCCAAAGTAGGACTTCTCTCCGGCGGTCAGCGACAGGCTCTTACCCTTCTTATGGCAACACTTCAGAAACCAAAGCTTCTGCTTCTGGATGAACACACAGCAGCTCTTGACCCTAAGACAGCAGCCAAGGTTCTGGAAATCACAGACATGATCGTAAACCGTGATCACCTTACAACCCTAATGATCACTCATAATATGAAAGATGCTATTGCACACGGCAATCGCCTGATCATGATGATGGAAGGTAAGATCATTCTGGATATCCAGGGTGAAGATAAGAAGAAACTCACTGTGAAGGACCTGCTGGATCAGTTTGAACGTGCCAGCGGAGAAGAATTCAGTAATGATTCTGCTTTATTAGGATAATATTGATATCTATATGTTTTTACAGAGACTGTCCGATAGGAACGGGCAGTCTCTGTTTACGTTTCTCCTGATATCCTGTAGATTTCTTTATGATCTGACTGTAATTTCAGATTACCGGATCCGTTATGTCATCTGTTTCTTTTTCCGGTGTAACACAGATGAATTTATGCGTTTCCCGACAGTACTGATAAATTCTGGAGGTAAGATAGTCCTCCTTCGGTGTTGCCTCCTTAATCGTATCCTCCAGAACATTTTCCAGATCATCCGGATCTACACAGTGATCATTGTGTATCATCACTTCATGGATACTGGTAAAGACCATATAGAAATCAGAATCCAGCAGATATGCCAGCCGTTCAGCTACCCCCGGCAGAAATACAGCAACTGCTCCATTTGTCTTCCTGGATGTACTCAGGCAGTTTCCCATTGCATCTTTCTGAAGTTTCGCAATTCCCGTGAGATCCATGAAATTCTCTCCTTCATAATCTGGGTTAAAGATCATCTGCTCCCATCTGTAAATTCTGGGAGGACTCATAAAGTACGTATTCAAAAGAGCTTCTTTAAACACTTCATCGCCGTTTTTTCCCCATTTAATCAGTATTTTCTGACGGATCTTCGTGCTGGTCACACATCCGTTATATTCCGATACCTTCATATAAAGAACCAGTGCAATATCTCCCAGAGATCTGTATACTGCATCTTTTAACTCTTCTTCATATTTATCTTTATTCAGAAGCCGAATAAAAAGTCTGTTTTTTATTTTCTCATAATCTGTGATCTCTCGGGTCTTCTCATAAATTTCTGATTCCCTGATCCGGGAAATATCTCCTACGATTTCATCCAGAATTTCCCCCATGGAAGTTCCTGTCTCATAATTTCTGTAAAGTTCCCTGGTATACAGGCCGCATACTTCCCATGCATCCTCGTGCTCTGCAAATTTCACAAGAAGACGGTCACCTACAGGTGCATATTTCCCACCCTCCTTTTCAAAATGCATGTTTTCCCTGACAATCCCGGTTGCTTCATGAATTCCTGATTTCAGTTCCTCGATAAAGGTTTCATAACTTTTCTGCATATTCAGTTCCTTTCTTGATTTGAAAAATAAAACGGGCAGGACGCCCTGACTTGATATGGAATGTCCCATCCGGGACAATAGAAAAAGGGAAGCTTCGCGCTCCCCTGAGAGTCGCTGTAGACCAAGTATAAAATAGTCACAGCCATTTGTAAAGCAGTTTTCATCGACAAATCTGCTTACAGTTTTTTCATTTTTTCCAGATAATCCAGAAAAGCTTCACAGCCTTCCACCACATCCGCATAAGTGACATCAAATCTTCCCGTATACCAGGGATCCATTCCCAGAATGTAATCGTATTTTTCATAATCTTCTTTCTTCAGCTGTACTGCTCTTTTCCCCTTACAGCTGATCCCATGTTTCGCCAGTTCTTCCCACGCCGGTGGATAAACCGGATTCCCGGTTCCATCCCAGATCTCTTCTGTACTGGTCGCAGCAAATGCGATATAAAATCTGTCAGCAAGATTCCTGCCGGAAACCACATCTTTAAAAATGAACTCCGCCATGGGAGAACAGAAAAGTTTCGTGAACATATAACAGAAAATCTTTTCCTGCTATTATAGCTCCTGCCACAATATCCAACTCTATTATAATATCACCATTTTCTAATACAGTAATCCTTTTTGTATGTTCAATTAAAAATCCACCTTACTATTGGTCCTATGTCAAGATTTAGTACAAGTTAAAATGAGAAATTTCTCCCCATTTTAACCTGCCTGAAGCTCAGCCTCAGTGTGCGTTCTTTCATACACTCGTTCGAATTCGTTTGGCGACATATAATTGCAATGGCTATGAATTCGTTTCGTATTGTAGAAAGCTTCCAGATATTCAAAAAACAACTGGTATGCCTGCTCATATAATCAAGTGTTTTTTATTGAAAATTAAAGGTTTTCAAGCCTCTTATATCTCAGTGAACAAGCCACAGCTATGAGCATTTCGATGTATCAGGTACTGAAATAGCGGATAATGGGTACACGAAATAAATGGTTTCTTTGTGTACTCGATACCTCTGTAGTCGAAAGCTCTGGCATAGTGCATTTCACTTCCAACATCGATTCCGAGTACTAAAGTTTTTTCTGTAATAGCTTCAATTTTTGCATTCTGTATGTTAAACTTCATTGTAGATACCTCTCTGTTCAATAAGATTTTTACTAACCTGCCAGTCAGTAGTCTTATTGTACTCTGAGGTATTTTCAATTTTCAACATCCACATTTTTTATTATACAGGGAGCTACTTACATCCAAAACGGTCATTCCTCTTCATTCTCTTCTCTTTAATTGTGGAGTTCTCCATGTTCTTTCAGATACTTTAAAAACCCCTCACATCCCTCAATTACATCATCATAAGTCTCATCAAAATTTCCAGTATACCACGGATCCTCTATATCTCTTCCTGATCCGGCGAATGAAAGAAACTTGTACACCTTTCCCTCCGGATCTCCCTTAAGCATCCTGTTAAGGTTCCGTATATTGGCGGTATCCATGCCAATAATATAATCAAACTTATCATAATCAGCTAACGAGATCTGCTTAGCTCTATGAGGCACTAACGGGATCCCTACCTCTCTCAGTTTATTTACTGTACCTCTATGCGGAGGATTACCAATTTCCTCCCGGCTTGTTGCAAAACTATCTATCACAAACTGATCTGCTAAGCCCTTAGCCTTTACCTTATAGTTAAAGACGCTTTCACTTAAAGTCGATCGACAAATATTCCCATGACAACAAAAAGCTACTCTTATCATTGTTTTCTCCTATCCTTACGCAATTTTTAAATACACCTTTCTCTCTGTTATTTGTTCACAATAGTGCAGGTAGTGCCGTGGCAGACAAATAACACACTTATCATTGCTTAAAACTCCTTGAAATGCTGTATTTACGCTGTTTGCAGGCATTTTCCGATAATCTTCAATTCTGTCATTTTCCTGTATATCACAGCATAAATTCGTATATTTTCTTATCCAAATTTAGTAACTTCTTAGTAATAATCAGCCTGGAAAACAGGCTTTCTAAGAACCTTATAATCAGATTATTTTTAATTCTTTTTTCTATTATTTTATCATACTATGCCAGTTTTGCAATCCTATTCATCTCTTCTTTTGCATCAATTAATCCCAGATGCGTATATACATTTAACGTAACCCCTATATCAGAATGTCCCATTAAATATTGGAGTGCTTTCGGATTCATTCCAGCTTTCGCCATATTGGAACAATATGTATGCCTGCATACATGTGGATGTGTCAAGTATAGGACAAAAAAAATTTTATTTTTTTCTGCCGAAGACTATCTGACGCTTCCATCAGGTAGTCCCAGCACCTTTATTATCTTTTGATAAGTCATTCTTGTCCTGCTCAAGTTATCTCTGTTCTGAAAAAATATCGTCAAAATTCCATTCGATTTCAATTTCATCCTGACTATGAACACGGATCACCTTGATAACCTCACGCAGCTTCTCTGTATCGAACTTCTGAATTCCCAAGAAATCTTTTAGTTTTATTTTATCAGAAAGTTCATTTTGTTCAAGAAGCTTTTTACTATTCTTCGCATCTTCTATCTTTCGTTTTATTTCATCCAGCTGTACACTTATCTTTTCAGCTCTCTGCTTATACGAATCACGATCTATACGACCATCTTTGTAATCATCATAGAGTTTCATCTTTTCCGAGGTCAACTGTCGGCTCTGTTTTTGCAATTCTGTAGTATTGATCTCTTTGTATTCACATTGTCTTTTGGAAGATACTTTCTTTCCTTTTTTCAACATTGACGCTGCATACTGACGGACAAGCCCAAGGATATTCTCCTCCATCGGTTCCCTACGAATCACCAGACTTCGGCACACAGGATCACCATTGGTTCTGGCATCTGAACATTTCAGCAGATGCTCTGTTTCTTTTAACAGAGAATGCCCACAGTTGGCACATATCAGCAAGGCCGGCTGTTTTTTACGTCTTTCCAGAGTAAAATTGGTGCGTGATTCTGCAACACTTCTCTTCTTTTTCGGATGCATTTCATTTGCTTTTTCAAACAATTCCCTGTCTATAATTGCCGTATGATGATTTTCCAGGCGAACCCATTCTGTTTCATCATTCAGAACTGCTTTATGGCCCGTATGCATACTGCAACGTGTTTTGCCCCAGATTCTGGTTCCAATATAAATCTCATCCCGGACGATTGCCGATACTGTCGTAGGGCTCCAGTGTTTCTTTTTGATCGTGTCAAACCTCTGGAACTGCACCTGATCCCCTCTTGATAATTTCTGCTCATCACAAGTAGCAATCGCCTGTCTGTTCAATTCCCTTGTAATATCTGCAAAACTTGTTCCCTCCTCTGCCATCTGAAAAATCATTTTCACGACTTTTGCAGCCTCCGGATCAACTTCCAGCCTTCCATCTTTTCCTTTTTTATAGCCATATCTGGCATTTACCGGAAGACGTGTACCATTTTTTGTTCTCGTCTGCATTGCTGATGAAATTTTCTTGGACAAATCCAGGCTATACATATTGTATACCAGATTCTGCAATGCCACATTCATTCCACCAGTCATTCCGCTGCTTGCTGCACTGTCATAGCTGTCATTAATCGAAATAAATCGAATCTGCAGAAGTGGAAAAATATATTCAATATAAAATCCAACTTCCAGATAGTCTCTTCCGAATCTGGAAAAGTCTTTTACAACTACACAGCCGATTTCTCCACTTTTCATGTCATCCTGCAGCTGTTGAAATCCCTGCCGTTTAAAATGAGTACCGCTGACACCATCATCCACATATTCCAGGATATCTGCCTCATCTACACCCAGCTGATCAATCACAAATGATTTTAACAGAATTCTCTGAGAAGTTACACTGTCGCTCTCTTTTTTAGCTCTGCCATCTACATTGTCATCTTCTGCGGATAAACGGATGTAAACAGCTGTTTTTCTATGATCTGTCATCTTGACTGCGCCTCCTTCTCTTTCTTTAATTTCTGTAAATCTGCAAACTGATCGTCATATACCAGCTTGATCTCATAATCATACTTACCATGGATAATAATTGAATCCACAAAGGCATCTGCCATTTCTTTTGTCAGCTTACGCTTTGACATATAAGTATGTATCACTTTTCCCCATCCTTCCTCGATATGATAATCCTTGGAATACCGTACCTGTGCCGCCAATACTACATCCAGGCGGTTCTTGATGTTTTCTATTTCATTGGAATAGATACGGGAAAACTGCATGTATTCTTCTTCTGTAATCAGACGTTCCGAATAATCCTCATATAAATCAGATTTACGCTTGCTGATCCTGCTCAACTCCCGCCGAAGTTTCCCCACTTCCTTATCCAGAAGCAAATACTGTGTCTGGTTTCTGGAAGCAGAATTCATTTCACGGATCAGTTTCTCTGTATCCAATACGGCTTTCATATGTGACTGGATCAGGCGAAGGACGTCTTCATCCACGTATTCTTTTTTGACTCTGTGCCCCTTACACTGATTTCCTCCGGATTTATGGTTCGCATCTGCACCACAGATATAATAAAATGTCCCTGTTTTTTCTCTGGACAACACCATGCGGTTCCCACAACCCCCACACCTGATCTTGCCGGTATAGAAATTATGATTCCGAATGGCTCCATTATTCAGCTGATGCTTCTTTTTGTATGCTTCCGTAAATTCCCGGATTTTTTCCTGTACCTGCCGGAACAGTTCTTTATCAATAATTCCTTCGTGGGTATTCTCAGCATAGAGCCACTCACTCTCCGGTAGATTTCTCTGCTTGTTTCCTTGAAAAACACTCTGCTGATATTTTCCATATACAGAATCTCCGGTACAATGGACATCCTGAAGTACACGTTTCACTTCATAATTATTCCAAGGTTTGGATTCCGGTGAAGGCTTTTCGCCTGTTTTATAATATTCCCTCTGCAAAGTCGGGGAAAGGATACCATCTGTATTCAGTCTTTTTGCAATATCGCTGTAGCTGCATCCATCCATATACATAGTAAAAATTTCTCGTAAATGTCCGGCAGCCTCCTCGTCAACTACCAGCTGGTGTCTGTCCTGTTCTGATTTCCTGTATCCATAAGGTTCCCATGCACCAGTAAATTTTCCTTCTTTCCACAGGGCTTTTTTGGCACTGCTGCTCTTTTTTGCAAGGTCTTTGGAATAAAACTCATTGATGATATTTTTTAAGGGAACTGTCAGATCCACTCCCTCACGGAAAGAATCAAAGTCATCCGTCACAGCAAGAAACCGCACATGAAAAAACGGAAATACACGCTCAATATAATTACTTGTCTCTACATAATTCCTTCCAAGTCTGGATAGATCCTTTACAATCACACAGTTAATTTTTCCATGCTTGATATCTTCCATCATCTGCGTAAAACCAGGACGGTCGAAATTTGTACCAGAATAATCAGAATCCTTATATATTTCTGCAACTGCGATGTCTTCCGTATCTGCCACAAAGTTTTTCATCAGTTCCACCTGGGTTTCTATCGTTCCTCTTTCTAAGGTTTCTTCTGTTTCCATTGAAATTCTGGCATACAATCCTGCCCGGAACGGTCTGCTCACCTCTGTCTGGACGGTTGCACTGCTGACTACTTCCGGAATGTTTTTCCTGCTCTTTCGTGCCATTTTATACAACCTCCTTTACATTGACCTGCAGATTGTTATCATCATCTATTACCATATCAACTCCCATAGCAGGTAATTGATTCAGCAATGTCTGATAACAATCATCAAAATCAAAAGTGATCTCTATATTCTTTTTATCATATACTCTGATTTGCCTGATCAGTTCTACCACCACAGTGCGGGACAGTTCTTCAATATCCTGATATTTCACAAAATAATCCAGCCAGGTATTGGCTTTGTCTGCTTTTTCCAGCTCGTTATCCATTTCTTTCTGGATCGCACGGATACTCTCTTCCGCATTTCTAAGCCGCTTTCCATATGCTGCATGAAGCTCTACATAGTCTTCTTTTGATACAATGCCCTCTTTCATATCCGAATAGAGCATCATCCGTAACTCCTTACAGCGTTCTTTCTCCTGCTTTTTCTTCTCCAGCCTGTCCTGCAGCTTTTTCATATTGATCTCCTGAAATGGCACAGTACCGATAAATTCCAGGACTCTTTTCAGGTGCAGGATATTCTGGATATGCTGTTTCAACATCACTAATACGGCATCTTCCAGATCCTTTTCCGGTATTCTATGACTGGAACAGCGTTTTGTTTCTTTATTTGTGGAACATAGATAATAAGCATATTTTTTTCCTGCCACAGTAGAAACCTTTCTTGTCATAGGTGCTCCACAATCCGCACATACAGCAATTCCGGATAACAGATATACCTGCTTTTGGTCAGGTGAAGTACGTGTATCCATGCCAAGAAGCCTCTGAACAATTTCAAAATCACGGTCACTCACCAGAGGTTCATGATTTTTCTCAATCCGGATCCAGTCATCTTCCGGTTTCACATAAGTCTGCTTCACTTTATGGTTTGGAGTTGTCCTTTTTCCCTGTACAAGGTTTCCGATATAAACCTCGTTTTCCAGTATCCTGCGGACCGTAACGGAACTCCAAAGTGCCTGTTCTTTCTGCCGGAAACCTGTTTCATAACGACTGCCGCTGCTTATTTTATACTCAAATGGGGAAAGAATACCCAGTTCATTTAAACGATTAGCGATCGCATCCTGACTCATTCCCTGCAGCTTCATCTTAAAAATATCCTGTACTACACCGCCCGCCGATGGATCAATCTCTAATTTATGCTTATCTGTCTTTGTCTTCCTGTATCCAAATGCTACAAACGGAGTCACGCACTCGCCTTTTTTCCTCTTAATCTCAAGATTACTCCTGATCTTAATAGAAATATCACGACAATAAGCATCGTTGATTAAATTTTTAAATGGGATAATGATTTCGTCTGCCTGATTCTTTCCCTTAAGACTGTCATAATTATCATTGATGGCAATAAAACGCACACCAAGAGCCGGGAATAATCTCTCGATATACTTCCCGGAATCAATATATTCCCTTCCAAATCGTGATAAATCTTTTACCACTACGCAGTCTACAATCCCATGCCGGATATCTTCCAGCATTGCCTGGAATGCAGGGCGCTCAAAATTAGAGCCTGAGTAGCCATCATCAACTCGGACTGAAACAACTTCAATATCTTTTTTGTCTTTCAGGAAATCCAGAATCAAAGCTTTCTGGTTAGAAATGCTGTTACTTTCCAGTTTTGCTGAACTGGAAATATCGCCATCTTCTTTAGATAATCTGACATAGATGGCGGCATGATAGATTTTGTTGATATTCTGATACATATCTTACCTCCTTTTATTACGTCAGAAAATCCATGTAATAAAAGGGGGCTGCATAATTTGTCCTTACCGACATTCTAACACAGTCCCCTCAATTTTACCAGTACTTTTTCAGACACTCAGAAGCATATTCTCAAATGCCTGCTCCATAGATATACCGTTATTTGCAAATCTGACTTTTACTTTCATATTACCGATCCGGACCAGATAAGGATTTCCTACTTTATTCAGAAAAATATCTCTCCGTTCCTGAAGCGATTTATTTCTGTCTGTTTTTATCATCCGTAGATCAGTCATTTCATTGATATCCACATCACTGAAATCCTGATCCAGATAATTTCTATATTCCTCTGCTGTCATGCCCTTCTCCTTCCATTCCCATCTGAATCCGTACTGCTTTCAGTACCCGATCCAGGCTCCACTTATTTACTCTTCCGCATTTCTCAATAATACATTTTGTAGAAATACTCATAACCTGTTCAGCCAATGCCAGGCTTCCTTTTCGGATCCCTGTCATATCGTACTTACTGATAAATACATGTGTTGGCAAATACCGCTTCTTATATATTCTTGACGTCAGCGGAACTACTGTAATGACTGAACTGTATGTATTAGCTTTGTTGTTACTTACTACGATCACCGGTCTTACTCCACCCTGAACCGAAGTTGTCGGAAACATACCGAGATCCGCCCATAAGATATCTCCTCTTCGAATCGTCACTTGTCATCTCTCCAATCTTTTTTTATTTGTAAAGCATCCCTAGCGCTATATTGGCTCCACAGGAATACGGCAGAGTTCCTTTCCAAGATGGAAAGCTCTGCCGCATAACCTCTATAACCAATTTGATTATTAAACAGTGCTCGCTCGATTCTATTTATCCTCGATACCCCGAATCGTTACTCCTGCATCTGCAGGAAGGGAATAATAACCTGTCCGAATGCTATACTCCGGACCACAACCCAAAAACTCTCGTTTCCAGGCTCTGGCAGTTCATAGGTTTACCAATTACAGACTTCTCAGGGTCTGCAAGTGTATCGCATCTCACACATGTCATCGCATCACCAGCCTGCCGACTGGCTTTGGTCAGTGCTTTTTCGCAGCATTATTAGCTCTAAAAATGTTTTTACGTCTTATAATCCTATAGCGGCATCTTCCTCGTGCTCACTGTATGAAATGTCACGTCAGTTATTATTGGATATTCAGTTATCACGGTGCGTTTTAGGGAGTCCTTAAAGCTCCTCTAATTACTAAAGTCAAATGACTTCGGAAGATGCAAAAGATTTTGAAAAATTTTTTAAAAAAATTTATTCATATACATTTCACGCATCTTATTAAGAATGGATTTCAGCTTGTATGACAGCATCTGTCTGGAAATTCCCATAATCTCTGCCATCTGTGTCTGTGTCTTGTTTTCAAAGAAAATACCGTAAATAATCATGCGTTCCTCGGAGTTCAGCTGATTGATCACTTTGTGGATATCCTGCTGTTCCATTTTTGTCAGCACACTATGCTCCACATCACAATTCAGATCCGGAAAATCCTCTATCATAAAGCCTTCTCCATCAATGGACTGACCACTGTAAGGTACTTCCCTCAACATCTTGTCCACGACCTCTCCCAATTCGTTTTTGATTTCTACCTTTTTTGCCTTGCTGCTTCTATAAAAATTGTTCATCGCATACGCAACCTCTTTTGTAATCTCAATCATCTCTCCATCAATATTTGCGTAATACTTTCCTTCATAAAAATATGGGTGTTCAATATACATGTCCGTTCCTCCTGAATTTGAAATCTCGTTGCTTGTTTCAAATCCAGAAGGCGGACCTCTGTTTAGAATCATGCCTGCTCCGCCTTTATCCTGCCGGGACATACCCGCAGTTATTGGCTGAGAAATTCAGGCACGAAAAAAAGCCCCAGTAGTTTTTTTCTTAACTACTGAGGCCTTCGTCTCTTTCTTATATTCAGTTATCTATGCCTTCTTTCATCAGCATAATCATTGTATCAGGATAAAGTTCACAAAGTATCCGCAATACATTCCTATAAGTTCACATCATTATTGAAATCGTACATATTTCAGTATAAAAAGTTCACCGTGTTATTCTTCTACTTCTTTTCCATCTATATATAGTTGAAATTTATCAGGATTATTGACAACATCATAGTCCTTTCCATATTCTACAGGTCTGTATTCGGCTGTCATTACCGATTCCCCATCTTCAATATCCTCTTTCCATAAATAGATGTTCATATCAAGACTCGTCGCATATCCCCTGTCTGTGGAGAATTTTGTCGAATGAAAAGAATTCTCCTTGTACATCTGCAAAAGTTCTCTTGCAAACGCTTCTCTATCCTCAATATTTTCCCGGTTAGCTACTACGGTTAGATTTTCATCCTGATTTATGGAAAATGTTCCTACTACATCAGGTTCACCTTCCTTATGACCAGATTCAGGTTTCCCATAAATACTTCCTGTAGCAATTATCAAGATGACTGCTCCTGAGATTACTGCAATTATCTTTCTTTTCATATTTTCATTAATTTCCTTTTAATTGTTTTACTGCGTAATTGATTACTTCTTCCGGTGTGGGTCTGTCTCCTTTAAGTGTCATTTTCTTCCATTCTTCCTGCACATCCGGATCAGGATTATCAAATCCTGCATCTATGGCTATCTGCATTTCTCTGCGTACCTCTTCTGGTGTTGTGTTGTACTTTTTTGCAATTTTCTCATAAATAGTTTTCTCTCTCATTCATTTTCCTCCAATATATAAGTAGAATTACACATTGTTCTATAGAACTAATTTAGCATATTTCTATTATCATGAAAAGACACTTTACAATTTAAAGCGGAATAAAAAGTCAAAAAAAAGAAGAGCTACTTGCTCTTCCCATTTTGTCATATTACTCTTCCAATAATGTATGAATTACTTTGATAATTTTTTTCTGCTCTTTGATCGGAAGTTTTTCTATTTTCTCTGTCAGCTCATTGGTAACACCTGTAACTGAATGTGCCACAACATCAATCAAAAGAGTATCTGCAGAAACATCTAATGCATTTGCAATTGCAACAAAGGTATCCAATTTTGTAACTTTCAAGCCTCTCTCTATTACACTCACATGCGTCGGACTTAAATTTACTAATGCAGCCAGTTCCTCTTGCGTGAGATTTTTTGCTTCTCGTGCTGATTTGATTCGCTGTCCTACTGCCTTCAAATCCATCGTAACACCTCCTCCAGAACGAATAATCGTTCTGGATTTAGTATACTTGTGGATATCTTAAATATACAGAATCGCAAAGCCAAGTTCTAATTCTACAGAACTATATTTCAAGATTTTCTTTGCATATTCGTAAAATAGAGTTATGATTGAAGCAGCTAAATCAAAGGAGGTATCAAATCATGAAATCACATAAATACTGGTCCCTAGGCGCACTTTTCTGTATGTTGGGATGCATTTATTCTGGAATCAGAAAATCTATGACTGCACATAAATACTTTGCCTATTCTTCATTGCTTTGTATGGGCATGTCCATTTATTCCGGTCACAAACTGGTTTCTCCAAAGAAGAAAAAAATCACTGAATCAAACAATAGTGAAAATAATTGAACAAAAAATTGACCTCTATTCATCAAAGACAAAGTTGCTGGAGAGTTTTTTCCCTCCAACAACTTTCTTCATCTTTAAGCCATTGAAACACAATACTGTCCAATCAACTTCATCCAACTATTATATTTATTCTTTTCACACACCTTTCGGCAAATTTCATTTTCCATCAGTACACAGAACATCTTATCATAATCAAATGCCCAAACAGCACCATTCACATGGTTTTCCACTGCTTTCTGATCTATGCTTTTCAAGCGTGTGACCATTTTCTCAATTTCTCCATTTCCCAAGTTACCGATATTTTTGCAGATAAACCGAAAGAAATTCAACGTTGCATATTCGTCATGCCAATGGAACTCTTCTGGATTGTTTTTTATTTTACTGGCTCGCTGCTGTTCTTTGATTATCTGAGCAGCTACACCTTTCATCGAATCTTCGTATCTCATATTACTCACCTACTCTTCCTCTACGCCCAGTGACGGTTTAAATCTTTTATCCTTTGCCTGCGGTACCACGATCTCATAAAAATAAAATCCTAAATATCCAAGGGCCTGCTTCTTCATCTTATAAAAAGAAGTCCTGCCTATTCCCAGTTCCTGCTGCACTTCCACATCTGTCTTATTGTAATGACTGCAAAAGCAGGAATGAAGAATTTCACTGAGTGTCACACCATTGGGAGCATAAAATTTCACCAGTGTCATTCCCCGATAGATCATGTCCGACAGTCCATAAATAATCATCAGGTTATTCATCTCCCGGTGCATCTTTGGCACGTTCAGCTGATGATTATAAATGCTCAGGTAGCTTAACGCATATGCCATATCTTCATTGATCTTCTCCTGGCACTCCATATCCAGTTCTTCCAATACGACCTGATTTTCCAAAATCAGCTTCTGGTAACTTGTCATCAGTTCTTTAATATCAGTATAATGTCTTTCGATTGTAACTTCCAGATAATCCTGTGCATGGCTTGCCATCTGGAAGGTAATCTCTTTCATTGATTTAATTGCATAATCTCTGTCTGTCATCAGTTTCAAAATCTCCTTATCATCATCACACTAACTGGCGGTCTTTCAGACCAGTTCGCTTTCCCCATGATTTTGATGGGAAGCAATTACTTACTACAATTTGCAGAAGCGGATATCCAAAAGGCATTGTGGGAGTTGCCTTTGCTGACCGGAATCCATCTTCTTATGTAAAACCTGCAGGAATATAAAGGGAAAGTGACTATCCCTGCCGGTTAATAATCCAAATAATATCGTCTATACCTATCTCTCCTTATGCTGTTTTTCTCTCCATAAACCATTTATCCACTTCGTAAAACAAATGGCTTTCCTGTCCCTGTATCATACAGGTGTACATCATTCCTACACCGCCTGCCTTTCTGCTGGCGCATCGCTCGATTTTCAAAATTCTGTCAATGCTATACTTTCTTCCATCCTCCCATGTAAAAAATATGGGAACCAGCTGTCCGTCTTTCCGAAACTCTGCCACTACATCTACATATACTTTGTTCATGCCGACACCTCACTATAAAATCTCGATTGCTCTTGGCGATGCCGGAATCCTTCGGATATATCCGTTTTGCTCCAACTGCTTGATTCTGGAAAAAGCAGATGATGTTGATTTCACCCCGATCAACTCTCCAAATTCCCGAACTGTCGGCGGATATCCATGCTCCTTCGTATAATTCAAAATACACTGATAACTTTCTTCCTGTTTTCTGGTTAATGCTTTTTTCAAATCTATCCCTCCAATTACCCATGAAAATAACTGTGTGGATGGACCGTGTGCGTACCAGCGTCTAAGTGGGATAAGACTTTATCCTGGTACATTGCCGCTCGCTGTATACTGAAATATCCAAACCGTCGTCTTATCTCATCTACAGTACGATCCAGCTTCTCTAACTTTTCTTTTTTCTCCTGATTTCCAAATAAATCCAACTGCACGGGAATATCATCTAACACAAGATCCGCAGCTCGGATTCCCAGGCTTCTAATGGGATGTTCCCATTTGTAATTATCTTTAAATAGCTGAAATGCTGCAGTTACAATCTCATTTGTAATATTCGTTGGCTGTCGTAAATGTATCTGTCTGGAAAAACTATACAATCCATTATCTCGAACTGTAATTTCTACTGTTTTGCATTTAAATCCATGTTTCCGCAATCGTGCAGCTACACTTTCTGCCAATGCTATTTGAATGATCCAAACATCCAGATCATTTTCCAGATCTCTCGGTGTTGTGGTGCTATTACCTATCGACTTTACTGGAGCTTCATACCCTTCCTTGCAAACCGGATCTTCATCCCAGCCATTTGCGAAAGCCCATAATACATTTCCTATTTTTCCAAAATGGCTCTCTAACAACTTTTCGTCTGATTCCGCAAGTTGCCCGATTGTCCGGATTCCAAGTTTTTGCAATTTCTTATTTGTCTGTCTTCCGACATAAAGCAAATCTGACGCAGGAAGCTGCCATATCCTGTCTTTATAATTTTCTCGATTAAACTCTGTGATTGCATCCGGCTTTTTGTAATCTGAACCAAGTTTCGCATAAATCTTATTCCAGGAAATTCCAATACTCACTGTTACTCCAAGTTCGTATTTAATCCGATGGCTGATTTCTCTCGCAATCGTCATTCCACTTCCTTTCAGATTTCCACTATCTGATACATCCAGCCAGGCTTCATCAATTCCATATGGCTCAATTTTGTCTGTATACTCTGAATAGATTTCTCTTGCCATTTGTGAAAATCTCAAATATAAATCCATTCGTGGCGGTACAAAAATAATTCCCGGACAAACCTGTTTCGCCTGCCATAATGCCATTCCGGTTTTTACTCCTTTTTTCTTGGCAATATAATTTGCTGTCAGTACAATTCCATGTCTGGCTTCCGGATCGCCACCGACTGCCAGAGGCATTCCGGCAAATTCCGGATGATGTAGCATTTCTACACTGGCATAGTCGGGTAAGAGAAGAGCATTACTGTCCTTCCCTCCCCTAAGAACCGTACGTGATAGTTTCCCATCATACGGCTCAAGCCTTATAAAGCCTATTGCTGCCACAATAAGCCGGTTGTATATCATTCGTATACAAATTTGAAATTGCTGTAGGATTTATTTTTGCGTTCAGCGAAGTATTCCATCCAAATTTCATCGTAGGGATTCGCTTCCGCTTTAATACGTGTAAAACGGGTAATGTTTGTGTCGGTTGCATATACTAATGCGAGATAATTATCCTCCGTCAGCTTTTCAGAGAAAGTCCAGCTACGGTTTCCGATTCTGTGGAAATATTTATCTCTTATCCATGCGGCTGGTTTGTTTTTATGTCTACGTCGGCACCATCTCCATAGCGCCTTGAATGTCTGCCAGTCCACATATCTAAATGCAACCGAAGATACGTTATACTTCTGAAAGTTCACCCATCCTCTGATAATAGGATTCAGGCATTTGATCAGATCGGATTGCTTGCCCGTTCGGAACTTCTTAATTGTTCCACGAATTTTACGCATAATTGATTTAACATTCTGTTTTGATGGTTTGGTAAGTAATTTATCCCCATATTTACGAATATTACAACCCAAAAAGTCAAATCCATCGTGTATGTTCGTAATAACTGTCTTTTCATCCGATAATTCTAATCCTCTTTCATGCGTGAACTCTTTTACTAAAGGTAGTACCTCGTTTCTTAATAGTTCCTCTGATGCTCCTGTAATAATGAAATCATCTGCATAGCGCACCAGATTTACTTTTGGATTTATCTGTCTACCTTTCGACCAATACCGTTTGAACTTATTCTTCAATAATCTTTCTAATCCGTCCAATACATAATTACACAGCGTCGGTGAAATAGTACCTCCCTGTGGTGTTCCTTGGTCAGTAGCATTGAGTTTTCCCTTTTCCACAAATCCAGCTTTAAGAAATTTGTGCAAAATTTCTTTGTCCATAGGGATATTCTTTTGCATCCATTCATGATTTATGTTATCGAAACATCCTTTTATGTCACCTTCCAACACCCATTCTGGTGCTGTTTTTCGAGCCAAGTCGACAAAACATTGCTCTATAGCGTCTTGAACACATCTGTTGGGTCTGAATCCGTATGAAGTGCCGTCTGCCAGAGTTTCTGTGACTGGTTCCAGTGCCATTTTGTGTAATGTTTGCATTGCCCTATCTTTCATTGTAGGAATACTCAGTGGTCTCTTTTTTCCATTTTTCTTTGGAATGTAGATTCGTCTGAGCGGTTGAGGTTGGTATCCTCTTCTCTGAAGTGTGAGTATGGCGTTAAATTTGTCCTCATTACTTATCCAACACACGCCATCTACTCCAGGTGTTCTTTTACCCTTGTTTTCTGTTACTCTTTTTACAGCAATTGCTTTTGCATAAAACGAATGAGTCAGAGTCCATTGTAAGGATTTGATTTTTCCTACTCTGTTCTCCTTTACAGCCTTTGCAATACGCATCTGCAGTTTCTTAACCTCATATTCAGCTGTTCCAAAATCAATATCCTTCCAGCTCTTAATGTGATTTGAAGATGCACACGATTTCTCGTACATTTGCATTTCTCCTTTCAGAAATTCTGCTAATTCTCTTGCAACATAAGACCAGACGGAAGTCTGCCCCCTTTCGGGTGAGTATATTCTCTATCCTTCTCATTACAAGAAGGCATTCGCTTTCTCCGTCCTCCTTACCCGCACATCTATCGGTTTCCCTTACGGGTTACTTTCCGTATCTTTATGGAGATATACGGGCTTACCTTGTTCCACTACATTTATGCTGGTAGATTAGGCTCCACCTTTCTGCCGACGGTTCTATAGTCCGTGTGGTGGCTGTTTCAACCCCCAACCAAACCGCATTCCCATTTTGGGCCAGGCCCAGCAACCTTTGGCCTGTTCGCGCATAACGGCATTTACCAGTGATTCAGATATCTTAGCCATTCTATCCCAGTCATCATCTCAAGTCAGTGTTGCTCTTACTTGTTCTTATCCTCACGGAATCAGTTCTACATCTCTGTAAAGATGATTTTTCATATCTCGTTTCCTCATAGCAGTTACCCGCTACTTTGTAGATATTAGACTCAACTGACGGAACAGCAGGTCTTACACCTTACGGTAAGACAATAAATGTAGTGACTTTCAAGTCACACAAAACAGTTCATATCACTATGCAGGATCACACGCTCACTCAAACTTTTCACCTCCCAGCTGTTTCCTTCAACATAATGTCTTATCAATTTCTGTATGTTTAGTATATATCGACATTCCGGAGATAGTCAAGTGACATCTTGGTTGTATTTTCTCCATTTTGGAGATTATTGTTGATTTTATTTCTAACATACGGTATAATGCATATAGAAAATTCAAATAGAAATGAGGCGAACAAATGCGTGATTTTGGGGAAAT
>SKEY01001356.1_pt1 | contig 32363 bp, 37 predicted proteins | sample 4843871 | NCBI WGS metagenome assembly SKEY01 (sample SAMN11008797, study PRJNA524170) | human gut metagenome | biome: Human fecal sample; material: Feces; isolation source: fecal sample from pouch patient p36 | host: Homo sapiens | place: Israel: Tel-Aviv | collected 2016-12-04 | reverse complement strand
GATTATAGCAAATCAATTCTCTTATGACAAGTATAATGATAAAAATTGTCTGAGAAAAAATGAGAAGATAAAATTTAAATGTTATTTCATCAACAAAATGTTTTTTTATAGTATAATAAACCAAAAAGGATGTGTGACTGATTATTCGAAAATTTTTTAAACTAAAAGTTCATATATGGGTTATTTTTTGTTTTGTAGCACTACTACTTGGAACGTGGGTTATTGGATTAATGTCAGGTAATGGTTCGATTTGGCATACCAAATCGAAAACATCTGAAATACAAGTTGTCAATGCCATGACTAAACACAGTCAAGTGGCGATACTAGGACTGAGCGTGACAGATATTTACGATAAAAGTCAGGTGAAAACATTTTTAGGAATGGACGTTCCTTTTAGTGAAAAAACAACATATGTCAAAGGAACTTTTGAAGCGAAATTAGGATTTGATGGCAATGACGTGACGATACAAAAAGCACCCGGTTTACAAAACACATACAACATCGCCATTCCAGAATTTATCGTGGTGGGGATTAGTAACCCAAGTTTTGAAGTAGTCAACAGTAAGAATGACATTCTCAGTTTCATTACTGAAGACATCGACACTCACGAGTTATCAAACAACGCGATGAGTGATGATACATTAGTTAAATACATTGATATGAATAAAGAATGGTTAAAAGATCCAGCAACAGATTATTATCAAAGACTATTAACCAGTATCGATCCAGAAGCCACACTATCTGTGACATTTTCAGAATAGGTATAAAAGAGAGTCAGAACCAAAATGAACTGGTTGCGACTCTCTTTTTATTTTAGTTTTTATGATTTTCGTTTTATCAATATAACAGTCATAAGTAATGACACTACAGCTATCAACTGTAATCCAACATTCGATTGTTTTTCACCTGTTTTTGGTAAATTGGATGAGCTATTTTTTGTGTCAGATTTGGGTGTTATTTTAACTTCTTGTGTCTGTTTAACACTGCTTGAACTTGAGTTAGTACTGCTTGTTGTATCTGTTGATTTATTCACTGTAGCTTCAATTTCTGCCCACAAATTATCTAACTCTTCGATTGTTGTACTTTTATCAATTTTTTCAATGAATTGATCTGCTTGTTTTTGTGTCAGTTTGCCTGCTTTAACTAATAAGCCTAATTGATATTTTGTATTATAAACTTTTTCATCAAAACTACTTTGATATAAGTCTTTATTCAATTTTGCTAAATCAAGCGCGTCAGAATAAACTAAAGTTACTTCTTCTATTGTTGTTGCTTTCTCTATACGTGCTTGGAAATCTTCGTATTGAAACTGTGATAATTTGCCTTCATTTACCATATCGCTGATTAATAACGAAATATCTGATTTTGTGATAGCAAGACCATCTGGAATTGCTTCACTTGTAAACTCTGTTGTCGTTTCAGTCGAATTAGTCGTCACTTGACTAATTGACTCACTTTCTTTTGTTGCTGTTGATGAATCAGCTGCTTGACTAATATTACCAACCATTAACGTACTTATTAAAATACTACTCCAAATTAACTTTTTCATGTCAATTACCTCCTTAACAACAAAACATTACAACGTTGTTACTCATTTGTAACATTATTGTAACATTAATTTGATAGTTCGGCAATAATAAACATCCATTTTAAAGTCTGTTAATCAATGATAATATCTTGAACTGGATTAGCCCAATGATTCGTTGGACCATGTCCATGCCCAACAAATATCTCTTGTTCTATCGCACCTTGAATAAAACTTTTCGCAATTTGTATCGCTTCTTTAACCGACTTACCTTTTGCTATTTCAGCAGCTATGCATGATGAAAATGTATCACCCGTCCCATGTGTTTTAATCGTTTCAATGCGTTTTGAACTCATCCAAAATGTCTCGCTATTTTCTAGTAAGACAAAGTCTTTTGCCAAAATATCGGTTGAATGACCTCCTTTTATTACCACATTTTTAACACCTATTTCTTGTAAAACGTGGGCTGCTTGAATCATATCTTCGCTTGTTTTTATCTCTTGCTGAATTAATTCTTCTGCTTCTGGAATATTTGGGGTTAACACCGAAGCTAGTGGGAGTAACTCTTCTTTAATGCAATCTACCGCTTCTTTTTGTAATAGCGAATGCCCTCCTTTAGCAATCATCACAGGATCCACAATCAGTGGGCCAAAATCCACTTCTTTCAGTTTTTGAACAACAATTTGAACATGTTCTTTATCGGCAAGCATCCCTGTTTTACATGCTCGAATATGAAAATCAGCTGATAGAGAATCAAATTGTTCTGCAACAAAGTCACATGGTATCGGCAAACTACTTTGTACACCTAATGTGTTTTGTGCAGTCAAGGCAACGACAATGCTCATCCCAAAAACATCTCGTGCTTGAAACGTTTTTAAGTCTGCTTGAATTCCTGCTCCACCACCTGAATCACTCCCGGCAATGGTTACTACTTGTGGGGTTTGGTTAACGGTCATGATGATTTTTCTCCTTTATATCGACAATTTGTTGCTTTAATGCTTGCGTTTTTTTGGTAATATCGTTTGCTTGCATAATCTCACTCACAATCGCGACACCTGAAATATCTGTATCACGTAATGCCGCCATATTTTCTTCTTTAATCCCGCCAATCGCGACAACTGGTAATTGTGCTGCGTGAATGATATCTTGCAAAACTGAGATATCCGTTGTTGGAGCATTTTCTTTCGTCGTTGTTGGAAACATTGCCCCGACACCTAAATGGTCTGCTCCTTGTTCTTTGGCCTCAAGTGCTCTCTCAACGGTTTTAGCTGAGACACCTAACCATTTATCAGGACCAATCAAACGACGTGTCACGTCCACCGGCAACTCATCATCCCCAATGTGTACACCAGCTGCATCAACAGCCAGACACACATCGACTCGGTCATTGATAATAAGAGGTATGCCATATTTATCCGTGATACCTTTAATTGCTAACGCTTTTTGATAAAACTCTTGTGTGCTAGCTTTTTTTTCTCTTAATTGGACAAGTGTCACACCATTTTTACAAGCTTCCTCTACTCTGGTTAAAAAGACGTCATCAGATAACCCATCTGAATTTGTCACTAAATACAATGTTAATACCTCATCAATCATAACCAATCTCCTTTTATCCCGTTTTGCCATGACTCATTTTGTTTTAATAATGATAATTGATTCAATGTTTCTTCACGGATACTCGCAATTTTCGCGTCATTTTGAACTATTTCTAATGCTTCTTCACCACACAAATTAAAATAGCTTACTGCCTGTAAAACACTTGGCAATACATCCACCCCACTACCTAAAAGTGTTGCAATTAATGCCCCAACGACGTCCCCCGTCCCTGTGAATTTATCTAATGCCCCAATGCCATTTTGTAGTAGCACAATTTGTGATTGATACACCACTAAATCACTTGGTCCTGTCGCTAGAAAACACGTATTTGGATGGATTTTAGCTAGTGCTAATAGTCCTTCTTCTAATTCTTTCATCGCTAACAAATCTTGGTCTTCTTCTGCTGCATCAACACCTTTTCCATGACTGGCTAAATTGCACAACGTTCGCATTTCTGACACATTGCCTTTGACAACAGTTGGTTCAAGAGACAATAACCTATGGGCTACTTCTTTTCGTATTCTTGAACTAGAGACGCCGACATTGTCTACAACGATAGGGACGTTACGTTTATGAGCCTCTTCCATAGCTAGTACCATAGCGGTTTCTTTTTCTTCTGATAAATGGCCAATATTAATTAACACACCACCTACCTGTTCATATAAATCTGAAAAATCTCGCGTATCTTCTGTCATAATTGGCTTTCCTCCAATGTATAACACACTATTTGCGACCGTTTCACATGTCACTGAGTTCGTAATACAATGCACTAAAGGAGAAGGTGTTAGAGGAAAGGGTGTTTGAAATTGATTAACTTGTAACATGTTGCTCGTCACCTACTTTCACATAAAAAAACATCGCTTGAATTCGTTGAAACGTTGGAACATTCGCTAATTTTTTCATCACGATAAAAGCCACAAGCGAACCAATCACCGCGCCACCAATAAATCTTGGTGTATAGAAAAACCAGTACATACCATTACGACTTCCTGTAAACCAAGCCATCACAGGATAGGATAATAATGATCCAATAATTCCTGTTCCTAGAAACTCACCAAACATCGCACTGTAAATTGTTGGATAAAGTTTGTAAAATATTCCAGCAAGTAATGCACCAAAAACAGCACCTGTTAAGGCTAGTGGCGGAATCCCTAGAAGTATCATTCGTAATATGCCACAGACAAGTGCCATAATCGTGCCGTAAAAAGGTCCCATTAGCATTACACCAATCACATTCATTACACTAGACATTGGTGCCATTCCCTCGATGCGAAAGAGTGGTGATAATACCACATCCATCGCAATCATCAGAGATAAAATCAGTAGTTTTTTTAAATTAGTAGTTTGAGATGACACCTTTTTCTCCTTCCGGCCATTTTTGATGTGTGTATGCCATTTCCCAAAATAGGTATTCCATTTGAGCACTCACATAAAAGGCCTCAATCATTTTTTCTTGTTCTTCCTTGCCGCTTTCTTCGTACAGTCGATTCAGTAAAGCACATTGATGAGCGACTTCTTCTTTTGATTCTTCACCAGAGTATGTTTCAATCCATCGTTGGTATAACTGATGAGGGGACCCTGTCTTAATTAACTCTGTTCCAATTTCTTGATACAACCAAGCACACGGTAATAATCCTGCAACGGCACTATTTGGCGTCCCATCAATTAATTGGCGATACATATGTGACACATAATGATAAGCAGTCGGAGCAATGTCAGTGCTAGCGACTTCTTCATCTGTAATACCTAACTCAGTAAAGAAATCCTCTCTAATACTCATCTCACCTTCTTTTAAGTGATCTGCTCCTGTTAGTAACATCTCTTTTACCTCTTCATCTTCTACTTGTTCTGCTATCAAACGGTGAAGTTTGCTAAAATGGTCTAAGTAGTACCCATCTTGAATCAAATAATAGCGAAACGCTTCATCAGATAACGTTCCTTCTTGAAGTCCTGCAACAAATGGATGAGTAAAACTTCCTTCCCAATAAGGTGCTGATTTCTCTCGTGCAATTTTTGTAAACATCTTTCTTCCTCCTAAGTAATGATTAATATAAATTGTGATATAACCGTTAATATACCTAATATAACTAAACTTTTAGGACACACTTTATATTGTGTATAATGCGTCCTTTCGCTTTCTTCATCAAATCCTCTTGAAAACATGGCTTCTGTGTAACTATCCCGCCAATGGTTGGCGACAAAAATAACTTTTAAATACATCAATGGCGAATAAAAATATAATTTTTTTCCACGAAATAAACTGGCTTCTCTTAGTGCCACAATCTCTCGTTGAATCACAGGCATCGCATGTAACACAACTAAAATGCCATAAACAAATGACGCTGGTAATTTTTTTTGCTCTAAAATTAATAGTAATTCTTCTAAGTCGACCCCAAACGCAAACACCATGCCAATCGCAGCAAAAGCAAAGGTTCGACTCACTAGAACAAGACCATAATCAGGATTATTTCCATATAGATAAACTGACCAATACGTTCCTAACGCTGGAATTAATGGAAAAAAAACTAAACCAAACAACCCAAACCATTTTTTCTTACTAAGAAGATACAAAGCACTGACTAACACAACAAACCAGTTTAACGTCACAGATGAGGTAAATGATAATTCAATAGTCAAAAGTAGTAGTAGTCCGCTTAGCACTAAAGCAGAACTTTTCGTCACTGACATCCTTTATCTCCTCCTCTACCGAATAATCTTGTTGCCATAATTGTTTCTTATCTAAATGCACATGATGTTGACTAACCCCATCAAGCGGTGCCAATCGATGCGAAATAATCATCATATCTTGTCTGTTTGCTTGCCTTTTAAACCAATTAGCAAAATAGTTGGCAGCACGTTCATCTAAACCTGAAAATGGCTCGTCTAATAATAAAAACGGAACGTCTAAACTCAACATCGTCAATAATTGAATACTTTTCTTCTGTCCTTCACTTAGATGAAACACGCTTCGATTAAGTAGTGGTTCCAATCCTAAAAACTTAATTGCTTCTTGTCTTTGACGTTTAGCGTCCTCCCACTGATACTCACTATAAGTAAATTCTTCAGCTGGTGTGAGTGTCACAAATTGTTTTTCTGCTTCTTGAGTAACTAAGGACAATGTCTGGTATAGCGTACGGGTTTTTTTAAGCTTTTTATCGTATAAAAACATCTTGCCTTTATAACGATGACATTGTGCTATCGAACGAAACAACGTTGATTTTCCTGTTCCATTATCTCCTGTCAGTGTCGTGATTCCTTTAGAAAAATGAAAAGAATCTTGACTCAGTAGCTCGCGTTTATTTTGCTTGTATCTGACATCCTCTAATCTTAAAATGCCATCCGTAGATGCTCTATGATCAGTCAAGAACACATTTGTCTGCTCCTGCTTTAAAAGAGCTACTGGAACGTTTTGTAATACTTGATTATCTAGTGTCACCCATGTATCAACCGCATCAGCATAATCATTAAAATCATGGTCGCAAATAATAATCGTTTTACCTTGATTTTTTAATTGATGTAACTGTTGAATTAGTAATTTTCTTGTTTTAGGATCAATACTGGCAAACGGCTCATCTAGTAATAAAAATGGACTTCTCATCGCTAAAAGAACGGTTAATGCCGCACGTTGTTTTTCCCCACCTGACAAAGTAGATAGCTGCCTATCTAATAACTCTGTCGTATTTGCTAATAGGACGGCTTCTTGCATTTGTTCCGTAATATCACTAGGTTTTGTTTGCAAATTTTCTAACACAAAAATGATTTCACGACGTAACGTTTTCATCGTAAATTGTTGCCCTGGATTTTGAAACATCATGCCTATCTGTCTAGCTTTATCAGACATATTCGCTTGTGTTAGACTCTTTCCATCAACGGCGATTGTTCCCGAATATGGCACATCAGCGAATCCAGCAATGGCTTTTAATAATGTTGATTTACCACTACCACTGGCACCAGATAGCAAAATAAATTCATGAGGAGAAAAAACAAAGTCAACCTGACGTAACACCTCTTTATCGCCACGTTTAATCGTCAACTCACTTAATTCAATCCCTCTCATTCGTTTACTACCGAAAGCTCTTGTGAACGGTTATAAAGCTTCATGACCATTGACACCACAACAACGCCAAAGAACGTCACCGATAAAAACCGCACAGCAAGAAGCGATAAAATCATCCCAATTGAATACGTTCCATAACCAAATTTAAAAAATTCATACACAAAACTTAAGACTGTTGTACCAATTGCCCCGTAGAATAATGGCACGATGTCGTAGCGTTTATATCGTGTTACCATAAACCCTAGTTCTGTCCCTAATCCTTGGAAAAAACCTGAAATAAGAACACCTGGTCCAAAATATGTTCCATACAACATCTCTGCTAATGCAGCCAACATTTCTCCTAAAATTGAACTTCCTTTTCTAGGAATTAATATCCCTGCCATTGGTGCAGCCATTGTCCATAAACCAAATAATATTTCATTAGCAAAAGGACTTAACCCAAGGGGCGTTAATATAGCTGATAATCCAGCATATAAAAACCCTGCTCCCATAAATACACCACCAAATAAAAAGGCTAATAATGCTAACAAAACAACCTGACGTAACGTCCACTTTTCCTTCATTTTACCCATCTCCCTAATTCTATTTACCTTTATGTCCCTCGAAATATACTAAATAAGTGTTAATTTTAAATATAAAAAAACCTCCTTTTTCTCTATGATAAGAAACAAAGGAGCGTTGCTTTTGATGATTCATCTTGATAAAAATTGACACTTTTCCAATAAAAAAGCCCGTCCAAATAAATTGGATGGGCGTAAATAGACCTAGGTTCAATGTTTTCATCATAAATGATACATTTCTCTTCGCCAGTACTAACTGGAGCAGATTCCATGGGTATAATCTCAGCTTTACGCACCCCAAATGTTTCTAGTATTTAATTCTACTCAAATATAACACGCTTTCATAAAAATAGCCAATCAATCTCCAAAATCTTTATAAATAGGGGTGATTATATATTATTACTATATAAAAGACCTGTTTTCTTTACTCACATCATGTGAATAAAGAAAAACAGGTCGTTTTAATTTTCAGGTATATCAGTAAGAAAATCTATTTTTTCAAGTTTAAATAGCTCTGTTAACAATTCATTGACTACTTTAAATAATTCCGTGTCAGTTGTATAACTTGGTTTTACGTGCTTAATTAATTGACCATTTTCAAAACGTAATCCTTGATAAGATTCAAAAATATTTACGGTATTCAATGTATTTTCAAATACATCGTAATCCCCAGCTACATCATATTCTTGACGCTCTTTGTAACCATGTTCTCTTAAAATTGGACGTAACAAGGAAACAACATCAAGATTAGGAATGGCGGTTGTTTTTCCAGCTATCTCTACATCATAAGTCGGCGTTGCAGTTGTTGGACAAACATTACATCCACCATGAACAATTTCTGTGGTACAATGAATGACAATTTTTTCCATTTTATCTCACCTTTGCTTTTTCTATGATTAATTTGTTTATATTATAACATAGTAATCTAATCTTCTAACGAAAAGCATATGTGATTTCTGTAATACCAAACATCATAAAGTAAAATCCTACTAAAAAGCTTAAGGTTAAAGCGGACGATACCGGATTCACTAATAACATAAACCCAACAATCACACCTAAAATATTAATAATAATAGAAAACCAATAATAACCTGTACTACTCTTTTTTAAGGCCCCTGAACTAAACAAACCAACAAAAGAATCTAATAAAAACCAAACAGCAAAAACAAAAGGTAACGCAATGACACCTGCTGAGATATTAAACAATAAAAAAATTCCAACAATTACATCAAACACTCCAACAATAATTGGCATTGTGGAAGATATTCCCGTAAACTCTCTGACTTTTTTTCTTAAAAATAATTCAAAAATCCCCTTTATAATAGCAAACATTCCAAACACAACCACAATAGCCACTAAATTTCCTGTTGGGTCTTGAAAAGACGTAAGTGAAGCAAAAATAAATAAAATCCCTAGTAAAAATGAAAACCAATCAAAACCATTTCGTTCATTTGACATAATCCTCTTCCTCTCTTAACTTCTATGTTTATTATCATACTATTCTTTTGTAACTAAATTCGCAAGAAATTATACTTACACTCTAAAAAAATAATATACGCATCATTATTCAGTCACTAATAGCCACCAATCTTATTTCTCGTACATTTGTATACATTGATAACTCCTCGATAACATCTGCATACGTTAACGACTTTGGTAAATCAATTGTATACACATTTTTATAATACTTTTCACCATCTATAATTTGTACTTCAAACGTCACATCATCTATTTCAATATGATGAGCATCAAAATAATGATTTATAAAATCTTTCGTTTCCTTTCGATGCACATATTGAATTTCTAAATTGTTAACTTTGGACACTGTGATAATCCTTTTAACCAAAGAAAGAGAAAACATAATTGAAAGAAAGCCTAGTATCGTAACCAAATAAAAGCCCATTCCTAATCCTATACCAATTGCAGCACATGACCATAGTGAAGCTGCTGTCGTCAATCCCGTGATACGTTGTCGTGTCACAATGATCGTTCCTGCACCTAGAAAACCTATACCACTTACCACTTGTGCAATTAATCTCGACTGATCAAATTTGACAATGTGAGCAATATCAGGATTTGATCTTACTAAACGAATTGCTTCTTGAGCTATTTCTTGCTGAATTAATGCAATAATTGTCGCACCTAGACATACCAATATATGCGTCTTCATTCCTGCTGGCCGATTTTTTTGTTCTCGCTCATAGCCAATTGTCCCTCCCATGACAATCGACAACCCTAATCTTAAAACAGTTTGAAATAATGCCAATAAAGTCATTACAACTCCTCCTTTTTTCTGATAACTTTATTATACCATTGGCACATTTTTATCTTCACTGTATACCATACCAATAACAATGACCTTACATTCGCTCTTTTACACCAGTTTTTATAAGAAACCAATTCATTGGATATGCTGTACAAAAACCTACTAACATAGCAATCTGCATCATAAACCAAAAAACTGGACTTGTTGGGGGAATCGCTCCTCCAAAATAATGAGGAAACACAACTAATTGACATAATGATACCGTAATATACATTCCAATTTGCCAACAAGATAAAGATAATGTATCAGCTTTTATAGCTGCTACAATCCCCTCTTTTCTAGATAAATGTTTCATAGGAACAATGGCAAAATATTGAAACATAATACCGATACAAAGTGCAAGAATAAAGGCTAAAACAAATCCCGAGAATAATTTCTGAGAGAAAATAATAGGATAGCCACCAAAAATATAGAGTGTTGGAAAAAAATATAAAAGCCATTCTATCATTAAGTCAGCTAAACTACATCCAGCTCCACAATGACATGTTCCAATAAAAACAGACACAGCCATAGGTTTTGGGTTCATTGAATTTTCCATAGTCATTGAACCATCTATTACCATCTCATGTGATGAGTTATTTTCACCCCACTTTTTGTAAGCTATAACCCATATAATTGAACCAAATAAAGCTGTTAACGGCCAAACAAGAGTCATTATTTTCATTTGTTGTGGATGTTTGATGATATCACATACAATATAAATAAAACAGAGACTTGCAAGTATGATACTAACCCACGATAAAGCTGTTAACCAATAGGGTATAGTTAACATAATGATACCTCCTTCTAATGAATTATGTTCAGTATAGAGACTTACATCGAAAAAAATGTGATCTTCCAATGACTTTAATCTTAAAAATGACAACATCTTATTTTTAAGTGCTCTGATTTGTTTTATAATAAATCTTAGTCATTTTACTGACATAAAGGAGAGAATATGAAAAAGATATTAAAAATAATAGTTGGAGTTATGGTGAGTTCGTTAATCATTATATTGTTATTTATTGGTTATCTCACTGTAAATGAATACAAACCAAAAAAAACGGAAAATTTAACCGTCACGAATGGAAAAGAAGAGTTGATGAAACACCATGATATTTCATTGTTAACACTAAATATTGGTTATGGGGGCTTATCTAGCTCCGAAGATTTTTTTATGGATGGTGGAGAAACAGTTCAACCAAAATCCAGTGAGTTTATAAAACAAAACTTAACTGGTATTATAAACATGTTAAAAGAGCATTCTTCTGATATCTATCTTTTACAAGAAGTCGATATTAATTCAAAACGCTCATATTATATAAATCAAAAAAGTATATTATCAACATCACTTCATGTGCCTAGTGTTTTTGCTTACAATTTCAATGTTCCCTATGTTCCCTTTCCTTTACCTCCAATTGGCAAAGTAGAAAGTGGTATAGCGACTATGACTAACTTAAATATGAATGAAGCCAAACGTATTGCATTACCAAATCCTTTTCCATGGCCAATCAGGCTAGCTAATTTAAAACGTGCATTGCTTGAAACAAGATTTCCTATCAAGGATAGCAAAAAAGAATTAGTTGTTTTTAATTTACATTTGGATGCCTATGATGACGGACAAGGGAAGATCGAACAAAGTAAATTACTAAAAAAAATACTTGAAACAGAATATAACAAAGGTAATTATGTCATTGCCGGGGGAGATTTTAATCAAGTCTTTGATGGAAGTAATCCCTTTCCAAACACAGGACAGAATGGATGGAAACCTGGGAGTATTAGTTCAACTGATATCCCTAACCATTTCTCTTTTTCATATGATGATACCCATCCATCAGTCAGAGTATTAAACCATGCTTTTACTGGTAATTATGAATCCTCTCAAGTCTATGTGATTGATGGCTTTATCGTTTCAGATAATATCAAAGTTAAACGAACGAATAGTTTTGACTACAACTTCAAATACACTGATCATCACCCTGTACAAACCATTATTCAATTACAAGAATAGTGTTACTAAGCCGATTATAAAATTAGCTAGACAACTAAAAAATCATTTGTAATACACTCAAGTTGTATTTCGAACCAAAGAAAACAAGGAGAGTGATCACAAATGACTGATACTCGTCTACTACAAATAGACTTATTTTAAAAAATATTTAAATCAATGATGCGATATCTTATTATAGAAAGATAGATTACCTAAAAAATGGAGTTACTATTGACACTGTTATTATAGTAAGTATTTTTTTGTTATTCGTTTTAAACCTCTTTTTATGAAAAACTTCTTACAACTTTAATCATTAAAAACATTCTTATCAAATTCATCTAATTTATTGCTAACAATAATGGATGAATACACATTCCCCATCACATTTAATGGAGCGCGTGTTAATGAGTAAAAATAATCTAATCCCGCAAAAACTGCTACTCCCTCAACTGGTATTCCAATCATTTGGAACACAATGGCCATTGAGACAATCCCACCGCCAGGAACACCTGGATTACCAAATGATGCGACGATGGCAAATACACCTAGTAAAATTAATTTTGATGTAGTAAATTCTATATCAAAAATAGACGCACAAGCAACTGCTGATAAGATATTGGAAATTGGGGCACCATTTGTATTCAAAGCATTTCCAAGTGGCAACACAAAATCAGAAATTCTTTCCTTAACACCCATTTTATTTGGTACTTCATTCAAAGCAACTGGCAAAGTGACTGCTGAGGATGTTGTAGTAAAAGCCATTAATATAATGCTTGAACTATTTTTTAATAATTGGACAATATTTAATTTATATCTCACTGACATATATAATGTGTACGCAGCAAAAAATAAAATATCTACAACACTAACCAACAATAAAATTTGACCCAATGATGCTAGGGCACTCACTCCACTCGTTCCAATAACCCCTGCAATCATAGCCGAAATACCAATTGGGGCATAGATCATAACGATTGTCACAATTTGCATAATAACTTTTCTTAATCCTAATGTAAATTCATACACACTATTAACAGCTGGGTTATTCTCTTTCAATATATTAACTGAAATTCCAAACAATGCGGCAAATATAATAATTTGAACAATCGTACCATTTGCTAGAGCTGCAACTGCATTATCTGGGATAAAATTTACCAGCGTTTCTTGGATACTCTCGCTTCCTGCTGCACCTTCATAAGCACCTTTTCCAGGAACAGTAATATTTAATACTGGTGGAAAAAATTTTGCGACAATAACTGATAAAACAGCTGATAGTGATGTACTCACGAAAAATACACCTAATGTTTTAAAGCCAACTGATTTTAATTCTTGCAAAGGCAAAGAGGCACTTGCTTCCACTATTGAACAAAAAATAAGTAATGGCACACACATCTTCACTGAACGTAGGAAAATATCACCTAAAAATTGGATATTTGCCGTACTCTCACCAAAAGCAAAACCAATAATTATCCCAATAATCGATCCAACGACAATACGCATAGATAGGCTTGAATTTTTTATTTTTTCTAACATCTTTTCGTTACTCCCCTTCTTTACCACCAAAATAATTAGCTAATGGTTGTGGCGGTTGATTGAATTTTCTTATCTTACTTTGAGACAATCCACTTTCAACAAACAGAATGGCTAATTTAACAGATACAGCGACCGGATCAATTACTGGTATATTAAATTTGTCACTCAACATTTGAGCATAAGGTGCAAATCTCGCTCCACCTAATACGACAACTTCTGCACCATCTTCATGAATTAATTTATCAATGGTGTATTCAAGAGACGCTTTCGTCGTGTCTGTCGTTTCAACAATATCTGTATTCATTTCGATTCCACGGACAGAAGCTAAACGAGACTCTATACCAAATAAACGAGTTAAATCTTCTTGATAAGGGATATTTTGATTAAATACTGTTAAAACGGAGTACCGATGCCCAAGCATTGGGGCAATCATTTGTGACGCCTCAGCTATTGGAATAACTGGGATAGACAACGCTTCTTTTAGTGCAAACATGCCAAAATTCCCAAATCCTGCCAACACGATAGCATCTGGTTTTACCTCATCAATTTCTTTTAATATTTCGCGAACAAATGACCATACTGATTGATAATCTCCAAAAACTGAATCAATATGTTTTGACCCTAAAGGATTGGTAAATGGAATGAGTTCAACAGATGAATCTCTGATATCTCGTCGTGCTGATGCCATCAATACATCTGTTAATTCTTTATTACTATTTGGATTAGCTACCATTATTTTCATAATATCTACATACCTCCTTGTTTTTTTATTGCTTCAAAAGGTTTGTTATCAACTAACTGGTTATAAGAAATGGGTTCATCAATTAAATCTCCTAACACTAAATCGGCTTGCCATGTTTCTAATTCACGTTCTTCAATTTTAATGCTAGGGGTCCACATGCCTTGTTTGATAAATGTATCAATCGTGTTAACCCCTTCATCAACAGACATATGTGGCCAAAACCTTTCAATAATCGGGCGACATACTTCCCCACCTTTTTCCAATAAATAGGTCGTTCCCTTTTGCAATCCCGCAACAAATCGATTGAATTTATCTTGGTCTTTTGCGATCGTTTCAGGTAATGTGTAGTAAACACTCCAAGGAATTTTTTCATCATTTTCCGTCAAGTTTTTATAGAAATATCCTTTACCTCTTGCAATCATTGAGTGTGCAACATCAGGTTGTAAGACGACAAAATCACCAAATCCCCCTTCAAATAACTCACATAACATAGAGGTGGAAAAATCATGCACAAAACGAATGGTTTCTACATTCGCCCCACCTTTTTTAGCACTTCCTAATGCTGCGACATAATGACTCGCACCATCACCACCAGATACTAATACGCGTTTATTTTCCATAGCCGTCCATGAAAAAGAGTCAACTTTTGCTCTCGATACGATAAACAATGGGCATTTTGATGCAATCTTTGCGACAGAGACATAATTTTTTATATGGTTGTGATACATAATAGGAACCCAAATACCACCTAAAAGAACATCAGCCTCTGCTTTGTTAATATCATCTAATCCATCTACCCAAGGAGTTGGAGTGTAACTTGTTACATCTACACCCTCCTCTTTAAAAAAACCACATTCTTGTGCTAAATACTGTGGCATATAGTTCATTGAGACACCCGTTGCCGCGATTTTAAACTCGTTCATTGCCTTATCCCTCTTTCAAAAATCACAAACCTCTTCGTGATAGCGTTTTCCAAATTATAATCCTTCCAGTAACAAAATACTATGTGCAAAACAATCATTTATCATACCTTTTTTGTTCAAACTAACTGATTGACTTATCCCCTAATCATACATAGATAGATTAACAAGTTTAGTTTTATTCATTATTTGTACTTGATCCGTCTACCATGGTATATTTAACAAAACAAATTGAATGGAGATTAATTCTTATGATTATATGGATAAACGGGGCATTTGGCGCAGGTAAAACAACAGTGGCGACTGAATTAGTTAAACAGATTCAGCCTTCTTTTTTGTATGATCCAGAAAATATTGGTGATCTTTTTCGTTCAAATTTGCCTATTAGTATGCAAAAAAGTGATTTTCAGTATTATCCGGAATGGCGCCAGTGGAATGTTTATCTACTTAAAAAAATTTATCAAGAATACGAGGGGGACATCATTGTGCCCATGACGATTTACAAAACAGAAGCTGTTTCTGAAATTCTTGGAAAGTTACGTGAAGAAAATATACCAGTCTGTCATATTCACCTTGATGTATCAAAAGAAACCATTATTTCAAGACTCCAAGAACGTCCTAAAGCACTAATTGAATGGGGTGAGAGTAAAGTTGATGAGATACTTGAAGCGTTTAAGTCTGTGCCACAACATGAAAAGATTAACAATGATGGTACGTCACTCGATACAGTTATTAAGGAAATAATTGAAAAGACAATTTATCTAAAAAATAACCTATAGCGACTATTCACTGTAGGTTATTCTTGTACATACTCCATTCTTTTTAAAAACTGTTTCACTTCTTTTTTACTAGTTAGTGTGACTAATACTTGTGATTTATTCAGCTGATTCATTTGTTCTTCTATCAATGGCTCGTGGTTTTTAGGGAAGTGCCATATCCATTTTATAAATTCTATATCTATTTTTTCAGGACAATCCTCTTGCATATCAGGTCTAGTTGTCCCACGATATTTAATCACTCGCTTCAAAACTTGATACAAACAAACTAATCTTGCTTTCTTCAAATAAATAATAGTATCTGCCTGTTTCATTCTGATGTCTAACGTACTACTATAGTTTCCATCAATAATCCAAGAATCTTTCTCCACGATATCTGATAGAATAGTTTGTTGCTCATGCTTTGTACTCATCTCCCAATGAGGTTTCCAAAACAATTTATCTAAGTGATATAGCTTAATTGATAATTTATCTTCTAATTGGCGACCAAGTGTACTTTTACCGGTACCAGGTGAGCCGATAATCATTATTTTTTTCATGAAAACCCCCTTGGTAGTGTCATATTGTGATTGACTGATACAGCTGTTTCTAATTATAGTAAAAGTTAATCAATTGTCTACGTTCCTTAAAATAAATACTAATACTCTTTTAAGTAACCCAAAAGAACTTGTTCCAAATTTTTAGTTAAACATTCCTCTGTTAAACAATGAAAATAAATATAGGCTAAAATATTTTTAAATGTTGCTAATCGGTAAAAATCGGCATTTATTTCTAATGGAAAATTAAATTGATGTATCCAACTTATCATGAGTTCATTTGATATTTTATGATGTTTAATTCCTACAAAGATAGCATGAGCTATACGTTTTTCCTCTTCATCTAAAAATGGTTTTTCCATATTATCTAGTACATAACTTACTGTCTCTAAGACCTCTTTAAATAAACATTCTTCAAATAAGTAATGCTGTACTACTTTACTAAGATAATCCCCACCATGAGCAAAAGCATGTACCCATCCATATATTTCTGAATAGCCAGTCTTATCTATTTCCTTTTGTAAATAAATAATAGCTGTATTAAAAAAATATTCTCTTTCGTCATGTGTTAATAGATTATGGTAAGGTGATTTTAAATCACCATCGGATTGAATAATGAATCCATTTAAAAGTGCGGTAAAACTTCTTGTCAGTGTAGATGGTAATTGTTCTTCTATACGATAAAATATTAAATGTTCCTCAATTGTCTTATCTTTGATATAGATAAACTGTTTATCGGTAAACATTCCTTCTACTATTCCATTTGCCAAAGTATTAAATACGATATCATCACGAATACTAGCATCTGTATTTCCGATATTATCCATTAACCAATATATCTCTTCATCCGTATACACATCGTTTTCTGACGGAATTTTTGTTAATAATTTCTCTTTCATTTATGGTCTACCTCTTTATTTCGAAATGATATATCCTAGTATTGTTCATTTTAGTTTACCTACTTAATTTTGTAAATCATAGTCATTAATATAGTACTTTTTTTGAAAATACATTATAATACATACTAGTGGATAAATTGAGTTCTATGTTTCAAATACATTGTTTTTACATTATATATAAAACATAAAAAAAGAAAGTGAGATTACATGAATTTAGGAAATATTATTACAAGTAAACGTATTGAGAAACAGTTAACGCAAGAACAATTAGCGAAACAAATGGGTGTTGAAAAAGATACCATTGCTGAGTGGGAAGATGATAAAGAGTATCCTGATATGGATTCTTTAATTGTCTTAGCAAAATTATTAGGTATTTCTCTTGATTCACTCTTTTTAACTAATAATTCTACTTTATTGACTGCTATTATGAAAAAATCAAATCGAAAAACGCTCCAATTTGCTACTCTTATCAGTCTAATAACACTAAGTATCTTACTAGCTATTTTGCTTTTCTCACTATTAAAGGATGAATCAAAATTGATTGTGTCCATTTTGATTATCATCGGTGAATTAGTAAACCTTAGTGCATTGGCTCATTATATAAAAAAATTATCTTAGCTTACTAACCACTGAATAGAATACTATTTGGTGGTTTAACTATAGGAGGAAATATCTTGGAAGAACTTTTTACTATCTATAATGCCCAACAACAACCTACTAAAAAAACTGGTATCAGAGGCATCCCTTTAAAAAAAGGAGAGTATCGTATGGTTGTAACGGTATTATTATCCAACCATAAAAATGAATTATTAATTCAACAACGTTCTTCTAACAAAAATTCATTCCCTAACCTATGGGATTTTTCTGCAAGTGGACAAATCCTAGCAGATGAGCCTGTTTTTAAAGGAGCAGAGCGAGAATTACATGAAGAATTAGGTATATCAATCAATTTAGCAGATACACCTTCAAGATTTGTTTGTTCTTTTGAAGAAGGATGGGACCATTATTTTTTTGTTCAACAAGATATAGACATGTCACAACTTAAATTACAGAAAGAAGAAGTTCAACACGTTGCCTTCGTTACTCAATCTGAGTTTGATCGGCTAGTAAAATCAGGAGACTTTATTCCTTATCTGTTTAACCCCATGATTTTCGATTTATTTTATCAAACAAGTGAACACAAAAAACATTAAACATGATTACTCATCCCTAATGTTTTTCATTGATTGTATTAACGCAACAGCTGTAATCGTCGAAGTGAGTAACAACACCACAAACTTCAACCAAATATTATCTTCTCTTAGTAAACCTTGTACTTGTAATGGTAAGCTCAATGCATAAATAATAATCCAAAAAACATTCCAAAACTTTTTCATCACCCACTCCTTTCATAAACCTAGCGTTAGAAATAAATACTTTCTTAATATTATACTTTAAATAAATTAAAAAACATAGATTTTTCAGATTACATAACAAATGTCAGATTTTTTGAATCAGTACTAAACACGGATTCCATTCGTCCCAGAGAGTGGGGAAAACTTCTAATTCGCAAAATCCCACTGATTCATAAAAGTTACTAGTCGCATCATACTGAGGATAGTGTCCTTTTGCAACAGTCTTCACTTGTAAATAGTCATATTTCTCACAACAAACCTCTTTTATTTTCTCCATCAACATTCGACCTATCCCCTGATGATGGTATTCTTTTTTTATTCCCATACAATATATTTCTACTGTTTTCAAACTCGTTTCTTTTAAACTGATAAACCCGACTACCTCGCTATTTTTTGATGCGGCATATAACGGATATTCCATACCAAAATCAACGTATTCTTGTATTGCTTCAGGCATTCCAAACCATTCAGGTAGATCGTTTAAAATATTTTTTATAACCAATTTTTTCTTAACCTGATTTGATTCTGAATAAATATTAACCATCTAACTCTTTTGACTCCTTTATTAGATATTTAGTACCATTTGATTTATATACTCTATTCTCATTTATCTTCATTTTTTTGAGCATTTCTGTTTCTAAATCTACTCCTAAAATCTCTGATATACCAAATAAATAAATTGCAACATCAGCTAGCTCTTCACCTATGTTTTCATTTTTTTTAAATGCATTGAACGCTTCAGAAACTTCGCCATAAAGTAATAAAAACTCTGTTTCAACATTTGTAACGTTAAAACCATGCTTTACTTTATTTTCATATACTCTTTTTTGATACTGTTTCATTATTTCTCCCCCTTTGCCAAAAGAATACTCAATCTTGGGTATTTCTCATCCCACTTTTTCATTTTTTGTCGTTCATTATATAACTTAATTCTTTCCCTATCATTCATAATATATGGAGTTGGAGAAACAACAAAATGCTCTATGTCCTCTAATCCATATGGGCAAAATACGTCAATCTCTCCTTTGTTAATTCGCAGTGCAATAGATGTACATTTTTCTAGATAATGATACACTGCATCTCTACTACTCTTATAAACTGATGTATTTGGATTATGAATGTGCATATAAACTTGATTCTTCACTTCCCAGTTAAAGTCTGGGTGTTTCTTCATTAATTCATCCTGTATCTCTTGATTTTTTTCATACGAAATATCTTTATCATAGAAAGCCACATCAATATCCGTCGTAATATCTAAAATATTTGACTTTGATAAAACATTCCAGAGATAATTTCTTACTGTACCTGCGACTATCCAAGCATCTTGTAATGATAAATCATCAATTATTTTAAGTAACCTCATAAAATCAGGTTGTTCTTTAACTAACTTTTTTACCTTTTCACGCGTCAGTTTGGCTCTATCTATTTTTTCAAAAACATATGATTTAGCTGTTTCTGAATAAACTGTCTCACCTATCTTTAAAAATCCTAATTTCTCATAAAAAGCGTGATTGTTCAAAGAATAGTCAGGCGTCTCAACCACCCACTCATTTGATCCATACATCTGCTCAATTATTTTCCACACACATGTACCGATTCCTTGTTGATGATACTCTGGCACGATACAAAAATAGGCCACTTCCCTTCTATAGAAATCTATACAGATACACCCTATTTTTTATCGTCCTGACAAATCATAAAACTACTTAAATTCTCTGCTTTAATGATTTTTCTTGCTAATAATCCATCATCATATTCTGGTGGGCCACCTACTGCGTTTTCACCAAAATAATATTTTGTGTCTGAATCAAAAGACCTAATCAATATCTCTGTTATGATCTTTTCATCCTTTTCTGTCACTTGTTTAAGTTGTACATCCATCTCTTTTCTCCTTTACCCACCAAAAAGCGAGTAAATGTCTCCACTTACTCGCTAATCATTAAATACCATGTGCTTTTTCATAAGCCAAAATTTGATCTTTATAAGCCATTGTTTCATCAATTTCATCTAAACCGCTAATTAATTTATCACGCCATTTTTTATCAATGTCAAAGTGAATCGATTCATCTCCTACTTTTATTAATTGATTGTCCAACTCAATTTTAATTGTATCAGTTGCTTTTACTTTTGCAATTTTTTCTCGTTCTTCTTTTGGTAAGATAATTGGTAGTAATCCATTGTTAATAGAATTCATGTAGAAAATATCACTATATCCACCCGCAATAATCACACGAAATCCGTAATCATCTAAGGCCCATACCGCGTGTTCACGAGATGATCCACACCCAAAGTTATCACCAGTTAATAAAATCGTTGCATTTTTATATTCTTCATTATTTAGAATAAAGTCAGGGTTTTCATCACGATTATCTAAATAACGCCATTCATCAAATAAAAACTGACCAAACCCTGTTTTTTCGATTCGTTTTAAAAAGTTTTTCGGAATAATTTGGTCTGTATCAATATTATCATTTAATATTGGTACAACATATCCTTCATAATGATTGATTGCTTCCATTATGCCATCTCCTCTCTAATATCAACAAAGTGACCATTGATTGCAGCTGTAGCAGCCATTGCCGGACTGCAAAGATGTGTTCTCGCACCTTTCCCTTGTCGTCCTTCGAAATTTCTGTTAGATGTTGAAGCACAATGAACACCGGTTGGGACTTGGTCAGGATTCATTCCTAAACACATAGAACATCCCGGTTCACGCCACTCAAACCCAGCTTCTTCAAATATTTTATCTAAACCAATTTTTTCAGCCGCTTTTTTCACTGGACGTGAGCCTGGAACGACAATCCCAGTAATCCCATCATGAATTTTTTTACCTTTGACAATTTTTGCCGCTTCCTCCAAATCAGACAAGCGACCATTTGTACATGAGCCGATAAACACATAACCAAGCTCGATATCTTTAGCATAGCCACCTGGTTTTAGGTCCATATAATCGTAGGCTCTTGTGTCATTTTCATCTTTAATTTCTGGGAAAGCTTCGTCAACAGATACACACATACCTGGATTAGTTCCCCAACTTACTTGAGGGGCAATGTCTTTGGCATCAATTTCAATAATTCTGTCAAAACATGAATCATCATCTGTTTTTAATGTCCGCCATTCTTCAACAGCTTGATTCCAATTTTTTGGTGCAAACTCACGACCCTTTAAATAGTCAAATGTTGTATCATCAGGCGCGACCATTCCCATTTTCGCACCACCTTCAATGGACATGTTACAAATACTCATACGTTCTTCCATTGTTAATCCTTCAATCGTTGAACCATAATATTCCACTGCGTATCCAGTACCAAAGTCTACCCCGTATTTTGAAATCAAATACAAAATAATATCTTTGGCATAAACACCTTTTTGCAAATCACCAGTAATTTTAACACCCATATTTTTAGGTTTTGTTTGCCATAATGTTTGTGTCGCAAATACATGCTCTACTTCACTTGTCCCAATACCAAACGCAATCGCACCAAATGCTCCGTGAGTCGCTGTATGAGAATCCCCACAAACAATGGTTTTACCAGGTTGTGTCACACCAATTTCTGGTCCAATCATGTGAACAATCCCTTGTTTGTCATGTCCATTACCAAATAATGACACATTAAACTCTGCACAATTTTTTTCAAGTGCTTCAATTTGTTTTTTTGCAACTAAATCAGAAATATTGTAAATGTCTTTTGTCGGAACATTATGATCCATTGTCCCAAATGTTAAATCTGGACGTCTAAGTGGACGATTAGCAAGTCTCAATCCTTCAAATGCTTGAGGTGACGTCACTTCATGAATCAAGTGAAGGTCAATGTATAATAATTGAGGTTCACCAGGTTTTCCTGCAACGACATGCTTGTTCCATACTTTATCAAATAATGTTGTTTTCATATGTTTAACCTCCTATAACTTCTATCAATTCCTGACGAATGTGTTGAGTGACATCAGTTGTTGAATAACTTCCACCTAAATCTTTTGTCATAATACCTGTTTTCATCACTTGTCTAACTGCTTCATCCACCATGTCAGCTAATTTATATTGTTTAAAGCTATCTCGTAACATCATCGACACTGAATAAATCATCGATAATGGATTTGCCACATTTTGACCAGCAATATCTGGTGCGGAACCATGGATTGGCTCAAATAAATGAATACCTGTTTTAGATAAACTAGAACTAGCTAATACTCCTAAACTTCCAGTTAACACAGAAGCTTCATCACTTAAAATATCGCCAAACATATTTTCAGTCACGATAACATCAAATTCTTTTGGTTTAGTAATCATCACCATCGCACAAGAATCCACTAATTGATGTTCTAGTGTCACATCTGGATAATCTTTACTCACCTCAATTGCCACCTGACGCCACAATTTGCTTGTTGCTAGTACATTTGATTTATCAACCGATGTGACTTTTTTTCGTCTTGTTTGAGCTAATTCAAATGCTGCGCGCATGATACGTTCAATCTCTTCCTTTGTGTAAATACATGTATCTAACGCATTTTCTTCATTTAATTCGCGTGGTTCACCAAAATAAATACCTCCAGTCAACTCACGAACAATCACAAAGTCTGTGCCAGTAATCCTGTCTTCTTTAATAGGTGATAAATGAACAAGTTCTTCTGAAACTTGAATTGGACGAATATTAGCATACAACGATAATTGTTTTCTAAGTGCTAAAAGTCCGGCTTCTGGTCGTTCTTTACAATGGTCCCACTTTGGTCCACCAATAGCTCCTAGTAAAATCGCATCTGATGATTGACAACTTTCAACTGTTTTTTCAGGAAGTGGATTCCCAACTGCATCAATCGCAGCGCCACCTACTAATTCCTCAGATACTTCATAATCAAACAAGCCATTTTCTTTAAACACTGATAAAATATCTAGTCCCGCATCCATAATTTCCGGACCAATACCATCACCTTTTAATACTGTAATTTTAGTCATGTTTCTCACCTTCTCTTAGTTTACTAAATGCATTGATATATGCTTTAGCTGAAGCTGTTAAAATATCAAAATCGATGCCCACTCCATGAACAGATTCCTGTGTTTCAGGATTAGATACTTTTACATGAACTTCTGCTTGCGCATCTTCTCCACTTGTTAGCGACTCTATTCTAAACGCATCTAATTGAACATCTTTATCCATGATTCGATTAATCGTATTATAAATTGCTTGGATACTTCCAAGTCCTGTTGCTGAATCTGATAATTTTTCTTTATCTGATGTTTCAATTTCAATCACAGCAGCTTGTTGACCATTTGAAGTAAATTGCAATTGTAAATTCTTTAATTCTAAACTTTGACTTGTCGAAATAGCATTACCAGCAACTAATGCATGAATATCTCTGTCCAAAATATTTTTCTTTTTATCTGCCAATACTTTAAACTCATCAAACAATATTTGTTGTTCCTCTGGAGTTAAGTTCGTATAGCCTAACTCAATTAATTTCTGACTAAAGGCATGACTACCTGATAATTTTCCAAGTGGTAAATGATTTGTTTTTAGTCCAATTAACTGTGGTGTCATTATTTCATATGTATCAGGATGTTTCAATACGCCATCTTGATGAATACCTGATTCATGAGCAAATGCATTTCCACCAATAATCGGTTTGGTTTTATGAATTGGGATACCTGACAATCGACTAATCAAATCACTCGTCATTTTCGTTTTTTCTAAAATGATATTTGTTTTTGCTTGATAAAAATCTTGTCTAATATGAAGAGCTAGTGCAACTTCTTCAATCGCTGTATTTCCTGCTCGTTCACCAATTCCGTTGATTGTTCCTTCAACACGTCCCGCACCATTTTCAATAGCTGCTAAAGCATTTGCTGTTGCCATCCCCAAATCATTGTGACAATGACAAGAAAAAATCACGTTATCAATATTCTGACAATTTGACGTAATGTATTTAAATAATTCACCATACTCTGTTGGATTTGAATAGCCGACCGTATCTGGAACATTAATAATTGTTGCACCCGCATCAACGGCTGTTTGAATGGCTTTAACTAAAAACTCTTTTTCAGTACGAGTGGCATCTTCTGGAGAAAATTGTACTTTTTCAAACAGTGATTTAGCGTACGTGACGTGCTCTTTAATCGAAGCTAGTACTTCTTCTTCACTCATATGGAGTTTGTATTTCATATGAATCTCACTTGTTGCTAAAAAAACATGGATTTGTGGATGATTCGCGTGTTTTAATGCCTCATACGCAGCATCAATGTCTTTTTTACGACAACGAGCTAATCCAACAACAGTCATCGTATCTACAGCTTTGGCAATTTCTGAAACAGCTTCGAAATCTCCTGGTGATGTGATTGGAAATCCTGCTTCTAATGCATCAATCCCATAACTTTCTAATTGTTTAGCAATTCTTACTTTTTCAGCTGTATTAAAATTAACACCTGGTGTTTGTTCACCATCTCTTAGTGATGTATCAAAAAATTGAATAGTTTTCATCATTATCTCCCCTTTAACAAATTAAAAAGACTCCTCACGTAGAAACATGAGAAGTCTTTCAGTCAAGAATCCCATGTCAGACAAAGTCGAATAGGACCCAGAGTGTACTGTCTACACTGGGCCCTGCATTAATAATAATCGGTAAATGCTTGTCGTTGACTTTGTCATAACACTCTCTCCTTTAGACTAGTAATGTATACAATGATTCATTTTCTTGTAGATTAATGTAATTTGGATCAAAAATTGTAAGACGCTCAATTAACGAAGCGTAGTCACCATGATCTTGGAGTAAAATACCAATCACAACTGGGCCACTTCCTCGATTAATTTTTTTTGTGTACTCAAATTTAGTGATATCATCGTGTGGACCTAAAACGTCTGATACAAACTCTTTTAACGCCCCTGCTCTTTGAGGGAAATTAACCACAAAGTAATGTTTTAATCCTTCATAAATCAGTGAACGTTCTTCGATTTCAGGCATACGCTGAATATCATTATTTCCACCACTGATAATACACACAACGGTTTTACCTTTGATATCATCTTTATAATCATCTAATGCGGTTACTGATAAGGCTCCAGCTGGCTCAACAACGATGGCTTGTTTCGTATAAAGCTCTAAAATCGTGCTACATACTTTTCCAATAGGGACTTCACACACGTCATCTACCAATTTTTGACTGTGTAAAAAAGTCATCGCTCCTACTTCTTGCACAGCTGCTCCATCAACAAACTTATCTAGATGAGATAATGGTGTCACTTTTTTCTCCTTTAATGACAATGACATAGAGGCTGCTCCAACCGGCTCGACTCCAATAATTTTTGTTGTTGGACTTTTATCTTTGAAATAGGCACTGACACCACTGATTAATCCTCCACCACCAATAGGGGTAAAGACGTAATCAGCAGGTGACGCTTCTTTTTTATTTAATTGGTCAACAATTTCAAGAGCCACAGTTCCCTGTCCTGCAATAATGTTTTCATCGTCAAATGGGTTGATAAACGTTAATCCATGTTCTTCACCATAATGAATGGCCATATCTTTCGATTGATCAAACGTATCTCCAGCAAGTTTTATTGTCACTTGGTCTCCACCAAATGCTTCTACTTGGTTAACTTTTTGTTTTGGTGTCGTCACTGGCATAAAAATCGTAGCAGGAACTCCCATTTTAAAACATGTATAGGCAACTCCTTGCGCATGATTTCCAGCACTGGCACACACCACCCCTTTAGCCAACTTTTCTTTTGATAATTGACTAATAGCATAATACGCTCCACGTAATTTAAACGACCGAACTATTTGTAAGTCTTCACGTTTTAAATATACGTCAGCATCATATTTTTTTGATAAATAATCATCGTATTGGAGCAGGGTTTTAGTTACCACTGACTCCAGTACGTGATTGGCTTTTTCGACTTGTTCACTTGTCACCAACGACCCCATAGAAACGCCTCCTATTTGTTATTAACAAATGGCATCATGTCTCGCAATTCTTTACCAACTGCTTCGATTTGGTGTCCTTGTTGTTCTTTTCTTAATCCATAGAATTTTTCAAATCCATTTTCGTTATCTTCGATAAATCCTTTAGCAAAAGTTCCATCTTGAATATCAGTTAATACATCTTTCATGCGTGCTTTTGTTTCAGCTGTTACAACACGTGGTCCAGAAACATAATCTCCATATTCAGCAGTATTAGAAATTGAATCACGCATTTTTTCCATACCACCTTCATACATTAAATCAACGATTAATTTTAATTCATGTAATACTTCAAAGTAAGCAATTTCTGGTTGGTATCCAGCTTCTACTAATGTTTCGAATCCTGCTTGAACTAATGCAGTTGTTCCACCACATAATACAGCTTGTTCACCAAATAAATCCGTTTCTGTTTCTTCTTTAAATGTTGTTTCTAAAACTCCAACACGTGTCGCACCAATTCCTTTAGTGTAAGCTAGAGCGATGTCACGAGCATTTCCTGTTGCATCTTGTTGTACCGCAAATAATGATGGTACAGCAAATCCTTCTTCAAATGTACGACGAACTAAATGTCCTGGTCCTTTTGGTGCAACCAAGAATACATCCACATCAGCTGGTGGTTGGATTACATCAAAGTGAATATTGAATCCATGCCCAAACGCTAAGGCATTTCCTGCTTCTAAGTATGGAGCAATTTCATTTTTGTATAAATCTCCTTGGATTTCGTCTGGTGCTAAAATCATAATAACGTCAGCTTTTTTTACTGCTTCACTTACTGGGAATACATCAAAGCCAGCTTCTCTTGCAGCATCTGCTGATTTCCCTTCACGGATACCAATAATCACATCATGACCTGTGTCACGTAAGTTTTGTGAGTGGGCATGACCTTGTGAACCATAACCGATGATTGCGATTTTTTTTCCTTCTAACTGATCTCCTTGAACTGAATCTTCATAATATACTTTTGCCATAATTAATTCCTCCGATAAATTTTATTATTTTTTATTTTATAGAACTTCTAAGTAACCCTGTAATCCCGGTTCTTGCAAGCTCTTGGATCCCGTATACTTTTAGTACATCCACTAATGCATCAATTTTTTCACTGCTTCCAGCTATTTGGATGATAATTGATTGACCACTCACATCAATGATACTTGCTCTGAATGGCTCAATCATCGACATAATTTCTTGTCGATTGGTACTAGTAGTTGCAACTTTTATCAGTGCTAGTTCTCTCTCTAAATGAGAGTCAGCACTCATATCAATGACTTTGATGACATCAATTTGTTTATTTAGTTGTTTAATCAATTGCTCCATTTGAAAATCTGAGTCAACACTGACAACTATGGTAATTCTTGATACTTCAGGATTTTCCGTGACACCTACAGAAATACTTTCAATATTAAACTGACGTCTGGTGAGTACTCCAGAAATACGATTTAATACACCTGATGTGTTTCTAACTTTCGCTGAAATTATTCGTCTCATCTTTTCACCACCCCAATCATTTCATTATTAGGTTTTCCTGGTGGTACCATTGGCAACACATGCTCTGTTGGTGAGCAATTAATTTCAATTACCATTGGCTCTTTTTCTTTAAACGCCTGAATCAACTCTTCTTCCAATGTTTCAGCATTATCTAGTCTGACAGATTTTAAATGATACGCTTCTGCCATTTTTTGAAAATCTGGTTGATTATCAAATACCGATTCAGAACGTCTTTCGTTAAAGAAACTCTCTTGCCACTGACGAACCATACCAAGTGAATGGTTGTTTATCAAAATGACTTTCGGTGCAAGATGATACTGCTCTATGATAGCTAGCTCTTGGTTGGTCATTTGAAAGCCACCATCGCCAACAATAATCACCACTTGTTTATCTGGTTTGGCTAATTGTGCGCCAACACCAGCTGGAATACCGTATCCCATCGTGCCTAAACCACCACTAGTAATCAGTTGATTTTGATATTTAAATGGATAAAATTGGGCTGCCCACATTTGATGTTGACCAACATCTGTAGCGACGATTGCTTCACCATTAGTAATTTTCCCAATAAGTTCAATCGCTCGTTGTGGTTTGATTTCTTCCACAGTTTCTTCATAAGTAAATGGTGCTTCTGTTTGATAATTTTTAACTGTGTCACGCCAATCATCATAGTTTTCTGTATTAAATGTTTCTTTATTTAATAATCGAATGACTTCTTTGGCATCCCCTACAATCGGAATATCTGTTGGAATAATTTTCCCAATTTCAGCTGGATCAATATCCACATGAATAATGGTTTTGTCTTTTGCTAAACTTTCTGGGCAACTAGCTAATCGATCATCAAAGCGAGATCCGATATTGATTAACAAATCTGCTTCCATCAATGCTTGATTGGCTGCATAGGAACCATGCATACCACCCATGCCTAAAAATAAATCATTATCTGTTGGTACAATTCCTAAGCCAAGGAGAGTCGATACAACTGGAATTTTTGAATTTTCTAATAATTCTCTAAATTCGGTCGTCCCATCACTGTGATGAATGCCCGCACCAATTAAGAAAACTGGTTTACTTGCTTGATTTATCGCAGTCACGACTTTCTTTATTTGATTAGGATGTGGCATATAATTTGGTTGATAGCTTGGTATATGCACATCGGCTATTTTTTTGACCGGTGTTTCATCTAACGTGATATCTTTTGGTAAATCGATCACCACTGGTCCTTTTCTTCCTGTTGTCGCAATGTGAAAAGCTTCTTTAATCACTTTAGGTAAGTCTTCTACTTTTCTCACTTGATAGTTATATTTCGTGATAGGAATAGTTAATCCTAAAATATCGGCTTCTTGAAAAGCATCTTTCCCGATACCACTACTGGCTACTTGACCTGTAAAGACAATTAATGGTACCGAATCACTCATCGCATCGGCTATTCCCGTAATCACATTAGTGGCTCCAGGGCCGCTTGTTACTAAAACAACTCCTGGTTTGCCACTGGCTTTAGCATATCCTTCTGCTGCATGTACCGCTCCTTGTTCATGTCGCGTCAAAATATGCGGAATTTTTTTGTCATACAAGCTATCGTAAAGTGGCAAAACCGCTCCACCTGGATAACCAAATATCATCTCAACATCTTCATCCAATAAGGAATCAATGAATAGCTCTGTTCCTTTTTTATTCATATGACTTGCCCCCTTACTCACCCATCAAATTATCTGGTATTCTCATAATAGCCCCTGTATGTGCTGAGGTTACTAAAGCTGTATATCGTGCTAGATATCCTTTTGTTACTTTTGCTTTAAATGGTTTTTTCTTCGCTTTTCTCTCATCTAATTCATCATAAGATACAGCTAAATTGATTGTACGATTCACTAAATCAATTTCAATTTCATCGCCATCTTCAACCAATCCAATTGGTCCACCTTCAGCTGCTTCTGGTGAAATATGTCCTACTGCAATTCCACGTGTCGCACCAGAAAAACGTCCATCAGTAATTAAAGCAACATCTTTTCCTAATCCGCGTCCAACAATACTTGATGTTGGTGCTAGCATCTCTGGCATTCCTGGGCCACCTTTTGGTCCTTCATAACGAATCACCACAACATGTCCTTTTTGTACTGTATGATTATCAATCGCGGCAACAGCTTCATCATGTGAGTCAAAGCAAATCGCTTTTCCTTTAAATACTGAAATAGACGGATCAACCCCTCCAACTTTAATGACACAACCTTCTGGTGCAATATTTCCATAAAGAATTGATAAGCCACCAACAGGACTGTATGCATTCTCTTTTGGTCGAATCACTTCTTCATTGTTAATCAAAGCATTTTGAACGTTTTCTCTAATTGTTTTTCCAGTAACTGTGATACGATCTGGATGAATGGCTCCTTCGATACTAGTTAATTCATTCATGATAGCTGGCACGCCACCTGCTTCATGTACATCATGCATTGAATAAGAAGATGATGGCGCAATTTTTGATAAATAAGGCACACGTTTAGCAATCTCATTAACATCAGATAAGTCATACTCAATTTCTGCTTCATTGGCAATAGCTAATGTATGCAACACCGTATTAGTTGAGCCGCCCATTGCCATATCTAAGGCAAACGCATCATCAATTGCTTCTTTTGTAATAATATCTCGTGGCTTTATTTGTTTTTCTACAAGGTCCATTAAATGAACGGCTGATTGTTTTATTAATTCACGACGCTCATCAGAGACTGCCAACGCTGTTCCATTATAAGGTACAGCCATTCCTAAAACTTCCATTAAACAATTCATTGAATTTGCTGTAAACATTCCTGCACAAGAGCCACATGTTGGGCAAGCATTTTGTTCCATGAATAAGAATTCTTCTTTTGTCATGCCACCTTCTTTAAATGCTCCAACTGCTTCAAACATAGATGATAAGGTTGCAGCCTTACCGGTTGGATCAATCCCTGCTTTCATTGGCCCCCCTGAACAAAAGATGCTTGGTACATTTGTTCTTACAGCTGCCATTAACATGCCTGGTGTGATTTTGTCACAGTTTGGAATATAAAATACCCCATCAAACCAATGGGCATTGATCACCGTTTCAGCTGCATCCGCAATGATTTCACGACTAGGTAGAGAGTAACGCATGCCAATATGTCCCATCGCAATCCCATCGTCAACGCCAATTGTATTAAACTCAAATGGAATGCCGCCAGCTTCACGAATCGCTTCTTTTGCGATATCTGCTAATTCTCTTAAATGCACATGTCCTGGTACAATATCAATGTATGAATTACAAATAGCAATAAATGGTTTGTTCATGTCTTTGGCATTTTTCACTTGTCCTGTTGCATACAACAAACTTCTTGCTGGTGCTGCGTCGACACCTTTTTTGATTTTGTCACTTCTCATTATAATTTCCTCCTCTAAAAATAAAAGAAAAAGCATTCCATTTAAGTATGACACTCAATGGAATGCTTTAAGGCAAGAATCCCATTATCTTACAACAAATAGGAACTCGACCTGTAGATGTTTTTTCACCCAACGTGTCCTAGTTCCTAACCTGTAATAAAATAATGACTAAATTATTCTTGCTCTCTCTCATGATAATGTTCCCCTTTAATTGGAATTTGATTAAAATATTATTAAAGTAAATATAGACTTATCTTGTAAAACTGTCAACAGTTTTTTTGATTTTTTTATTTTTAGGTCTTTTTAATCTATTTGTTTTTATGATACAATTTTATTTAATATATTATAAATAGTAACACATTTCTTTTTTATTAACCATCATTTTTTGAAAATAGTTAAAGTTTTTATATAGGAGGAATAATCTATGAAATTATATGAACAATACAGAGATACCAAGTCTTATGATGATGATTTTTTAAGATGGTTACTAATCAGAAAACTAAATTTAAAACAACAATTAGCTATTATTTTTGTGCTTTGGATGGTGTGGATTATTTTAGCTCCTAATCTTATTTTTTGGGTAACTTTTTTCAAATACGCTATTATTATTTCGCTTATAACTGCTTTAATCGTCTTTATTAAAAAAAGATTAAAACTGTTATCTTGAATAGATATCATTAGCCTTCTCATAAAAAATCAGGATAATATAAA
>SKEY01001353.1_pt1 | contig 32417 bp, 29 predicted proteins | sample 4843871 | NCBI WGS metagenome assembly SKEY01 (sample SAMN11008797, study PRJNA524170) | human gut metagenome | biome: Human fecal sample; material: Feces; isolation source: fecal sample from pouch patient p36 | host: Homo sapiens | place: Israel: Tel-Aviv | collected 2016-12-04 | reverse complement strand
TCCCCATTTTCCCCACTGACTGATCATACAGATACTGTTCTGATACGGCTGCGGTATATACGCATACAAGCCGCTCTGGATCATGATGAGCAGGAAGAAAAGTCCTGCCATGATCAACATGCACAAGCGTGTCTTTTTGATGATCGCCTTCTTCATCTCCTGTAGCCAGCGTGTCCTGTCTTTCAGCTGTTCCTGTTTCTTTCTCAGTTCTTTTGTGGATTCTTCGCAAACCATGCGGTTATCTCCTTTTCTGTGGCATTATCCTTCAATACGGCTGTAACTTTACCGTTTCTGATTGCATAGACGCTTGGTGAAAGGCTCAGGCTCATCGTCTCATTGATGATGCTCATCCCCTCATCCATCGCCTTCTTCTCTTTATCTCCTTCCGGCTGTACGATACCGGAGCTGTTCAATACGAGGATCTCTCTTTTTTCCTGATCGCTGTATTTCTTTAGTTTCTTTGAAAAGGAAGCATTGTAGCGGTCCTCTCTGGCATGATACAGATAGAAGCTTTCTTTGTCTCTCAGCTTCTTTCCGATTGCCGTGATGCTCGTCTCTTTCAAGTACGCTCCCAGTGTCAGTGGATATGTTTCCGCTTCCTCTTTGATTTTCTTTCCTTCCAGGAGACCGCAATCGATCATGTAATTCTGCCATGCGAGCTCACTCAATGCGCCCTGTTCACTCTTCTTCATTTCCCCATCCCTGAAATAGAAGAACTGTGGTGTACTTCCACTGAAAGCAGGAACCATCTGCTGGATATCCCGGAAGGCCTGATCGGTATCGGATATCTTCTCTCCCTGTTCATCCAGCTTCAGCTCCACGATGTCGATATCCTCATGGGCACGGGAAAAAGGAAGGATGGTCCGTTCCATCAGCTCACAGGCATTGCAGGTGTTTTGTGAAACCATGAGCACAAAGTTGTCTTTATCCTCCAGCTTCTGCTTCAGCTGCTGTGTCGTAAGCTGTTTCAAATGTACATCTTCCTTCGTGATGAGCGTATCCGTATCTGCACAGCCGCTTACTGCGATACATACAGCAAAGACTGCCAGTAATTTTTTAAACATCCATATCCCTCTTCCTTTTCCCAATCATTTGTATGTTAATCCATACTTCATTACCGCAATAGGTTTTGCACATCCCAGTAATTTCCACAAAACCTGTCTTTTTATATATTGTCAAATCTAGCTTTTCATGGTACTATCTCTACACCTACAGTTGATTACTGTACGATCCTGCACGCTGCACTGACTGGAGTATACGATATATCCAGTTTTTTTATTTCCTTCCTCAGCTGGTCCTCACTCGCATGGGCATAGAGGTTTTCCGTGATCCCGGTAGAGGCGTGTCCCAGCATAGCCGAGCAATACTTAATTGGGATACCGGCCTCCAGTGCCCTCGTCGCAAAGGTATGCCGCAGACTGTGGAAGTGGATATCACAGATATCCAGCCGCCTCAACAGCTTGTGCATATGATAGGCGATCCTTCGAGGCTCCATCACACCACCGCTTCCTGTACGAAACAACGGAGCCTTCAAATCGTTTCTAAGAGCTTCCGGCATCGTATCCAGATACGTCTTCAGCGCTTCATACAGCTCCTCATTCATCGGTACCCTGCGCACTCTGCTGGATTTTGTGGTCTGATAGACAAGTGGACAGCAGACCGTTCCGTTCTCGTTATAGCTCATCACGCGATTCAGGGATTCATCCACCACGATCAATCGCCTGGACAGGCAGATATCCTCGATCCGCAGCGCACTCACCTCTCCGATGCGAAGACCTGCATGGATAGCGACCAGCACAGGCAGCAGGGAATTTTCCTTATATACAGGCGTGATGGCGGCTGTCAGACATTTCTGTTCCTGCACGCTCAATACGCGGACCTCCTTCTTCACTTCCTTTGGATATTCCACACAGCGGCAGGGATCATAGGAGACGATACCCAGCTGGATCGCCCGCTTGAAGGAGAGCTTCAGGACCATGATGTGCTCCTTCAGTGTTTTGACACCCAGACCGCCCTTTCCATCCAGTCTGCCGTTCTCATGCTTGATATTCACATAGGCCTGAAGGATGGGTTCTGTGATATCATTCAGCGGATAATCACCGAGCAGAGGACAGATATGACTGCAGATATAGCTGCGGAAGCTGGCATAGGTGTTCGGCTTTGCATTCAGCTTCACAAAATGCTCAAGGAAATAGAGCAGCCACTCCTCAAGAGAGGGCATATGATCAAAGGGATCCTCACTGCGGCCATAGCGCAGGATATCCTCTGATGCAAGAACACGTTTCTTGTTCAACATAGATAAGACTCCTTTCACAAAAAAATTCCAGTACCGAATGCGCACACAAAAGGGACAGAGGAAAACAGGGTCCACTGAAAAAGAGTGTGAAGCAGAAAGTATTGGAATCAACGTTGAAAACCATAAAAAGGGAAATCCCACAAAAAATTGCGGAATTCATCATAAATTTCTACAAAAGCATTTACAAACTGTGACGCAGGTGTTATAAATATGAGTGTAGAAATCATTACATGGACTTACAGTAAGGTACTGTAGGACAACACGTCAGCGACTGAAGAAGGTCGTTTTTTTGTACCTGTTTTGTCACTGTCCTTCCCTTTGTTTCTACATATTATCACATTTAAAGAATAGTGGAGATACGAAAAATACCCCTAAAAAAGGGGCTTTAACAGCTTTTAGAAGGGTGCATTATATAATTAAGCTGATATTCTAGCATACGAAGATGGTTTGCAAAAAAAATGTGCAAGACCTCTGCACATTATATTCCCATATCCTGAATAATCAATAACTCTAGTTTTTTCCACATCCAGATATCACTTACAGCATCCAGAAGCATACAAATCCCGGTTCCCACAACCATAAACTCACTGTTTAAATGAAACTGTACGGCAAGTGCTGCCGTAGCTGCCATCTTAGCTGCTGTAACAAGAGCTGCAATCCACCATTTCGGATACTGCAGATGCCGAATTCTCCCCGTGATGATCAGATTGCTGAAGGCATGCAGAAAGGTGACAAATGCCAGAACTGCCGGCAGTGTATCGTACACCTCCTCCGGATTTGTCAGCATCCATACTCCAAGAAAGCTGACCAGCAGACACTCTACCAGAGAAAGAAGTGAAATAAGAAAGCGTTCGTCTTCCTCCAGAAACAAAATAAGCTGCGGAACACCCTGAAACAGCAGCATAATACCTCCGATAAACGTCATCAAATCCGGACTTACCGGATACAGAAGCATAAACATGATACCAAAGCAGCTCCACATCAATGACTGATACAGACCGTTCCATTTCAGTCTATGTACATATTTAATAGAAAAAAGCATATGATCCCTCCATGCGTATTCCTATGGTATCACGAACAGATTGGAAAAGAAAGCATACCGTGCAAAAAAGATGCAGGAATTCTTTATTACGTCCGGGAATGAATATGTCAGAATAGCAGAAAGAAAAATGTAAGAATATCGCATATGGGCTTCATCTGTCAAATATGATATAATTTTACCTGTAGCGGGAGGTAGAGAATGAAAATACTGGATACTCTGGGGAAAACAAAAAAGGCCATCGGCGGTGTAGTGGCAATTTTCCTGCTGGCTGCTGTCATCTTTTTTGCAGGAACCGTTTTCGGAGGAAAACAAAGTGAACCGAAAATTACATCAACAGCACTGACCCAGCAGCTGCAGGAGGTCAGTGATCTGGCCGTTATGGAATATAATTATACCAAGGTAGGTAAATTTGAAAATTCACTGACCTTGAACGGCTGGAATATACCGCTGACCAAGAAAAGCTTTCTGCTTACCTATGCAGGACAGCTGAAAGCCGGTGTTCGGATGGATCAGGCAGAGGTGGATGTGAAAGGAAATACGATAACCGTTTTATTACCGGAGGTGGAGATTCTGAGTAATATCATCGATGAGAAAAGCATAGAGGTCTATGATGAAACAAAGAATATTTTCAATCCGATCAGCATTGAGGATTATACAGCATTTGCAACACAGCAGAAGGATAAGGTGGCGGATGAGGCAGTGGAAAACGGGCTGCTCAGCGAGGCAGCGACAAAATCACAATCCGCAATCCGTAAATTCTTTAATATGATACCGGAAATAAAAGAGAACTACAGCATTGAAGTAAAATTCAAATCGCAAGGAGGAAATTAAATATGGTAAAGCATGTATTGTTTGTGAAAATGAAGGATAATTCCATCGAGGAATGTGAGAAAGTAAAGACACTGTTTCTATCTATGAAGAAGCATATACCGTTCCTGCGGGAGGTTCAGGTCGGTATTGATTACCTGCATTCCGAACGCTCCTATGATGTTGTTTTGGAGCTTGTGGTGGATAATCGGCAGGCGCTGGAGGAATATCAGAAAAACAGCTACCATGTAGAAAAGGTGAAGCCTTATATACATGCCGTACGAAGCGGGAGTGCAACTGTTGATTATGAATATTAAAAAACAGGCTGGATGATCAGCATACACACATGTCTGGAAAAAGCTAAAAAAGGGAATCCGAATTCTATTGTACATATTCATAGAATTCGGATTCCCTTTTCAATACGATCATGTAGGAAAGCTTTGCTCATGATACACTTCTTTTTTTATTTCTCTGCCAGATACAGACGCACTCCCATATCGCTATATTTCTGTTGTATCTCCACACTCAGTTCACTGTCACTCAGAATTCCCTGAATATCCGATAGCTGACAAATGGTTTTAAATGCCTTTTTGAAAAACTTGCTGTGATCTGCACAGACAATCGTCTCCTCTGCATGCTCGTGCATTAAAAGCTTCATGATGTTTTCATCTGTTGCGGAGCTGGTAATTCCAGCATGCGGATCGATTCCATTCGGTGAAAGAAAAAACAAATCGCTGTTCATCCGCTTCATAGCCTCAACTGCCACGTCATCATGGAAGGATTCATGCTGCTTATCCAGCCTACCGGCCATCAAAAACACCTCTACCTGCTCGCAATGGACAAGTGCGTTGGCTACCGGAAGAGAATAGGTGATAACCGTACAGCGAAGAGATGCATCCGCCAGTCTTTTCGCAATCGCATAGCAGGTTGTTCCCGCATCCAGCGCAATACTCATTCCTTCCTTAATCAGATGCTCCACTGCATAATCAGCCATTTTAATCTTCAAATCCATATGCAGCGATTCTCTGGCAGTAAAAATGGTGTTCTGCGGCATTCTGCCAATACTCACCGCACCGCCGGGGATGCGTTTCAGCAGCTGCTTTTTTTCAAGGACTGTCAGGTCGTTACGAATCGTTGCCGGTGAGACATGAAACAGCTCACACAGCTCCAGAACCTGCATATGCTCCTGCTCCTGAAGCACTTCACAGATTCTCTGATGCCGACGTCTTGCCTTCTTATCGTTATTCATTCCACTCACCTCATATATACAGTTTTATTATACCAGAATTACCATAGACTTTGTGTTTATGCACTTTAATTTCTGTATTTTTTAAGAAAACAGCGGATTTCCTCACACATAACAAAAAGTTTATACTTTTTTAAGAAGATACGAAAGAAATCTTTACGATTGTTGTCCATAATAGACAGTAAAGAAAGTTTAGGTGATGAAATGGAAGTTACGAATTCAGCAATCAAGGGACTAACGAAGAAGCAGGTGGAAGAACGCATAAAAAATCATCAGAAGAACAGTGTATCGCAGTCTATAACAAAGACACGCCGTCAGATATTCAAAGAAAACATTTGCACCTTGTTCAATCTGCTTAATATATTGATCGCACTGGCACTGGTGCTGGTGCATGCCTGGTCAAATTTATTTTTTCTAGCTGTTATTGCCTGTAATATCATCATCGGCATCCTGCAGGAGCTGCATGCAAAGAAGCTGGTGGATACTCTGTCCCTGCTTATGCGGCAGAGGGCTTCGGTTATGCGGGATGGCGTTTTATGCAGTGTAGATGCTCAGGATCTCGTTGTGGATGATATTATGGTATTATCCAGCGGGGAGCAAATACTCTGTGATGCCGTACTTATACAGGGTGAAGCAGAAATCAATGAGGCTCTTTTAAGCGGAGAGTCCGATCCCATTCATAAGCGTAAAAGGGATCAGCTGCTATCCGGTAGCTCAATGATATCCGGGAAATGCTATGCGCAGGTTGTTCATGTCGGCGAGGATAATTATGCCAATCGTATCGCCAATGAGGTAAAGGAGTTTCGTGCAGTCAATTCCCGGCTGTTAAATGCCATGAAGCGGGTAACAAAGCTGACCGGTTACGCAATTATTCCCTTAGGTATCCTTTTATTTCTGGAGGCATGGGGATTTCGCGGAGATTCCATACAGGTGAGTGTTATTACAAGCTCCGCCGCATTGCTGGGAATGCTTCCCAAGGGGCTTGTCCTTTTGATCAGTGTATCCCTGGCAGCAGGAGTAAGCCGCATGGCAAAGCATAAGGTTCTTATACAGGATTTGTATTCACTGGAAACACTTGCGAATGTTGATACACTTTGTCTGGATAAAACAGGAACTATCACCACCGGAGATCTAGCGGTAGAGGCCATTCACCCCCTTAGCGATGAAACAGAAACAGATATGGATTATATACGCTCCTTTTTGTACTATAGCGACGACAACAATGCCACCTATCAGGCACTTTGTGAAAAGATCAGCCCCCGTGCGGTATATGAGCCGCAGGCACGGATTCCGTTTTCCTCTCTGCGTAAATGGAGCAGCGCATATTTTGAAGGATACGGTTCTCTGGTTATGGGGGCACCGGAAAAGCTGCTGGAGAATATGGATGCTTCCTTTTCCTCCGTTATGGAGGAGGGCAAGCGCTTGGTGGTCATCGGCCGATGCACTCAGGTCATCAGCAAGGATGCACCTCTTCCATCGATCCATCCGCTGTATGCCATTGTCTTTACCGATACCATACGTCCACACGTAGAAGAAACACTGCAGTTTTTTCGTGAGGAGAATGTTGAGATTAAAATCATATCCGGTGATCATATAACCGCGGTTTCCGCAATCGCCCGACAAGCCGGACTCCATAACTGGAATGCCTGTCTGGATATGAGTGGCATCGGTGATGATGCTCTGGTCATCGACCAGCTTGCGGAACAGTATTCCGTATTTGGCAGAGTAACACCTTTGCAAAAGAAGCTGCTCGTACAGGCATTGCAGAAAAAGGGGCATGCAGTCGCAATGAGTGGAGACGGTGTCAATGATATGCTGGCATTGAAGGAAGCAGACTGCAGTATCGCGATTGCACAGGGCAGTGATGCGGTTAAACAGATGTCGCAGATCGTTTTGCTGGATTCTGATTTTTCAGCTTTGCCTGTGATTTTGAAAGAGGGTCGCCGTGTAGTGAACAATGCGACAAGAGTAGCTGGTGTTTTCTTTATTAAGACCACATATTCCGTCCTGCTTTCTATTCTATGCATTCTCATGAATCTTCCATTTCCTTTCATTCCGATTCAGATCACGCTAATCGATCTTGCAATCGAAGCCTTTCCCTCCTTCCTTACCATGCTGGAGCCGGATCATAAAAGAGTGGATGGTGATTTTCTATCCACCGTATTCTGCAATGCGCTGCCAAACGCATTTGCCATTGTATTCAGCTTTCTAGCCATTGAATTCATGCGTGACGGCTTTTCCATTCGTTATGATGAGGCGGTCACAATGATGTATGGATGTGTTGCAGTAATTTCCATGCTGGCTGTGTATCATTCCTCACGCCCGCTGAATCGGTTAAGGGCACTGGTCTGCATATGTATGACTGCAGGATTCATACTGGCCATTCTATTATTTCATGAGCTTCTTCATATCACGTTACTGTCCTTGCGACACCTCGTCCTGACTGCGATTCTTGCACTATCCGCTGTTCTGGTACGACAGATTCTAATGCTTTTGCTCCCCTGGATTCCCGGTCTTCGTCCCCGGCAAAAAGGTGCCAGACAGCATTCTCTATCCTGATGTTTAAAACAGGCAGAACGGTGTATACTCTTACTGTTCTGCTTTTCTTGCGGAGTAATTGATTTTTTGAATTATATCTGTTCATTTTTTACGTTTATCATCTTTTCATTATAAAAGATTATGGTATAATACTAAGGACGGCATTTATTTCTATACCATAATAAGGTTGTATGCAGGGAAGAAGCCACTGGGAATGTATATGTGTTTTTTTATGTTTCTGGAAGATTCCGGGATATTATGCAGCTACCCTCGTAGGTAAACGGATACACTATAGCTATCCTTAATCTATGCTCACCTTTGTCCTTCTCGTTATATGAAAATCCTAAATATTTCACAAATGTCCCCGTACCTCATCAGGATAGAGGGTCCGCCTCCTAAGCCTAAGCTCACCTTAGAACTTCTTGTTAGCAATTTTAAGAAAAATCCTAAATATTTCACATATACCCACGTAGCTCAGTTGGATAGAGCGCCAACCTCCTAAGTTGGATGTCGGGGATTCAAATTCCTCCGTGGGTGCCATTTAAAAGGGTTTTAGACACATTGACACAAAAAGTCGATGTGTCTTTTTTTGTTTTTTGAGAACATTTTAACTTGTGTAAATTTCACAAAGTTTTTAAGTCGGATTCGAACGAGGTTGGATGAATTTGCTAAGAAAAATCGATTTTTGCTAACATGACTAGATGAGACACTCAAAGATAAACAGTGATACATAAAGACAAATTGGTTTTATCATGAAAAAAGCTATTGATTTCTCAATAACTTTATCCCAATGCTTCTACCAACTGCTTCATCAATTCTGGGTTATCCTTCAAAGCACTTACCAACGCATCTACATCTACTTTATTTTTCTTATGGTCGATTTCATCTCCATTTCGATAAAAGCAATCGTCGAATTTCTGCGCATTTATTTTTCTATCCTCATCTAGTATATGACTATATACATCAGTTACCATATCTGCCTGAGAATGCCCTGTATCTCCCTGTGTTGCTTTAATATCGCCATTGTTTAGTTTTAGCTTATACGTTGTACTTGAATGTCTCAGTGAATGAAACACAACTTTTGGCAAGCCTGCTTTTTCTGTGATTCTGGCAAGTCCCTTACGTATTACACTATGGGTCACTTGTCTGCCATTCTCATGACACACCACTAAATCATAATCTTCATATTCATCCTGGAAAAATTCTTTAAATTCTTCTTGATCTTTTTTCCACTGCTTTATGATGCATGCTAATGTTTCTGGAAGCCATATTTTTCGTATACTGCTCTCTGTTTTCGGCTTCTTCAATATCGTAACATTCTTTGCATCTTTATGACGGGAATTGGGAAAAACGAATATGACATCTTTTTGATCTAATTTTTCTAGTGCATCTTTAGTTGCAATCATCAACTCACAAGTTACGTTGATATATGCATCATCATTTTCTATATTCTCATCATCAACATGGACATCCTGCCATCTAAGACCTAATACTTCGCCAAGTCTTAGAGAACATGCGAATGCAAGATGAATAGCAATAGCAAGTTTAGGATCATCACATACCTCTAATGCCCGTATGATCATATCAGATGTCCAAATTGTTCGTTTCGCATATACATGCTTTGGTGGATCAATCCTTCCAAACGGATTAAATCCTAGCAATTGCCACTTTACTGCAACCCCAAATGCACAATGTAGTATTTTATGAATCTGTTTTATTGTTCCTGTGGTAACAAGTTCCTCCTCACTTCGCTTACTTCTATTAACAGCCTTCATTGTTTTCAAATCAGCGTAATATTTCTCTATATACAAGGGAGTTATTTCCTGAATCTTCATCTTTCCTAAAATTGGATTGATATAATTGTTTATTAATTTTGTATTTCTTGAGTACGAAGAAAGTGACCATTTTTTCACTCCATATAATTCAACGAATAAGTTCATAAACTCGTTAACAGTTTGTGCTGATGGAGCAACAAATGATCCATCAGACTTTTCTTTTTCAATTTCGATTTTTCTCTTATCAGCTTCTTTACGAGTGGGAAAACTTTCCCACTTCTGCTTTCTTTCACCATTATCTGCGATATAGTCATAAATCACAGTAAAATTTTTTCCTCTTTTACGAATCGTCGCCATTTTTCCGATCTCCTTTTATCGATATGCAAAATTATCATTTCCCCAATAATTTATTTAATAATTCCTGTTTCAAATCAGGATCATCATTCAAAGCACATACCAAATCATTCATCATACCTTTTTCAACATTTAGATTCTCTATAAATATTTCTTTTATCTGCAATGATTTCTTTTTCCTCATGATGTCTTTAAAATCCTCTTTGCGCTCAGGCAGATGAAGTATCTCTTCTAAATCTTCGTAATACAAGGAAGCATTTGTGTCTTTCTTATCATTTTGTTTTTGTCCAAAATTTTTCAATTTGACTAATGTCAGTTCAGACAACGATGCTTGCTCCATTAGTTTTTGAAAATATTTCTTCATGGCTCTATCGTCATATGGACGACCATCCTTCAAAGTCAATACCAGATCTTCTGTATTTTCATACACTAGAGAAGCTTGATAACTCTGCCATTCTCTCAATAACATTGCAACTTTCATAGGTATATATACCTTTTTACTTCCTTCTTTTTTTCTCATAAGGATGACTTCAGTATTCGTATTTGCAAAACTGAAACTTGGAAATCTTTTTATAATCAAACTTTGATCAAGCTGATTGACTGTATTCTTGTTCAGTCTGCGTAATGTGTTCCTTGATTCGATATAACTTTTTTCACCATGTAAACTGTCATCGTTTATATACATATCACTCCACGTCAATCCTAATATTTCATAGATGCCAAGTCCTGTACTAAAAATGATGTGTAAGAAGACATATAATTTTGTCTCTGCACAATTCTGAAACATACAATGTACATTATCCAAAGTCCATTCAACACTCATCGTTTTCTTTGGAGATTTCGCTATATTGATATGCAGGAATGGATTTTCCTTAATAATTCCATTCGCAACTAGATAATCAAATGCACCTTTAAAAACACTATTGCATGTCCTCAACATACTTATAGGTATCACTTTTTCCGCTATTTGATTTCTTTTCCCCAAAGCTGGCATGGTTTTTAAATCTGAAAATATCTTATCAACCAATTCTTTATCAAACTCCTTAATTTTTTTATCACCAACTGCTTTTGCAATATAATTATGAATCACTCCTACATTGCATTGGTATCTTGTTGGACTCCATATCTGTATTCCCATTGAATTTGCATAAAGTTGAAGATAGTCAATAACCTTAGTGTTAGTGTCCACTGTAAGATTTTCAATACCACAACCACCAGACTTTTCAATCTCTAACTTCCGTTTTAAAGCAGATGGATAATCAAAATACGTTTCCCAAATAGGATTAGATTTCCCATTCTTATCTGTGTTTCCATAAACAACAGAAAATGTCTTTCGCTGCTTGATGATCATTGCCATTTCAAAAACCTCCTATCCTATGTTTTTATTCAGCCAATCATCGAAGGATACTTTAGATATGCGTATAGAATTTCCAATACGAACAGATTTAAATTGTTGTTCAGCAACAAGTCGATATGCAGCATTTTTTCCAATTCCTAATATCTGCATGATTTCCTGTACGGTATAGGTCTTCTTTTCACATATGGTTACTTTCATTTTCATCCTCCTGACTTGATTTTATTGTTATTTCGCTTATTTAACAAATGTGCGATTTTTGAAATGGCATGTTTGATTTTTGAACTAAAATGATCTACCTGTATATCCTCATAACAGTTGCTTATGACTCAAACAACTTGATTTAAAGTCTCTTATAAACATAGTTTCATAAAATAAGATCTTAGACTAACAGAAAAAGTACGAGCATAGAACCCGTACTTTCAATCATTTAAACATACATATAGTCTAAGCAAATTCTACATAACGATTCCTAAACTGATTAAGAGTCTTTGATCAACTGCCTGCATTTCTAATGTATTCAATTTGCCAATACACGAAAGCAATCGCATCTTATCAATCACACGAATCTGTTCCAACAAGATAATCGAATCATATCGTAATCCTTCTCTTGCTCTAACAAGCTGATGTGTTGGTAAGACATGCTTATGTTTAATATTGGTAGTCAATGCAGCAATAATTGTAGTAGGGGAGTAATAATTGCCTACATCATTCTGTACGATCAGTACAGGTCTTGTTCCACCTTGTTCAGAACCAAATGCCGGATCTAAATCAGCATAGTATAATTCTCCACGCTTTACCTGTGAATACATCTGATCCCTCCTTCCACATCCCATATTGGGTATGTAAGCCGAGGTCATGGTCTGCTTTCATATAGCTTATTAGCTCATAATGTGTTGACCTCGACAGAATGTTTTATTGGATTTTATTTTTATTTGTCCCTGACACCCCAAAATAACAAGGGAATCGCTGATTCTCTGTTCTGCAAAACAGATCATGAGGGCTATGTTCTTTTAGGCATCCATAACGACCTCCCGCGTGGTTCTCACCCAGCTAATTACCTTGCCTGTGACGCTTTTAACGCTCGGACTTGGTAACAGAAGTAGCATTATCCCAGTATCCATCATCGCCAAACATAGCAACCTGTTTTTTACACTCAGATAGTTATCGCTCGCATTATGAAAATGGTCGTGGCGTATCCAGTGACGGGCTTAAGATACTGTTAATGTAAATCAACGAATAGTATTCACTTGTCAAAGACCTATTTCAGAGGTTTGTTTTTTTACCCCTTCACTATATAGGCATTGAAAAGTGCTATTTTTTGTCGCTGTCTACAAAATTTCTTAAACTTTTTTTCAATCGCTTGATTCGCTGGTAAATTGTCTGACAGCTTATCTGCATAATTTGTGATATTTCTTTTGTTGAATATCCAAGAGTTTTCAGCAGGATCATCATGAGTGTATCTTCATCTAATTGCTGAATATAACAAAATAACGCTTCGTTTTCTATCTCATCAAGCAAATCGGATATACACTGGATTTCTCTTTTGTCCTCATAAGGGATATTTAAGAAAAATGTATCCATTGTGGCATGTTGTCTACTTCTGATCCTTCTTTCTGTTTTGAATGATTCCCAATCATATTCTCGTAATTGATGAATGATTTGTTCATTGACGCCTAGCTTACGCAATAGCATTTCTTCTCGTTCTTTCCAATTCTTCCATTCCTCTAATTTCTTTGCATAGTTATAAGCCATGTCTTACCTCCCTATCATTGATTTCTTTGATAGGGAAGGTGGATCTCTACAAGAGCCCAAAACAGCTCTCACGGCCTATAAAACGTTTTCTAAGACACCTTCTAAAGAATGTATGTCTCCTATAGATATAATAGCAATCTCATTCATGTTGCAGAGCATTTCGAATTCTTCATACAGATCATCACAAATGCATATACGCTTTGGTGTAACACACAAAACAATATCCACTCGTTTTCTAGAGATACTATTAATCATTGCATGACATTCAAATGATTCTAAATTCGTTCCGTTAGAAATCTCTTTCGTTATGCCTTCAATTTTAAAATTCATTTTTTCAGCAAAGTCCTTCAATATCTTCTCTTGAAAATCAAGCAGACATTTTTTACCATGCTTTGATACTCTACAGTGAATCCAAGTTCTCATTTGATATTTCATAATGTGTTCCTCCTTCTGAAAAGTTTCCTCTTCACAAATGGATGAACGCTTAAATAGAATCTAACAAATAGATTTTCAATCTTTTTAATATTTTCTTTTTCCTGTAATGTATGAGTTGTTGACTAACATTTAATTTTTCTGCTAATTCTTTCTCTTTCATATCATCAAAATAAATTGATTTGATCAGGAACAGTTCTTCATCAGAAAGATTTTTCATAATTTTATGTAGCAATCTTTTTTTATCATTTAACACGATTTCTTCTATAAGATCTTGATTCACGCAGGATTCTGCAAGTATTTCGATATCTCCATAATAATCAACAGAATCACTTTCCTTCTTGAGCACGCGATACATCTTTTGATAACTTCTTTTGTAAACTGAATAGACTTCCTTAGATATTTCAATCCATTCACCATTTATCTTCATGTAATATTTTTTGTTATTGAATTGATCCTTCTCAACCCAAAAATCCCAATTTCTAAAATCATTTTGCATTTTTATTTCCTCCATGTTCTTTTCTGATTTTTCAAAAAAGTTCATGAAGGAGGAGCGCGACACTTTATCTTTCCTCTCAAAATACAAAAAAAGCCAATTACGACTCTGCAAAAAACAGAATCATATTTGGCTTTACGGTTGGTCTTTACAACTGACCAGCTTTGGATTATATTATCCTCAACTATTAAATCATCCAATCTTTCCCATAAATATTTCTTTACGTGGTTCATAAACTCACTCCCAACCGCATGGCAGCACAAGCCTTACAGCCTTACTGTCATTGCGGGGCAAGTCTGCCACGCCAAATATCTTTCTTCCTATCCATTATGATTTACTTTATTTTTTAACAAAAAGGAACATCTAACTCATCTCCTAAGTCAGGTGTTCCTCGTGTTTATCTTTTAACTACAAAATGAGTATTTATTAAAACTCTTTACTTTTTTCATTTTCGATAATTTCTTTTGCACATCCATTAAAAATAAAAGAAAGGCGCGAAACATCTATTATTCTAAATTTCGCACCCTTTACTTGATATAACCTAATGTTTATATCGTTTCCTTTTAATTTATATATACTTGATACATCAATCATCGGTTACGACAATATTGATTGTATCCGTTGCTCTTACGATATCTTCTACTTTTGCTAAACCATTGAATGCATTTGCCTGCATAACATCGAACTGTAAACGATATGTTCCTGCAGTAATATTCTCCTTATATTGGTAGTCCAATTGATTCTTATTCCATGGAATCCTTGTCTTCGATGCAGGAAGAGTACTCGAATCAAACAGCTCTGTTAGATCAACAGCTGTATACTCACCTGTATCCTCATTCTTTTTGTATAATGTCTGTCGAACATAGACACCTACAGTAGAAGCTCCGGATGATGTTGTCTTATCAACTTTAATGCTCAATGATTTATCGTTATCCTTATTGCTGAATAGCTGCCTATTCGTATCTGTCATCTCTGCATCGATAGAATAGCTATAATCTGTCAATTCAAATCCAACCTGTATCGTTTTATTTGACAGCGCACTATCATCTTCTGGATAATTAGCCAATGCTCCACTGATAAGATCGATATCCAATCGGTATTTTCCAATAGGAAGATTGCCGATACTGCTCATCTGTATATAGATATCTGATGTTGTTACGGTCAGACCATCTGACAAATTGATCGTAAAGTTATTTCCACCTGCCGCATAATGGGTTCCTTGACTGATGACCTCCCATGTAGAAGGGATATTGATATAGGAATTATTATCGACACTATATAAACGTACTCTGGCTCCCATCTGCTTATCTCTTCCTGTTGTATCAACTCCATCCAGTCCTGTGACATCGACAGTCGTTGATAGATCGATTGGGATTGTAGAACCAATACTATATTTTGTAAATGTTTCTGCCGAATCCTTTAGACTGGATAAGGTATAGACACGCTGATTTCCATTGACACTAAATACAATATGCTTATTGCTGATTACTGTTGTGTTGTTATAGGCAGTCAGGGCTGCATCAATAGCGGTATTTGTATAGCTTGATGCATGAGAGAAATCGAATATGAAAATATAATTCTCTGCAGCATTTCCACTTGTTATTGGTGTATATCTTGTTCCACCAGTATCGTTGCCAATAAATTCATTCAAGCCGATTTTTGATACATTGGCTACTGCACTATAGTGATAATACTTTGTTTCTGCTGTACTTTTATCGATCATCGTAATCTTTGTGCCAGCTGGCAATGGAGTTGAAAAACTCAGTTCATGCTTGTTTGGAGCTGCTGTTCCTGCTGCCGCCTTTCTGGCATACTGCAATGTAATCGCACTTCCTTTTGAAATCGTCAATGCCGCGTTATGATCTGTTCCATACTCATATGTCTGTATGGCACCAGCGTAATTTTTTCCTGCCTCAAACGTTGTATCATTGTAAGTAGCTGTAGCATCTCTTATGATATTGACCTTGATCGTCATTGTTCCTGTCTTCATTTCTGTACCATCTGCCTGCTTCGTATATGTGTTCACATTAAATGTGACAAGAAGTGGAATACTCGTATCTTTTGCAGTGATACCTGTCAGATTGGAAAGGGATACATTGATCAATGGATACACCTTGCTGTCTTCTACTGCAATCATGTCGTAATCCTCAGTTAATACAAGATTGTTTCCTGTTCCTGATGTACTTCCTTCAATATGTCCAACTGTCTTTTGTTCCAGCCAGCCATTCTGACCTGTACTGATTTCAAGACCAAAGGTATTGTTGATATCTGTTATCTTATTCAAACTTTCAGGATCAACAAGACTGAAACCTTCTGTATTGCCATTTTGATTCGTGATCTTCAATGAATTCTTATCTACTCGGTAGATTGAGCCATCTGCCGCCCATGATGAAATAACTGCCTCAGTTTTTCCATAAGATGGGCGGTCTGATACCGTCAATGTTATTTCTCTGACATCCACACGTCTTCCTAAGCGCCAGTTGTTCCATGACTTTCCATCTGTTTCTGGAGTAATGATCTCACCATATTTATTAACGAGCTCCGTGCCTCCATTAGGCTTTGTTTCATAGACATCTTGCCCAAAAACAAATCCCGAATCTGAAATGTCATAACCACCGAGAACATAGACACCGTCAGTTAAAGGTTTCTTATCCTTGTCATATCTGTCAAGTCGCATATAACCCTTTACACTTCCATATCCTGGTCGACTGACATCTTCGTTTGTCCTCAATTCGAATCCTGTTCCCTGTTGAAGCACTAAAGCATTTCCGCCTGCACCTTCAGCATCTATTTGGTCAGCCAAATTACCATTATCATAATAGCTTTCTAAATTTCTAACCAGATTGACATTCTTCTGTAGGTAAAGTACAACATTTCCATCCATCCTGAGTGTCTCAATTCTGCTCATAGAGTATAGAACTGTAGGAAGGAGATTGGCTGAGTCTTTTGATCCGGCAAGTTCCAGCCATGCTGAATTCAAAATGACTTTATCCGCTCTTTGGATTGAATTCAGTTTTTTTGCTGCATTATAATCTTTCATTTGTCGAATCTCTATGGTTTTATTTCCTGCCGTGACACACATATTTCCATCACCTAGGATATCTTCACCAATCATAAATGAGGTGCTATCAAGCGGATAATCTGTCTGATCAATAATAACCTCAGAATTGCCTAACACAAACGGATTCGTAGCATCAAATGCTTTTCCGCTGTCTGATGTGTTTCCACCACCATATACACTTTTTTTAATGACCATCACTTTATTAGGTGGTTCTTTCTGATTGGTTGCTGCACGAAATCCCATATGTACTTTAGAATTTCCCTGTACTTTCGCCTGATCACAGCCACCAAACGCACTTCCTTCCACTGTACCTGATAATAGGTCTACATGAGAGTCGCCTGTGATACCACCTTGACTGCCTCCGCCAAAAACATCGCCACTGATAGTAGCACCAAAAATAACGACATGTGTATTTCCATTAACATTTGAGGATGTACCTTTCCCAGCACCATAAACATTACCTGATATCGTTCCATCAATTTCCAGTTCTGTATTCTGAGCTATGATGCCATCTGCACTGCCTCCATAGACGTTGCTAATTGTTGATGCTGTACTTGTGACTACATTGGTATTTTGAACAAGTGTTCTCTCACCTTGTCCACCACCAAAGACATTTTCTGATGACCCTGCTATATTGACATTAGCTGTACCAGTAACTTCCCCAGAAACCCAGCTTCCACCATAGACATGCATTGCATAGCATCCTTCTTCTATATTGATTTCAGTATCACCCTCTACACCTGCTTGTTGTCCGCCACCAAAGAGCTGTATTACATTTTGTGCTTCCTGCGTTAGCGTAACTTTCGATTTCGTCTTTGTGATACCCTCTAATCCTCCACCATAAATATTCGGAGTATAGCTCGTTCTTTTAGAAACAATTATAGATGGACTATCTGTAACAGTACCTGACCCTTTACCTCCACCATATACACTGATGACACTTCCTTCTATTGTGATAACCGGATTCTGTACGTTGCCACTCTCATTTGATCCACCAAATAAATTTCGAGCCTTTGATCCATTCTTAGAGTTAATCTTTACATTATTTTCAACTCCAGCTAAGTGACCGCCACCAAATATATTCTTTATGTTTTCACCGCCATTAAGATTAACAGTGGTATTAACAACCTTTCCTTCTTTACCTCCACCATAAATATCTCCATCAACGTATGCACCAGTTTCCATATTGACTGTAGCATTGGTTACAATGGTCTCAGCACCTAAGCCGCCACCATAGATATTTTTACCTGATGTATAATTTGCTTTTATATTTACATTTGAGTTTTCGGTTGTTCCTTTTGCATTACTACCTCCAAAGATTGCATTGCCATTACCAAGAGTAATCGCACCGTTGATATTGACATAAGAAGTCGTAACACCAACATTGTTTCCTCCTCCAAAAGCATTTCCATTTAAAGTTCCGCCATTTAAATTGACATTTGAGGTTCCAACAGCTCCAAGTTCTCCACCACCAAAAACATTTCCAGTAATATTTGCGGTAGGTTCTATATTGACGTTTGATGTTGTAACTGTAGTATTGGCACCATTTCCGCCTGCATAGATAGAGGAATTTACTGTTCCTGCAATATTCACATTAGATTTCGTTGTAGTACCAGTGGCGTTACTTCCACCGTAGACTCCATTAACAGAACAAGAGTTTGTTAATGTTATATTGCTGGTAGTAACTCCTATATTATTACCTCCACCATAAACTGAGCCACTAATAGCACCTCCAGATATGTAAATATTCGTTGTACCTACGGATCCTAATTCTCCTCCACCATAAACATTACCTTTTATAATGCCTGAAATTATTTCAATATTAGAATCCCCTGTTATAGATGTTTTAGAACCATTGCCAGATCCATAGATATTAAACACTTCAGCATTTTCTTTAATTGTTATATCAACATTTTTTGTGATGATACTATTTTGATTACCACCACCAAAAATACTACCTTTTACCACTCCATTTTTGCCTATCGTAATATCAACATTTCCTGTGACAGTGGCTCTAAAACTATTATTTCCATTACCACCACCATATATGTTTCCACCAACAGTAGCATTTTCAATCAATATGATAGTATCTCCTTCAGTAGTTCCTAAATTAGATCCTCCATATATATTTCCAGTTATTTCTCCACCCATAACACTGATTTTTCTAGTTCCGCTCATCGCTTGATATTTTTTATTATAATAATCATCATTTCCTGCTCCGAAGATTTGAGAAATTTTTCCACCATAAATGTTGATATCGACCCCATCTCTTAAGGCATATGTTCCTGCATACATATTAGAATCTGTAGCGCCCCCATATATACCATATGTTACCTCACCACCATAAACTTCAATTAAAGATTTTTTCCTTTGTATTCCTACGTATGGCGAGTGTACTTCTCCAAAAATCTTTGTTATATTTCCTCCATACATTTTTGTGACATATGCATAATCATGTCCTTCACCATCTATTATTCCTGCTCTAGTTGGTTGAATTCCAAAAAAACTAGCATTATCTACATTCATATCATAAATTGTTACGAATGTTGTACCATGGATTGTCCCTGTAGTTTCCCAATTTGCAGATGTTGATCCTCGTCCTGCATAAATTGTTTTTGTCACATAACCGCCATACATTGTAACTGAGGTATCTCCCGTAACTGATCCAAAATACCCTCCTCCAGCTATCATACTGTAATTACCACTATAAACTACGACATCTGTTGAGGCTACAGTGTCTTCTGCATATCTAGTTCCACCAAATACAGTTAAATAACCATCAGTAGTTAGACCTTGTCCCATTATCAATTTATGCCCATATCCATATATACCATTTGGAAGTGCATAGCCATTTCTTGACTGAAACATCAAGCCAATATTTTCAAACTTTGTATCTGCTTGACATTTTATGAAGTCATTTGCCACGTCAGTTGCTCCAGATAAATTTCCCAATAAATTTTTTTTATTATTCTTGTCTGCTGAAGTAATAGTGGCTGGTACGTTTCCTAAAACTGTTATTCCTTTAGGAAACGTATAATCGTTTACTATCATAATTTTATTTGATTCAATAGTTCCGTTAGTAGGAAGAAGAGCATATGCTTCTTCTATTGTCTTTACAGCTTGTTCTGGTGTACTCCCATTTCCACTTGTTTCTAATTGACTATCTACATAAACTGTTGATAAGGTATTCCATTGTGCTGTAAGTGTAATGGAAGGATTATCACCAAGCATTGATACGTTAATTGCTTCTGATGTTAATAAAATATCATCATTATTTATTATCTTATCTATATTGTTTTTAACAGAAACGTTATTATATGTAATCTTCCATCCAGTAAACACTTTTCCATCATTTCTTGTAAAGGTATTCTCTTTTAATTTATAATTCTCACCATCTTTAATTTCTTCATTAACAATGCTTCCAATACCACCATTTCCATCATAAGTAACTGTTATTGGATTAGAAATACTGATTCCATTTACTGCATTGGTTGTCATGATTTCAGTCTTTAAAGTACTTCTTAATTTCGATTGCTTAGTAATACTTAGTTTTGCCCTGAAATAATTCTTAGTATCTCCAGCTTCTGCTTTTCTTTTATATGTAAAGGAAGTCGCATTCTCTATATCTTCCCATGACTTTTCATCTTCCTTATCCTTTTTATTGATCTGCCATTGAACAGTTATTGTATATCCATCAACATTTTCTAACACTTTTTGTGTATTGCTGTCAACAACGCTATATATTGATGCTTCCTCTTTCGCCTCTGCTTTTACTTGTGGGTTGATTTTCCAAGTCTGCTGCCATTGCGATGTCAGATTCAATTCTTCAGCATCATTACTGATAGCGTAGTTCTCTTTAGGAGCTAATACCTTGTCAGAGCCTTCTACTGTCCAGCCTGCAAACTGATAGGATGTCAAAGCATCTTCTGCTGGAATCCCTAATGTATTGGGCTTACTTGGCAATACAAGTTGTCCGTTTACCACTGGTACTTCCTGTGTGATGGAACTGTCCATTCTGACAAGCACAAAGCGATCAGCACGGACATATCCGGCATCTTTAACAGCACTGACAAAGGATTTATTTGTTTCCGCACAGCTATATCCGCCATTTTGCCCTGTCATAAAGATACTCTGACCAATTTGCTGTTCAGTAATAGATTTCACTGTCTTTACCGTTTCCTGTGCAGACTGTTCCTCCTGCTTTTTGCCATCTTCCTGTGGCTGATTGCCAGTTACAGATTCTTCCACTGCTGGTGCTGTCTGCTTCTCAGCATTTTTTTCAGCTGGACTTTCTTCTGCTTTTTTCTCCACTGGTGTTTCTACAACAATATTAGACTGTATAAAGCTATTTTCAATCTTCGTTATTTTAGGTGCACTTTCATAGGTATCCCCACTGAAAGCATAATCACCGATTTCTATAACGGTAGATGAAATGATCAGCTTTCCTGTAACATCCTTACAGTTATAGAATAATGCATCTCCTATTGAAGTAATGCCTTCCTCAACAACGATATCCTTGATATTGCTGATATTGTCCTTAAAAGGCATCGTTTCAGATGTGTAGTCCTTCGTATCTCCTGTACCAGATAATGTCATGGTTCCATCTTTTGTTAAGGTTGCTATGACGTTATTCCCTTCGACTCCTATTTCATAAGTGGCAATGACATCTGTTCCATCATTCATTGCATAGACGATTGAGTTTCCTATCAGCTGAGAAGCAAGTGCCATGCCGAGCATTAAGATCAACAGTTTTCTGAATTCTTTCTTTAGCTTATATTTTCTCTTCATTTTACTTGACCTCCTTCATGGTTGCTAGATCTATCGTGACGGTTCTTGAATTCGTTTGTATCACTAGATTCCCGCTCATAGACTCCGTGATAAAGAATCTCAGCAATCTTGATTTATCCTTGTCCAATGAGAACGTAGCTTGTCCACTGAGCGCACCTTCTAATTCTGTAATGGTATTATCAGGCTTCAGACATGATGGATAGCTTAGCGTAAAGCTATTATCCATGTCAGAGCCTATCATGACATCAATATAATTTCTGTTTTTTTCAATCGCATAATCAAAGACATCTGTCTTCTTGTTTAAATGGAACGTTCCTGTCATTGTCTTTCCATAGCCTGTTCCATTTGCCATTTTTGCACTAATCGTCACTTCTACAGTGTCGTTTGTTAGCGTAATACCCTTGGGAACAGTAACGATGATCTTATCTGTCTGCTTTATATCCTTAGGAATCGTATAGATTCCTGAGCCTGCTGTTGCTTGTGAATTGACTTTATAAGTACATCCACTTGATACGGTTATCTCATAACTGATATCCATCTTTGAGATTCTCAGATCATCTTCCCAGTTTCTGGCATCGATCATAAACATATAATCACTTTTCGTATCCCAGTTGTTTAGTTCATGTTTCATTCCACCTGCTGATAGAAAATCGCTGGTGAAATAGAAGTTTTCAGCTAATGCCATCGTTTTATTTGAATAGTAATCAGAAGCATATTTTGCTAGTGTTATCCCTGCCAGATTCAATACAGCAAGTACGATGATCAGGATTGACTTGCTTTTCCTGCTCTTGAAGAAGGGAAGTGATTTCATTTTTTCTTTCATATTTTGTATCATGCTATTCCCTCCTTTTTATCTTGTACTTTGCTCTACATGAACCTTGATCTTGACATAATCTACCAATCCTGCATACTTGGCATCATTTTTATCCTCTGGCCATATCGCTTTGATTGTATAAGGCGTGCTTTGGGTAAGTTTGTTTAAAGTGAATATATCATCTCTTGATTTCTCGTTTGGCTGTAATGTTTGACTTACTGGAATGGAAGGCGTCGTAACTTCAAAGACGAATGGAAGATTTCCTGCTGTTTCCATCTCGACCCAGCATTTAACCTTTACTTCAGATGCCTTATTGTCTTTACCATAATTTTTTATGTTGATTCTTACTTGAGTTTCTTCTCCCGGCTTTGTAGGGAGAGAGGGAAAATCGACCATTTCTACACCTGAATCATAAAAGGCTACGGTAGCAGAACCATCGCCTTCGATAGTGCTGTAATAGCGTGCCCATGTCCCGATTCCAATGGTTAGGAGGATCAATAGGATTCCCAGTAATATCTTTTTCCCCGTTTTATTTTTCTTCATCTGTCGCTTCCTCTCTTTCCTCTCTCTGTGAATTCATAAAATATAGTACAGCGCATATGCTCAGTATCATGATCAGACCCACAGGTGACATGAGTGCGATGCTGATATAGCCAACCCATGGAATAATCAGGATCTCTTTGCCAATGATATTTTCCTGTTTCACGACATTGCTATCTGCAGCATTATTGGCATCGCCTTTTGTGATAAATCCACCATCTGTGATATCAATGATCCGGTGGGTGATGACACTATTCCCTTCACGAAAGGATACGATGTCATTTTCTGAATATGTATTCTCTTCTTTTATAATAACGATATCTCCAACCGATAAGGTATCTTCCATCGACCCTGACATCACACATTCTGCCCGATATCCAAACAGAGACTGATCCGTATCATGGAATATCCATTTATCAATAAGTGAAAACATGCATAAAGCCACAACACAGTAAAACAGGATATTGACTAAGACATGGATGCCTTTTCTGAATGGACTTCCTGAATTTTTGCTCATCTGATGCCTATACCTATATTGACCTTATAAGTATCTGCCTTTGTACCTTGCTCTGTATCGATATCATCGTGATTTGATTCATATGGCCATTCCCATTCCAGTCTGTATAGCACATGCTTGCCTGTTGCTACCTGACTACTTTGAACGACTGTTTTCTCATTAGGTGATACTGAATCCGTCCACTTTAAGCTGGCAGGCAGGCTTTCATCATAATTACTGACTGGTGCTAATCGATAACGCATAGGCAAATGATAGGTTTCTTCCTGAATATAGATTTCAAGATCCAGCACCGCATTTCTCCTGTTTTCAATCTGGAAGATATAGTAGCCTGAAGAACCCGGCTGAATGACCGGCATCCCATTCTTGTATCTTGATACGCCACCGGATTGATTATGGAAGAGATTGATACTTGTATTTACACTCCATGGATTCGTCCAATCTCCTACATTGTTCTTTATCTGCCCTGTAACATAGTAACTGGAGTTACCCTGATCGGGATCTTGATCACCTGGAGGAGTTACTGGATCGTTTTCATCATCAGGCGGAGTAGGCTTAACAGGCTCTATATCTCCATCAGGCTTGATATAGATCGGTCCATCATCCTCTGGTATATACTCATCGCCATCACTGTCTATAATGTTTCCATCTTTATCTATGACAGTACCATCTGGCAATGTAATCGTTCCATCACCATCAACTTTGGTTCCATCCTCAAGTATTGTTCCATCCTCAGGCACTTCGATCACGACATTATCAGAGTCCAGTATATATGGATAGCGAATGATATCATTTTCGTCAGTGACAACCGTTCCTGAAGGAAGAAGGATATAGCCGTCTTTGGAATCTATAACTCCCTTATCGTTATAGACCTTGCCAGCATCGTTCACTGCATATGTATTATCTGTGCCAATGATCAGTTGATCATCTTTCAATTCTATTGCCAATTCAAGATAACGGGTATCTACTGATATTTCAATTCGATATTTGTTGTCCTTGCCTTTCTCTATTCTCAGTACGGTTTTCGCATCTATCTGTTTCAAGTCGATATGGGCAGATGCCAGTTCCCTGCCGCTTTTATCGAAAACAGACAGCTTATGTTCTTCCGGCGTGACTTCCTCAAACAGGAACCATCCTCTATCATCCGTTGTCGTTTTCATGACATCACTATGCAGTTCCACATTCCCGTTCGCAAAGATCGATTGATCTGAATAGCGAACTTGACCAGTCAATACGATATTGCGCTTTTCTATTGGGTCAACCACGACGGTATCGATGACTGGCTGCTTCGTATTGTTCTGTATAACGAAGCTCATAAGGACAGTTGAAATCAATGCTAAAATACATAAAGCAAAAATCAGGACTTTTTTCCTGTCCTTCCACGTTTCTATAAGCTGCTCCTTCTTTGATTGTTTGTTTTCATCCATAATTTCAACACCCTTTCTCCGTTCTTCTTATTCTCTAATCGCTCTCTTAGCAAGGCATACCGCATAGGATATGAGATATGCTTTGCTAAGAGCATGATCGGCACAGATCATGTTCTGTATTTTATTTAGCTTTCAAGCTGTGTTGCTTCTACTTTGATAGTGAAATTGACTTTATTTGCAGCATTGCCATCTGCTGTATCCGCAGTATCTCCAGTTTTCTTAGAGGCAGCATCATTTCCTGTTTCAAATGGCCACTCCCATGTAATATTAGCATTGCTCTTTGCATCAGCTGTAGGCACAGTGTGACTTGTGCTATCAACATTGAATGTCTTTGTAAAAAATTCTACATAGGTATCATTTGTGAAATCAGTTTTCGTTTTTGTCACTGTTCCCTGTGTCATCTTGAAGTTCGTTGGCAGTTTGCTTGCATCATCTACTTTGACATACACCTTTAATTGGGTCTTTACTTCTGTTCCAGTCAGGTCATAATAAACTGGAATTGTTCCTGTAGAGCCTGGTGCAATCCTTTCTCTAGCAACCACTCCATCTACTGTTCCACCTAATGTAAATGTTGTGAATGACTCAGCACCATCACTGCTTCCTGCCTTGAATGCCCATTTTGCAGTAACGGAAGTTCCTGTTCCTGTCACTTCCGATGTATACTTTGCAAGCGTCCCACCGACCAGGCAGGTAGAGATAAGTGTCAATGCGACAGCGGTCTTTCCTAATGCACCCACTACATTGCGTTTCTTTTTCATGTCTTTCATCCTCCTATTTCCTTCTGGGGAATTCTGCTGCCAGTCGTGTAGGACTTCCCCATAATTGCAGCGTTGATCTTTCGATCATCTATGTAAACACCGTTCATGTGCCTTTGAACAGCGACTACATCAAGCTTCACTTGATTCATCTTGTACTTCCTCTTCTTTGTTATCAGATTCCCTGCTTTCCTGCTCTGCCTTCAATTTAGCAAGCTCTGCTTCCAGCTGTGCAGTTTTCTTATTGCTGTCTTTTCGTCGCTTTAAGATATCCCATAGGATGTATCCTGCAAATGGAACACCAAGGAATACAACTATTCCCATATTGCTCTGCATGAACATCATGATGTTTCCCAAGCTTGGTATGCGTTTCCCGTTATAGACCCCTTGTATCTGTGAAGGCTCTACAGGAATACGGTCCTCTATGTTGTTGTAGTCACCTTTCGTGATATACATCTTCCTGCCTTCCAGTTCACTGATCTGTACGATTCTATGTGTTGTTACCTTGCCGCCAACTAAGTAGGCAATGATATCATCCTTTTGCAGATTATCAGGATCCTTTGCCGGCTCCAGCAGGATCATGTCGCCAGCATCAAACGTTGGCTCCATGGAACCAGACAATACAATGACTGGGCGATAGCCCATGACATCAGGCAGAGCATCATTGCTGCTGAATCCCTTGAATATCAGTGTCAGGTTGATCAGGATAACAGGAACCAATATCAGACATAGCAATGCTGAAGTTATGTTATGGATTATCTTCTTGTTATCTTTCTTTTCCATCTCGTGATTTATCCCTTTCATTTGTTGTTTCTCTCTGTAAGTCTATACCAACCAGAGTCCCCGCCTTTTTATAGACGCGCACATCATCGCCTCGCTTCACGATGATCCTATTGCCTTTATTCTTTTTATGATTTCTCCCAAATATGCTCATGCTATCTATCCTTCTCCATTAGCTGTGTTCTTTTTATCCAGATCTTTTCAAATTCCGAAGCAGGTATCGGCTTACTGATAAGATATCCCTGACCGATATCACAGCCTAGTTCTCTCAGCTGGATCAGCTGCTCCATTTGCTCAATTCCCTCGCATACGACGGTCATTCCCATCTGATGCGCCAGTTCTATCACTTTTTCAAGGACGGTCTTTCCACGTTTTGTATTGATGTTATCGACAAGGCTTTTATCTACCTTGAGGATATCTGCAGACAGCACGCTCAGCAGATTCAGTGATGCAAAGCCTGTTCCAAAATCATCGATTGCGAGCTGAAAGCCTTTTTTATGTAATTCAGCAGCTAATTCAATCATCTTTTCATACTGCTTCACAAAAGTGGATTCTGTCAGTTCAAAGGCGATATAGTGATGCGGAATCTGGTATTCATCTACAACCTTACAGAATCTTTCTATGTAGTCTTCATTTTCAATATGCAGTCTGGACTGATTGATGGATATCGGTTTGATAATTCTTCCACTTTCCATCCATTCCTTCATCTTTTGACAGAGTTTCCTCAGCATATAGAAGTCAAACTCAAGAATCAGCCCATAGTCTTCGAACAGGGGAATGAAATCATTAGGTAGGATGAACTTTCCTTTTCCTGTTTCCCAGCGACATAAGGCTTCCCCAGCGACAACTTCTCTTGTTGTTATATCAAACTGCGGCTGGATATATAGCTGAAATTCTTCTCTTTCCAATGCATGAGGTGCATTGCTCAATATCTGATTTGCAAAAAATTGCTTCTCCATCATACTTTCATCAAAAAAAAGATAGTTGTTTCCCTGCAGATGATGGTCGATCTGCTGCTGTGCCATGAGTGCCTTATCCAGCATCTTTTTGACATGTTCATTGGAGGATTTTGGTATGACATAGATTCCAGCATTTAATTCAAAATCCGTATCAAGCTCATAGATCAGGCTCTTATCGATCAATGTTTTTCGTACCTTATCCATTCTGCGTGATAAGCTTCTTTTGCCCTTATATTCATACAGCATCGCAAAGGTATCTTTTTCAATACGCCCACATGTCTCGCCATCCTTGCAGGAAAGCTTGAGATTCTTTCCTATATTTTTCAGCACTTGATCTCCAACACTGTATCCATAGCGCTGGTTCACATAGCGAAAGTCCTTGATGCCAAATTTAATGATGGCATATCTGCTCCCGGCATTTCGCTTCAGAATCTGCTCGACATCACTGCAGAAGCCTTCCATATTGTTTATCCTGGTAACTGTATCTGTAGCAGATGCCAGCTTTAATCGTTCATTGACTGAATCACTTCTTTTAGGATCATGCAGAATGGGGCTGGATATATGAACATGGATGATTTTCCACTGGGCATTCTCATTTACCCAGTTGATTGAGAATCGCAGTGGAATTTTGGCTTCCTCTGAAACGACATGAATAGTGGATACTGAAATTCCACATTTGTCATTGAATTCCATCGTCTTCTCAAATCGATTTTCTATAGAATAGCCTTCCGGTGAAATCTTCCAACTCCTGTAAAGATCTCTCAATTCCTCTTTGTCTAAAGAGATCTCATTTTCGTTCAATCCGATCCATAAAATCTGATCAGAAACGTAACTCATAAATTTGGTATAATCTCTATCTATTAGCAGCGATTCTACAAATAAACCGGATAGAACCTCTAGCTTTTCGCTAACTGGAACACTCACATCCAATCACCCCATTCATTTACACTTTGCCTTCTTATAATCCCTTACTAGATCATCTGCTTTTTCTTTGGTGATCAGTTTCCCACGATAATAAAATTCGTATTCCTGATCCGTATTCAGTACATGAGCCACTCCTGCTGAGCGGTAGTCTCCATGTGTATATTCTTCAGACTTGATATCCTGTCCTACCTTCATACAAACCCTCCCATTATTCATGCAGCCATTCTCTGATTTCGTTATAGCGCTCTTTGGATACCGGTAATACAACATCCCCTTGCAATGTAATTGCATATCGCTCTAATGATTTCACCCAATACTTATTGATGAGATAGCTCTTATGTGTTCGTTTAAATAAGCTTTCATTCCTGTCCTTGATAAGGGCTTCTATTTCCATTAACGGAACCCTTGCGAAAATATCATTATTTTCCATATGTATGATGCACTGCATATCAAAGGCTTCACAGTATGAGATATCCTTTATCTTAATGACATGATGTCGGTTCAATTGATCTTTTACTGTGATTTGCCCTGATTTCTTGATATCACTGCTGACAAGCAGATTAAAATACTCTTTTGTATATGTTCCGATCTTATGCGGGAAAACTTCATCATCTGTTAAATTAGTCATAGGATTGGATACATGGATATGCATTATCTGTAGACCTTCGCGGGTCTTCTTCCATACAAACGTAATCCTCTGCATATCTCTATATATCTCACCTGAATTTCTGGTTGTCTGCCCAATATGCCTGCCAGTAATGATGCATTCATGTGTATCATGGGATACACACATATATTCCTGCGATGTCAGTGTTATCAAGGGAAGAGTACCTTCATACATCCGTAAGACCTTTTCTATTGCTTCTTTCCCCTGATAGAATTCACTGGCACATGAGCCAATCCATATGCAGTTCTTATTCATGAGACTGATAGCAAATTCTGAATCTCCCTGAAAATGTCGCTGCATCACCTCTTCAGTCAGTTGTATGCATTGCTTTATATCCTCTTTCTTCATCCCTTGTCTCCTTAGCTGTCATTTTTAGTCTTCTATCTCACCACATAATAGGTATTATGTGGTATGAGTTCTTTAGAGTAAGTAAAATAAGTAAAAAAAGGCATCCAGTGGATGCTGATTTTAAAAATTTGTCGTCGATGATACCAAGCAAAAGGAAAAAATCGATTGTTAATTTCTTTTTTATACATATTATTTCTATTTTCGACAAACAATCACGTATTTATCACACAAAAAATGGATATTTTAACTATTCACCAAAATATTTACCTATACACCATGTAAAATTGCTAATGATTTTCCAAAATGATAGGATATGTAATAGGTAAAGAAAACAAATTTGTTTTTCACACATAAAAAAGACTGATAAAACAGCACTTTTTAATGTTTAAAGTAAGAGATACCACATAATACCTATTATGTGGTATTGTTTATTGACTTCCCTGCATGCTATGATTGGTCAGAACTAGATTCATTTTTTCCATGATGCTCTGACATTTTCTGATGCTTGTCTTGGTATAGATTCTTGTTGTTTCAATACTGCTGTGCCCTAAAATATCCGCAAGTCTAACCAGATCTTTTTCCAGCTTGTAAAATGTGAAGGCGAAAAGATGGCGTAAATTATGAGGGAAAACCTTATCCCTGTCTACACCTGCTTCGCTGCATAATTTTTTCATCTTCGCCCAGACATTGCTGCGATCCAATGGATTTCCATTCTTGGTCACAAAAACACTGCCACTCGTAATATGGTGTTCTTTACAGTAGCTTAACAGTGCTTTTCTCATTTTCTTAGGAAAGATAATTTCTCTCACTTTCCCTTTATTATGTACGACTGCTGTTTTGTTTTTTAATGCTTCTACTGTTATATACTTAAGTTCAGAGATACGAATTCCAGTTGCACAAATGGTTTGCATCAGCAGAGCAAGCTGTTCATCATTCTTAGCGATTGCTGTTTCAACTAAACGACTATATTCACTCTTTGTTAATTCCTGTTTTTCTTCATTAAACAGTCTTCTTTGCACTTTATTCAGTTTCACTCTGCACGCTGATAATCCCATGAACTCTAATAAACCATTGATTGCTACTAAGATGCTATTCACACTAGTGGTTTTATAGCTGCTCTCAAGAGAGGCTTTGAAGGAAATCACGACTTCCTTGTTTATTATTCGATCATCAAGAAACTTATAAAAAGCCTGTATATCTCTCATATATTTGGATACAGTTGCTTTACTGCGCTCTTCTTCAATTAAATGTGTTTTATATTTCTTGATAAGCTGCAAACTTAATTTTTTCTTCATCTGTCTCTACCTCTTTTATCCATTTCTTATTGGATAATATTAACATAATTAGTATTTTCAGTTTACTGGTAATATCTTCCAATATTTTACATAGATTTAGTTACTTGATATTTGATTATGCAACTGGTAACCTCTGTTTTTACACAGGACTGAGAAATGTGAAAGTAAGCATGGCTGTAAAGCTCCTCGACAGTCAGACAAAGACAACGAATTTCGTATTTTGAAGTTATACTTCATAAAGAGTGGAACTGAAAGATTGTAGGATAGTCAATATTATTCATTTATTGACTTACGTTTTCTTGTGCGGTATATTTTTATCGTAATGATGAAAGTATACCGCATTTTGAGGTGGAAAAATGATTAAAAACAAGTGCAAAACTGCGATAAGTCGTTATCTGATGTTTGAGAAAATATAGAAATACCGATTAATGAAGCCATGAATAGCACTGCACAGAAGTACAGTCAATTTTCAAAAAGTATTTTGGCAACAAACGCATGCACCAGAAGAATATATTGATACAAATAAAATAGACAAAGTTTTGATAATTGGTATGATGGAAAAGAGGAAAACCATGAATAAAATATTACTTATTGATGACGATAAAGATTTATGTAATTTGTTAGAGCGTGAACTAAAAAAAGAGAATTTTGAAGTTATTATTTGCCATGACGGTCAAATGGGACTTGATACTTTTAAAAAACAAAATTATCAACTTGTCATTTTGGATATTATGCTCCCTGCTATGAATGGATATGATGTTTTGACTGAAATAAGAAAATCAAATAATGTTCCTGTTTTAATGCTGACTGCAAAGGACTCTGAAATTGATAAAGTATCTGGCTTGAGATTGGGTGCTGATGACTATTTGACTAAGCCTTTCTTAATGGCTGAATTTATCGCAAGGGTACAATCATTAATCAGAAGGTTTACAGTTTTAAATAATCATTCTGAGGAAAAAATAATCTTAACATTCAAAGGGTTACAGATAGACGTAATATTAAGAACGGTACGAATCAATGACAATCAAGTTTATTTAACAGTTAAGGAATTTGATTTATTGTATTTCCTTGCTTCAAATCAAGGCAAAGTATTTACAAAAGAACAAATCTACACTCATGTTTGGAATAATCAGTATTCTTATGATGATAGAAATATCATGTCTTTTGTTAGTAAACTACGTAAGAAAATAAAGAATGAGGAACTAGGTATAGATTATATTCAAACAATTCATGGAATCGGTTATCGTTTTTGTTTGGAGGTTTGATGATTATGATATATCTAGTGATAATGCTGTTTCTCTGCATCTTTGTTTTATTAAATCATATTTATCACACACGAAAAAAGATAAAAGAAATTGTCAAAATTCTTGATGATATTTATTTGGGAAATTTGGACAGACGATTGGTCGTTAATGAAAATTCAGAAATGAGCAATCTTGTTTACAAAATC
>SKEY01001351.1_pt1 | contig 32448 bp, 27 predicted proteins | sample 4843871 | NCBI WGS metagenome assembly SKEY01 (sample SAMN11008797, study PRJNA524170) | human gut metagenome | biome: Human fecal sample; material: Feces; isolation source: fecal sample from pouch patient p36 | host: Homo sapiens | place: Israel: Tel-Aviv | collected 2016-12-04 | reverse complement strand
TCAAAAAAGATCTGAAGTTATCTGACAGAGTTTATAGATGTGCGTGTGGGAATATGATTGACAGAGATTTCCAGGCATCTATAAATCTCAAGACTTATGGAGAAAAATTTGCAAGCTGACACTGAAATGTTAACTATAAATGAGCAAATTTGAAAAACTGCACAATTAAATCCTCAGTATGCGGACAGTAAAAAGCATAAAGTAGTTTAATGTTCGCGTAATGTGTACAACCAGCTACAGATTTTGTGCACTTTTCGGTATTTGCTCATTTATAGATGTTAATACAAATATGTACGGATACGTTAGTCCGGAATTTACGCCTATGGAGAGTACAAGAACTTGTGAGTAGATTGATATTTATATCATCAAAAGCATACTCGTTGAAGTAGGAATGGAACATAGAAGTTTATAACTTTTTATAAGTTTTCAGTAACGGTTTAAACATATGAGATTTCGCCCATGCATTGATATACATAATGGAAAAGTAAAACAGATCGTCGGCGGCAGCCTGACAGATGTACAGGATCAGGCGAAGGAGAACTTCGTGTCTGAGCAGGATGCTGCCTTTTATGCAGAACTGTATAAAAAGGCTGGGATTGTTGGCGGTCATGTAATCTTGCTGAACAGTCAGGATTCTCCTAATTATGAGGCAACGAAGCAGCAGGCACTGCTGGCGCTTCGCACCTATCCGGGAGGACTGCAGATCGGTGGAGGTGTGAATCCCGGGAATGCCCAGGAATATCTGGAAGCAGGGGCGAGCCATGTGATCGTTACATCCTATGTATTTAAAGATGGAAAAATTTCCTGGGAGAAGCTGGAAGAGATGGAACAGGCAGCTGGAAAAGAGCATCTGGTGCTGGATCTCAGCTGCAGAAAAAAGGATGACCAGTATTTCATTGTCACAGACAGATGGCAGAAATTCACGGATGTTCCAGTGACACTGGAGATCATGGGAAAACTTGGGGAGTACTGCGATGAATTTCTGGTTCACGCTGTAGATGTAGAAGGGAAAGCGCACGGCGTAGAAACAGAACTGGCAGAACTTCTCAGTGGCTATACCGGACGTCCGGTTACTTACGCAGGAGGGGTAGGTTCCATGAAAGATATCGAAGATCTCAGAACCTATGGCGGAAACCGCCTGGATGTAACGGTAGGAAGCGCTTTGGATCTCTTTGGCGGAAGTATTCCCTTTACAGAACTTGTCAGATTAAAGTGATTTTGCAGGAACTTACACTATACTTTTAAAGAAAACAGAAAAAATGTGAAATTTTAATAAAATAGTGTTAAAATTCAAAAAGGTGTGTTATAATAGGTTCATCAAACAGCAAAGGGGATGGAAGAATGAAATTTATCATCAGCGGAAAAAATATAGCAGTTACAGAAGGGCTTAAAACAGCAGTCGAAGACAAGCTCGGCAAACTGGAAAGGTATTTCACTCCTGACACCGAAGTTGTAGTAACTTTAAGTGTGGAAAAAGAAAGACAGAAAATTGAAGTGACAATTCCTGTAAAAGGCAACATCATCCGTTCCGAGCAGGTAAGCAATGATATGTATGTATCAATCGACCTGGTTGAAGAGGTAATCGAACGTCAGCTTCGCAAATACAAAAACAAAATCGTAGACAAACAGCAGGCAGCAGCCAGCTTCCAGAAAGCATATCTGGATAAGGACTACGAAGAGGATGAAGAAGTTAAGATCATCCGTACCAAGAAATTCGGTATCAAACCAATGTATCCGGAAGATGCATGTGTACAGATGGAACTTCTGGGACATAATTTCTTCGTATTCTATAATGCAGAAACCGAGCAGGTAAATGTAGTGTACAAACGTAAAGGAAACACATACGGCCTGATCGAGCCTGAATTCTAAATTGAATAATCATGAAGCCCCTGTGCAGGATTTTCTGTACAGGGGCTTTTGCGTGTTACTGTGCACGGAAGGAACAGTAACCTTTTTTGACGTTAAAGGAGAAGTATGTTAAAATAAACAACAAATCACGAAAAAAGGAGTATATTGCTATGAGAAAAGCCGGAGTACTGATGCCTGTTTCCGCACTGCCTTCCCGTACAGGAGCCGGGGAGCTTGGAAAAGTAGCATTTCACTTTATAAATCTGTTAAAGAAAAACCACGTAAAGATCTGGCAGATCCTGCCGTTAAACCCTGTAGGATACGGAAATTCCCCGTATCAGCCCTATTCATCCTGCGCAGGAGATGAACTGTATATCAGTCTGGAGCTGCTGGCTGAAGAGGGACTTCTTAAGGAAAAGCCGGAAGAGTTTCAGCCTGATGTAAAGAAAGTAGATTATGATGCAGTACGCAGATTCAGGGAACCATATCTGAGAGAAGCATTTGCAGAGTTTTCTAGGAAAAAAGGACAGGAGGAAGCTGCCTATAAGGAATTCGCAGAACAGTCCTGGGTTTATGAATATGGAGTATTCCGAGCATTAAAGATGGCAAATAATGGGAACTGCTGGAATGACTGGCCGGAAGAAGACAGAACCTGGCCTGAGAACAGACATGCATTATCCGCAGAAGTGGAAGCAGAAGCGCAGTATCAGATGTTCCTGCAGTATCTCTTTTATACACAGTGGATGGCTGTAAAAACAGCTGCAAATGAGGCCGGCATTGAGATCATGGGAGATGTTCCTTTCTATGTAGGACAGGATTCTGTGGATGTCTGGGGAGGCAAGGATAATTTCCTTCTGGATACAGACGGAAGACCGATCTTTATTGCAGGAGTTCCGCCGGATTATTTCAGTGCCACAGGACAGAGATGGGGAAATCCTATCTATGACTGGGATCACATGAAAGAAAAGAATTATCAGTTCTGGGTAGACAGGATCGGATACAGCAATAAGCTCTTTGATATTATCAGGATCGACCATTTCCGTGCCTTTGATACTTACTGGAAGATCCCGTCCACATGCCCTACAGCTATTGATGGAGAATGGATCGAGGCCCCTGGTTATGAGGTGATCGACACGCTGCAGGAGAAACTTCCGGGATTGAACCTGGTAGCAGAGGATCTGGGTGAGCTTCGTCCGGAAGTGCTGGTGCTGAAAGACCATTATCATCTGAAAGGAATGAAGATCCTGGTATTTTCCATAGAAACAGGTGGAAAATATGCCAGAGATACCTTCCATGATGTGGAAAATATGATTTTTTACACAGGAACCCATGATAATGACACAGTGATGGAATGGTATGGGAAAATGACCTGTGCATCCCGAAGAAAACTTCGTCATCTGCTGAAATCACACGGGGTGAAACAGGGATCTGTGAAAGACAGATTTCTGGAATATACGTTAAGCAACCAGGCGGAATATGCCATTATTCCTATGGCTGATATTCTGGGACTTGGAGGAGAAGGCCACATGAACACTCCTGGAACCATCGGTTCCCCTAACTGGGAATGGCATCTGCCGGATTTCGCACAGGCAGAGAAAGAACTGTGGAAATTTGGAAATCTGATTTGCAAAACCCACAGGTTTTGAACAAAATAACCAATAATCACATTTAGTTATTGGTTTGTTCATGAAATATTTATTGTTTTCCGTACTGGAAAGTGATAAAATAGTTAAACATGATGTATTAAATATAATAGTTTTTTGCTTTATGTAAAATGAGAGATAAACAGGAGTTAAACCTATGAATATGTTTGCGAAAGTATTCGGGACCCGCAGCCAGCGAGAGGTTAGGCGTATCATGCCTCTGGTTGAGAAGATTGAGAGTCTGCGCCCGGAGATGCAGAAATTAAGTGACGAAGAACTGAAAAACAAGACAAGAGAATTCAAGAAACGTCTGGAAGAGGGAGAAACACTGGATGACCTGCTTCCTGAGGCATTTGCTGTTGTACGTGAGGCAGGTAAACGTGTACTGGGAATGGAACATTTCCAGGTACAGCTCATCGGTGGTATCATTCTCCACCAGGGACGTATCGCAGAGATGAGAACAGGTGAAGGTAAAACACTTGTTGCCACACTTCCGGCATACTTAAACGCACTGGAAGGCAAGGGCGTGCATATCGTAACAGTCAACGATTATCTGGCGAAACGAGATGCAGATGAGATGGGACAGATCCATCGTTTCCTGGGGCTGACAGTCGGTGTTGTTTTAAATGATATGAAGCAGGATGAACGTCGTGCTGCATACAACTGTGATATTACTTATGTTACCAATAACGAACTTGGTTTCGATTATCTGCGTGACAACATGGTTATTTATAAAGAACAGCTGGTACAGAGAGATCTGCACTACTGTATCATAGATGAGGTTGACTCCATCCTGATCGATGAGGCCCGTACCCCGCTGATCATTTCCGGTCAGAGCGGCAAATCCACGAAACTGTATGAAGCCTGCGATATCCTGGCTCAGCAGTTAGAGCGTGGTGAAGCCAGCCATGAGATGACCAAGATGGCAGCTATCATGGGCGAGGAAGTTATTGAGACAGGTGACTTCGTTGTAAATGAGAAAGATAAGATCGTAAACCTTACTGAGCAAGGTGTTCATAAGGTAGAGAACTTCTTCCATATTGAGAACCTGGCTGATCCGGAGAATCTGGAGATCCAGCATAACATTATTCTTGCACTTCGTGCACATAACTTGATGCATAAGGATCAGGATTATGTTGTAAAGGATGATGAGATCCTGATCGTTGATGAGTTTACCGGACGTATCATGCCGGGACGTCGTTATTCCGACGGTCTGCATCAGGCCATTGAAGCGAAAGAGCATGTTAAGATCAAACGTGAGAGCAAGACTCTGGCAACCATTACATTCCAGAACTTCTTTAACAAATATGATAAGAAGGGCGGTATGACCGGTACAGCTATCACAGAGGAGAAAGAGTTCCGTGATATCTATGCCATGGACGTTGTAGAGATTCCGACCAATAAACCGGTAATCCGTGTGGATCATGAAGATGCGGTTTATATGACCAAGAAAGAGAAATTCAATGCGGTAGTCAACGCAGTTATGGAGGCACATGCGAAACAGCAGCCAGTACTGGTTGGTACCATTACTATCGAAACATCTGAACTGATCAGCCGTATGCTGAAGAGACAGGGCATCAAGCATAACGTGCTGAATGCCAAGTTCCATGAACTTGAGGCTGAGATCGTAGCACAGGCAGGACAGGCAGGTGCAGTTACCATCGCCACCAACATGGCCGGCCGTGGTACGGATATCAAACTTGATGAGATAGCCAGAGAGGCAGGCGGTCTGTTTATCATCGGTACAGAGCGTCATGAATCCAGACGTATTGATAATCAGCTCCGTGGACGTTCCGGACGTCAGGGTGATCCGGGTGAATCCCGTTTCTACATTTCCCTGGAAGATGACCTGATGCGTCTGTTCGGTTCCGAAAGACTGATGAAGATCTTTACTTCCCTGGGTGTTGCAGAGAATGAGCAGATCGAACATAAGATGCTTTCCAATGCCATTGAGAAGGCACAGGAGAAGATTGAGTTCAATAACTTCGGTATCCGTAAAAATCTTCTCGATTATGACCAGGTTAACAATGAACAGCGTGAGATCATCTACAAAGAACGTCGTCAGGTTCTGGACGGTGAGAACATGCGCGATGCGATCTATAACATGATCCAGGATACAGTGGACAGCTATGTGGATATGTGCTTCTCTGATGATGTAGATTCCGAAGAATGGGATCTGAATGAATTCAACGGAGTACTTCTTTCGATCATCCCACTGCAGCCGCTTACAGTAGAAACTGTGAAAGGCAAGAAGAGAGATGAGATCAGGCATGAGCTGAAAGAAGAAGCTGTGAAGCTTTATGAAGCAAAAGAATCCGAGTTCCCGGAACCGGAACAGCTCCGTGAACTGGAGCGTGTGGTTCTTCTGAAATGTATCGACAGTAAGTGGATGGATCACATTGATGATATGGAGATCCTTCGTCAGGGTATCGGTCTGGCAGCATATGGCCAGCGTGATCCGGTTGTTGAATATAAGATGAACGCATTTGAGATGTTTAACAGCATGATCACTTCTATTCAGGAGGATACACTTCGTATGCTGTACCATGTTCATGTAGAGCAGAAGATCGAGCGTGAGCAGGTAGCGAAGGTGACAGGAACCAATAAGGACGACAGTGCAGGTCCGAAGAAACCTGTTCAGAGAAAAGAGATCAAGGTATATCCGAATGATCCGTGTCCTTGCGGAAGCGGTAAAAAATACAAACAGTGCTGCGGACGTAAGAACAAAGCATGATGATATCTGGCGAAAAGCCAGGTAGATAATTAAATAAATGACAAGGATAAAAGGGCTGAATTCAAGAGGCCCTTTTATCGTGCACGTTAATACGTTAATGCGTTGAACTGGTGCATCGTTTCGAAAATGATGTACAGGCATACTCTTCTAGCAAAGTGTTAATGCATTAGTTTAGCTCATGATAGAAACCTAAAAGGGGGAAAACAGTATGAAGAGAGAGTCGTTTGGCTCACGGCTTGGTTTTATCCTGGTATCAGCAGGATGTGCCATCGGTATTGGAAATGTATGGAAGTTCCCGTATATCTGCGGGGCATATGGAGGCGCAGCTTTCATTTTGATCTACTTATGTTTCCTCGTAATCCTGGGTATTCCGGTTCTGGTATCTGAGTTTGCAGTAGGACGTGGAAGCCACACAAGCGTTGCGAAATGCTTCGACAAGCTGGCACCTGCAGGAACCTGCTGGAAGCCACTGAAATCTATTGGTATCATTGGATGTTACATGTTAATGATGTTTTACACAACAGTAGGCGGATGGATGCTTTATTACTGTGTAAAGAGTCTGCGGGGAGATTTCGTGGGGGCAACTCCGGAAGCAGTAACACAGGCATTCTCTGATATGCTTGGAAATGCACCTGTTATGATGTTATGGATGGTGATCATCTGTATCATCGGATTTGCAGTCTGTTTCATGGGTCTGCAGAATGGAATCGAAAAGATTTCCAAAGTAATGATGAGTGCTCTGCTGATCATTATGGTAATTCTGGCTGTACATTCTGTTATGATGGAGGGAGCCGGAGAAGGAATCCGTTTTTATCTGGTTCCTGATTTCCAGAAGATCAAAGACGCAGGTCTGGGCAATGTAGTATTTGCGGCATTAAGCCAGTCCTTTTTTACATTGTCTATCGGTATTGGTGCCATGCTGATCTTCGGAAGTTATCTGGACAAGTCCAGAAGCCTGACAGGTGAAGCGGTAAGCATTACTGTACTGGACACTTTCGTAGCACTGACAGCTGGATTTATCATTATCCCTGCATGTTTTTCCTATGGAATCCAGCCGGATGCAGGTCCGAGCCTGATCTTTATTACACTGCCTAATATTTTTGCCAAGATGAGCGGCGGCGCATTATGGGGAAGCCTGTTCTTCCTGTTTCTGACTTTCGCAGCAATCTCTACGATCATTGCTGTATTTGAGAACCTGATCGTATTTAATATGGAACTGTTTCACTGGGATCGTAAGAAGAGTGTGATCGTGTGCGCGGTTCTGGTAGTGATCTTAAGCATTCCATGTGTACTGGGCTTTAATGTCCTTTCCGGCTTCCAGCCATTTGGGGATGGAAGTAGTATCATGGATCTGGAAGACTTTATTGTTTCCAATAACCTTCTGCCTCTGGGAAGCCTGGGTTACCTTCTGTTCTGTACCAGAAAGAATGGATGGGGCTGGGATAACTTCATTGCAGAAACAAATGCCGGTACAGGAATGAAATTCCCGAAATCCCTGAAAGGATATGTTTCCTATGGAATTCCTGCTATTATTATCATCATCTATCTGAAAGGATACTATGATAAATTCGCAGGTCTGGGAACAGGAACACTAATCGGCTGGATGATCGTAGCATTCCTGCTTCTGGGATTTGTATTCTACTGTGCAATGGCGAAAAAGAAAAATAAATAAAACTACTGCTCTTCGCTGGGGGCTTTGCCGAATTGTTTGCGGTAAGCTCTGGAGAAAGTGCTGTATTCTGCAAAGCCGCTCTCATGGGCGGCTTTTAGTATGGGGGTTCCTTCAGAGATCAGAGTTCTGGCCTGAAGGAGCCTTTTGTTTATGACGTAATTATGCAGGGTATAGCCGGTTTCTTCTTTGAATTTACGCATCAGGTGGTATTTGCTGATGTAATGCCTGGAGGCCAGGGCGTCTACGGACAGATCTTCACCCAGGTGGTGATTGATGTATTTAAGGATATTGGCGATCTGTGAATCATAGCTGTAGGATTTTTTATCGAAGATGTACTGCTTCTCCAGGAAGATGCGGTTTAAGTAGACCATAAATTCCTGAAACAGAGCCTGAGTCAGAATGTCTTTGCCGAAAGCTTCTGATCTGGCAGAGGCTTCCAGCTCGAAGAGAACATCCTTTAATTTCTCCTGAAGGCTGGAATTCAGACGCACCAGATTATAACTTCTGTCACTGGCTTTCTGGAAACATTGCAGAAGCTGCTTATTGGGAATATCGTTTTTGATCCAGAGGATAAAGCGCTCATAGGGCACGGATGCATCAATCTCGGATTTGTGAATGGCGTGCCTGCTTACCAGAAGAATATCCCAGGGCTTCAGGTGGTAAGCTTTTCCTTCAATATGGTAGGTGACTTTTCCGGAAAGAAAGATCACTACTTTGTGGAAATCATGATAATGATATGAAAACTCCTGCCCGGTCTGATCCTTAATGTGGAAAAGACGGAATTCTTCATTTAAATATCCTTTTTTTTCACTCTGGTAGAACTGTTCTGAGAAAATCATAAAACCTCCCTGATCATCGGATCATAAGAATGATATAAGTGGTTTCGCGCGAAGTGGTCTGCAGATGTAAGCTGATATTATTATAAATTCGCAGAGCATTTTTTGCAATATAATCCGCATTTTAATCTATATACATGGTAAAAATATCAATATATAATGAGGAATATAAGAGAGCAAAAACAATTGCAGATTGCTGGGAAGCGCTGTAAACAGTCAATAGATTGGGGTATAAAGAGAGGGTATGGCTATGAATCAGACAATTATCATGAGTAAATATCAGGGACTTGGAAATGATTATCTTATTCTGGATCCGAAGAAGAATGAAGTGCAGCTTCAGGGGAAAAAAGTGGCACTGCTTTGCCAGAGAGGATTTGGACTGGGTGCAGACGGAGTTTTATACGGGCCGGTAGAGATTGAAGGCAAGCTGGGTGTGCGTATTTTTAATGCAGACGGAAGCGAATCTGCTATCAGTGGAAATGGTGTGCGTATTTTTGCCAAGTATCTCATGGATCAGGGATATATTACTGAGAAAAAATTTGACATCGAAACCATAGCGGGCACCATTCACGTAGAGTGCCTGAACAGCCGGGCTACGGAGTTTAAGGTAAATATGGGAAAACCATCCTTTATTTCCAGCGATATTCCTGTTTCCGGTGAAGTGCGTGAAGTAATCCGTGAAAGCTTCGTATTCCATGGAAAAGAATACAAAGCTACCTGCCTGACAGTGGGAAATCCACACTGTATTATTTTTACTGACAATGTAAGTGCAGAAGCAGTGAAAAATCTGGGACCTTATGTGGAAAACGCAGACGAATTTCCGGAGAGAATGAACCTGCAGATCTGCCGCCAGATTGACAAAGGAAATCTGGATATTGAAATCTGGGAGCGGGGCTCCGGATATACCAAGGCATCAGGAACCGGAAGCTGTGCGGCAGCGGCAGCAGCATATAAGCTGGGACTGGTGGAATCACGCATTAATGTGAATCAGCCTGGAGGAATGATCCAGATCGATATTGAGGAAGACGGAACGATTTATATGACAGGAACAGTAGGATACATTGCGGATATGAGTATAGCGGAAAGCTTTTTCTCATAAAATAAATAGAGTGGATGATCTTATCCGCTTAACAATTCCCGGGAGCTGAAAATGTTTCCGGGAATCTTTTATTTGTATTTTTCTGTGGGATATGCTATTATCTTGAAAGAGTTACCCCGCCGCAGTGCGGGCGTGGTCTGAAAGTGAAAGTAATTAAAATAAGAAAGTGGGTGAAGCTGTGGTTGAATTAGATCAGTTCAAGAGTATTCTTGCAACTTACACAGAACCATTAGTGGAAGTGAGGGATTCACTTTGACCTCGCTAACAAAGAGCAGAAGGTCGAAGAATTAGAGCGCGAAATGGAAGCGCCTGATTTCTGGGATGATGCAGAAGTTTCCCAGGAGAAAATGAAAGAATTAAAAGATATGAAAGATGACATGGAGACGTATCAGAATCTGGTGACCCAGATGGAAGATATGGAAACCATGATCGAGATGGGTTATGAGGAGAATGATCCGGCACTGATCCCTGAGATCCAGGAGATGCTGGATGAATTCCAGAAGGACTTTGACAATATCCGTATCAAGACACTGCTTTCAGGTGAGTATGACAGTGAGAATGCCATTATCAAACTGAATGCAGGTGCAGGCGGAACAGAGGCCTGTGACTGGTGCGGTATGCTTTACCGTATGTACAGCCGCTGGGCAGATAAGAAGGGATTCAGCCTTGAAGTGCTGGATTATCTGGATGGTGATGAAGCAGGTATTAAGTCTGTTACATTCCAGGTAAACGGAACCAATGCATATGGATATCTGAAATCGGAGAAAGGAGTTCACCGTCTGGTGCGTATTTCTCCTTTTAATGCAGCAGGTAAACGTCAGACTTCTTTCGTATCCTGCGATGTCATGCCGGATATCAAGAAGGATCTGGATGTGGAGATCAATGATGACGATATCCGTATCGATACTTACCGAAGCAGTGGTGCCGGCGGTCAGCATATCAACAAGACATCATCTGCCATCCGTATCACACATTTCCCGACAGGAATCGTGGTACAGTGTCAGAATGAACGTTCTCAGCATATGAATAAAGACAAGGCTATGCAGATGCTGAAAGCAAAGCTGTATCTTCTCAAACAGCAGGAAGCAGAGGCAAAACTTTCCGGTATCCGTGGTGAAGTAACTGATATCGGATGGGGAAATCAGATCCGTTCCTATGTAATGCAGCCATATACCATGGTCAAGGATCATCGTACAAACGAAGAGACCGGAAACGTGGATGCAGTATTAGACGGTGGAATTGATATCTTTATCAACGCATATTTGAAATGGATCGCATTGAAGAAATAATGAATAGAAAAGGCTGTCTGAAATATGGCAGTCTTTTTGTGTTGTATGTAATAACTTAATTCTTGCGTATTTCTATCTGTTGTGTTAATATATCCATTGTATAAATACAAATGTCTTTAAGAAACGGACAGGTAAATAGAGATGCAGAAACCAATACCAGAAAAAAAGAAATATTTTGTAGTGAGAGAACGTGCAGTTCCGGTAGTCCTGTTGAAAGTCGTAGAAGCCAAGAAACTTCTGGATTCCGGCAAGGTAGACACTGTACAGGATGCGGCAGAGCGGACAGGGATCAGCAGGAGTTCTTTCTACAAATATAAAGATGATATTTTCCCATTTCATGAAGAAGCTAGGGGAAAAACCATCACTTTTATCATTCAGATGGATGACGAACCGGGGCTTTTGTCGGTTGTCCTGCAGACGATCGCACGGTTTCACGGAAACATACTTACCATTCACCAGAGTATTCCCATCAATGGAGTTGCCACACTCACTTTGAGTGTAGATATTCTTCCGGGTGAGGGAGATGCAGAAGCAATGGTAGAGATGATTGAACAGAGTGAAGGAATTCACTATCTGAAAATTTTAGGCAGGGAGTAAAAGAAAAATGATCAATGTAGCAATTTTGGGATATGGCACAGTAGGAAGCGGTGTATTTGAAGTATTAAACACAAACAAAGAGAGTATTGCAAGACGTGCCAGACAGGAACTCAATGTAAAATATGTTCTGGATCTTCGTGATTTTCCGGGACAGCCTGTAGAGAAAGTTCTGGTTCATGATTATGAGCAGATCGTCAATGATCCGGAAGTAGATATCGTAGTAGAAGTAATGGGCGGTGTAGAACCGGCGTATACTTTTGTAAAGAAAGCACTTCTTGCAGGAAAGAATGTATGTACATCCAACAAGGCACTGGTTGCCAAACATGGCCGTGAGCTCATGGATATTGCAAAGGAAAAGAGCATTAACTTCTTATTTGAAGCAAGCTGTGGCGGCGGAATCCCGATCATCCGTGTGATCAACTCTTCCCTTACAGGAGATGAGATCGATGAAGTGACAGGTATCCTCAACGGAACAACCAACTACATGCTGTATAAGATGAGCACAGAAGGATGCGAGTTCGACACCGTGTTAAAAGAGGCTCAGCAGAAAGGATATGCAGAAGCAGATCCGACTGCAGACGTAGAAGGCTACGATGCATGCCGTAAGATCGCAATTCTTTCCTCTCTTGCCTATGAGAGATATTTTGATTTTGAAGATATTTACACAGAGGGAATCACAAAGATCACACCGGAAGACATGGAATATGCTGCGAAGCTTGGCAGAACCATCAAACTTCTGGGAACAAGCCGCAGAGAAGCAGATGGAACCTGCTATGCACTGGTTGCACCGTTCCTGCTTGGCAAGGACAGCCCTCTTTATAATGTCAATGATGTGTTTAACGCAGTTTTTGTACATGGAAACATGCTTGGAGATGCTATGTTCTATGGAAGCGGCGCAGGTAAACTTCCTACTGCAAGTGCTGTAGTTGGTGATATCGTAGATGCTGCCAAACACCTTCACACAAATATTTCAACAAACTGGAACAGCACTCCTGCAGTCCTGAAACCACTGGATGATGTGACAGGAAGATTTTTCGTAAGAATTAAGAAAGATGCAGCAGAGGAAGCGAAGAAGGTATTCGGTGAGATCGAAGTGATCTGCCTGGAACAGCTTCCGGAAGAATGTGCATTTATTACTGCTGAAATGACACAGGGTGAGTTCAAAGAGAAACTGACAAAGATCGAGAGCCAGGTACTTGCAAAAATCCGCGTAAAAGATTGATAAATTGACGGATTTCGTGTATGATATAGGTTACTGAACAACAGGAAAGGGAAGGCGTTAAGTCTTTTCTTTCCTGTAAACTTATTATGGAGGAAGCAAAAAACAATGTTAATTGTTAAGAAATTTGGCGGTACATCAGTTGCAAATAAAGAGCGTATCTTTAATGTTGCGAAACGCTGTATCGAGGAATACCGGAAGGGAAATGACGTGGTTGTGGTTCTGTCTGCGATGGGCAAATATACAGACGAACTGATCACCATGGCAAAGGATATCAACGAGAAACCTCCGAAAAGAGAGATGGATATGCTCTTTACCATCGGGGAACAGATGTCTGTTGCACTGATGGCGATGGCAATGGATGAAATGGGCGTGCCTGCAGTATCCCTGAATGCTTTTCAGGTTTCCATGCATACCACAAGCAGCCATGGAAATGCACGATTAAAGAGAATTGACACAGAGCGTATCAAGAGAGAACTGGAGAACAAGAAGATCGTAGTTGTTACCGGATTCCAGGGAGTTGACAAATATGATGATTATACAACTCTGGGACGAGGCGGTTCTGATACAACAGCAGTAGCTCTGGCAGCAGCGCTTCATGCAGATGCCTGCGAGATCTATACAGACGTAGACGGCGTTTACACAGCAGATCCGCGTAAGGTTCCGAATGCAAGAAAACTGAAAGAGATCACCTACGATGAGATGCTGGATCTGGCAACTCTGGGAGCTGGCGTACTTCACAACCGTTCTGTAGAGATGGCGAAGAAATATGGCGTGCCTCTTGTGGTACGTTCAAGTTTAAACAACAGCGAAGGAACTGTGGTAAAGGAGGAAGTAACAGTGGAGAGAATGTTGATCAGCGGTGTTGCTCTGGATACAGATGCAGTAAGGATCGCGATAATCGGATTAAAAGATGAGCCGGGTGTGGCTTTTAAAGTATTTGATACACTTGCAAAGAAGAATATTAACGTAGATGTGATCCTGCAGTCTATCGGACGGGCCGGAAAGAAGGATATTTCCTTTACAGTAGACGGTAATGATCTGGATGACGCAGTGGCAGCTCTGGAAGCAAACCAGGCAAGACTTGGATATGCAGAACTTCATTCTGAGAGAAACATTGCGAAGCTTTCTATCGTAGGTGCAGGAATGATGAGCAACCCTGGAGTAGCAGCGAAGATGTTCGAGAGCCTTTATAATGAGGGCGTAAATATCAACATGATCTCCACATCTGAGATCCGTGTGACTGTACTGATCAACGAGAAAGACGGAGTACGTGCCATGAATGCAGTACATGATGCATTCAATCTGGCAGACTGACAGGTGAATTTATGACACAGAGAAGTGAATTAAAAGCACGGGCGAGAGAGCGGATGTCCGGAAAGTACGGAACACTGATCCTGGCATTTGTGATCGTCCAGGGACTGCTGTTAGTCAGCAGCCTGGTATCCGGAGAACTGTTTCCGGGAGACTCCGTTCTGGATATTGTGCTGGCAAATGTTTTTTCTTTTATCCTGTCACTGATCGTGAATGTGATGTCAGCGGGAATGATCTATATGTATCTGAATATTGCCAGAGGGAAACAATATTCACTGAATGATCTGCTGTATTTTTACAGAAATCATCCGGATCGCGTGATCACGGCTTCCTTTGTGTTTGCAGTGATCAATCTGCTGACTATGCTTCCGTCCACGATCTACAGTTATACAGCACAGGTGGATGTAAATGACATTAATGCTCTGGCAGATTCTGTGGCGAGAAGTGCTTCTATGCTGATCATCGGGCTTCTGGTTTATGAGGTGTTGGTGATCCCTATGGAGATGGCGTATTTTATCCTTTCTGACCATCCGGAGATGAAAGGAAGAGATGCGTTGAAAGAGAGCATCAATCTTATGAGAGGAAGCTGTGGCAGATACCTGATGCTGAAGGCAAGCTTTATTCCGTTGATGTTTTTGTCTGTGTTTACCTTCTATATTGCACTTTTATGGATCCTTCCGTATATGGTTATGACAGAAGCGATGTTCTATCGTGATCTAATGGGAGAACTTACTGCAGAGAAAGAGGAAGAAGAACGTGCGGCACAGGATTATGTGAACCCGATATTCGGTGGACGGATCCAGGAAGAACAGCCGCATCCGCAGCAGTTCTGGCGTGCACCGGAAGAACCGGCAGCAGATTCTTATGACAACAGGGAAGAACAAAATACCGCAGATAACGAAGAAATGCAGAGTAATGTGCAGAGCACAAACAGTACAGAAAAACGGAATGATCAGGAAGATACTGCAAGCCCAAAAGAACAGAGAACCCCGCCAGCCCAGGAAGAGGAAGAAGACAACGAACCGAAACCATGGGATGAGTATTTCAACAGTCTGAAATAAAGAATATAGAAAAAGTCCTTTTTTGATGTGATAAAGATAATCGGCAGAAAAGGGCTTTCTTTTTTGGCTCCGGATAAGGAAAAATGATCTGAAAGAAAATTGTGGAAAAAACCGGTGCATGAATGCTATAATAGAAACAATTGTTGTTAATATGAAAAAACAGTATGGGAAGGTTTTTAATGACTATGAATACAAACGAGATCAGCGGAAAGCGCCAGATGGAATTTCTGGCAGGATTTGACTATATCAGAGAGGCAGGTACTGCAGGCGAGGAAAAAGCGGCAGCACTGCTTCTGGAAACATTGAGCAGCTTAGGCGTGGAAAGCCGTCTGGAAGAGTTCGGTTTCGATACTTTCCAGATAAAGAAGGCAAAGCTGACAATTACAAAACCGTACAAAAAGGAATACACAGTGACTGGATACGGCAGATGCGGCAACACGGCAGAGGATGGACTGCAGGCGCCGTTTGTCTATGCAGAGAATGGTGATGAGATCAGCCTTGCACATGTCAGCGGAAAGATCGTTATGGTAAATGATCCGATTAGAAAAGACATGTACCAGAAGCTGGTGAAGGCAGGTGCTGTTGGCTTTATCAGTATTGCAGGTTCTCCGTTAGATGAGGGAGAGGATCTGGTTCCGCGCGCATATGGTCTGCCGAAAAATCTGCCGGGAGAAGAGAAAAAAGAGGCAGGAAAAGAAGCACAGAATTATCATAACAGAATTCCTGGCGTAAGCATTCATTATAAAGATGCCATCGAACTGGTGACCAACGGAGCATCTCAGGCATGTTTGTCTGTAGAACAGAAGACTGTAACACGTACATCACGCAATGTAGTGGCACGGATCGAAGGAACCGATCGAGCAGAAGAAATCCTGACTCTGACTGCACATTATGATTCTGTTCCTGAAGGACCTGGGGCATATGATAACATGTCCGGCGGTGCCATCATTATGGAACTGTGCAGATATTTCCAGGTGCACAGACCACGTAGAACAATGGAATTCGTATGGTTTGGTGCAGAGGAAAAGGGTCTGCTGGGAAGCCAGAGTTATATCAAAGTCCATGAAACAGAGCTTCCTGCACACCGTTTCAATATGAATGTAGACCTTGCAGGACAGCTTGTGGGCGGAACGGTAGTTGGTGTTACAGGAGATGCTTCTGTTTGTAATATGATCACTTATATGGCTCATGAGATCGGAATCGGAATGTCAACCAAGAATCAGATCTGGGGAAGCGATTCCAATACTTTCGCATGGAAAGGAATTCCTGCAATGACTCTGAACAGAGATGGTTTCGGCATGCATACCCGCCACGATACTATTGCACTGCTGTCAGACTGGTCACTGGAGAGAAGTGCCATCCTGCTTGGATACATTGCAGACAGACTGGGAAATATCGACAGTTTTCCATTTGAACGGAAAGTACCGGAAGAATTTATTACTCAGCTGGATGAATATTTCGGCTGATTCCCGACGGGGAAATCCGGTACTTGACAAATGAACGCCGGATTGATAACCTATCACAAGAGCGTTTTTTGCAGAACCGGTACAACGGTTCTGATAAGCAACAAGAGGAGATAAAGAAATAATGGATATTATTCAGGTAATCACACAGGAATTAAAGGTGGAAAAATGGCAGGTAGAAGCTGCAGTCAAATTAATTGACGAAGGCAACACCATCCCATTCATTTCCCGATACAGAAAAGAAGCAACCGGTTCCCTCAATGATGAGCAGCTCCGTGCACTCTTTGAGAGACTGACTTATTTAAGAAATCTGGAAGATAAGAAGAACCAGGTATTAAAGAGCATTGAGGACCAGGGCAAACTGACAGAGGAACTGAAGAAACAGATCCTGGATGCCCAGACTTTGGTAGTGGTAGAGGACTTATACAGACCATATCGCCCGAAGCGCCGCACCCGTGCGACCATCGCCAAGGAAAAAGGTCTGGAGCCGCTGGCAGATATCATTCTTCTGCAGATGACAGACAAGCCGGTAGAAGAGGAAGCCAAAGCATACGTTTCTGAAGAAAAAGGCGTTAAGAATGTCACAGAGGCATTAAACGGCGCCAAAGACATTATCGCAGAGCGCATTTCCGATGAAGCAGACTATCGTATCTATATTCGTAACCTGACAACAAAGAACGGAAGTATTTCTTCTGCTGCAAAGAATGCAGAGACACAGTCTGTATACGAGATGTATTATGAATTCGAAGAGCCGATCAAGAAACTGGCAGGACACCGTGTTCTTGCATTAAACCGTGGTGAGAAAGAGAAATTTATCACTGTAAAGGTAAATGCACCGGAAGAAGATATTCTTCGTTATTTAAATAAGAGAGTCATCAAGAAAGATAACCCGAACACAACTCCAATCTTGAAAGCAGTTGTAGAAGACAGCTACAAACGTCTCATCGGACCGGCTATCGAGCGTGAGATTCGCAGCGACCTTACAGACAAGGCAGAAGACGGCGCGATCCGTGTGTTCGGCAAGAACCTGGAACAGCTTCTGATGCAGCCTCCAATCGCAGGCAAAGTGGTACTTGGATGGGATCCTGCGTTCCGTACAGGATGTAAGCTTGCAGTTGTAGATGCTACAGGTAAGGTACTGGATACTACAGTTGTTTACCCGACAGCACCGACTACAGAAAAGAAGATCCGTGCTGCCAAAGATACAGTAGAAGCAATGATCGAGAAATACGGCGTATCCCTGATCTCTGTAGGAAACGGTACTGCATGTCGTGAATCAGAGCAGGTCATCGTAGATATGCTCAAAGAGATCCCGGAGAAGAAAGTACAGTATCTGATCACAAATGAGGCCGGAGCATCTGTTTATTCTGCAAGTAAGCTGGCTACAGAAGAATTTCCTAATTTTGATGTAGGACAGAGAAGTGCGGCTTCTATCGCAAGACGTGTACAGGATCCCCTTGCAGAACTGGTTAAGATCGATCCGAAGTCCATCGGTGTAGGCCAGTATCAGCATGATATGAACCAGAAGAAACTGGATGAAGCGTTAAGCGGCGTTGTAGAAGACAGTGTAAATAAAGTCGGCGTAGACTTAAATACAGCATCTGCATCTCTGTTAGAGTATATTTCCGGTATCAGCAAAGTGATTGCCAAGAATATCGTAGCTTACAGAGAAGAGAACGGTCAGTTCACTGACAGAAAAGAACTTCTCAAAGTAGCGAAATTAGGCCCGAAAGCATTCGAGCAGTGCGCAGGTTTCATGCGTATCTCCGGCGGAAAGAATCCTCTGGATGCAACAAGTGTACATCCTGAGAGCTACGAAGCAGCATCTGCTCTTCTTGCCAAACTTGGATATAAACCAAAAGATGTGATAGCAGGAAATCTTCTGGGACTTTCCCTGCAGGTAAAAGACTACAAAAAGATGGCAGCAGAACTGGGAATCGGTGAGATCACACTTCGCGATATCGTGAAAGAACTGGAGAAACCGGCCCGTGATCCGCGTGATGACATGCCGAAACCGATCCTTCGCTCTGATGTTCTGGAGATGAAAGACTTAAAAGAAGGAATGGTTCTGAAAGGAACTGTCCGTAATGTCATTGACTTCGGTGCATTCGTAGATATCGGAGTACACCAGGATGGTCTGGTACACATTTCCGAGATGACAGAGAGATTTATCAAACATCCTCTGGAAGCAGTAAGTGTAGGGGATATCGTAGATGTACGCGTGATCGGAGTTGATATGAAGAAGAAACGTATCAGCTTATCTATGAAAGGTCTGAATAAATAACAGAAAATAATAAAACAGGGATTACTCTTGGCAGATATCAGAGGATCTGCTGGTGTAATCCCTGTTGGTTTATAAAGACCGATCATTCTGTTTCACGATGTGAAGTAAGATGTTCTTCAAGACTGCGTGCAGCGATACTCTGGGGTCTTTTTACATTGCGGATCAGACAGATCTTTCGCTCAGGGAGCGCCTCTTTAATAGGAATCTGAATGATCTTTCCAGATGCCAGATGTTCTTTGGTAAGGTCTTCAGGGAAGAAGCTAATTCCCAGATTATGTTCTACCATAGGGAAGATCTGGTCTGTGGTGGCAACTTCCATATCTGGTGAAAAAGGAAGATTATGTCTCATATAATACTGAGTATACAATTCCCGTGTACTGCTCCCTGGTGCAATGCCGATCAGTGGAAGATCCTGCAGATCCTGCAGGCTATGTGTTTCAGATGCAATATCCGCATATTCCGGACCGCCGATGAGAATCTCGCGGAAGGAATACAGGGGAATTCTCTGAAGAGGTTTCTTCAATGCAACGGGAGTGGTGACTACTGCGAAGTCTACCAGGCCGTTTTCCAGTGCCTGAACTGCCTGTGGTGTGGAATGATTGGAGATTCTCAGCTTCACATGTGGATAATGATGATGGAATACCTCCAGCTCATTTAATAAGAAGAGACGCAGCGCGGTCTCACTGGCTCCGATATTGATCAGTCCGCTCTCCAGACCTTTATCCTTGAGAAGTTCATTTTCGCCGGACACAAGCTGTTCGATTGCAATAGAAACATGTTCAAAAAGTCTCTCACCTTCCAGGGTCAGCTGGACACCACGGTTAGAACGGATAAAAAGCTTACAGCCTAAGTCGTTCTCCAGGATATTCATACAGCGCGTAATATTTGGCTGGTTATTCCCCATAACGTCGGCTGCTTTGGAAAAGCTCTTATACTGAGCTACATAATAAAAAATACGATAATAATCCAGAATCATAAATCAGTCGGCTCCTTGTGGTATATAAAAATGTGATATCAGATATAGAAAATATACGTTTGTATATCAATGTGTGAACAAGTATAATACCTCTTGGTCAAAAAATCAACACTAGAGCGTGTTTGAAAAAGGATTTCTGCAAGATGTGCGTCAAAATTTGTGGGAATGATTTTTCAAACACACTCTAAAGTCCTGACAATGGGACGCTGGGGTATTTTACCTGCTTGGCTGCAATCATGCAGCAGACAGTATTTGTGGAGACTAAAAGGAAGGGAGATTACCGAATATGACAACAGCAAATAAGACAATTAAGATCAATGATATAGAGGCAGCCAAGAAATTGGTCAGTGCAGCAGTCAGATGCCCCTTTGATATCGATATCGTATCCAAAGGAAAAATTTTTATTGATGCCAAATCCATTCTTGGAGTATTAAGTCTGGGCATCGAAGAGCCCCTGGAGCTCAAATACGAAGGCTACGATGAGAACTTCGAATCCATTGTTTCCAGTATGTTAAGCTGATGGGAAATCAGTATAGTTATCTGTATCTTCTTATTATCAATATCATCACATTCTGTGCATTCGGGGAAGATAAACGAAGGGCGAAACGTCGTATGTGGCGGATTCCGGAGGCGCGCCTGCTCCTTCTGGCAGCAGCAGGGGGCTCAGTGGGAGCACTGCTTGGGATGTATACTTTTCATCATAAGACCCGAAAGCTGAAATTCTGTATTGGATGTCCTGCCATTCTGGCAGCACAGTTAATGCTGCTATATTTTTTACAAACCAATATTTTTATCTGACCGGATCAGGCAGTGAAGCGGATTGCGAAAATCCGTGTTACAGCCTGTGACGGAGATTGTGTTACTTTATATAAGGAATATTCAGGTCGAAAGACTTTTACGGACAGAGACTGCGAGGCTGCAGTCTGTCTGAATCTTGGAAAAGGAGCACAGATATTTGGAACAGGAAATACAGAATGTGGGAAATACGCTGGAGAGTATGGTGGATACTTACCAGCAGTATTTTGAGAATTTTCTGCCGGGTTTGGCAGGATTCGGTATAAAAGTGGTGATCGCTCTTCTGGTCTTCGTAGGTGGAAGAAAAGTGATCCAGTGGATCGTCTATCTGATCAAGACGTCCATGCAGAAGACTTCTATAGATAAAGGTGTTATACAGTTCGTAGGGTCTCTTCTCAGAGTTGGGCTTTATGTATTGCTGGTATTTACCATTGCCACTCATTTCGGGGTGAAAGAGTCTTCAGTGGCAGCTTTACTTGGAACTGCCGGTGTAACGGTAGGTCTGGCGTTGCAGGGCGGTCTGGCGAATATCGCCGGCGGGATCATGCTGCTGACATTTAAGCCATTTCAGGTAGGCGATTATGTGATCATAGCCCAGCAGAATGATTGTGAGGGAACGGTATATAAAATTGAGATCTGTTATACTACATTGATTTCTATTGATAATAAGCATATCGTGATACCCAACGGTACACTGTCAAACAGTATTATCACGAATGTTACTGCCAGGGATCTGCGGAAGCTGGAGATCAAAGTTGGCATCTCCTATGACTCAGATATTCAGAAAGCCAAGGCAGTTCTGGAGGAAATCCTCCATAATGATGAGGATACCAAGGATGATCAGGGAATGGTGGTCTTCGTGGATGAGCTTGGCGAGAGCTCCGTGGTCATGGGACTGCGTGTATGGGTGGCAACTGAGAAATACTGGGCTGCGAAATGGAGGTTGAATGAACTGATTAAAGAAGCTTTCGATGCGAATGGAATCGAAATTCCATATAATCAGCTTCAGATTCATGTCAAGAAACATGCTGTAAAGTAAGAAACAATACAAAACAATACCAAATTATCTTAAATTTTCCTGGATTCCCCACAGAAATTAGTGATTAATACTAATTTTCGTGGGGAATTTTGGTCAATTACCTACAAAATAAGACAAAATACGATAAAACAATTGACAACAGGACAGCATACTGCTATACTGAAGTCAAGTTAAGACGAAGTGTTTTTATGAATATGCAAAGGGGCATGTAAGTAAACGTAACTCTGAACGGATCATAACATCCGATCGAACACATTGCAAAGGAGCAAAAAATAAAAACGCTTTTTTTGTACCCAAAATTAACTGCAATATTGTAACTAATCAACAACGTACAAAAAGAAAAGGAGAGAAAACTATGAAAATGTACAAAAAAGTTCTGGCAGCAGTACTTGCTGGCGCAATGACAGTTTCCATGTCAGCTACAGCATTTGCAGCAGATGATGACGGCTACATCCTCAAAGCCACAAATGAAGATGCCAAATCATCCGACAATGATCTGGTAATCGCCATCGAAGGAAGCGTAAGCTCCATGGACCCGGCAAACATTCCGGATACAAGTGCTATCTCTGCTACACGTGGTGTATATGAGACACTGGTTTCTTTTGATGAGAACCAGACACTGGTTGGCAAACTTGCTGAATCATGGGAAGTTTCTGATGACTCCCTTACATACACTTTCAAACTTCGTCAGGGTGTTAAGTTCCAGGACGGAACAGACTTCAATGCAGCAGCAGTTAAAGCAAACTACGATCGTGTAGTTGACAAAGACAATAACCTTCGTCAGAGAAGAACATTTATTGTATCCAATGCAGATGGATCTGAAACTCCTCGTGTAGACAGCATTGAGACTCCTGATGATTACACACTGGTGATCAAACTGACACAGGCATGGGCACCATTTATCAACCGTCTGACACAGTTCTGTATCATCAGCCCTGCAGCTCTTGAAGAGTATGGCAATGACATCATGAACCATCCATGCGGAACTGGCCCATATGTATGTACAGAATGGGAAGAAGGCGACCATACAAGCTTCGAACGCAACGAAGATTACTGGGGAGAGAAACCGGGCGTTGACACTGTAACGATCAAAGAAGTTCCGGAAGCAGGTGCACGTACAGCTATGCTTCAGACAGGTGAGGCTGATTTCATCTATCCTACACCATCTGACCAGATCGAAGCGATCAAAGGAACTGACGATGTAAATATCCTTACAACAGATTCCAACATCATGAGATATGTAACTCTGAACATGGATCTGGAGCAGCTTTCTGACGTAAAAGTACGTCAGGCTATGAACTATGCGATCGATAAAGATGCATACATCCAGTTAATGTATTCCGGATACGGAAAACCTGCTACATCTGTAGTTCCATCTATCATCGGCGGATACGAAGAGCAGGAAGCTTATACCTATGATGTAGATAAAGCAAAAGAACTTATGAAAGAAGCCGGATATGAAGACGGATTCAAACTTACTCTGTGGGGCGATAACACAACACAGGAAATCAAAGGTATGACATTTATCCAGCAGCAGCTTGCTCAGATTGGTATCGAAGTTGACGTTCAGCCGATGGAGCCTGCAACTGTAAGCGATAAGATTTATGTTGACAAAGAAGAAGCTGAGATCAACATGTGGTATGTAAACTGGTCTGCATCTGACTTTACAATGGATGGTTCTTTACGTTCCCTGCTTTACAGCACAATGTGCCCTCCAACAAGTGCAAACACAGCATACTTCAACGATGCTGACTTTGATAAAGATATGGATGAAGGTCTTGCAACAGCTAACGAAGAAGAACAGGCTAAATACTATGGCGATGCTCAGAAGATCGCATGGGAAGCTTGCCCATGGCTGTTCCTTGGCAATGACCAGATCATCTACTCTACAAAATCTTATCTGTCTGGCGTATATGTATCTCCGGACGGAGCATTCAACTTCGAAAATGCAACTTTAGCACAGTAAGTCTGAAGTCAAGTGTATATTTATAATATAGAGCAATAATAACAATGATGTTCAAAACGGAGAACTGCCATAAGCATTATTATGGCAGTTCTCTGAATATAAAGCAAAATCAATTGAATTTTTAGAAAACAGTAACTATTCAGCAGTCCAGGATTCCACTGTGAAGGGACGGAACAGTTACGAATCATTAATTAAGGAGGAAAAATATGGGACGTTATTTAGGTAAACGTTTAGTAAGCACAATTCCGCTGCTTCTGGTTATCTCATTCGTAGTATTTATGTTTATCCATATGATTCCTGGTGATCCGGCACGAATGATTGCCGGTCAGGATGCAACAAAGGAAGATGTAGCAGTTGTACGTGAACAGCTGGGACTGGATGAACCATTACTGGTGCAGTATGGTAAATACATGAAAGGTCTTTTCACAGGAGATCTGGGAGACTCAATCAAAAACGGTAAAACAGTAGTAGAAACAATCGCACCAAGACTGAAACCAACGATTATGCTGACATTTTCATCTATGATCTGGGCAGCGATCATCGGTATCGCCATCGGTATCATTGCAGCCGTATTCCATGGCAGGATTCTTGACTATGTAGGCATGCTCATAGCAATTGCAGGTATATCTGTTCCAAGTTTCTGGTTAGGTCTGGAATTGATCCAGCTTTTTTCAGTAAGCCTGGGATGGCTTCCGACCAGTGGTCTGGAGACCTGGAAGAGCTATATTCTTCCATCACTTACAATGGGAGCCGGAATCATGGCGATCCTTGCCCGATTCTCCAGATCTTCCATGCTTGAGACCATGCGTGAGGACTATGTGCGTACAGCACGTGCCAAAGGTCTCTCTGAATCACTGGTAGTTATGCGCCATGCATTCAAGAATTCTCTGATCGAGATCGTAACAGTAGCCGGACTTCAGATCGGTGGTCTTCTTTCCGGATCAGTTATGGCAGAGACCGTATTCTCTATTCCTGGACTTGGACGTCTTCTGGTAGATTCCATTCAGTTCAGAGATTACAAGGTTGTACAGGCACTGCTTCTATTCTTTGCTACAGAGTACATCCTGATCAACCTGATCGTAGATATTCTTTATGGTGTAATTAACCCACGTGTACGTTATGAGTAAAGGAGGAGAGAAGATGGCAGATAAGAACACAACATCAAACATCAACCTTGCTGCTGCCGAAGAACTCCCTAAGGCACAGAGCAAGTTCAAAGAATTTGTCAAGAAATTCATGAAGAGAAAAACAGCAGTGGTTTCTCTGATCTTTATACTTTTTATTATCCTGATGGCGATCATCGGACCGTATGTAGTCCCGTATGATCCACAGGCACCGGATTACACAGCTATGATGCAGGGACCAAGCGCAGCCCACATCTGGGGAACCAATGAATACGGACAGGACGTTTTCTCCCGTCTGATGGTTGGTACCAGACTTTCCCTGACATGTGCGCTGACAGCTACTATCATTGGTACAGCCATCGGTGTTGTACTTGGACTGATCGCAGGTTTCTACGGCGGAATTATTGATTCCCTGATCATGAGATGCTGTGACGTACTTTTCGCTTTCCCTGATATCCTGCTGGCTATCGCAGTCGTTGCCATCATCGGACAGGGTATGGTAAACGTTATGATCGCGGTTGCGGTATTTACTGTGCCGTCTTTCGCACGAATCATACGAAGCGCGACCATTTCCGTAAAACAGGCTCCTTATGTAGAGGTTGCCCGCTCCCTGGGATGTTCCAATATGCGAATCCTGTTTGTACACATTTTCCCTGGTACCATTCAGTCTATGATCGTTAACTTTACCATGCGTGTAGGTACTGCGATCCTTGCAGCATCATCCTTAAGTTTCCTGGGATTTGGTGCAAATGTTACAGAGCCTGACTGGGGTGCCATGCTTTCCACAGGACGTAACTATCTGAACACAGCTCCTCACATGGTACTGTTCCCTGGTATTCTGATCTTCCTTACAGTTCTGGCATTCAACTTGCTGGGCGATGGTCTCAGAGATACCCTGGATCCAAAGATGAACTAGGAGGAAGAAACCATGGCAGAAAAATTATTAGAAGTAAAGAACCTCCGCACGGAGTTTAAAAGAGATAAAACATGGGTGACAGCAGTCAATAATGTAAGCTTCTCCATTCAGCCGGGTGAGATCCTTGGTCTGGTAGGAGAGTCCGGATGTGGTAAATCAGTAACATCCCTTTCCATTATGAAACTTCTGGCACGTAACAGTAAGATTTCCAACGGTGAGATCCTGCTTAACGGCAAGGACCTCCTGAAAGAGGACAAGAAAGGCATGAGAAAGATCAGAGGCCGTGAGGTTGCCATGATCTTCCAGGAGCCTATGAACTCTCTGAATCCATGTATGAGAATTGAGAAACAGCTGACAGAAGCAATCCTGCTTCACAATAATTTCTCAAAAGAAGAAGCACACAACAGAGCATTTGAAGTTCTGAAATCCGTAGGTATTCCTGAACCGGATATGACATTAAAGAGCTATCCCCATCAGCTCTCCGGCGGTATGTGCCAGCGTGTTATGATCGCGATGGCAATGTCCTGCGAGCCGGAACTTCTCATCGCAGATGAGCCGACTACAGCCCTTGACGTTACTATTCAGGCACAGATCCTGGAATTGATGGAGGACATCAGAGCTAAGAAAAACACAGGTATTCTGATGATCACACATGACCTTGGTGTTGTTGCGGAAATGTGTTCCAGAGTCGTTGTTATGTATGCAGGCCGAATCGTAGAAGAAGCACCTGTACATGAGCTGTTCGCAGACCCGAAGCATCCATATACCCAGGGTCTGATAGGTTCTGTACCGAAGCTTGGAAGCGGCGTAGAATCCCTGCCATCCATTCCTGGAAGCGTACCGGATCTGTCCGTAATGCCAAAAGGATGTAAATTCGCACCGAGATGTAAATATGCGATGGACATCTGCCACCAGCAGGAGCCGGAGCTTGAGAACATCAACGAAGCAGGCACCAGAAAATGCAGATGTCATCTGCTGCACAAAACCGGAAAGGAGGCGTAACCTGTGAGCGAGCCGTTATTATCAGTAAAGAATATGAAGAAAACATTCCAGGCAAACGGAGGAATGTTCAGCAAGAAGAAATTTGTCCATGCGGTAAATGATGTATCATTTGACATCTATCCAGGCGAGACTTTCTCTCTAGTAGGAGAATCCGGATGTGGTAAATCCACCACAGGTAAACTGATTGATCATCTGATCACACCGGATTCCGGCGAGATCTGGTTTGAGGGAAAAGAGATCTCCAAACTTTCCGAGAAAGAAATGCGTCCGTTGCGTTCTGACATTCAGATGGTTTTCCAGGATCCGTACGGTTCCCTGAACCCGAGAATGAAAGTCCAGGATCTGATCGGTGAGCCCCTTCTGATCCATACAAATATGAGCGCAGGAGAGCGCCTTAAGAAAGTACATGAACTTCTTGGTACCGTAGGTTTAAGCCCGTCTCACGGAGAACGTTATCCCCATGAATTCTCCGGCGGCCAGCGTCAGCGTATCGGAATCGCCAGAGCACTGACTGTACAGCCGAAGCTGATCATCGCAGATGAGCCGGTATCCGCTCTTGATGTTTCCATTCAGGCGCAGGTATTAAATCTTCTGCAGCAGTTACAGAAAGATTTCAATCTTACTTATCTGTTCATTTCTCATGACCTGAGTGTCGTTGAGATGATTTCTGACAGGATTGGTGTTATGTATCTCGGTACGATCGTGGAGACAGCTCCGAAGAAAGAACTGTATGCAAACCCGAGACATCCATATACAAGAGCACTTCTCTCCGCAGTTCCGATCCCGGATCCGGATGTGAAGAAAGAGCGTATCACTCTGAAAGGTGATCTTCCGAGCCCGAGTAATCCGCCAAGCGGCTGTCTGTTCCATACACGCTGCCCACACTGCACAGAGAAATGTAAGACACAGGTGCCGACACCTGTTGAAATCGCATCGGGTCATGTTGTAAAATGTCATTATCCGGAATTTACGGAATAAGACATAGTACAGAAAATTTTTACCAAAGGATGAGGAAAGAGGGGGTTCCATGTTTACAGAAGAGAGACAAGGAGCAATCGAGAAATGCCTGCGGGAAAAGGGAAAAGTCCGCGTAAAGGAACTGAGCGAGAAGTTCCAGGTTACTGAGGACTGTATCCGCAAGGATCTGAAAACTCTTGAAAATGCAGGGAAACTGAAGCGAACCTACGGTGGAGCCATCCTTTCTCAGGATTATCCCCTGGAAAGAGATGTGGTGGACAGAAGAAATTACCATCTGGACAAAAAGAAGACCATTGCCGCCAAAGCCTTCAAATTGATAAAGAACAATGAAACGATCTTTCTGGATATTTCCACGACCAATATTGAACTTGCGAAACTGCTTGCGGCATCTGATATGCGCGTGGTGGTAGTGAGCAACATGATCGATATCCTGCAGATCCTGGCAACCAACACTGCGATCACAGCTATTGGTACGGGGGGTACCATGTATCGGACAGTTAACGGATTTATGGGGGTAGCTGCCATTGATGTGATCAAGCAGTACAGTTTTGACCGGGCGTTTATGGGAAGCTGCGGTGTGGATATGACAGACTGTACAGTGACGACTCTGGGGGTAGAGGATGGACTGACGAAGAAGTCTGTCCTGCAGAGCAGCAGACATAAATATGTTGTGATGGAGAGGGATAAATTTTATTTTAACGATTCTTATAAGTTTGCACATTTTGATGATATCAGTGGAATCGTGACAGATGAGTTCCCTGATGAAACGATCGTCCATGCACTGGAGATCGCAGGGGTAAGACTGATATAAATAAAAAGCGGACTGTGAATATCCGCTGGAAATAAAGCTGCATGGCAGCAGACGAAAGATGGAGGAAAGTACGTGAAAGAGTACATATTGGAGACTTGTGTGGATTCTGTGGAATCTGCAATGGCAGCAGTTCAGGGAGGTGCGAGCCGGCTGGAACTTTGCAGCAATCTGATCATCGGCGGTACTACTCCGGGACCGTGGCTTTTTGATGAAATACGAAAAAGATCAGATATCCGTATCCATGCACTGATACGTCCCAGGTTCGGGGATTTCTGCTATACAGATGCAGAATTTGCCATGATAAAAAGTGCAGTGCAGGATTTCAGGAAAATGGGAGCAGAAGGAGTTGTGATCGGAATCCTGAAACCGGACGGCACCTTACATATGGAACAGATGAAAGAACTGATGGAGGCAGCTGGGGATATGTCCGTAACCCTTCACAGAGCTTTCGATGTCTGTGTGGATCCGATAGAAACAATGGAACAGGCCATTTCGCTGGGAATCAATACGATTCTTACTTCAGGCCAGAGAAATGTATGTCTGCAGGGCGCAGAACTTCTGAAAGAGCTTCAGGAAAGAAGCCGGGGACGTGTTACTATTCAGGCAGGAAGCGGTGTCAATGCGGAAGTGATCCGCCAGTTATATCCGATGACAGGAGTCAAAGCCTATCATATGTCAGGCAAAAGAACCATTGACAGTGAGATGAAATACAGAAAAGAAGGCGTAAATATGGGCCTTCCGTTACTGAGCGAATATGAAGTGTGGAGAACGGATGAAGCGAATATCCGTGCTGCGAAGAAAGTTCTGGAGGAATTATAATGGCAGAGTCGAAAATTTTCTTACAGGAAAACAAACAGCGAATTGAGAGAAGTTACCTGGAGCAGGCGAAATCCCTGCCCCGGGTTTTTGAAGCCATAGACCGGAAACTGGCAGAGTGCAATGAGGAAGTGGCTTTGGCATGCAAATATCTTTATGCATTTATGCCATACAGTGATATCGGAAATTATCCATTTGAAGTGTTTCTGGATTATGCGGTGAATGGAGTGAATCTGTGGAAAGAAAATCCAAGGATCGCGAATATGCCGGAGGATATTTTTTTGAACTATGTGCTGTTTCACAGAGTTAATGAAGAGGAAATAGCACCTTGCAGAACATTCTTTTACAGTGAACTTGCAGAGAGAACCAGGGGGATGGACATTAAGGCTGCAGCACTGGAGATAAACTACTGGTGTGCACAGGAGTCTGCTTATCACTGTACAGATGACCGTACTTTATCAGCAATTTCTGTGTACAGAAGAGGAATTGGGAGATGCGGTGAGAAGTCAGTGCTTACTGTAAATGCGCTGAGAAGTGCAGGAGTACCTTCACGCCAGGTATATGCGCCGAAATGGTCTCATTGTGATGATAATCATGCATGGGTGGAAATCTGGAGTGACGGCCAGTGGTATTTTATCGGCGGAGGGGAACCGGAACAGATTTTGAATAAGGGATGGTTTACCAATGCTTCTTCAAGGGCCATGATGGTTCACTCGAGGGTATTTGATACGAAGGTACCGGATGGAGAGATCATTGGAAAAGATGGTATGGTAACCATGATGAATGAACTGAAAAGATATGCCATTACAAAACAAATTTCAGTTCAGGTTAAAGATGAAGAGGGAAAAGCAGTCAGCGGAGCAGCCGTTTCTTTTGAGGTGATGAATTATTCAGAATATGCGCCTGTAGCGGAAATGAAAACCGATGAAAATGGAATGGCGGTTCTGACAACGGGTCTGGGCAGTCTTCATATTTCTGTAAGTATCTGTCGAGACGGCCAGTGGCTTAGTGCTGACAGATTAATGGATACATCCGGCGAAGATGTGTGTGAAATCTGCCTGAAAACACAGGATCAGGGCGAAACTGTAAAGGAAACCTGGAATGCGGTAGATATGATCGCACCTCATGATGCTCCTGTTAATACAGATATGCCCACAGCAGAACAGAAAAAGATAGGAAATAAACGTCTGGCAGAGGCGAATGCCTACAGAGAGAGAAAACTTCAGAACTGGTCAAATCCGGAATGTGCTGCATTTCTGAATAAGAAAGTGCAGGGGATTGAAGAAGCTGCTGCATTTTCTTTCCGCGAAAAATTGCTGAATGTTCTGTCTGAAAAGGACAGAATAGACTGTACTGCAGAAGTGCTGGAAGAACATCTGGAATATGCAGTTCCATATCATGGAATGATGAAAGAAGATACATTTGTTTCCTATGTGCTGAATCCCAGAGTGGATGATGAGGTGCTGCAGAAATACAGAAAAGAAATAAAAGAACGTTTCTCCAAAGAAGAGAAAAAAGAATTAAGAGAAAATCCGGTGAAAATATGGGAGTTGATCAATGCAGGCATTATGTCTGTACCGGATAAGGAGCGTGCAAGTGTAATTACTACTCCGGCCGGATGTCTGAAAACAGAAACCGGCAGTTTCCTGTCAAAGAAGATCTTATTTGTGGCAATTGCCAGAACCCTGGGAATACCGGCACGTTTAAATCCGAATGACCGTTCCATGGAATATATGGACAATGGAAAGTTTGTATCTGTTCTTGCAAAGACAGAGAAGAATTGTTCTCTGGTTCTGCACGCAGAAGATGATACAGTCTGGAAATATTTCCAGAACTGGAGTATTGCCAGACTGGAAAATGGAAGATATGTATCATTGAAGCTGGGTGATATGCTGTTTGAGGATGGTTTATTAAAACTGCAGTTGATATCGGGAGAATACAGGATCATTACATCCAACAGACTTCCAAACGGAAATATTTTTGCGTATGAGTATCATATGGAAATCGCTGCCGGAGAGATGAAAGATGTTGAAATGAAGTTGAGAGAAGCGAAGCTGGAAGATATGCTGGAAAATATATCCATGCCGGAATTTTCTCTGAAAAAAGAGGATGGAAGTGAAATCAACGCTTCTGAAATAACGGCAGATGGCAAACATATTCTTATGTTCCTGGAAGAAGAGGAAGAGCCGACAGAGCACATCTTAAACGAGATGATGGAGCAGGAAGAAGCTTTCGCAGGATATGCAGACAGAATCATCTTTGTAGTGAGAAGCAGGGAGGCACTGGGTACACCTACTCTTGCGAAGACCCTTGCAAAGATGAAAAATGTACAGATTTATTATGATGATTTCTCAGAGATTACCAATACTCTGGGAAGACGTATGTATGTAGACCCGGACAAACTTCCGCTGATCATTGTGACAAGCGGTAGCCTGAATGGAATTTATGCAACAAGCGGTTATAATGTAGGAACCGGAGATATGCTGCTGAGATTGATGTAAATACAGGAGATAGAGACTATGTATCAGTTTAACAGAAAAGAATACGAAGAGCGTATGAAATGGTATCAGGATGCCCGTTTCGGAATGTTTATCCATTGGGGATTATATTCCATACCTGCAAGAGGAGAATGGGTGCGCAGTACAGAAGAGATGCCGGAAGAAGAATATCTTCCGTTTATGAAAGAGTTTGATGCCAGAGACTATGACCCGAAACAGTGGGCAAAAGAGGCGAAGGCAGCAGGTATGAAATACGTGGTGCTGACTGCGAAACACCATGATGGTTTCTGCTTATTTGACAGTAAATACACAGATTATAAAGTTACCAATACACCTGCAGGAAGAGATCTAATCAAAGAATATGTGGAAGCTCTTCGCGAAGAAGGTCTGAAAGTCGGTCTGTATTTCACCTTACTTGACTGGCATCATCCGGACTATCCTCATTACGGAGACCGCATCCATCCTATG
>SKEY01001350.1_pt1 | contig 32482 bp, 27 predicted proteins | sample 4843871 | NCBI WGS metagenome assembly SKEY01 (sample SAMN11008797, study PRJNA524170) | human gut metagenome | biome: Human fecal sample; material: Feces; isolation source: fecal sample from pouch patient p36 | host: Homo sapiens | place: Israel: Tel-Aviv | collected 2016-12-04 | reverse complement strand
TCGGAATAATGGGTTTGGGAGGCTTCTTATAGATGTATTTTATTACAATCAAAAGAATGTTGGAAGTGTGCTTTTCAGCACACCCCAACATTCAGTATAGAACCTTTTTTTGTTGGGATCATGTTTCATACATCAATACCGGTCATGTACAGAGGGATTACATTGATGACCGGCTCTTCATAGGGATGGACATTTTTAATGGCCCTAAGTGTTTCCTTTACCTTTTCAGCCGGACAGGTCACTTCCACCTTCATCTCCGGTTCCGTACTCAGCTCCCCCATATTGCCGATATAGGGCGTACTTCCCTGTAACGGCCGCCAGCAGCCTGTCACAGGGCTGTATGACATACAGCTGTCATATTGTCCGATATGTCCGGCGTCCACCGCCTGAAGCGCTTTCTGCAGCGCGGACAGATGGGACTGGGGGATGAAAATCTCCAGCTTGCAGTTCTTAAATGTTTCCATTGCTTATTCCGCCTTTCCTGTTCTCTTCCTATGATGTTCCATCACCTTCTTATGATATTCCGGGAGTGCATGGTTCCCGCGTTTGCGCATGGTCTCGTATAAATATAACACAGATTGATATGAAAACACAAATATGCCAAGAGCAATAATTTCGTAGAAACTTCGTAAACAAATAAAACCTATTATTTAAGAGAAAAGAAATACCATGGCCGGATGTTTCTGGTAATATAAGGGTGTAGAAAAAATATCTTCCATGGCATGGAAGAAGGGAGGCATTTATAATGAAGATAAACATGAAGAGGACCATCTATACAGCAGGCCTGTCCGCAGCAGTGGCAGCGGCGGCGTTGGGGCTGGGAGGCTGCGGCACAGGGACACAGATACCGGACACCATCAAGGTGCAGAACGTGGACGCGGCAAGCAATACAATCACCGTCATCGGCAAGGAAGAGGTGAAGGTGGTACCGGACATGGCGGAAATTGAATATTCCATCTATACCAAGAAGGACACGGCTGCCGAGTGCCAGTCAGAGAATGCAAAGGATCTGGATGCAGCCATTGAGAAGCTGAAATCCCTTGGGGTGGAGGAGAAATCCATCCAGACCTCATCCTATGGGCTGAACCCCATCCATGACTGGAACTCATCTGACCAGGCGGTTACAGGATATGAGATGACCACAAGGCTGACGGTTTCGGATATCCCCATCGACCAGGCGGGAACCATCCTGGCAGAGTCAGTGTCGGCAGGCGTCAATGGAATTGATTCCGTTACATACTTTTCCAGCAGCTATGACGCAAGCTACCAGGAGGCGTTAAAGGGAGCCATGGCAGTGGCCAGGGCCAAGGCAGATGCGCTGGCAGAGGCCAGCGGCAAGACCGTTGGCAGCGTTTCCCATGTGGAGGAATACGGATACAATCCGAATGCAAGATATGCATCCTATAACAGTTCCGGTCCAGGCAAGGCGGCTGGAACCGCGGCAGCGGCTGACATGGCTGTGATGCCGGGGGAAGTAAGCGTGGAGGCGCAGGTAACAGTGGACTTTACAATCCAATAAGCATGGTCATGGGACGGCGCCGGGAGATTCATTTTCCCGGCGCCGTTTTCCTGGTTCCCCGGCCCGGCCCATAATGGCACATAATCGGAAATTCCATATTGATATTTCCCGGCAGATATATTATGATTGCAGTTGTTGGCCCCGGACAGGATGACGGGGAAAAGGAGAGCGTGAAATGAAAAACCGTATCGGCTACTTATATGTCATAATTACATGTTTTATATGGGGAAGTGTTTACATAGCAAGCAAATACGCCCTGGCGTCCATGGGGCCTCTTACCGTGCTGTGTTTCCGGTATCTGGTGGCGGGCGCGTGCCTTATCGTGCTTTTGCACATGAGAAAGACAAGGCGCACCGTACAGAAGGGGGACTGGAAATACATATGGATTGTAGGCGGGCTGGGATATTTTGTTTCCATTACGTTCCAGCTGATAGGAACCAAGCTGTTGGATGCCTCCCTGGCCTCCCTGATTAACGGCATGAACCCCATTACCATATCCCTTCTGGCAGCTGTTTTCCTGAAGGAAAAGATACGTAAACGGCATATTGCCAGCATCTGCATATCGATTGCGGGGGTATACATCATCCTGGGGGTGGGAGGCGCGTCAGTGAACGCGGCAGGGCTGGCGGCCTCTGTCTGCTCCGTACTCTTATGGTCCACTGCTTCCGTGGCCATCAGGAAGGTTTCCGGGGGATATGACCCGGTCCAGATTGCGCTGTACGGGCTGGGGGCTGCCCTTATCTTCACGGTTCCGTGCGCCATGGTGGAAGCGGTAAAAACACCGCCCGTATTGACCGGGTCCGCTGTCCTTGCCTGCATTTACCTGGGGGTAGTGGGAACTGCGGTGGCCCACACACTCTGGAACATGGGGCTTAAGCTTCTGGACGCCAGCGTGTGCTCCATGTTTTACCCGCTACAGCCCCTTACATCCGCTGTATTGGGGGTGGTCCTTTTGGGGGAGGTCCTTACATGGAACTTTGTTGTGGGCGGCGTTCTGATCTGCATGGGTATTATTGTCAGCGTAATGGAGAAGGACATGTTCCTGCACAGGTAATGTAAGTATGGATAAAACGCAGCCGGGAATGAGCCGGCATCTGAAATCTGAGTATAGCAATCAAAGCGGCCTGTTTCCTCAGGCTGCTTTTTTTGTGCTCTCCAGGGATAATTGCACAAACTGCATAAATCAACTTCAAATACGGTTTGTACATTATCCATGGATATACTAAAATAAAACTACATTGAAATATGTACTTTGTACAAAATGTCTGCAAAATAACAGTGTAACAAAAAATGGGAGGTACGACAATGCAAAAAAAATGGGGTAAGTACATGGCTAAGCGTGTGGCGGCAATGACGCTGGCAGCCGCAATGGCGGTTTCACTGGCAGGCTGCGGGGGCGGCAATCCAGGCAGTCCGGGAGGCAGTGCTTCCGGGACAGGGGGAACCGCCGCGCAGGCAGGGGCTGCACCGGCAGAGGCGCCGGCTGCCTCGTCAGAAGCGCCCAAGGCGGACAGCAGCAGGAAGACCACGGCGGATTCAGATGAACGGTATGGGAAGGTGACCGTTGCCCTGTCCAGCGACCCCCAGGACCTTGCGCCGTATACCTGGGCGGGCGACCACAGTAAGCAGTACATTTATTATAATATTTATGAGGCGCTGTTTGATTTCAGGGGAGGCGGATATATCCCTATCCTGGCAAAGGAGTATCAGGATGTGGATGAAACCCATACAAGGGTGACCCTCCACGACAACATCTACGATGCCGCGGGCAATCATATCACGGCCCAGGATGTGGTATTCTCCACAGGCCTTTTGGTGGATTCGGGAAATGCCGTAAAGTATGATATTTTTGACAGCGTCAAGGCCATTGATGATTATACGCTGGAATACACATGGACAGGTCCCGTGGTACAGGTGGGCGCCCTGGAATGGCCCTGGTGCCGTACCATGGTGGTTTCCCAGAAATCCTACGAGGAAATCGGCGGCTTTGCGGACAAGCCCATCGGGACAGGGCCGTATGTGGTGTCTGAATATGTTTCCGGCGCGCATCTGACTTTAAAAGCCAATGATAAATACTGGCAGACAGCGGAATTAAGGGATTCAAACCACAAGGCCAATGTGGAGACCATTGAGTATGACATCATTGCAGAGGCATCCCAGCACGTCATTGCACTGAGCACGGACCAGATTCAGTATTCACAGGCTGTCCCGGCAGAGAACCTGAAGGATTTTTCAGAGGGCGGACAGTATGCGGACCGGTATGGCGTATATGTGACCCAGGGTTCGGAACTGTATACCCTGATTCCCAACTGCTCTGAAAACAACCTGATGAGCGATGTCAATCTGAGAAAGGCAATCTTCTATGCCCTTGACAATCAAGCAATTGCGGCAGCCACCGGCACATCCATTGCAGCCAAGGCATTCGGCACCCCGTTCTTTGAGGATTATTATCCTGCGTGGGAGAGCACGGAAACCTATATGAATACATATGACCTCCAAAAGGCCAAGGAATATCTGGAACAGTCCGGCTATAACGGCGAGACCCTGAGGCTGGAAGGCTTTAACCGGGAAGATATCAAGAGCATCATGACCATGATACAGGCCCTGCTCTTACAGGCCGGGATCAATGTGGAAATCAATGCCAAGGAAAGCGCGCTGGTCCAGTCTGATGTGAACAATCCGGATGCATGGGACATCCTTCTCTGGAACCCCGGAGGCGGCACACAGGTGGGGGAGTGGAACCGTCCAATCAACTATAATGAGTTCGGCACCGGATTTAACATGGCATTCCTCCATGATGATGAACTGCAGGAGCTGTTCATGACCGCCAATACGGTTGACGGGCACAACGAGGAAAACATGACCAGGGTACATGACTATATTGTAGAAAACGCCTACTACCACGCCCTGTGCATGCCGCAGATGAACGCGGTGTACAGTAAGGATTTTGCAACCTTGGTTTACCGTGAAAGTGAATTCCTGCTTCCCGGGGCATGCGACTATTACCTTGACTAGTTCCTGAAAACAGTTCCTGTGAATCAGGCAGGTTTCAAAAATCGGAGTGAGACATATGGGAAAATATATATTGAAAAGACTGCTCTGGATGATTGTAATCGTGCTTGGTACGGCATTCATCATATTCACAATCCTCTATTTTACCCCCGGCGATCCGGCTATCGTGATTGCCGGAGGCAATGCCTCCGCGTCGGACATTGCTCTCATGCGGACTAAGATGGGGATTGACAGGCCGTATCTGGTACAGCTTGGAGACTATTTTTACAATACATTCATCCGGTTTGATTTCGGCAATTCCTGGGTTTATGATAAACCGGTCTATCAGGAAATGCTGGTCCGCCTTCCAAGGACCATATTAATCGGGGTCTGCGCCATGGTGCTGAACCTGGGCCTGGGCCTGTACCTTGGAATCTTCGCGGCAACCCACGAGGGAAGATGGCAGGACTCCCTTACCATGGCAATTGCCATGATCTTCATCTCCTGCCCGGATTTCTGGGTGGCCCTGATGATGATCCTGCTTTTTTCAGCCAGGCTTGGCTGGCTTCCTTCCTATGGCATCGGAGGTCCCCAGTTTTATGTGATGCCCATCATCTGCAGCGCCCTGGGAGGAATCGCGGTCAATGCGCGCCAGACAAGGGCCAGCATGCTGGGCGTGTTCCGGGAGGATTATATCACAACCGCAAGGGCAAAAGGACAGCGTGAGAAAATGGTGGTATTAAAGCACATGCTTCCCAATGCGCTGATGCCGATCATCACCTCCATCGGGGCCGGGTTTGCAAGGATAGTGGCAGGTTCGGCTGTGATTGAAAGTGTTTTTTCAGTGCCTGGCGTGGGTCTTTACATGCTGAACGCCATCAATATGCGCGATTACCCGGTGGTCCGGGCATGCGTCCTGTTCTTTGCGGTTTTCACAGCCCTGGTCATGCTGGCAGTGGATCTGATTTACGCATTCATTGACCCGCGTATCAAGGCGCAGTATTCCGGCGGTAAAGCCCGAAAGGCGGTGAAGGCATGAAAATGAATGGTATGGGCGGATCATCGCTGCTTGCAGAGACATTTGCAAGAATCTGGAAAAATAAAGGCGCAAGGGTGGGTGTCATCCTTCTTGCCCTGATTACCATATCCTGTGCGGCGGCATCCCTGCTGGCGCCCTATGGCGTCAATGAAATGGACCTGGCCAATATGTTTGCTACACCCTCAGGAAGACATATCTTCGGCACGGATGCAATGGGACGGGACCTGTTCAGCCGTCTGCTCTACGGCGGACGCTATTCCCTTGCCCTTGGCATCTGCGCCGCACTGTTCAGCGCGGTCATGGGATGTATCATAGGCAGTATTGCCGGTTATTTCGGGGGCAGGACAGAGACTGTCATCATGCGGTTTCTGGATATCTGGTCCAGCCTGCCGGGCATGCTGCTGTGTATCCTGATTTCCGCTGTGCTGGGCGCCGGATTTTTCAATACCGTGCTGGCGCTGGCCATTGGCAATGTGCCCATTGATGTGCGTCTGATCCGCGGGCAGATTCTCTCCGAACGTTCCAAGGATTACCTGGAGGCGGCCCAATCCATCAACTGCTCCCATTTAAGCATCATGTTCCGCCATATACTGCCCAATGTGGTATCTCCGGTCATCGTGGACGCCACCATGAACATAGGCATGAACATCACCATGGCTGCCGCCCTTTCCTACATCGGCCTGGGGGTACAGCCGCCTACGCCGGAGTGGGGAGCCATGCTGGCGGATGCCCGCACCCACATTTTGAATTACCCGCATTTAATCATGTTCCCTGGAATTGTCATTGCGCTGACCGTGCTGGCCATTAACCTGATTGGCGACGGGCTTCGCGACGCCATGGACCCGAAGCTGCGCAGTTGAAAGGAGAGTTTGTGGAAATGAATGAGAAAACAGAAAAATTTCTTTCGGTGCGCGGCCTGGATGTGGTCTATACCTCAGGCAGGAAGACGGTTCATGCGGTCAACGGCATTTCCTTTGACATGGATAAGGGGGAGACGCTGGCCCTGGTAGGGGAGACAGGCGCGGGCAAGACCACCATTGCCAAGGCAATCCTTGGAATCCTGCCCAATCCGCCCGCCAGGCTCAGGAGTGGGGAAATCATCCTGGAGGGTGAGGACCTGTTAAAAAAACCGGAGGAGGAAATGCTGAAAATCCGGGGTGAGAAAATCGCCATGATCTTCCAGGACCCAATGACGGCCCTGAACCCCATCATGACGGTGGGGGAACAGATTGTGGAAGGCCTTCTGCTGCACAATGGCTATACCAGGAAGGAGGCGGAAGAGGAGGCCGCCAATATGCTGGAGATGGTAGGTATCCCGGCAGAGCGGTTTGGGGAATACCCCTTTGAGTTCTCCGGCGGCATGAAGCAGAGGGTTGTCATTGCCATGGCCCTGGCCTGCAGCCCGGACCTGCTGCTGGCCGATGAGCCAACCACGGCCCTGGACGTCACCATACAGGCCCAGGTGCTGGATCTGATTAAGGACCTGAAATGTAAATATAACACGTCCATGCTGCTGATTACCCATGACCTGGGGGTGGTGGCGGAGACAAGTGATTACGTGGCAGTGATCTATGCGGGGCAGATCCTGGAATATGGCAGCAAAGAGGCCGTGTTCCTCCATCCGTCCCACCCATACACCATTGGCCTGTTCCAGTCACTGCCAGGCATGAATACAGATGTAAGGCGGTTAAAACCCATTGCAGGTTCCCCGCCTGACCCCACGGACCTGCCGGAGGGCTGCGCATTTGCACCGCGCTGTCCCCATGCAAAGGGCGGATGCGGCAAAGGGGAAATTGAATTCAGAGAAATTGCACCCGGGCATTTTTGCAGATGCGGTCTCAAACATAAGGAGGATTAGTGTATGCCGTCCCTGATAGAAGTAAAACATTTGAAAAAATACTTCAAAGTGCCTGCCGGAACCAACCATGCGGTGGATGATGTATCATTTTCCATTGAAAAAGGTGAGACCCTTGGGGTAGTGGGGGAGTCGGGATGCGGTAAATCCACCCTGGGGCGCACCATAATCCGCCTGCAGGAGGCCACGGAGGGGCAGATCCTGTTAAATGGCCAGGATATCACCCATGTACGCAAGGGTGAACTGCGCAGGGTGCGGGAACAGATGCAGATTGTGTTCCAGGATCCCTATTCCAGCCTGAACCCCCGCATGCGGATTGAATCCACCATCATGGAACCTCTGGAGCATTCGGGAAGGTTTCATTCCAAGGCGGAACTGCGGGATGAGGCCAACCGCCTGATGGACCTGGTGGGGGTGGATGAGCGGCTCAGACGCTCCTATCCCCATGAACTGGACGGGGGACGCCGCCAGCGGGTGGGGATTGCCAGGGCACTGGCCCTGAACCCGGAGTTCATTGTCTGCGACGAGCCGGTCAGCGCCCTGGATGTCTCCATCCAGGCCCAGGTGCTGAACCTGCTGATGGACCTGCAGGAGAAGAGCAAGGTGGCCTATATGTTCGTCACACATGACCTTTCCGTGGTGCGGCATATCTCGGACAATATATGCGTGATGTATCTGGGGCAGCTGGTGGAGAAGGCGCCCAGCAGGGAGTTGTTTGCGCACACCCTGCATCCGTATACAAAGGCGCTGCTTTCGGCAATCCCGTCCACGGATATCCTCCATCCCATGAAGCGGCTTCCGCTGAAGGGGGAGATTACCTCTCCCATCAACCCGAAGCCGGGATGCAGGTTTTATTCCAGATGTCCCTATGCAAAGGAGGCGTGCAGGGAACCGCAGCAGCTGACCATGGTTTCCGACCGTCATTTTGTGTCCTGCTGCCGTGTGGCGGAGATAAACACGCTCTAGGGATTGTACTCCCTGGTAATCTAAAAAGGAAAATAAGAGAGGTCTTATATGTCTGATAATTATAGAATCGCATTTGTACCGCTGCCGGACAGGGTGACGGGACTGCTGTATGAACCGGAACTGCTGGGCAGGAAAAGCCAGATCGGCATTGTGCTGATGCATTCAGATGAAAGCTATCTGGGATTTTTACCGGCTCCGGAACTGGCCAGGCGGGGATACCGCGTCCTGGCTGCAACGGTGGCAGATGCCAAATCAACGCTGGACGATAAGCTGCTGAATGTGAAGGCTGCCGTGGAATTTTTAAAGGGCTATCCCGGTATTGAAAAGGTACTTCTGCTGGGCCACAGCGGCGGCGCCACCCTTATGAGCGCATACCAGTGCGTGGCTGAAAACGGCGTGGAGGTGTTCCAGGGGCCTGAAAAGCTGATTCCCTGCGGGCTGATTGAGACACTGCCTGCTGCGGACGGGGTGGTTTTCCTGGATTCCAACTTTGGCAACGGGGCCATGACACTCTTCAGCCTGGATCCTGCCGTCATGGAGGAGTCAGGGGGTGCCGGACGGGATCCGGGGCTGGATTTATTTAACATGGATCATGGGTTCCACCCGGACGGCGCCCATTACAGCGAAGGGTTTAAACGCAGGTTTTATAAGGCCCAGGGGGAACGGGGCAACCGGCTGATTGAACATGCCGTTAACCGGCTCAGGGATATTGAGGAGGGAAAGGGAGCGTACTCGGATGATGAGCCTATGGTGATTCCGGGCGCCAACCAGATTGCGCCTAACAACAAACTGTTTCCCCAGGACCTCAGCCTGCTGTCCCATACAAAGAAGGAGTGGCCCCTGCTGCACGGGGATGGCAGCATCACGCTGCAGGTGGTGCCCAGCGTCAGGGTGTCGCGCCCGGGACAGCAGAATACAGGTTCCCTCAGGTGCGGCGGGGTCATGACCACGGTCAAGACATATCTGCGTTCCCAGGCCGTCCGGACCACGGAGGATTTCCGGGTGGGGGAAGACGGCGTTTACGGGATTGACTGGGATTCCAGCTACTGCTGCCCACCCTCCAATGTGCCGGGAATCCATGTTCCCATGCTTGTCATGGGGATGACGGGAAGCTATGAATATCTGGCGTCCGAGGTGATATATGAGCGGGCGGGAAGCACGGATAAGACCCTTGGCTTTGTGGAAGGGGCCGGACATAATTTCACCCCGGCTTATGAGGCGGAGACGTATCCGGGGCAGTTCGGGGATACGGTTAAGGTGCTGTTTGATTTTGTTGACTCGTGGATTGACCAGAATGGACGGTTCATATGACGGAGATGGGTATGTATACATTAAAGGGACGTACGGCAGTCATTGCCGGGGCAACGGGCCATGTGGGGGCCGGGGCGGTCAGGATGCTGACCGCGGCCGGGATGAATGTGGTGATGGTAACCCACAACATGGCAGATGCGGGACGGCTGATTGCGGAGGTGGAAGATAATCCAGGGACATGCATTGCCCTTAGCAATGAGGACGGGGATGGGGCTGTCTATGGTGAGGTATACCGGAGATTCGGTTCAGTGGATGTGATTATACCGAACCAGGGCGCGGCGGCGCGCCGTCAGGATTTATCCGATATAACGGAGGAGGAATTGGACGGGAAGCTCCACCATCAGATCACCGGAAGCTTTACCATGGTGCAGAAGGCAATCCCCTATCTCAAGAAGAGCAGGGCGGGGCGCGTTATATTGGTGTCCGGTACAGGTGCGGAAAACGGGCTTTTAGAGGAAGGACTTTTAGAATGTGCTGCCAGGGGCGGGGTGATTTCCATGACCAGGTATCTGGCCAGGGAGCTGGCCGTCCAGGGCATAACGGTTAACTGTATTGCCAGGGGCGGCATGGAGAATGACCATGCGCCGGAAGGGGAAGACGAGCTGGACAACCGGACGCTGGTCCCCCGGATACCGGTAAGACGGAATGGGACACCGGAGGAGTTTGGGGCTGTGGTGTGTTATCTGGCAAGCGAGGAAGCAGGATTCATGACCGGGCAGGTACTCCGCCTTAACGGCGGGCTGTTTATGGGATAAAAAAGGAGCCTGTGCACTTACAGGCTCTCAAAAAGCCGGACCAGCTGCTGCTGGGGGGCTGTGAGCTTCTTATCGGGCAGATAGGCCAGGCTGATGGTGGTGGTGATGGCGGGAAGGACATCCACGACCGCGATGTCGGAGTGGTTGGCTGACATGACAGGCCGTTTGGTAAGCAGTCCCACGCCCATGCCCTTGCTTACCAGTCCGATGATATTGTCCACCCGGTTGCTGGTAAATGCGATATGAGGCTCAAAGCCGGCCGTACGGCATTCACGGACACAAAGGGAATACATGAACGTGTCCCTTCCAAGAAGCAGGAAGGAATCGCGGTAAAGCTGCTTTAGCTCAATATGTTCACTGCCGGCCAGGGGATGGTTCTTCGGCATCAGGGCTGCCAGGGTGTCCTGGGTAATGGGAATCTTCCTGAATGAGCTGGATGCGTCATCGGATTCGCGTATGACCGCAAAGTCAATCCTTTCCTCACGGAGCATCTGGATCAGCTGCAGGGAATCCGCTTCCTGGATATCCAGCATGTAATTCCGGTTCTCCTGCTGGAAACGGGCAAGGATATCCGTGATATGGTACTGGGCCATCACGGGAATGGCGCCAATGCGTATGGTGCCCCGCTCACGGTTCAGTTCATTGCAGAAGGCCGTGGTATAGTCCTTTTGCAGCAGCGCTATCTGCTCCGCATAGGGAAGGAACAGCCTGCCGTATTGATTCAGTTCAATGCGCCTGGTGGTGCGGTCAAAGAGTGTGACGCCCAGGTCGGCTTCCAGCTTCTGTATATGCCTGGTGAGAGAGGACTGGGTGAGGAACAGCCTGTCCGCGGCTTCCATGTAGTTGCCGGTCCCGGCCAGAACAACGAATTCATGTATATAGTCAATATCCATTCATGGTCTCCTGTATTAATTCGGTTAAAAGTGAGATACCTTCCTAAACATTATAAGGTTTTCTGCTAAAAACCGCAAGCCATGAATCAAGAGAAAGAGGTATCGTAAGATGGTAATAGATGCAAATGTATATTGGTTCCCGGAACAGGTGTTCAAGGATGACAGGCTGCTCCAAACGTTCCTGGCAGATATTCCCCGGGCTTATGGAACCCTGGGACGGGTCCGGGACAATGACGGAAGAAAGGAAATCGTCATCGAGCGCCCCGCAGGCTGCCCAGGCGTGAATTATGCGGAGGGGGATTATGATTTTGATACACAGCTTGCGGACATGGACCGGGCCGGGATTGACCGGGCGGTCATGAAGGTACCCTGCTGCCATGAATGGATGGGCCTTGACATGGCCAGGCTTTTCAATGATGGGATGGCGGATTACGGTGTGCGCAGCCATGGGCGTCTGGTCCCTCTTGCGGTCATACCTCCCTTTGGCGGGGAGGCGTCCTTGAGGGAGCTGGAGCGATGCCATGAGGAACTGGGAATGAAGGGCGTACAGATGAGCGCCCATTATGGGGAGCTGTATCTGGACGATGAAGCCTTTGCCCCCCTGTTTGAACGGCTGGAGGCGTACGGGATGACGGTTTACGTCCACCATACCCCGCTGCCGGTTGACCATGGTTCCCTGCTGGCATATAACAACCTCCGCAGGTCCTACGGCCGCTGTGCCGACCAGATGACGGCCGTGTGCAGGGAAATGATGAGCGGGATGTTCGGGAAATACCCGCATGTTAAGATGGTCCATTCCATGCTGGGCGGCGGCTTCTTTGCCTTCCGGAACATGATGGTCCCTGCCAGGTCGGTGGGAAAGGATGAGGTAAGACGTTTTGAGGATAACGGGGATGAGATGGAGCGGTATCTATCTGAGAACCTGTTCTTTGAGACCAGCCATGCGCAGCCATGGGGCAGGGAAGCGCTTGAGGGCGCGGTAAGGGTACTTGGTTCAGACCATATCATCTATGGCTCCTCATACCCTGTGCGCATGGAATGGCTTACGGACGGGCCTGATTTCATAAGAAGTCTGGATATATCAGGGGAAGAGAAGGAGGACATCCTCTGGAGGAATGCCGTGAGGCTTTATGGGATTGAGGGCTGTTAGTCCTCCCGCCCTCCGTGATGCCCCCTATTATGGCAGCCACCGGCTGCCTTTTCCCCTGTTTCCTTTTCCCCTGTTTCCTGTGCCTTGTGCCCACAGTGCTCCGTATGTCCCTTGATTTCCTTCATGGACTTATCCTTGAACTCGTCCAGGGTGGCCTGCGGGTCCGCGGTGAGAAGCTCCTGTATGGCGTGATATTTCCCCACGGACATGCCAAGGCTGTGGGCTTCCTGGCACATGTGGCCGTCCACGCTGACATATTCTGTCCTGGCCTGGCTGTGGCACTGTTTGAGGGTGGTGTCCACACAGCTTTGGAGGTTTTCCAGTAAAATGCCGTCCCCGCCCCTGTTCTCCAGTGTGATGGACAGCAGGGCGTCTTTTTTCAGGTAGTCCTGCATGACCTCACTGCCAAGCAGGCGGTTGAGGGCTTCCTCATATTCCAGATGCCGCAGGGAAACCTGGCGCAGCACCATTTCCCCGTCCCTGCCATAGGGGACTTCCTCCACAACCCTTCCCCACCGGTTGATTCCCAGTTCAATGCTGGGATTCACATCAATACTGATGGTGGCTGCCTCCGCATAGTAGAGCTGGTATCCGCCGAATCCACTTCCGGCAAACACCAGCAGGCACGCCAGGGACACGGCAAGTCTCATCCGGCGCAGGGCAGGTTTTGGCTGCTTTTGTCCCATCCTGCGTATTACACGGTCACGTGTCCGCTCCTTCAGTCCGTCTTCGCACCGGACCGCGTCAAATGCCTTACGGATTTCCTGTTTCACCTTCATCACCTCCCAGCATGTCTTTTAATTCTGCCCTGGCCCTTGCCAGATGCGTATATACGGTATTCACCTTTTTGTGCAGGATGCCTGCAATCTCCACGGCGGAATATCCCTGGTAGTAGTGCAGGTACACCAGGATCTTATACTTCTCAGGAAGCCGGATGACGGCCTCCAGCACATGGGAGAAGTCCCCGCTGTCAGGGGCGGCCACGGCCATGGCCTCGTCCAGGGAACATGTATTCCTGTGGAAAAAGCTTCGGAGCACATCCTTGCACCGGTTAATGGCCACACGAATCAGCCAGGCTTTTTTATGTTCTTCCGACTCAAAGGGTTCAGAAAAAAGGGCGTATTTCAAAAACACATCCTGAAACACGTCCTCTGTATCGCTTTCATTTTTCATATAGACAAGGCAGATATGCTTTATCATGTCAGCATACTGCTCGATTGCCTGCTCTACATCTGTTTCCTGCCGCATTGTTTCTCCATCTGGTATGGCATATGCTTATCTGCGACCCGTCCCGCATCCATGGCTGCCGTGATGTCCCTGACCGCCCTGCCTGTGTTCACCGTGGTGACCGCGTCTGCTGCCGGAAGCGGCGGATGGGGAGGAAGCGGTGGAAGAGGAGCAGCTATAGCTGTGGGTCCCGTCCGGGCACACCCAGCCGCCTTCCTCAGACCAGTGTCCGTCACAGTCCCCATGGTCATGGGTGGTGCAGTATTCATAGCTGGTACAGTCCCCATAGCCCCTTGGACACGTCCAGTCCGCGCCAAAGGCAAGGCTGCTGCCTGCTGCCATTAATACGATTCCTGTTACTGCTGTTGCTATTATAGTCCTGATTTTCATGATTTTCAATCTCCTTCTCAATTAGTGTCTCATCCATAATACGATTGTGAAGGCCGTATCCTTTCAGGATGATTGAAATTCTGTTATGAATTGCAAAAACATGCTTAAAACGGATATTGGGAATAGGAAAAAGGGGAACATGAAAATGCCTCCGGCCGCGAATCCAGGCCAGAGGCATTTCCATACATTATAAACTAGCTGTACCATTACATACAATTAGAGGATTAATTCTTTTTCGCTGCCGTGTTATCCCTTGGAAGGATTACGTTCAGCAGGATTGCCACACAGGTTGCAACCACAACAGGGGACTTACCAAAGATGGTGGTTGCCCAGTCAGGGAATGCTGCCAGGGAATTGGCTGCCTGTGTAACGCCCATTCCTAATGCTACGGAAAGGCCTACGATGGAAGTATTGCGGTAGTTCATGTCCTCTGTCATGACTAACTTGATACCGGTCATGGCAATGGATGCGAATACTGTGATGGTAGCGCCGCCCAGTACACACTGGGGAATGGTGGTCAGGACTGCTGAGAACTTGGGAATCAGGCCTGCAACCAGCAGGATGACAGCCGCCATTCCGAGAACGATGCGGTTGATTACCTTGGTGGTCACTACGATTCCTACGTTCTGGCTGTAGGTGGCGGTTGGAAGCCCGCCCAGCACAGCGCCTATGATATTGGAGATACCGTAACCCACAATACCTCCCTGTAATTCCTTGTCCTCCGGCATACGGTCCATGGAGCCGGTGGTGGTTGCGGAAAAGTCACCGATTGCTTGGATTGAATTGATGGCAAATAAAAGGCCGATTGCAATACAGGAAGAAGGATCAAATATTACCCCAAAGTGCAGCGGGGTCGGGAACTGGAAAATACCAGCCGAGGCAACGCCGCTGAAGTCAACCAGCCCAAATCCCAGGGCAACGGCATAACCCACAATCACGCCGATAAGGATGGAGGCCAGCTTCAGGATACCTTTGGTGAAATGATTTAAAACGGTGACAACGGCTAAAGTAATCAACGCAGTTGTCCAGTTCTGCCATGAGCCAAAGCCCAGTTTACCGATTTCGCTTGCCAGGGGCTTGCCGGCTCCGCCTGCCATGTAGTTGACGGCAGTGGGATATAAGGAAAGACCGATGGTAAACACAACAGTACCGGCGATTAACGGCGGGAACAGCTTGCGTATCTTCTTAATGGAAAAACCAACAATGATTGCCACCACGCCGCCTACAATCTGGGCGCCTAATATCATCGGAACCCCCAGCCCGCTTTCATGGCCTGCAATGGCCTGCATGCTGGGGACATAAGCAAAACTCACACCCATGATGACAGGAAGGGCGGCTCCGATATGAAGACCGTTCTTATTGCCGATGGGGAAAAGCTGTAATAGTGTGGCTAAACCTGCCACAACAAGGGCTGCCTGTATTAAAAAGACTTTATCAGTGGGATTGAGCCCTGCTGCTCCTGATACGATAATGGCGGGGGTTACGCACCCCACGATTGCGGCCACCACATGCTGCATTGCAAGTGGGAACGCCTGGGAAAAACTGGGTTTTCCATAATAGTCAAATAAAGCTGATTGATTACCTGCCTGATTCATATTTAAGTTCCTCCTTGGGCTTATTGGTGAATTTGAGTTCCGGTCAGTCCTTGGATTCCCTCTTTTGCTTTTTCAAGCAAGGTTATGAGTGCAGTACGTCCATCTTTGGACTCTGCGAATTTCACAGCGGCCTGAACCTTTGGCAGCATGGAGCCAGGGGCGAAATGTCCCTCTTCCATGTATACCTTGGCCTGGTCCGGTGTGAGATTATCCAACCACTTTTCTTCCGGTTTTCCGAAGTTGATAGCTACCTTTTCTACTGCAGTGAGGATGATTAAGAAATCAGCGTTCAGTTCCTCTGCTAACAGCTCACTGGCAAAATCCTTGTCGATAACAGCGCTGGCGCCCTTTAAATGATTGCCCTGACGGGTAACCGGGATTCCGCCGCCTCCGCATGCGATGACCAGCTGACCGGAGTCAACCAGGGAGCGGATAGCGCCGATTTCAACAATTTCAGCTGGCTTTGGAGAAGCAACCACACGTCTGTAACCGCGTCCTGCGTCCTCCTTCATGATGTATCCGTATTTCTCGGATGCAATCTTGGCCTGTTCCTCGGTCATGAAGTGGCCGATTGGCTTGCTGGGGGTGTCGAATGCAGGATCTTCTGCATCCACACGCACCTGTGTGATCATGGTAGCAACCGGGATATCGTACATTTCGCGGTTGTAAAGTTCCTCTCTCAGGGCATTCTGAAGGTCATAGCCGATATAGGCCTGGCTCATTGCCACACAGACGGAGAGGGGAGTGTTTGGCTGGTTTGCGTCCTCGCGGCTCAGGGCAGCCATGGCATTGTTGATCATGCCGACCTGCGGGCCGTTTCCATGGGCTACAATGACTTCGCAACCTTCTTCGATGAGGTCCACGATAGCCTTAGCGGTAATCTTAACAGCTATCATCTGCTCAGGAAGTGTGTTGCCAAGTGCGTTGCCGCCCAATGCGATGACAATACGTTTTTTCTTGTTTTCCATAGTGAAATTCCCCTTTACAGGCGGGATATGAGGGTATCCCGCATTGTTATTTGCACAATACAACTTATTTTGGAGACAAAAAGGGCCGCAGGACCGTTGTCCGGCAGCCCCTACAATGTACTACGACTAGGTTTGGGATTTATTTGAATACTCTTGGTGTTCCTTTTTCTTCCAGTTTCTTTAAGATTTCAGCTGGATCAGCAAACTTAGCTAACATGATCATGGCAGCGATTACATATGGCTTGTAGCTTGCTTCCTTGTACAGGGGATCGCGGTAACGGTCGAATACAGATGCCTCAACCTCGCCGTCCTTGCAGCTTACATCGTTGATGTCAGCAGGTAAGCAGTGCAGGTACAGGGCCTTGCCGTCCTTGGTGGTCTTCATCAGTTCTTCGGTACAGCACCAGTCCTTGTGCTCTGCGTTCTGAGCCAGCAGTTCTTTCTCAAGGGCCTTGATTCCCTCGGAATCGCCTTCAGCGTACAGGTTGGTTCTCTTTTCCATGGCTGCGAACGGAGCCCAGCTCTTCGGATATACGATATCAGCATCCTTGAATGCGTCAGCCATGTCATGGGATACGCGGAAGGAACCGCCGGTAGCTGCTGCGTTCTTCTTAGCAACTTCCTCAACCTCAGGCATGATCTCATAACCTTCCGGATGAGCCAGGACAACTTCCATACCCATACGTGTCATCAGGCCTACAACGCCCTGAGGAACGGAGAGTGGCTTGCCGTAGGAAGGAGAGTAAGCCCATGTCATGGCTAACTTCTTGCCCTTTAAGTTCTCTACGCCGCCGAACTCATGGATGATGTGCAGCATATCAGCCATACACTGTGTGGGATGGTCGATATCGCACTGTAAGTTAACCAGGGTTGGCTTCTGCTCAAGGATGCCGTCCTTGTGGCCCTGTGTGACAGCGTCAACCACTTCGTGCATGTAAGCATTGCCCTTGCCGATGTACATATCATCGCGGATACCGATGACATCAGCCATGAAGGAAATCATGTTAGCTGTCTCGCGGACAGTCTCACCATGGGCAACCTGGCTCTTACCCTCGTCCAGATCCTGGACTTCCAGGCCTAACAGGTTACATGCGGAAGCGAAGGAGAAACGTGTACGTGTGGAGTTGTCACGGAATAAGGAGATGCCAAGGCCGCTCTCAAATACCTTTGTGGAAATGTTGTTCTCCCTCATGTAGCGCAGGGCGTCAGCAACGGTCCATACTGCTTCCAGTTCCTCATCGGTCTTCTCCCAGGTCAGGAAGAAGTCGTTCTCGTACATTTCCTTGAAATTGAGGCTGTTTAACTTATCAATGTAATCCTGTAATGTTTTCATTTGATTAACTCCTTTAATATGATTTATTTATATTTTTTGGTTTCAATGTCTGGGTGCCCGGGCCTGTAATCCTTCGGCGGCTTTCAGCATAAGCCGCCGAAATAAAACAGGTCACTAGGACTTCATGGAAAATGGTTTACGAATAAGCAGGATGCAATTATATTTTATTTTTCATAGGGCGTATGCCCTATGCTTCTTGGCCGCCCCACAGGCCAAAAAGATGGCACTGCGGACCAGCGGGATGGCAAAACCACACTGAATGGCAGCCAAAAAATCACCCTGCGGACAATAATCTAAAACAATGATAATCCTTAAATACGAATAATTCCTTACTTACAATACACAGTCGGCAGTGCCGCATAAACAGCCGCACATGTAACCAGATCCTGCTTCCAGGTAATCTCATTGGGGGCATGGGCCTGAGCCTCTGCGCCAGGTCCAAAGCCGATGCAGGGGATACCGTTACGTCCCATGATGGAAACGCCGTTGGTTGAGAAGGTCCACTTGTCTGTGAGAGGACGGGCCTTCCTCATTTCCTCGGTAGCGGCAACACCGATACGCTCATTGCCGTACAGGTTCTTGTAAGCATCTTCCAGGGCCTTGGTGACTTCGTGGTCTTCCGGGATGACCCAGGTTGGGAAGTAGCACTCGATTGGATATGTAAGTCCTTTGTAGGAAGGACGGGAATACTCATACATGGAAACAGTAACATCATCGCCATATTTCTTAACAGCAGGAAGGGCGCGGATCTCATCCAGGCAGCTCTCCCATGTCTCACCGGCAGTCATGCGGCGGTCAAGGGATACGGAGCAGGAGTCGGCAACTGCACAGCGGCTTGGGGAGGTGAAGAAAATCTCGGAGGTGGTAACCGTGCCGCGTCCTAAGAAGTTGGCTTCCTTCCACTCTGGGTTGTATTTCTCATCTAACATCTTCACAAGGCCCTTGACTTCCTTGTCATCAGCAGCGTCATTCTCGTTCAGTGCGCGTACATCCTGAAGGATATCGGCCATCTTGTAGATTGCGTTGTCGCCGCGCTCTGGGGCGGAACCGTGGCAGGAAACACCCTTGACGTCAACACGGATCTCCATACGTCCCCTCTGTCCGCGGTAGATGCCGCCGTCAGTAGGCTCTGTGGATACAACGAAGTCAGGACGTACCTTGTCTTCATTGATGATATACTGCCAGCAAAGACCATCACAGTCCTCTTCCTGGACCGTACCGGTTACCAGAACCGTGTACTTGTCGCTTAACAGGCCCAGGTCCTTCATGATCTTAGCGCCGTAAACAGCACTTACGATACCGCCGCACTGGTCAGACACGCCGCGTCCGCCAATCTCGGTGTCGTTCTCATAACCTTCGTATGGATCGAAGTTCCAGTTGTTCTTATTGCCGATACCAACCGTATCGATGTGGGCGTCAAAGCCGATTAAGGTCTTGCCGGTTCCCATGTAGCCAAGTACGTTGCCCATGGGGTCAATCTCAACCTTGGTGAAGTCAAGCTTCCTCATCTCTTCAGCGATGCGGTCGATGTGTGCCTTCTCATCGCAGCTCTCACCTGGGAACTTAACGATATCGCGTAAGAATTTGGTCATGTCCTTCTCGTAATTCTGTGCTGCTTCTTTGATTTTTGCGTAATCCAGACTCATTGTTTTCATTTCCTCCATATACATTTGCATTCATATTGTGGTGGTGCCGCCCGGCGGGGGTGAACCGCGAGGCAGCGGTGGTGATTGGGTTTATTGGATGATGCTTTATTGCTTATTTATCGAGACCTTTCCATACAATGTTCTTGTAACGGTCAGGGTCCGTATCGCCTTCTGTTGAGAAGAGCAGGACTTTGGAAGATCCGTCCAGTCCGATGTCATTTCTCAGATCCTTGTACTCATCCATGGTCATGACGGCTGCCAGTGCGCCGAATGGAGCAGCGCCGGATTCACCGGATGTAACAGGTGCGTCGCCCTTAATGGGAGCGCCCAGCATACGCATGCCGTTTGCAGCTACCCAGTCAGGGGCAGCGATGAATACTTTTACATGGTTCTTTAAGATATCCCAGGAGATGGTGTTGGGCTCGCCGCATGCAAGACCGGCCATGATGGTTTCCATGTCGCCGTCCACGATGCGGATGTCGCCGTCGCCAGCAGCAGCGCCCTTGTAGAGACATGCGGCTGCTTCCGCTTCCACAACAACGAAGGTTGGCGGGTTATCAGCGTAAAGGTTGGAGTAGTAACCCACAACCGCGCCTGCCAGGGAACCGACGCCTGCCTGTACGAAAATGTGGGTCGGACGCTCACAGCCGTATTCCTTTAACTGCTCGCCAGCTTCCATGGCCATGGTTCCGTAGCCCTGCATGATCCAGGCCGGAATCTCCTCGTAGCCGTCCCATGCAGTATCCTGCACAATCACGCCTCTCTCTGTCTCGTCCGCCTCCTTGGCTGCCAGACGTACACAGTCATCGTAGTTCATCTCCTGGATGTCTACCTGTGCGCCTTCCTTTGCGATGTTCTGAAGACGTGTCTGGGTGGAACCCTTAGGCATATGTACAACGGCCTTCTGGCCTAAGCGGTTGGCTGCCCATGCAACGCCGCGGCCGTGGTTGCCGTCTGTGGCTGTGAAGAAGGTTGCCTGGCCAAATTCTTTTCTTAACTGGTCAGAAGTGAGGACGGAATAAGGAAGCTCGGACACATCCTTGCCTGTCTCGCTGGCAATGTAGCGCGCCATTGCGAAGGAACCGCCCAGTACTTTAAATGCGTTCAGGCCAAAGCGGTAGGACTCATCCTTTAAGTAAATCTCTTTTACTCCCAGGTACTCAGCCATGTGGTCCAGCTTTGTAAGTGGTGTCTTGCTGTACTGAGGAAAGCTTTCGTGGAAGGTCCTTGCCTTTCCGATTTCCTCAAGGCCCATGATTGGCAGGTTCTTATCATCTGTCTTTGGCATATGATTGACCGCCCATTGAATCTTCTGATCCATATTACATAATCCTCCTTGTATGTGTGTTGCTGTTTATGATTATAATGTTATTTCTTATCATCTGCCTTGCGGCTGTTAACGTCAATGTAACTGTACAAAGTGAATTTGGAGATTCCGAAGTACTTGGAAACTTTGTCACCCGACTTAGTGATAAGGAAGGCGCCTGCATCGTTTAAGAACTGGATGGCAGTTACTTTTTCCTCCTTATTCATAAGGGCGGCCGGCTTCCCGATAAGGGCCACCGACTGTTCAATCAGGGTGTCTAACAGGTCATTGACATTGTGGACAATCTGTTCGGGCTGCTGCTTCACGTCCGCTTGGGGTTCGGTATCGATGAGGGCTTTGATGGAACGGTCCACGGTCATCAGTCCGGTTATATCATAATTAAGGGAAAGCAGGTAATCAATGGAATCGCCTTCCTTATTACGGATATAAAAGGTACTGGATTTCAGTATCTTGCCGTTGGATGTACGGGTAAGGTATCCAAGATGGTCTTTTAAAGTGGCCGGATCCTTGTGAAGGGTCTCCAGAACTACCTTGGAGGGTCCGTCGCCTTCCTGGCGGTTGGTCACGTGCCCATTATTGATATGTACAATGGAGTGTTCCAGGTCATGCCTTGCCAGGTCGTGGATCACAATTTCACAGTCTGGTCCGAACTGCCTTGCCAGGCCATCAGCAAGCTGCTTTAAAAGGTCTAGTGTGTATGCCATAGCTTTCTTCTTCCTTTCTTCGGACTCTTCAAATTCCAATCAGTTTCTGGTTACTTTGTACAATAAACATTTCGCTATGTTGTGACGCGTTGTTTATGATTCCATCATAGCACAAAAAAAATGAATTGCAAGAGGTTTTTACAAAAAAATTTAGAATATCTAAAAAATTTTGCATTTTATGCTTGCAAATGGGGTTATAAGGTGTTAGTATAGGGTTACAGGAAGTCCTGTTCTATCTTATTAAAGTTTATGGTTTTAAGATGGGGTTAGGGAGGGTCCGAACATTGCTTTCCGTCAGCTGTGCGTCCCGCTTTGTGGGAGATTTGGCCCAAATGAAGGGCGCATAGCGGGCTATGTAACCTGAATTTGGGCCGAATATGCCGCGAAGCGGGGCGTACAGATGGCGGAAATGAATGTTCGGACCCTCCCTGGGACAAATTGTTTCTGTCTGACACATATAATTCATTTAAAGTATTCTATAAAAGAAAAGGAGAGAGGTTATGTTAGTTATTGGGAACGGACGTCTGGTGACAAGGGATGCCGCTAATCCATTCATTGAGAATGGCGCGGTGGCAATGGACGGGAATGTGATTAAGAAAGTAGGGACACTGGAAGAAGTGAAGAAGGAATTCCCGGAGGCTGAGTTCATTGACGCCAAGGGGGGCGTCATCATGCCGGCGTTCATCAACACCCATGAGCACATCTACAGCGCCATGGCCAGAGGACTTTCTATTAAGGGATATAACCCGAAAGGATTTTTAGATATCCTGGACGGGATGTGGTGGACCATTGACCGCCATCTGACCAATGAGCAGACCCGCCAGAGCGCAAGGGCCACTTATCTGGATTCCATCAAGAACGGCGTCACCACTGTGTTTGACCATCATGCCAGCTTTGGCGAGATCCACGACAGCCTTTTTGCCATCGAGGATGCTGCCAAGGAGATGGGAATCAGGACCTGCCTCTGCTATGAGGTTTCGGATAGGGACGGCATGGACAAGGCAAGGGCTGCCGTTATGGAGAATGCGGCCTGGATCAAGCATGCCCTGGCTGATGGGACAGACATGCTGGCAGGCATGATGGGTATGCACGCACAGTTTACCATTTCCGATGAGACCATGGAACTGGCAGCAGCCAACAAGCCTGACGAAGTGGGATACCACATCCATGTGGCTGAGGGCATTGAGGACCTTCACGACTGCCTTAAGAAGTACGGCAAGAGGATTGTGGACCGTCTCATGGACAACAATATCTTAGGAAGCAAGACACTGTTAGGCCACTGTATCTATGTAAATTCCCATGAGATGGATCTGATTAAGGATACGGATACCATGGTCGTACATAACCCCGAGTCCAACATGGGCAATGCCTGCGGATGCCCTCCAACCATGGAAATCGTGCACAGGGGTATTTTAACCGGTCTTGGAACGGACGGCTATACACATGACATGACCGAGTCCATGAAGGTGGCCAATGTACTGCATAAGCATCACCTGTGCGATGCCAACGCGGCATGGGGCGAGGTTCCCCAGATGCTCTTTGAGGGCAATGCAAAGATTGCGGGCCGTTACTTCAAGAAGCCTCTCGGTGTGCTGAAGGAAGGCGCTGCCGCAGATGTGATCGTAACCGACTACATCCCGTTAACACCGATGGATGCTTCCAACATCAACGGACACATCCTGTTCGGAATGACCGGAAGGAGCGTCATCACCACTGTATGTAACGGCAAGGTCCTTATGAAAGACCGGGAACTGATTGGCCTGGATGAGGAGAAGATCCTTTATGAGGTAAGGGAAGAGGCTAAGAAGCTGGAGCGTTCCATCAACGGTTAAGGATGCGCGGATGGAAGGAACTGCCTTCCAGGCCTGGATAGGCTTTCCTCTATAATGAAGAAGGCGCAGCATGTATAATTAAGTAAACAACTGATTGCAGGGCGGCGGGAATCAGCACCTCAGGGAAACATACCCTGGGCGGCTGAGCCGGATGGAGGACATTGGCCTGGGGGCTTTCTAAGCCCCGCGGCCCTTGTGTCCGGTGCTGGGACCTGGTCTGGTGCTTATAATAAGGAGGATAAGAATAAAATGAGCGATATCATGACACCCATTCCATTTGGAAACCTGATGAACTGGATTCTAAAAGAGCACAAAAAAGGTGCTGTTTTCGGAGTCAGGAAACCTTTTAAGGCAGACCCGGAAAAGAATTATGAGATATTCGGCCGCAAGCTGGAGACACCCTTCGGTCCCGCGGCAGGCCCCCACACCCAGCTGACCCAGAATATTGTTGCGGCTTATGTGGCCGGCAGCCGTTTCTTTGAACTGAAGACCGTACAGAAGCTGGACGGCGAGGACCTTCCTGTTGCAAAGCCATGTATCAAGGCGGATGACGAGTGCTATAACTGTGAGTGGTCCACGGAGCTGTATGTTCCCCAGGCATTTGACGAGTATGTGAAAGCATGGTTCGCATGTAAGGTGCTGGCTAAGGAATACGGCCTTGGTGCCATGGACGGGTTCCAGTTCAACATGTCTGTTGGATATGACCTGGAGGGCATTAAGCTGGAGAAGATTGACCGGTTCATCGAGGGCATGAAGGATGCATCCGGGACAGCTGTTTTCAATGAGTGCAGGCAGTGGCTCCTCGATAACCTTGACAAGTTTGAGAAGGTGACAAAGGAAGATGTGGAGGGAATCTCCCCGCAGGTCTGCAACTGCGCAACCCTTTCCACCCTTCACGGATGTCCTCCGCAGGAGATTGAGCGCATTGCCCGTTACCTGATTGAGGAGAAGAAAGTACATACCTTCATCAAATGCAACCCCACCCTTCTGGGATATGAGTACGCAAGGAAGCTTATGGACGACATGGGCTATGACTACGTTGCATTCGGCGATTTCCACTTTAAGGATGACCTTCAGTATGAGGATGCGGTTCCCATGCTTGAGAGGTTACAGGCCCTGGCTGATGAGAAGGGACTGGAATTCGGCGTTAAGATTACCAACACCTTCCCGGTTGACGTGAAGCAGAATGAACTTCCAAGCGAAGAGATGTACATGTCCGGCAAGTCCCTGTATCCCTTATCCATGTCAGTTGCCATGAAGCTGGCTAAGGACTTTGGCGGCAAGCTGCGCATTTCCTACTCAGGCGGCGCTGATTACTTTAACATAGAAGATATCGTGGATGCAGGCATCTGGCCCGTGACCATGGCAACCACCATGTTAAAGCCGGGCGGCTATGAGAGGCTGGAGCAGATCGGCCAGATTTTTGCAGGAAAGGATGCGGCTGCGTTCACAGGCGTGGATGCTGATAAGGCGGCTGCACTGGTAGAGGCTGTCAAGAGCGACAAGCACCATGTAAAGGCAGTAAAACCCCTTCCCTCCAGGAAGATTAAGAAGCCGGTACCGCTGACAGACTGTTTCGTGGCCCCGTGTCAGGAAGGCTGTCCGATCCGCCAGGATATCACCCGCTACCTGCAGCTGGCCGGAGCCGGTGAGTTTGAACAGGCCCTGGAAGTCATCCTGAACAAGAACCCGCTTCCATTCATCACAGGCACCATCTGTGCACACAACTGTATGAGTAAATGTACCAGGAACTTCTACGAGAGCCCTGTGGATATCAGAAGGACCAAGCTGGAAGCAGCTGAAGGCGGCTTTGAGGCAGTGATGTCTAAGTTCAAGGTTCCGGCAGTGACCACGGATAAGAAGGCTGCTGTTGTGGGCGGAGGACCGGCAGGACTGGCGGCTGCTTACTTCCTGGCCAGGGGCGGCGTAAAGGTAACTGTCTTTGAAAAGGAAGCAAAGATGGGCGGCGTTGTCCGCAACGTGATTCCGGGATTCCGTATCTCCGATGAAGCCATTGACAACGATGTGAAGATTGTTGCAGCCATGGGCGTGGAGATGGTGAATGGAAAGGAAATCACTTCCATTGATGAGTTAAAGAAGGAATATGATTACGTTGTCCTGGCAGTGGGCGCTTCTGATAAGGGAACCCTTAAGCTGGAAGCAGGGGATACCATGAATGCATTGGATTTCCTGGCTCAGTTCAAGGCAACGGACGGCAAGCTGGATTTAGGTAAGAACGTGGTTGTCATCGGCGGCGGCAACACTGCCATGGATACCGCAAGGGCAGCTAAGAGGAACGCTGGCGTGGAGAAGGTTTCCCTGGTATACAGAAGGACCAGACGCTTCATGCCTGCTGACGAGGAAGAACTGGTGATGGCAATGGAGGACGGCGTGGAATTTGCCGAGCTTCTGGCCCCGGTTAAGCTGGAGGACAAAACCCTGTACTGCAGGAAGATGGTCCTGGGCGACTATGATGCCAGCGGACGCCGCGGCGTCGTGGAGACGGACGAGGTTGTGACCGTGCCGGCTGATACGGTTATCGCAGCCGTGGGCGAGAAGGTTCCGGGTGCATTCTACGAGGAATGCGGCATTGCCCTGGACAGCAGAAGACGTCCCCAGGTAAACCAGGATACCCTGGAAACCAGCGTGAAGGGCGTGTACGTGGCTGGCGACGGCCTGTACGGACCTGCCACGGTTGTTGAAGGAATCCGCGACGGCAAGATGGCCGCAGAGGCAATTGTGGGCAAGGTACTGGCAGAAGATCTGTTCAAGCTGTCTGACGCCGGCACCATCTATGGCCGCAAGGGCAGGCTGGCAGAGGAGAATGACCATATCGTTGACAGCACCAGATGCCTGTCCTGTAACAGCTACTGCGAGAACTGCGTAGAGGTATGCCCCAACAGGGCCAACATTTCCCTGGTTGTCCCGGGAATGGAGAAGCACCAGATCATCCATGTGGATTATATGTGTAATGAGTGCGGCAACTGTAAGAGCTTCTGTCCATGGGACAGCGCGCCGTATCTTGACAAGTTCACCCTGTTTGCCAATGAGAAGGATATGGAAAACAGCAAGAACCAGGGCTTCACGGTTCTGGATGCTGTGAGCGGCGCCTGCAAGGTAAGGCTCCAGGGCAATGTGATGGATTACACGGTTGGTTCCGCGAACGGGGATGTGCCGGACGGAATCCAGAAGATCATTGCAACTGTAATCAAAGATTATTCTTATATGTTATAAATGAAAATGTGCGCCGGGGGCTGCAGGTGTGCCTGACAGTCCCGGGGTGTGTTTGAAAATTGTGTTCCGTCAGCTGACGGGAATGAATTTTAAACATATCCTGGCGCAGCAGGAAGTTCCCGGTGAAGATAGGGGGATTTCCTTATATTCCAGTGCGTGTTTGAAAATCCATTCCCCCTGCCCTGATGGAGCCATCAAAGGTACCCCTTAGGACAAAGCAGGACCAGCTTCGCGGTTTGTCCGGTCCTGGGGCGTGTTTGAAAATTCATTCCCGCCATCTGCACGCCCCACTTCGCGGTATATTTGGTCCCGATTCGGTCAACGTAGCCCGCTACGCCTCCCTCATCGGAACCAAATCTCCCACAAAATGGGACGCACAGCTGACGGAAAGCAATTTTTAAACACGCCCCAATCCGGCAGTCCGCAGGACAGGGAGAGGAATGTGATTTTCAAACACGCGCTGAATTGTTAAAAAAATAACGTTATTCTTTTGGTAGAATAAAGACAGGAACTTCTGTCTGTGACAGGATTACGGCAGATTGATGAGGTGTTTTCGGATGGCTAGGGAAAAGACGGAAAAGGTGGTATTTACCTTCCATACCACGACGATGGCTATGAGGATGGAGCAGTGCGCAAAGGATGCAGGAAGCCCGGGGCGGCTGATACCTGTGCCAAGGCAGATCAGCGCCGGCTGCGGCATGGCCTGGAGCGCCCCGGCAGCAGAACGGCCAGGGCTGGAATCACTGATTCAGGAAAACGGGATAGAGACAGAGGGAATCCATAATCTTTTTTTATAAAGCTATTTTACGTTGGAGCGTAAAGGCAGGAGGTAAAGATGGGAGAGAACTATAGTTTTACGGTAAATGGAGTGATGCGCAGCACCAGTGAGGATAAACCTCTTCTGCGTTATCTGCGTGAGGACCTTCACCTGCATTCTGTAAAGGACGGATGCAGCGAGGGCGCCTGCGGCACATGTACAATCGTGGTGGACGGGAAGGCGGTTAAATCCTGCATCCTGACAACCAAGCGCGCAGTGGGGAAGAACATCATTACCACGGAAGGCTTAAGCGATGCTGAGAAGGAGGCATTTGTATACGCCTTCGGCGCAATGGGATCCGTGCAGTGCGGATTCTGTACCCCCGGCATGGTTATGGCGGGCAAGGCCCTGATTGACAGGGTGCCGGACCCCACTGAGGAAGAAATCAAGGTTGCCCTGAAGGGAAATATCTGCCGCTGTACCGGATATAAGAAAATCATCGAAGGCATCCAGCTGACCGCAGCCATCCTGAGAGGGGATGCGAAGATAGAGGAGTCCCTGGAAAAGGGCGATTCCTACGGGGTGGGAGAGCGTGCCTTCCGCCTGGATGTGCGGGAAAAGGTGCTGGGATACGGCGAATACCCTGGCGATGTGGAGATGGAAGGAATGGTTTATGCATCAGCCGTTCGTTCTAGGTATCCTCGGGCAAAGGTGCTGGATATCCATACCGGGGAGGCGCTGGCCCTTCCGGGAGTACTGGCCGTGCTTACGGCCGAGGATGTGCCTAATAATAAGGTGGGCCATCTCCAGCAGGACTGGGATGTGATGATTGCAAAAGGCGATATCACCCGCTGCGTGGGCGATGCCATATGCCTGGTTGTTGCCGAGACAAGGGATATCCTGGAGGAAGCAAAGAAGCTGGTTAAGGTTGATTACGAGGAACTGACCCCGGTATGTTCTGTCCATGAGGCCATGGCTGAGGACGCGCCCAAGGTCCATGAAAAGGGAAATCTGTGCCAGAGCCGCCATGTGACACGCGGCGATGCAAAAAAGGCGCTGGAGAATTCCAAGTACGTGGTGACCCAGACCTACACCACTCCGTTTACAGAGCATGGGTTCCTTGAGCCGGAATGCGCAGTTGCATTTCCTTATAAGGATGGTGTCAAGGTTTATACCTCAGACCAGGGCGTATACGATACACGTAAGGAAATCTCCATCATGCTGGGCTGGGACCCGGACCGCATTGTGGTGGAAAACAAACTGGTTGGCGGCGGCTTTGGCGGAAAAGAGGACGTTTCCACCCAGCATATCGCCGTACTGGCAGCCTTAAAGGTACAGAAGCCGGTTAAGGTAATATTCTCCAGACAGGAGTCCATTAATTTCCATCCAAAACGCCATGCAATGGAAGGAACCTTCACCCTGGGCTGTGATGAAAATGGAATCTTCACAGGACTTGACTGTGAAATCTACTTTGATACAGGCGCATATGCCTCCCTGTGCGGACCCGTGCTTGAAAGGGCCTGCACCCATTCCGTGGGACCATACTGCTATCAGAACACGGATATCCGCGGCTTCGGCTATTACACCAACAATCCGCCTGCAGGCGCGTTCCGCGGCTTTGGCGTGTGCCAGAGTGAATTTGCGCTGGAATCCAATATCAACCTTCTGGCTGAGAAGGTGGGCATTTCCCCATGGGAAATCCGCTACCGCAATGCAATCGAACCAGGCAAGGTGCTTCCAAACGGACAGATTGCAGACTGCTCCACCGCGCTGAAGGAAACACTTCTGGCGGTTAAGGATGCATATGAGGGCAATCCCGGCAGGGCAGGAATCGCATGTGCCATGAAGAACGCAGGCGTGGGCGTGGGCCTTCCTGACAAAGGGCGCGCAAAGCTGGCGGTCCATGATGGAAGGGTGGAGTTATATGCGGCTGCTTCCGACATCGGACAGGGCTGCGCAACCGTATTTGTACAGATGGTTGCAGAGGTAACAGGACTTAAGAAGGACCAGATTAAGAACATGGGCGCCAATTCCGAGGTTGCACCGGATTCAGGCACCACCTCCGGTTCACGCCAGACCCTGATTACGGGCGAGGCGGTGAGGATGGCCGCGGCAGACCTTTTGGAGGCCCTTAAGGAAGCCGGCGGTGACATGACACAGCTGGAAGGCAGGGAGTTCTTTGCTGAATTCTTTGACCCCACAGACAAGCTGGGAGCGGATGTCCCCAATCCAAAGAGCCATGTGGCCTATGGTTTTGCAACCCATGTGGTCATCCTGGACGATGACGGCAAGGTAAAAGAGGTGTATGCTGCCCATGATTCAGGCAAGGTCGTGAACCCGATTTCCATCCAGGGACAGATTGAAGGCGGCGTGCTGATGGGACTGGGATATGCCCTGACAGAGGATTTCCCATTGAAGAACGGCGTTCCACAGGCCAAGTACGGCACACTGGGACTGATGCGTTCCACACAGATTCCGGATATCCATGCGATTTATGTGGAGAAGGAAGAACAGCTGCCATTTGCATACGGCGCAAAGGGAATCGGCGAGATTGCCACCATCCCCACGGCCCCGGCAGTCCAGGGCGCTTATTACGCCATGGACCATGTGCTGAGGACAAAGCTTCCTATGGAGAATACATTCTATAAGAAAAAGAAATAAATGAATAAACGGCAGATGCTGGGAATGGATTTTCAAACAGGCCCCGGGGAGGGGGATTTCCTGACCAGGTATCTGAAACGGACGGCGAAAGGCAGGTATCCTGCTTTTCGCTTGTTCCACATAAGCGCATGTTTGGACGAAACACATTACAGGAGGTGACGGGATGGATGGTACAATCAGGTTCCGTTTCGCGGAGCGGGGAGATATCCCCCTGATTCTCAGGTTCATAAAGGAACTTGCTGATTATGAGGGGATGCTGGACCAGGTGGTGGCTACGGAGGAACTACTGGACCAGTGGCTGTTTGAAAAGCAGAAGGCGGAGGTGCTTCTTGGAAGCTGTGACGGGGAAACCGTGGGCTTTGCCTTGTTTTTCCATAACTTTTCCACCTTCCTGGGCCGGGCAGGCATTTATCTGGAAGATTTATATGTATGTCCCGGGTACCGGGGCCGTGGATTTGGGAAGGCATTTTTAAACCAGCTGGCTTCCATTGCAGTGGAACGGGGATGCGGCCGTCTGGAGTGGTGGTGTCTGGACTGGAATAAGCCAAGTATTGACTTTTATCTGGGCATGGGCGCCAAGGCCATGAGCGACTGGACGGTCTACCGGATAGACGGGGAGCAGTTAAGCCGGATGGCGGATCAGGGACAACAGCTTTATCACATAGACAGAACAGGAGAGTGAGGATTATGAAGCAGATATTAAAAGGCGGGACAGTGGTGACCGGAAGCGGCAGTTTCCGGGAGGATGTGCTCATTGACGGGGAAAAGGTGGCGGCTGTAGGCAGTACGGAAGAAATCGCGCGCCTGGCGGACCAGGACACCCAGGTGGCGGATGTGACAGGCTGTCTTCTGTTCCCTGGATTCATTGATGCCCACACCCATTTTGACCTGCATGTGGCAGGAACCGTGACCGCGGATGACTTTACAACGGGAACCAGGGCAGCTGTCAGGGGCGGCACCACCACAATCGTGGACTTCGGCACCCAGTATGCGGGCGAGAGCCTGGCGGACGGGCTTAGGAACTGGCATGAAAAGGCGGACGGCAAATGTTCCTGCGACTACAGCTTCCACATGTCCATCTCGGACTGGAACCCATCGGTCAGCAGGGAACTGGATGATATGATGGAAGAAGGCATTACTTCCTTCAAGCTGTACATGACTTATGATACCCAGGTGGATGACAGGACAATCTTCGAAATCCTTAGGAGGCTGAAGGAAGTGGGCGGGATTACCGGAGTGCACTGTGAGAACAGCGGCATGATTGCGGCCCTCCAGGCAGAGGCAAAGGCAGCGGGAAGGATGGGGGTTGAAAGCCATCCGGCCACGCGTCCGGCTGCCGCGGAGGCAGAGGCCATTGACCGCCTGCTGCGCCTGGCAGAGGTGGTGGATATCCCTGTAATCGTGGTGCACCTTACCTGTAAGGAAGGCTATGATGTCATCATGGAAGCAAGGAGAAGAGGGCAGAAGATATACGCGGAGACCTGTCCCCAGTACCTGCTTATGGATGACAGCCTTTACGGACTTCCGGGCTTTGAAGGCGCTAAATACGTGTGTGCGCCTCCATTAAGGAAAAAGGAGGATTCCCAGTGCCTGTGGAAGGCCCTGGCTGACGGCACCATACAGACGGTTTCCACGGACCACTGCAGCTTTACCACGGAGCAGAAAAAGCTTGGCATGGATGATTTCACCAAGATACCGGGCGGTATGCCGGGGGTTGAGACAAGAGGAACCCTTCTTTATACATACGGCGTGGATACAGGAAGGATTACCAGGGAAAAGATGTGTGAACTCCTGTCGGAGAATCCGGCTAAGCTGTACGGCATGTATCCGTTAAAAGGCGCAATTGCGCCGGGAAGCGACGCGGACATCGTGGTGATGCGGACCGGTGTGGATGACGTGGTAACGGCCGGTGACCAGATACAGAACGTGGACTATGCGCCCTTTGAGGGAAGGAAGCTGACCGCGCGCATCGAAAGCGTGTACCTGCGCGGCACCCAGGTGGTGAGGGACCATCAGGTTGTGGTGGAGAAGGCAGGTAAGTTTGTTAAGCGCGGGAAGTATGATCTGTAGGTTTTTTAAGTGCTAAAAATGCTGTGTACAGGTTTGGTGAGCGTGAGAAATGCTGTATATAGGTTTGCTAAACGCAGGAAATACATTTTATTAATATGAATCCTGAATGTACGAAGGCAGAGGTCTGCGGCGGTAAGCTGGAAGCCTCTGCCTTGTCTTACTAGAGCGTGTTTGAAAATTAAAAGTTGCACAAAACATATGTTTCACTGCCCTTTTTCATGTTAAAATAAAAGAAAAAGGGGTGTTCGTTTTGTTGAAG
>SKEY01001338.1_pt1 | contig 32679 bp, 23 predicted proteins | sample 4843871 | NCBI WGS metagenome assembly SKEY01 (sample SAMN11008797, study PRJNA524170) | human gut metagenome | biome: Human fecal sample; material: Feces; isolation source: fecal sample from pouch patient p36 | host: Homo sapiens | place: Israel: Tel-Aviv | collected 2016-12-04 | reverse complement strand
GCTCTCGACGTGCGCGTGCCGCGCACGGCGATGGACAACCGGACGGAGGCTGGCCTCGCGCTGGACGACTACACCGTGGTTCGGGGGGACGGGGCGGTGTTCGCCCCGCTGAGCGTGACGGTTCCTGCCGGCGGTGTGCTGGGCGTCCTGGGCGAGAACGGCACGGGGAAGAGCACGCTGCTCCGGGGGATCGCCGGCCTCGAGCGCAAGGACGCGGGCCGCGTCCTCGTCGGAGGGAAGCAGGTCGCGCGCCGCGCCCGGAGGCGTCTCGTCTCGCTCGTGATGCAAGACGTCAACAACCAGCTCTTCAGCGACAGCGTCTGGAACGAGTGCATGCTCTCGCTGGGCGGCAGAGAGGAGGGGGAAGCCAAGGAGAGGGCAGAGGCGACGCTTGCCTCGCTCGACCTTCTCGGTGCGCGGGGTGTGCACCCCATGGCCCTGTCCGGCGGGCAGAAGCAGCGGCTCGCCGTGGCGTGCGCGCCCCTTTCTGAGAGAAGGCTGATCCTTTTGGACGAGCCAACGAGCGGGCTCGACCTCGACCACATGAAACAGGTAGCAAAGCTGGTTCGCGACCTGTCGGCTAAGGGGGCAACCGTAGTCCTCGTCACCCACGACCGAGAATTCCTGAACCGCTGCTGTGACAGCGCGCTGGAGCTCACGCGCGCCGGGTAGGATGGTGTGAGGAGGTAGATCGTGGACATTCCGTCGGACATTTTTTCTAGCAGGGGGCTGCTGCCTGCGAGGGTGCTCGGGGATGCGCCGGAGCGCGCCATCGAGGGCGAGGTTCGGATCGACATCAACGGGGACTCGGGCCTGCTCGAGATCGAGACCGAGTCGGGTGCCGGCTCGATGACGCTCGCCGAGCCGCTTCCCGGGATAATGATCTCGTTCAACGACTTCCATATGGAGCGCTGTGTCTCAGGGTTCTCCACCTCGGCAGAGGTCCTTTGCGTCGACTGGTGCGAGGAGGGGCGCCTCGAACAGCCCATGGCGGGTGGGTCGTGCGCCTACGTCGCAGCCGGGGACATCAAGGTCGACGACAGATCGAACCATTCCGGGGAGTTCCTGCTTCCCACGGGAAGATACCGAGGCGTCACGGTCACCTACGAGGTCGAGCGTGCCCAGAGGTCAATCCTCCGGGCGTTCGAGGGATTTCCCGTCGACCTGCGCAGACTTCGTCGCAGATACTGCTTCGACGGGACCCCGTTCCTGCTCCACCGCTGCGAAGGGGCCGCGCACATATTCTCGGAGCTCAGCGTGACCCCGGAAAGAATCCGGAGGAGCTACTGCCAGATCAAGGCGCTCGAGCTCCTGCTGCTGCTCCACGTGCTCGACCCGCTCCCGGCAAACGGCATGGCGTACTTCCCGAAATCGCAGGTTGCTCGGGTCAAGCAAGCGAGGGACAACATCGCGCGCGACCTATCCTCGACGGTGACCGTCGAGGAGGCGGCAAGCCTCGCGCATATGCCGCTCACGACGTTCAAGGCGTGCTTCAAGGGCGTGTACGGATCCTCTCCCGCCGCGTACTTTCGGCGCCTCAAGATGGATCTCGCGGCTCAACTCCTCAGGGAGTCCGAGATGAAGGTGGCAGACATCGGGGCCGCGGTGGGCTACGACAGCCCGTCCAAGTTCTCCGCCGCCTTCAAGTCAGCGTGGGGCGTCTCTCCCGCCGGCTATCGCCGCTCATTGCGGTAGGCGCCGCCGTTTCCGACCATCTGGGCGAGCGTCGCCCAGATGGAGCTGAACCCCCTCCCACTCTGCCCAATAATAAGCCTAAGTTAACTTCTATTGCCCGGTCATACGGGCAGGACGGGGATGTGATGCTATGGCTGGAACCGGCAGACACAGGGGCGAAGGGGGACGTTCCTGGCTGGGGACGCTCCTCTCGTACTCCGGGAGATGCAAAGGAAAGATGGCGCTATCGCTCGCCGCGTCGATAGCGAGCGTCGGGACGGGATTCGTCCCCTTCTATGCGGTGTTCCGCATCGTAGAGGCGGCCATGGAGGGGCGACTCACGTTCGAGATCGCAGCCCCCTGGCTCTGCCTGGCCGCGGGATCGTATGTCGCAAGCAAGGCTCTCTTCGGCATTTCGACGCTCCTGTCCCACGTCTCCGCCTACACCATCCTTGAGATGCTACGCCGGGACTTCATCGAAAAGCTGATGAGGGCGTCGCTCGGCACCGTTCAGGAAAAAAACATCGGTCAGATAAAGAACGTTTTCCTCGACAGGATCGAGGGGATCGAGGTCCCGCTCGCCCATATGATCCCCGAGCTTTCCGGGTCGACGCTCCTCGCCCTGGGGCTCGCGGCGTGGCTCGTGGCCATCGACTGGCGCATGGCGGCGGTCTGCCTCGCGTCCGTGCCCATAGGGCTTGGCATATTCGCGTCGAGCCTGAAGGAGTTCAACGCCAGGTACGCGGCGTACATGGCCGAGAGCAACCACGTGAACAGCGTGATCGTCGAGTACATCGAGGGCATCCAGGTAGTCAAGGCATTCAACCAGGCGAGCGACTCGTATCAGAAGTACGCGGACGCGGTCCGCAGCTTCAAGGACTACACAATGGGTTGGTTCCGATCGACGTGGGTCGGAATGAACCTCATGGCAAGCATCATGCCGACGACGCTCCTGGGCGTGCTGCCCGTCGGTCTTTGGATGTACTTCGCGGGAGCGCTCGGTCCGTCGCAATTCGCGATGTGCGTGATTTTGGCGCTTGCCGTCGTTGACCCGATTATGAGGTTCACCTCGTTCGTCAACGGGGTGAAGTCCATGGAGTATGCCGTCGCGGACACGAAAGAGTTCCTCGACCTGCCCGAGCTCTCCGATCCCGCCGAGCGGGCGCTACCGCTCGATGCGTCGATCGAGATGAAAGATGTGAGGTTTGCCTACGACGAGGGCGGCGATGTTCTCCATGGGGTGTCCCTCGCGATCCCGCAGGGCTCGTTCACCGCTCTGGTGGGCCCTTCTGGCTCGGGCAAGTCGACCATCGCCCGTCTTGTCGCGCGCCATTGGGACGTCTGCGGCGGATCGGTCTCCGTGGGCGGCGTGGATGTCCGCGAGATGCCCCTCGACCAGCTGTCCGAACTCGTGAGCTTCGTCGCCCAAGACAACTACCTCTTCGATGCCACGATCCGGGAGAACATCCGTCTCGGTCGACCACAGGCGACGGACGAGGAGGTCGCCGAGGCCGCCAGGGCTGCTTGCTGCGACGAGTTCGTGTCGAAGCTCCCGCAAGGCTATGACGCGCAATCCGGTGCGGCTGGCGGCGCCCTTTCCGGTGGGGAGCGCCAGCGTATCTCGATAGCCCGCGCGATCCTCAAAGACGCGCCGATCGTCCTGCTCGACGAGGCCACCGCGTTCACCGATCCAGAGAACGAGGACAAGATCCAGCGCTCCATCGCGAGACTCTCGGCCGGAAAGACGCTTGTGGTCATAGCCCATCGGCTCTCGACGATCACGGCTGCAGACAACATCATCGTTATCGACAAGGGCTCGATCGTCGACCAAGGGACCCATGACGACCTTCTCGCAAAATGCCCGCTCTACAAGCGCATGTGGAGGGCGCACATCGGAGCGAGGGACTGGGCGGCTGGATCGAATGACCAGAAAGGGGGTTCCCGATGATCAAGGCTCTCATGAGAATCGTCCGCTGGACCGGCCCTTACAAGAAAAGACTCATCCTGGGCTGCGTCTGCTCGTTCTTCATGACGTGGGCAACGGCCATGCCCGTGATGCTCGCGGCCTGGCTGCTCGCCCGTGTTGCGGAGGATGCGCGCGGCATTCAGGAGCTCGACCCGTCGTGGGTCTGGTGGTCGCTTCTGGCGCTCATCGCCTGTATTGGCTTGCGCTTCATTCTGACATACGGGAAGAACCGGTTGCAGGAGTCAATCGGATACGAGGTGGCGCTTGAGGATCGTATCAAAATCGGTAACGTCTTGAAGCGCGTCCCACTCGGCTATTTCGACGAGGTCAAGACGGGCGACATACTGGTGACGGCGACCACGGAACTGGGCATCTTGGAGCTTCAGGGCATGAAGATGGTCGACGCGGTGATCAACGGCTACGTAAACCTTGCCGCAGTTGTGGCGTTCCTCTTCATTCTCGAGCCGATGGCCGGATTTGCCGCCCTCGCCGGCACCGTCGTATCCTGCCTCGCACTCACGGCGATGAATAGGGTCTCGAAGCGCCTGGCGCCGAGGGCGCATGCGGAGACCGAACAACTCGCTGGGGATATCGTCGAGTACGTCCGGGGGCTCGGAACGGCGAAGTCGTACGGCCATGGAGGGGCCGCGATGCGGCCCCTCCTGGCAACGATAAGGAGGCTGAAGGAGGCACGCATCGCGATCGAGTTCGGCTTCACGCCTCGCAATCTCATCCACCTCGTTGCCTTCAAGTTGGCGAGCGTCGGTGTCGTGGCGTCTGCCGTGTGGGGATATGCGAACGGCGGCATCGAGCTTTGGATGCTCCTTGCCCTCTGCGCATTCTCGTTTACCGTGTTCTCCGGCGTCGAGCGCGTGAACGATTCCGCCCACATGCTTGGCGATCTCGATGACATCATGAACCGTATCGACGCCATAGAGAACGCCCCCTACATCGATTCCGACGGCCGAGACGTCCCCCTTACTGAGCATGGTATCGAGCTGCGAGGCGTCTCGTTCTCGTACGGTCGCGAATCGGGCACGAAGGTACTGTCGGACGTGTCGTGCAACATTCCGGAGAAGACGACGTGCGCCATCGTGGGCCCGAGCGGATCGGGCAAGACGACGATAGCCAACCTCATGATGCGCTTCTGGGATGTCGACGAGGGCTCGATCCTTGTCGGGGAGCATGACGTGCGAGAGTTGACCTGCGATAGCCTTCTGAGGAACTTCTCGGCGGTTTTCCAGAACGTCTACCTGTTCAACGACACCATCGAGAACAACATTCGCTTCGGGCGCCCGGGCGCTACGCACGAAGAGGTCGTCGAGGCGGCGCGCAGGGCGCGAGTCGACGAGTTCGTCCGCGAGCTTCCGGATGGTTACGAAACCTTGGTGGGCGAGGCCGGAGGCGCCCTCTCCGGTGGCCAAAAGCAGCGTATCTCCATCGCCAGGGCACTGCTCAAGGACGCCCCGATCGTGATCCTCGACGAGGCGACGGCGAGCATCGACCCAGAGAACGAGTCCCTCATACAGGGAGCGTTTTCCGAGCTCACGCGGGGGAAGACAGTGGTTGTCATTGCCCACCGCCTCGCAACCATAGAGAGCGCCGACCAGATCCTCGTCGTCGAGGGTGGCAGGATCGTGCAGCGCGGCACGCACGAGGAGCTACTCGGTCAGGAAGGGACGTATCGCCGGTTCGTCGAGATTCGTGGTCGCGTGGAGGGCTGGCGCATAGGCGAGGAGGCCGCCGCCAACATGATGGCGCGCAGCGGGACGAGGTCGGATGCGGGGTCGATCAACAGCATGCCGACGGGAAGGCAGCCGGCATAGATGGTGCTCGCCAGGCCGAACACCCTTCCGCGCATAGCCGAGTCGGCGCCCGCCTCCGCCCTCGAGGAGATGACGCGCGTCGAGGTCGCCGCCCGGGAGGTCAGGATCACCAGCCAGCGCATTCGGTCGTCGGGGTTCCCCTACGTCAAGGGGCTGGCGGACTTCGACTGGGACTTCCAGCCGTCGGTCCCTCGCGCCGAGATCGACGAGCTCGGCTACCTCGACGTCGGCAGCGCGGGCGCGGACCTGCTGTTCCGGCTGATATCGACGCGCTACGAGCAGCGCTCGACGATCATCACCGCCGACGTGGGGATCGGCGGCTGGGGTAGGGTGTTCGGGGACGACGTGGCGGCGAGCGCGATCGTGGACAGGGTGTGCCACCACTGCCACCTGGTCAAGATAACCGGCAGGTCCTACAGGCTGAAGGACCTGCCGAGGGACGGGCCCGTCAAGCCGTGATCGGAATCGGTGATAATACGTTGGCGCAACCGGTGAAACCGCCTTTGCGCGAACGGCGCGCCTGTTTAGCGAAACTGGTGAAAAATAGATTGACGCTAACAGCTGGCGCCGCGGCATCCCCGCCGCCGAACTCGCCCGGCGTGTTGGCGTCGACGGGAAGCGCCTGTGGCGCATCCTCAACGGGGGGCGCCATGCGCGCCGACGAGTTCGTGCGGCTGTGCGCTGAGCTCGAGGTGGGACTCGGTAGGTCACTTCCCGCCCTCCCATCACAGGTCCCTCACCGAGCTCCCGACCTTGAGCGAGTAGTGGACGCACAGGTTGCCGACATCAGAGCGTAACACTGAAACACGCGCTAGCGTCACGTGTCCGCCTTATCGATGGGCGAGCTCACTGCGGTACTCGCTCGGAAGCATACCCGTTTCTCGCTGGAATACCTTCGAGAACCGACCTGCGCAGGTGTAGCCGACCGCCCGGGCGACCTGCGCGATCGTGAGGTCGGGCTGTCGTAGAAGCGACTCCGCCATGCTCGCGCGTCGGCGCTGAACGTACGCGGTGAGAGTCAGTCCGGTTTCGATTCGGAAGCTCTCCTTGAACTTGGTGGGGCTCATGCATGCTGCGCGGGCGAGGTCGGACACGAGCAGATTGCGCGCGGCATGATCGTCGATGTAGGCGACGACGGAGCGGATTCTCCGAGCGTCCTCTTCGGAAAGCCTCGCGCGGGACCTCTGGTGGGAGGTGCGGGTACGTTCCACGAGCAATCCGAGCGCCTCGAGCACCTTTCCTTCGTAGAACAGCTGGGACTTGCCCTCGTCGCCCGGATGGGGATAGAGGCTTGCAAGCAGGGCTCTCATCTCCGGGAACGCATGCATGTCGTTCACGGAGAGAAATGCGTCGCGCACGTTTTCGAACTGCCCCTCGTATTCGGCTTCCAGGTATTCCGTCGACATACGGGGCGTGACCTCGATTCCGATGGCGTGGACGGGCACTCCCCCGTGAACGAGCCCTCGCCAGCCACCCTGGTCGCTGTAAAATCCCCAGAGTGCCTTGGCGCGCAGCTTGCGGTACGGCGTGAGCTCTTCCCCCGAAATCGATTCGTACCAGGTGATCGAAAGGTATTCCGGCAGCTTGAATTCGAGCAGCGCGTCCTTTTCGAGCGTGAAGTCGTGGATGGCGATGCTCCACCGGTCACTCGGCGCGCAGAGATGGTAGTACCCGCGTGCGAATCCGCTGCGGGATGCGTACGACTTCCACAGCGGCCCGAACCCCGCGGGGCGGGTCACTTCGGCGAATCCTGATTGCTCTAGTGTCGCGTCGTGTATGCCGACGAATCCCATGGGTCTGCCTTTTCCTCTAGTAAGTCATAGTTAACAATCATGGTACCAGTCATTCGCCGGATGGGGAGCGGGCGTCGCGACCGGCGACACGACGATTGGACGCGAACGTGCGACGATCGGACATCGCGGTCAGTGCTCCTCGTCCACCGCCCTTTGCTTGCATAGAGTTAACGATAGCTTACATCTTTCGTTCGTTAGGAGGAAACCTATGCAAAGTGGCGCTCAGGAAGCGCAACGGGGGCTCGGGGCAAAAGATCTCGTGACCACAGGTGTGTGTATCGCGCTCTATTTCGTGTTCATGATGGTGGGAAGCATGCTGTTCGCGCCGAACCCGGTTCTGACGTTCCTCATGCCGGCGGGCGCGGCGCTGCTCACGGGGCCGGCCTACCTGCTCCTCATCGCGCGCGTGCCGAAGCACGGTCCCCTCATCATCCTCGGCATCGTCGAGGCGGTCATCATGTTCGTGACGGGTATGTACTGGCTGTGGTCGGTGCTCCTCGTCGTGCTCGGCATCGTGGGCGACCTGATCGCGGGCGCGGGCGGTTTTCGGAGCAAACCGCTCAACATCGTGAGCTTCCTTGCGTTCTCGCTCAACCCCCTGGGCTCCTACCTCATGCTCTGGCTCGACCCGGCGGGGTATTCGACGTATTTGGTCGAGAAGGGAACTGAGCAGGCGTACATGGACACGATGGTCGCGACCGGCGTCGACTGGGTGTTGCCTGCGATGATCGCGCTTACGCTCGTCTGCGCGCTCGTGAGCGCGCTCGCGGGGATGCGGATGCTGCGCAAGCAGTTCGAGAAGGCGGGAATGACGGCGTGAGCGTGAGAAATCCGATGCGCCTCGACCCGCGAACGAAGCTCGCCTTGCTGTTCGTTTGGGCTCTCGCGGTGTTCTTTTCTCCGGGCTTGCCGTTCGAAGCGGGGATGATGGCGCTTGCCGTCGTCTTCGGGGCGCTGTGCGGCAAGGCGCGATTGTCGGTCGCGATGTTCGCCGTCTACTGCGTGACCATGGGAATCGCCATCGCGCTCGCCCGCGTGAACCTCGGCATCTTCAGTACGCTGTTCAACTCGTTCTTCCTGCTCGTTCGCAGAGTGTTCCCTTGCGGGCTGCTCGCGGCGATCATCGTTTCGACCACTCAGGTCAACGAGTTCATGAGCGCGTTTTCGAAGATGCGCTGCCCGCGCGAGGTGACGATCCCGCTCGCGGTGATGATGCGCTACGTTCCCGCCATCCGCGAGGACTGGGGCTACATCAAAGACGCGATGCGCATGCGTGGGGTGAGCCCGACGCTCGGCGGCTTTCTGCGCAGGCCGGGCCTGACGGTCGAGTGCCTCTACGTGCCGCTCATGATGAGCGCACTCAACGTCGCGGACGAGCTGTCATGCGCGAGCGTGGCGCGCGGGATTGAGAACCCCGCGCCGCGAACCTGCTACCTGCATATCGAATTCGGGGCGGCGGACGCGGCGGCCGCCACCGTCGCCGTCGCCGTCCTCGCATCGGCGATCGTTCTAAGGATCGTGGCGTGATCGAATTTTCCGACGTGACGTTTGCCTACGCGCGGACCGTGCCGGAGCGGGCCGCCGGTGTGTCGCATATCGACCTTGCGGTACCGCAGGGCTCGTGCGTGCTCGTGTGCGGCCCTTCGGGATGCGGCAAGACGACGCTGACACGGCTCGCCAACGGACTTGCGCCGACGTTCTTTCCCGGAGCGCTTTCCGGCCGTGTGGTGATTGACGGGCGCGACTGCGCGCAGATGCACAGCTGGGAGGTCGCGCTCTCTGTCGGGAGCGTGTTCCAAAACCCGCGGACGCAGTTCTTCAACGTGGATTCTACGGGCGAGGTCGCCTTCGCGTTGGAAAGCTGCTCGACGCCGGAAGGCGAGATCCGCGAGCGTGTGGCAAAAACCATGGACGATCTGGGCATTCGCCATCTCGCCGACCGGAACATCTTCTCGCTTTCAGGAGGCGAGAAGCAGCGGATCGCGTTCGCGAGCGTCTGGGCAGCGCGGCCCACGAATCTCGTGCTCGACGAGCCGACGAGCAACCTCGATATGGCGGCGATCATGGATCTGCGCTCGTACGTGGCGAGGGCGAAGGCGTCGGGAACGTCCGTGCTCGTCGCTGAGCACCGGCTCTGGTGGCTGGCGGGCATCGCCGACGAGGTCGTGGTCATGGACGGTGGCCGGATCGTGCGACGGTTCTCCCCACAGGAGTTCGCGTCGCTTTCTGCGCAGGAGGTCGCCGCGCTCGGACTGCGCGCGCAAAGTCTGGCAGAAGTCGAGGCGGCGGCTCCGGTTTGTGGGCAGGGTATCTCTCGGGCACGTGAGGCGGCGAAGCCGCGGCCAGGTGAACCGTCGCAATCGGAGGCGGAGCCGCGAGCGAGCGAAGGCTATCGGGCAGAAGCGGGCCTCGAAGTGCATGGCGTGCGGGCGGGGTACCGGAAGCGAGAGGTGCTGCGAGGCGTGGATCTTTCGGCTTCCGCGGGCGAGGTCATCGCCCTCGTGGGGCGAAATGGCGCCGGCAAGTCGACCCTTTCACGCGCGATCTGCGGTCTGGCGAAAAGCTCGGGAGGTTATCGGCTCTTCGGCGAGGAGGCAGGCGAGCGGGAGCGTCTCGCGCGGTCGTCGATGGTGTTCCAGGACGTGAACTACCAGCTGTTTGCCGACAGCACTGCGGCCGAGGTCGTCTTCGGCATGGGCAGGAACCGGGCACGGACAGTCGACGCGGAGGGCATCCTTTCGTCGCTCGGCCTCTCCGACGTCGCCGATCGCCATCCGGCGACGCTTTCGGGCGGCCAGAAGCAGCGGCTCGCGGTCGCGTCGTGTGTCGCCGCGGGAAAGGACGTGCTCGCGTTCGACGAGCCGACGAGCGGGCTCGATCTCGCAAGCATGCGGCGGGTGGCAGGCCTCATCCGGCGGCTTGCCGCGGAAGGGCGGGTCGTTCTCGTGGTGACGCACGACCTCGAATTCATCGCCTGCGCGTGCGATCGCGCTATCGAGCTTTCCGGAGGCGCGGTTACGGGGACCTACGACGTCGCGGGCGGCTTGGACGACATCAGACGCGCCCTCTTCGCCGGAACGCAGTTCGAAGGGCTTGGGGGCTAGGGTGAGGGCAATGCCGATGCGACCGCTCCGGACGTCTTAGCCCAGCCTCGCCTCCTGCGTTTTTGCCCTCATCGATGGAAGCCGCGGCATCTTCTTCGGCCTCGCCCTCATCTGTGCCGACGCGGGTAGACCAAGGCGACCGGGAAGAGGGACGGTAGGTTACGAGTGTTTTCATCATGATGCGACGATCAGACGAGCTTATGCGCCAAGGGGACGTATGGGCGCTGTATAAACTCTGGTTCAAAGCTTAGAAAGCTATCCTTGCTTCAAAAATAAGCGATAGGGTCGTCCGTTCGTCGCATGTTCCCTACCGCGGAAACGGAGGCAGCATGGCAAAGGAGAAGAAAGAGGGCGGGGCGTTCTCGCTCGTGCTCGCATGGGCGGGCGCCAATCGGAAGTTCCTGGTCGCGTCGATGGTCGCCGCGACCGTGTCGGGTCTTATGACCATGGTACCTTATTGGGGCGTTTACCGGATCATGCAGGCGGCGTATGCGGGAACCCTGACCGAAGGGCTGCTCGCTCAGTGCGCCGCCGTCGTGGCGGTCGGGTTCGTCGTGCAGTACGCGTGCTTCGCCGCCTCTAGCCTGCTGTCGCACAAGGGGGCCTACCGCACGCTTTTCGACGTGAGGTGCCGCATCGTCGACCATCTGGCGCATGCGCCCCTCGGGTCGCTGAGCGAGCGATCGATCGGGCAGGTAAAAACGGTGCTGCTCGATGACGTCGAGCGTCTCGAGCTGTTTTTGGCCCACAACATCCCCGAAGCGTTCATGTACCTCGCAGGACCGGTCGCGGCGTTCGCCTTCCTGTGCTCGACGAACGCGCCCCTCGCGCTCGCGACGCTCGTCCCGTTCGCTGCCGCCGTGGCGCTCATGGGGGCGTGCTTCAAAGTGATGGGCGAGGTCATGCCCCGAGCCGCCGCAGCGCTTTCGCGCATGAACTCGGTCATGGTCGAGTACGTTTCGGGGATGCGGGTCATCAAGGCGCTCAACATGGGGTCGGCCTCCTTCAAACGCTTCCGAGACAGCGTCGACGGCGAGTTCGACGTGTGGTGCGAGATCTCCCGCAAGACCGCGCCCGCCTATGCGGCGTACCTGGTCGTGATCGAATGCGGGCTGCTCATCATGATCCCCCTCGGCGGGCTCATGTTCACGACGGGCGCCGTTTCGGGGAGCACCTACCTGCTGTTCGCGTTCGTCGGATCGCTCTACCTCGTGGAGATCCGCTTACTGCAGGAGATGGGGTCCAAGCTCGCCGAGGTGGCAAGTGGCGCGGCGCGCGCCCAGGAGCTGCTTGACATGCCGGTGTTCGGGGGCGGGGATCCGTTCCCCAGGCGTTGCGACATCGAGCTGCGCGACGTGAGGTTTTCCTACGATGCCGGCCGCGAGGTGGTGCGCGGGGTGTCGCTGCGCATCGCCCAAGGGGAGCGGATCGCGATCGTCGGCCCATCCGGCGCGGGGAAGACGACGCTGGTCGAGCTCGTCAGCCGCTTCTACGATCCCGATTCCGGCCAGGTGCTCATCGGCGGGAAGGACGTGCGGTCTATCGACTACGACGACCTCTTGGCCCATGTCGCCGTCGTCTTCCAGAATACCTTCCTCACGAGCGGCAGCATCCTCGAGAACATCCGGATGGGGCTCGACGCATCGATCGAGGACGTGCGCCGTGCGGCACGGCTTGCCTGCATCGACGACTTCATCATGACGCTGCCTGACGGCTACGACACCGAGATGGGCAGCCTCGGCGACCGGGTGTCGGGCGGGCAGCGCCAGCGCATCGCCATCGCGCGTGCCATCCTGAAGGACGCGCCCGTTCTCATCCTCGACGAAGCGACGAGCGCCGCCGATCCGGAGAACCAGCTCCAGATCGACACGGCGATCGGGAACCTGTGCTCGGGAAAGACGGTAATCGTCGTCGCGCACCGCCTCGGCGTGGTCCGCAGGTGCGACCGGGTCGCCGTCGTCGAAGACGGGCGCGTGACGGCGGTCGGTGCGCACGAGCAGGTCCTTGCGGCATGCCCCTACTACGCGCAGGCGTGGCGGGACTACGACGAAGCTCGCAGCGTCAGTTTCGGGTGGGCGGGCGTTGCGGAGAGCGACAGCTCGCCTGGCAGCGATGGCGCGAAGAACGCAGGAGCAGGACGGAGCGTTGAGGAGGAAAGCGCGATGACGAGAACGGGGCAAGGCGAAGCCGATTTGGAGAAAGGAGTAGGGCGATGACGGGATCGAACACGGCAGCGCGGCGGGACCCCACGCGCATCTTCGCGAAGAACCGCCGCTTCTCAGTCCATATTGCCTGCATGGTGGTGGACGGGGTGCTCGACGGGTGCAACTTCGCTCTCATCTACCTCGTGATACGGGGTGTTTTCGAGGGGTCGTTCACGATGTCGTCGGCGCTCGCCATGACGGCGGCGGTCGCGGCGGTGTTCGTGGTGCGCCTACTCGTGTACGGGTACGGCTATCTTCAAGGACAGATCGGCGGTGCCCAGATTAGCCGTAACATCAGGGTCTTTCTCGGCGAGAAGATCAAGCGGATCCCCCTCTCGCGCTTCACCGAGCGCAGCTCGGGCGACTACCTCAACGCGCTCACGGTGAACGTGAACGATTACGAGCAGATTCTCACGCACAAGACCGGCAGCATCGTGAAGAACGTCGCCTTGTCGGTCATGCTCATCACGTTTGTGACGTGGCTTTTCGCGCCTGCGGGAGCCATTGTGGCCGCGATGTTCCTGCTGATCGTGCCGGGCCTTGCCTACTCGTGGCACCAGGTGAGGCGTTTCGGCGCGCGCAAAAGCGCCATCCAGGCTTCGAACGCGAGCGCGATCGTGGAGCACGTGACGGGCATGCAGACGCTGCGCGCCTACGGGATCGGCGGGACGGCGAACGAGCGCATAGTCGAGAGCATGCGCGCATTCTCCGACATCAGCTACCGGTACGAGGCGGCTGTGACGCCGCCGGGAGCCGTGGTGTTCGCCCTTGTCGGAATGGGCGCGCCCGCGCTGTTCCTCGTTTGCGGCAACGCGGTGCTTGCCGGAACGCTCGATGCGGTTTCTGCCGTGCTCATCATCATGCTGCCCCTGTTCATCATCAAGCTGACGGCGGCGCTCTTCGTCGACCTCACCGCCTACCGCAATCTGTCCATCGCGAAGGGCCGCATCGCGGACGTCGCTGCCGAAGTGGAGGAGCAGGGCGTTGACGAGGAGTTTTCCGTCGGCGACGCGGGAATTGAGCTTTCCGGCGTCGATTTCGCGTACGAGTCGGGCAACCCCGTGTTCTGCGGCCTCGAACTTGCGTGCGCTCCCGGCAGTCTCACGGCGCTCGTGGGGGATTCCGGCTGCGGAAAGTCGACTGCGCTTTCGCTCGTCGCCCAGTACTACCGGCCCGATGCGGGGTCGGTCCTCATCGGCGGTTCCGACTCGGCGGCGTACGCCCCCGAGCGCGTGCTCGAGCACGTGTCGATCGTCGACCAGGATGTCTTTCTGTTCGATGACTCGGTGGCAGAGAACGTGCGCTATGCCAAGCCCGATGCGAGCGACGAGGAGATCAGGAAGGCGTGTCGGCTTGCCAACGCCGACGGCTTCATCGAGCGGATGCCCGAGGGCTACGCCAGCCGCATCGGCGAGAACGGGTCGCGCCTTTCGGGTGGTGAAAGGCAGCGACTTTCCATCGCGCGCGCCATTCTGCGGGATTCCCCCATCGTGCTGCTCGACGAGGCGACGGCGTCGCTCGACATCGAAAACGAGCTGGCGGTCAAGCGGGCAATCCGTAACCTGCTTGCGCGCCGTAAGACGGTGATCATGATCGCGCACACGCTGCCCATCGTGCGAACCGCCGACAGCATCGCTGTCATCGGCGACGGGCGGGTGATCGAGCAGGGGACGCATGAGGAACTTGTCGCGCGAGGCGGCAAATACGCCGCAATGTGGGCGGCCGACCGTCAGCTCGCCTAACATTTCGGCAAGCGCGTACCTGCGGTGCGCCAACGAAGCATCTAATGGGACATCAAGGCAAAGGCGCAGAATCGTCCCAACATGCCGCAAATGATCGACCATGGGGACTGGAGATATGCGAACCACGGAATCCTCGGAGGACTACCTGGAGGCCATCCTGCGCATCCGCTCCGAGCGCGGCTCCTGCCACAACGTGGACATAGCGTGCCTGCTGGGCTACTCCAAGGCGAGCGTCACCAAGGCGCTGGCGGGCCTGTCCGCCGCCGGGCTCGCCGAGGTGGTTGCCCGGGACGTGCGCCTGACCCCCGAGGGGGAGCGGATCGCCCGCCGGACGCTGGGGCGCCACCGCTTCTTCGAAGGGCTCCTGCTCGAGGCGGGCGTGGACGGGAAGACCGCCTCGCGGGAGGCCTGCCGCATGGAGCACTGTCTGTCGGAGGGCTCCTTCGAGAAGCTCGTCGCCCTGCTGGGCGAGGGCGCGGCGGGAAAGCCGTGAGGCACATCGACCTCATAGCCGCGAGGATGGAGTAGGCGCACTGGCGCCGCGGCATCCCCGTCGCCGAGCTCGAGACGGGACTCGGCAGGTTCCTTCCCGCCCGCGATCAGGCGCCGCGGGCAGATCGTGGTCAAAATGGGCAGGGAAAAAGGATTTGCAGTTAGTTCGTCGTCCGCTCTTCGGGTATCCCGAATCGTCTACTCTAGCTCGAATGGCTGTGATTCATACGTGTCGTTTTCGGTCTGCTGCGTCTGAACGTGCTGGGGGTCGTAAAGGCATGCTTGCTGCAACAACATAATTCAATATTGAAGGAATGTGGCAGTGTCTGAGCCGCATCAGCTTTTCTCGCCCGCTTTTCACAGGCGATCCTGCCTGAACCGCTGGGGGGAACAGCCCTTGTGCCTGTGAAACGCCTCGGTGAACGCTCCCGCCTTACTGTAACCGACTTCCCTGCCGACCTCGGCGATGGGCAGCGCCGTTTCAGTGAGAAGCCTTTCGGCTTCCCTCATCCTCTCCCTCGCCACGTAGGACGCCGGAGGAAGGCCTGTCGCCTTCTTGAAGAGCCGTTTCATCTTCGTCTGACCCATATACAGTTCGGACGCGAGCCGCGTGCACGACAAATCGCCGCCAAGGTTCCGAGCGATATACGCGCACGCCCAGTCGACTGCCGCAAGGTCCTCGTCGGTCATTCTGGGCCTGCCGCCATTCGGCCGGGCTGCGCACTCCATCACGAGGGCGATAGATTCGGAGATAACCCCTTCGTAAAACAGATCCGCCGCGATCCCCCCGCCTTGATACGAACGCGCCTTGCGAAGCAAGTCGACAAGCCCCGGAAGGTCGCGCCGCCCGTCTACGCCCGCAAACGCCTTGCGGACGTCTTCTATTTCGCCGAAGCGACTCTGCAGATAATCCCGATAATAATCTGGCGAGATGGTGATCGACGACGCCGCGGCAACGGAACCTTCCGAGAACCGCGCTTCGTACTCCTCGTTTTCCCCGCCGAGATACACCGTGATGGCGCCCGGGGCGAGCGGAGCCCCTCGACGCTGCGCGACGCCCGAAACCTCGTCATAGCAGCCCAAGCACAGGTGCTCGGTGCATCGATAGCGTATGGTCCACTCCCTTGCGAAGCTCATCCTGAACGCGTTCACAGCGAAGAGGTTGTCCCGAAAGTACGCCCAGTACTCCCCGGACCCCATGTCGCTTTCGAGAACCCTCAACGTGCCCGCAGGACCGTAGTTGCCGACATCGCGGGAAGGCACGAGGTGCCATTTCTTGAACGCCTCTTCGTAAAGGTCGCGTTCTATGCTTTCCATCTGACTCTCTTTCGCCTCGTTTCAATGCGGCGTTCCCCGATTCGTCCCTTTCATTCCGTATTGGGTCCCGCTTTTGCTTTCGCGAAGACTGGAACTCTGTCTATTCGTCCATTATAGCCAAGAGTTAAAAATGGCTAACTAGACAGGGAACATAAGGAGGAATCGGATGACGCAAGACGCTCCAACCCCGAAAAGCAACAGGTGGACCACGCGCGACGTGCTGACGTTCGTCGTGTTCAACCTGATCATCATGACGGTGACCATCGTGGCGAAGATGATCGAGGACATGGTCCTGGCGCCCCAGAACACGTTTTTCGTGGGGTCGTGGCTATTTCCGCTGCTTGCCACGCCGTTCTACGTGGTGATGGCGGACCGCATCGGCAAGCGAGGCGTGCTGGCGGGCTCGACGCTGGTATTCGGGCTGCTCTACACGTTCATGGGAGGGCTCTACTGCGCTCCCGTCGCCGTCGCGGGCGCCCTTATCGGAGAGCTCGTCATGTGGGGGAAGGATTCCCACCACGACATAAAGCGCGTCGTAGGTGGCTACATCGTGTACTGGATGACGTTCGGGTTCTACGGGATTATGCCGTATCTGCTGTTCAGGGACGCCTATATGGAGCAGTTGGGAACCTACTACGACGCGGCTGACGTGGCGGCTATGGTGGCCCAGTACACCGAGCTGCCGTGGATCCTGCTCATGATGGCGATGTTCGCTACGGGCACGATCGTCGGAGGGCTCATCGGGTCGAAGTTCCTGAAGAAACACGTGCGCAAGGCGAAGATCGCCTAACCATGGAAAAGTGCGACATCAAAACTGGGGTGTTCGGCCTCGACCCGCGCACGCACCTGTTGTCGTTTCTCGCTGTCGGCATCGCCGCGATGTTAGTGACCGGCCTTTTGGAGACGGCGCTTCTGCAGCTGCTCGCCGCGGCGTACCTCGCGGCGAACGGGAGGGCGCACCTTTCGCTCAAGATGTGCGCGAGCTTCACCGTTGTGTGCGGGCTGAGCTTCCTCCCGCTCTCCGGACTGTACGGGGCGCTGTTCGTGAGTTTCCTTCACATGATCCCGCCGTTCACGGCGGGCTGCGCGCTATTCACGCTGTCACCCTCGGCGATCATGTGCGCGCTCGACCGTTGGAGGCTGCCCCAGCGGGTTCTCGTGGGCGTGTGCATGGTGTTCAGGTTCGTCTCCGTCCTCTCGTTCGAAGCTCGCTCCATCGTGCGCGGCATCCGAATGCGGGGCATCTTCCCTCGCGCGTTCGACATCGTCCGTCACCCGGGGTTGGCGTACGAATGCGTCTACACGCCGCTCGTCATGCGCTCGCTCAGGCTTTCGAGCGAGCTTGCCGCCTCCGCCGAGCTGCGCGGCATCGAAATCGGCCGGGGACGGACTTCGGTCTACCACGTGGGCTTCACCTGGAGGGATGCCGTGTGCTCGACCGTTGTCGCGGTCATATGCGCGGGAATCTACGGAACGGGGGCGATTTTGTGACAGGCGAATTCGAATCATCCAATGCGCTCAAGGAAAGCCCCGTATGCGGCAAGCCTGCGGAGGAGGTGCCAGCCCTCGCGTTTTGCGACGTCTCGTTTCGCTATGTGGATGAGGCAGAACAAGAGGATTCGGCATCTGCTGACGATGCGGGAGGGAGCAGGGTCGAGGACGTGTCCTTCGAGGTGCGCACCGGCTCCTGCACAGTTCTGTGCGGAAGGTCGGGCGACGGCAAGTCGACCGTGTTGCGAGTAGCAGATGGGTTGGCAGGGACGTTCTTCCCTGGAGTGCGTAGGGGTTCCGTTCTGGTGAGCGGCACGGAGGTCCTTTCGCTTTCCGCCCGCGGGAGGACCGAGGCCATGGGTGTGGTCATGCAGGATCCCCGCAGCCAGTTCTTCATGGGGACGGTCGGCGACGAGATCGCCTTCTCGCTGGAAAACCTCGGGGTCGACCCTGCTGTGAGCGTTGAACATGTGCATGAGGCGGCGCGGCTGTGCGGGGTTGAAGGTTTACTTGCTGAGAAGCTTACCGAACTGTCCAGCGGTCAGAAACAACGCGTCGCAATCGCAGCCGCTATTGCGTGTCGCCCGTCGTTTCTCGCGCTCGATGAGCCGACCTCCAACTTGGACGCGGAGGGCGCAGACGCGCTCGTGAGCATCCTTGTCCAGCTCAAGCAGCGCGGCGTGGCGATTCTGGTGTCGGAGCATAGGCTCCACAAGCTTCTGCCCGTCGCCGACGAATTCCTTTGTATGAGAAATGGCAAGGTCGCGGCGCGGTGGAGCGCGAAAGAATTCGCTGCGCTTCCAGACAAGGAAGCTGATGCATTCGGGTTGCGTCATCCCGATATCACCATCGCGCGCGATTCGAATACACGACCTGAGGAATCACTTGATTCCCGCTGCGGTTCCACCTCATGGCGTATGGAGGACGTGACGTATCTCTACCGCTCGACAGGCCGTGGCATTCGAGGCGTGACGGCGGAGTTTCCCTGCGGTGCTGTGACGGTGGTATGCGGGGGGAACGGTTCGGGCAAGACAACGCTTGCGAAGGTTCTCGTCGGGGCGTCCCGCCCGCAGAAAGGTCTGATAACCAGGGACGGCAAAGCGCTCTCACCGCGGGAGCGGAGGCACTTGAGCTATTTCGTGATGCAGGACGCCGACTATCAACTGTATGCGGGGAGCGTCGCCGACGAGGTAGTGCTTGGCCGACGCGTTGATGATGTTCTGAAGGCGCGTGCCTGGGAGGCGCTTGATGCCTTCGAACTGAAAGAGCTTGCCGACAGGCACCCCGCCAGCCTATCGGGCGGGCAGAAGCAGCGCGTGACACTTGCCGCAGCGTACTGCTCGGACGCCGAGCTCGTGGTGCTCGACGAGCCAACGAGCGGACTGGATGGGCGCGGCATGCGGGAGGTGGCTTTGTGGTGCCGTAGGCTTGCGGCGGAAGGAAAGGCAGTGGTGATTATCACCCACGATGAAATGCTAGCGCGGCTGGCGGGCGACCGGAGGGTTGAGCTGGCAGCGCATGACGAAGGGAGAAAAGGAGTATGAGTCACGTGACTCCGCTTGACCGCATCGCGCGTCCGAGCGCGTTTTCGAAACTGTTCTACTTCATGCGGCCCGATAAAGCGCGCATGGTGCTCTCGCTTGTCCTCGCTTGCTTGGGCGAGGCGGCGGGTATGGTCCCGTACGTGGTCGTCGCCCTGTTGGCTGCCGGTCTCATCGAAGGCACGCTCACGCTTGAAATGGTAGCTCTGTTCTCGCTCGCTGCAGCTGGAGGGCAGATCCTCAAGTTCGTGCTCACGTGGCGATCGTCGATGATCAGCCATGGTATCGCCTTCAAGGCTTTGCGCACCATGCGCGAGCAGATGGCCGAGAAGATGTCGCGCGTGCCCATGGGTGTCATCGTCGACACGCCCACGGGTACGTTCAAGAACCGCTTTGTGGACAACGTGAATCAGCTGGAGGACGCCATCGCGCACTTCATGCCGGAGCTTCCGAGCAACGTGTTTGCGCCCATCCTCGCCATGACCATCGTATTCGCCGTCGACTGGCGCATGGGGCTTGCCGGCATCGCCACGATCCCCTTGGGCGTGCTCTTCTATCTGGGCATGATGCGCGATTACAAGCCCAAGATGGCGCGTTACATCAAAAGCGAGCAGGACATGAACTCCACGCTCGTGGAGTATGTCAACGGCATCCAGGTGATCAAGGCGTTCGGGCGCACGGCGTCCTCCTACGGGTCGTTCTCCGATGCCGTGGCGGAATACCACGACTCCACGCTTGCGTGGTTCCGGCAGAGCTGGGTGTGGATGGCGGCGGTGCGCTCGGTCGTGCCCTGCACGTTGCTCGTTTCGCTGCCGCTTGGCGTGTGGCTGCTCTCCGTCGGGCAGATTACGCTTCCCGCCTTCATGGTGTGCATTGTCATTCCTCTGGGCTTCATCGGCGGCGTTTTGAAGTTCGCCCAGGCGGCAGGCCAGATCTCGCGTATGGATGCCTGCCTGAACGTGGTCTGGGATTTCCTCGGTGAGCCCGAGCTTGCGCGTCCCACGCAACGCGTGGAGCTACAGGGCGAGTCGTTCGCGTTCGAGGAAGTGTCGTTTTCTTACCGTGAGGGCACCGAGGTCCTGCACGACGTGAGCTTTTCCACCGAACCGGGAACGATCACGGCGATCGTCGGGCCGTCGGGCTCGGGCAAATCGACCGTCGCCAAGCTTATGGCGGGGTTCTGGGATGCGAGCACAGGAAACATCACATTCGGCGGGGTCGACGTGAAGGGCATCCCGTTCGAACAGCTCATGGAGCACATCGCGTACGTGGCGCAAGACACGTTCCTGTTCGACCGCTCCATTGCCGACAACATCCGCATGGGCAAGCCCGGCGCGACCGATGCCGAGGTGGAGGCGGCGGCGCGTGCCGCAGGCGCCCACGGATTCATCAACGAGCTTCCGCAGGGCTACGCTACGCCTGCGGGCGAGGCGGGCGATCGACTTTCGGGCGGCGAGCGGCAGCGCATCACCATCGCGCGCGCCATCCTGAAGGACGCATCCGTCGTCATCTTGGACGAGGCGACCGCCTACGCCGACCCCGAGAACGAGGCGCTGGTTGAGCGCGCCATCAGCAAGCTGGTTGAGGGCAAGACGCTCGTCACCATCGCGCACCGGCTCTCGACCATCACGGGCGCCGACCAGATTCTCGTCATGGACGCGGGGTGCATCGTGGGGCGCGGGCGGCACGATGAGCTGCTGCAAAGCTGCCCGCTGTACGCCCGCATGTGGCGTGAGCATCAGGGCGCGGTAGAAGTGCTCACGGACAAAAACGTGGAAGACTGGGCGGCCATCCGCCCCGAGGAGGCGAGGTAGATGTTCGCCATCGTAAAACGCATACTCGACGTGGCGGGAAGCTTCTCGCCTGCGTCGCGACGCAGTCTCATTGTTGGCATGGTGTGCAACGTCCTAAAAGCGTTCTTCATGTCCGGGATGCTTGCCGCGGTGTGGTGGGCGCTCGAGAATCGTGACCATATGGGTGCGGATGTGGCGCTGCAGTGCCTGGGCATCCTGCTGGCGAGCGTGGCGGGCCAGTATATCTTCCAGTACCTCGTGGACATCAAGATGGACGCCGAGGGGTTCCACATCTTCCGCGACATGCGCCTGCACGTGGGCGATCGGCTGAAGGGTGCTCCCATGGGCTATTTCTCCGAGCAGCGCCTTTCCGCCATCACCACCACGCTCACCACGACGCTGCACCAGCTGGAGGAGTTCATGACCATCTGCCTCACCGGTCTTTCGGGCGGCGTGGCGATGGCGGTCATCATGAGCTTGTATTTCATGCTGTTCGCGCCGCCGGTGGCGTTCATCACGTTCGCGGGCATCGCCATGGGGCTTGTGGTGCTCGAATGGCTGCGCCGCCGCTCCACCGCGGTGACGCGCGAGGTAACCGCCGCCCAGGAGGCCATGACCGACAAGGTAATCGAGTACGCCCGCGGGATGGCGGTGCTGCGCACGTTCGCCACGCCCGACGAGGCGCTTGCCGAGGCGAAGGCGTCTTTCGAGCAGAAGCGCCTGGCCGACTACCGTCAGGAGCAGGCGGCCCAGGGAATTCTCAAGCTCTATGCGCTGGTGTTCAATCTGGCGAGCTGCGCGGTGCTGTTCGCGGCGTGCGCCCTGTACCTCACGGGTGGGCTGCCACTCTCGTGGGCGCTCACGCTGCTCGTCGCCGCGTTCATGATCTATGGCGAGCTGATCAGCGCGAACAATAGCGCCTTTCTCACTAAGAAGATAGAGGGCGAGCTCGACCGCGTGGACGAGGTGTGCGCGGTTCCGCGTCAGGACACGACCGACGAGCCTCTTGCGCCGCGAGGTTTCGACCTGGCGATGGACGACGTGTCGTTCGGCTACGACGACCGGCGCGTCATCAACCACGTGACGCTTCGCATCCCCGAGGGCACCTCGTGCGCCATCGTGGGGCCAAGCGGGTCGGGCAAGACCACGCTGGTGAACCTGCTCGCGCGGTTCTGGGACGTCGATGAAGGATTCGTGAGCGTGGGCGGCGCGGACGTGCGCGACGGCACGGTGGAGAGCCTACTTTCGCACATATCCCTGGTGTTCCAGAACGTGTACCTGTTCAACGACACGGTGGAGAACAACATACGGTTCGGGCGGCCGGATGCATCGCACGATGAGGTGGTCGCCACGGCGAAGCGCGCGCGATGCCACGACTTCATCGAGCGCCTTCCGCAAGGTTACGACACGGTGCTGGAAGAGGGCGGAGCCGACCTGTCGGGCGGCGAGCGGCAGCGCATATCCATCGCGCGCGCCATCATGAAGGACGCGCCCATCGTCATCCTGGATGAGGCGACCAGCTCCGTCGACCCCGAGAATGAGCATCTGCTCATGGAGGCGATCGGCGAGCTCGCGCGCGGCAAGACGCTCGTCACCATCGCCCACCGCCTGAACACGGTGCGCAACGCCGGCCAGATTCTCGTCGTGGACGCCGGCCACATCGTGCAGCGCGGCACGCACGACGAACTCATGCGTGAAGACGGGATCTACCGCCGCTTCATCCGCATGCGCGAAGAGGCGGCCGACTGGAGGCTGGGGGCATAAACCGATGAGCAAACAGCGTTCCACGGAATCCTCGGAGGACTACCTGGAGGCCATCCTGCGCATCCGCTCCGAGCGCGGCTGTCGGCGGCGCGCGGCGAGCCGGTCGCGTTTATCGGCTTGATCCGCCTCTCCACGGTGCTCTTGCCGAGGTCGCACTCGTCCATGGCCTCGCGCCTGGGCTTTCCGGCGTTGTAGAGGTCGACTATCTTCCTCTTGAACTCGTCGGTGAAATGCCTCGGGCTGGGGCCGGTCGAGGCCGAGCCCCTGGTCCGGCTGGAATAGCATGTCGCTGCGGGCCATTGTCTTTCCTTTCGTCGAATATCTAGGCGCTGACGATTCTAGGCGATGGCCCTCTCTTGCTTCTTACACCTCGATTGTGCGCGCTACCCCCAGCGGGCCCGGATCGAGCGATTCGGGCCCGCTTTTGGGGCCTGCCGGAAACCCGGTGGTCAAAAAGGGCCAAATATGAGTACTGTTACCAGTTTAGTGGCAGCCAAATGGCCTCAAAATCGGTGCCAGAGGCCAAAAGTGCATCGATTTTCGTTCTTCAGAGTCGCGATCGGGCTCCAAACAAGGCGATTTTGCTGCTCTGGACTGGAAAATCGCTGCTACTAATTTGGTGACAGTACTCATATTTGGCCCTTTTTGACCACTGCCCCTTGGTCCAGGACAAAACGGGCTGCTCGAATCATGGGGCGGGTCCATTTTCGACTATCCTCAGCTTGCCAGCTCGAAAATGGACTCGCTCCAAGATTGAATCTTTATTCCAACTTTACACCTAGCTTTACAGCTGTCTTGTCAGCTGTAAAGCCAGGTGTCATACTAAAGCCCCAAGATTCGCCAAAAGAGAGGGGCCTTGATGGCACAGAGCGCGAACATGGATGCATCGGAGCTTGCACGCGATATCGCGGCCGGCCTGGCATCGGCAACGACGGCAACGGAGCGCGCGGCACTGGTGCCCGCAGAGCTCGTCGAGGCCATTCAGCAACTTAAGACCCAACGCGACGCGGTGATCCTGGCGCACTATTACGTGGCGCCCGAGGTTCAGGCTGTGGCCGATTACGTCGGCGACAGCTTCTACCTGGCAAAGCTCGCTAAGAGCCTGCCGCAGCAGACCATCGTGCTGTGCGGCGTGGAGTTTATGGGCGAGAGCGCCAAGCTGCTCAATCCCACTAAGACCGTGCTGCTGCCCGAGCCGGGCGCGGATTGCCCCATGGCTCATATGGTCAAGCGCGAGACGGTCGACGCTGCCCGCGCCGAGTACGGCGACGACCTGGCCGTGGTGTGCTACGTCAACTCCACGGTCGAGATCAAGAGCTGGAGCGACGTGTGCGTTACCAGCTCTAACGCCGTCAAGATTGTCTCCGAGCTGCCGCAGCAGCACATCTTGTTCATTCCCGACCAAAACCTGGGCCGCTTTGTGGCCGAGCAGGTGCCCCAAAAGCACGTCATCCTCAACAACGGCTACTGCCCGCGTCATCACATCATCACCGTCGAGCAGATCGTCGACGCGCAGGAGGCGCACCCCGACGCACTCGTGCTGGCGCACCCCGAGTGCAAGGCCGACGTCCTGGCCGAGGCCGACTACATCGGCTCTACTGCCGGCATCATCAAGTATGCCGAGGAGTCGGACGCCAGCGAGTTCATCATCGTGACGGTCCGCGGCGTGCTCTACGAGCTTGAACGCCGCTGCCAGGGCACTGGCAAGAAGTTCTACTTCCCTGCGGTGCAGCCCACCTGCGTCAACATGGATCTCATCACGCTCGACAAGCTCGTGCACTGCCTGGAGACGGGCGAGGGCGAGGTGCAGATTGGCGTGTCGGACGAGGCCGCCGATCAGGCCAAGCTCACGCTCGACCGCATGCTCGAGTACGCGGCGCGCTAAGCCAATGTGACATGAGGGACCATCCCTTATGCCACATTACAAGGGAGAGGATTCCTGTGGAAACCAAACAATACCCCGATATGGAGTGTGACGTCGTCATTGCCGGTTGCGGCGTGGCGGGCCTGTATGCGGCTCTCAATCTGCCGACGAGCACGCGCGTGATCATGCTTTCCAAGGGCGCCGTCGATGAGTGCGATTCGATGCTCGCGCAGGGCGGCATCTGCGTGCTGCCTGAGGGCTCGGACTATGATGCCTTCTTTGAGGACACCATGCACGCCGGCCATTACGAGAACCGCCGCGAGAGTGTTGACATCATGATTCGCTCGAGCCGCTCGGTCATCAACGACCTGCTGGCCATGGGCGTGGACTTTGAGCGTAAGGCCGACGGCAGCCTCGACTTTACCCGCGAGGGCGCGCACAGCCGCCCGCGCATCGCCTTCCATGCCGATATTACGGGCAAGGAGATTACGACCAAGCTGCTCCAGGCTGTTCGCAAGCTGGATAACGTGCAGATTCTCGAACACGTTGCCATGACCGACATCCTGACCGCCGAGCGCGATGGCGCCACGGTGTGCACCGGCGTCGTCGCCGTCGCTGTGGACGAGGACGATTCAGCTCGCCCCGCCGACGAGCTGGCAAATGCCGCCGAGGGCGTGCGTGCCGGTAAGCCGTTTAAGATCCATGCCCGCCATACGCTGTGGGCAACGGGCGGTATCGGTGGCGTGTACGACCACTCGACCAACTACCCGCAGCTCACCGGTGACGCCTGCTACATCGCGCAGGAGCACGGCATCACGATGGAGCACCTGGACTACGTGCAGATTCACCCCACGGGTCTGTTCTCGCCGCAGCCGGGCCGCACGTTCCTAATCAGCGAAAGCTGCCGCGGCGAGGGCGCGATTCTGCTCAATGCCGCCGGCGAGCGTTTTACCGACGAGCTTCAGCCGCGCGACGTTGTCGCCGCCGCCATCCGCGAGCAGATGAAGCAGGACGGCACCGAGCACGAGTGGCTGAGCTTTGCCCCCGTCGAGCGCGACGTGGTGACCGGGCACTTTGCCAATATCCGCGCGCGCTGCCTGGAGGACGGCCGCGACATCCTGGACGAGCCCATTCCCGTCACTCCCACGCAGCACTACTTTATGGGCGGCGTATGGGTCGACAAGGACGGCCGCACCTCGATGCCCGAGCTCTACGCCGCCGGCGAGACGGCCTGCAATGGCGTGCACGGCAAGAACCGCCTGGCTTCTAACAGCCTGCTCGAGGCGCTGGTCTGGGGCCGCCGCGCCGCGTGGTACATGCGCACCGGCGAGTCGCTGGCCGTGGAGCAGGCCGGTGAGCCCGCGCTTGACGGGCGTCACCGCGCCCTGAGCGCCGATGCCCTTGCAATCGATGATTTGGCCCGTGCCGCCGGCACGCAGGCCGTGGAGGAGTAGACCATGAATCCCATTACCATGAAGCTCGTCGTCGATGATCTGATTTTGCAGGCTCTGCGCGAGGACATCACGTTTGAGGACGTGAGTACGGCGAGCGTGTGCCCCACGGCGCGCCCCGCCACGGTGGAGCTCATCGCCAAGGCCGACGGCATTATCGCCGGCCTGGACGTATTCGCCCGCACCTTTGATCTGCTGGATCCGCAGAGTTCGGTGCTGTTTGATGTTGCTGACGGTGACGAGGTACACGCCGGCGATCACGTGGGCCAGGTGCGCGGCGACGCGCGCGTGCTGCTTTCGGGCGAGCGCGTGGCGCTCAACTACCTGCAGCGCATGAGCGGCATCGCTACTTACACACATCGGATGGCGGCTGCGCTCGTGGGTACCAAGACCGTGCTTGTCGACACGCGCAAGACCACGCCGGGCATGCGTGTCTTCGAGAAGGCCGCAGTCGAGATCGGCGGTGGCAGCAACCACCGTTACAACCTGTCGACGGCTGTCATGCTTAAGGACAACCACATCGACGCCGCCGGTGGTGTGGCACGCGCGATTGAGATGGCTCGCGCCCATGCGTCGTTTACCACGACGGTCGAGATCGAGTGCGAGAGCCTGGATATGGTGCGCGAGGCCGTGGAGGCCGGTGCCGATATCATCATGTTCGACAACATGACCCACGACGACATGGCTGCCGCGATTGAGCTTATCGCCGGTCGTGCCAAGACCGAGTGCTCGGGCAACGTGGACACCAACAATATCCGCGCGCTCGCCGACCTGGGCGTTGACTTTATCAGCTCGGGGGCGTTGACGCACTCTGCGCCGATTCTCGACCTCTCGCTTAAGCACCTGCGTCTGTTGGACGGTAAATAATGGACGCCCGCGAGCGTCGCCGTGCCATCATGGGCGTGCTCGAGCGAGCCAAAGATCCTGTCTCGGGCAGTGCGCTTGCCCGCGAGGTGGGCGTGAGCCGTCAGGTCGTGGTGCAGGACATCGCCCTGCTGCGCGCCGACGGGCACGATATCGTCGCCACCAATCGCGGCTATGTACTACAGGAGGCGCCGAGCAGCCCGGCTGTGCCCACGCGTCTGGTCAAGGTACGCCATGGCGTGGAGCAGGCGGGCGATGAGCTCACGAGCATCGTCGACGCGGGCGGTGCCGTGCTCAACGTAATCGTCAACCACCGCGTGTACGGCAAGATCACGGCCGACCTGGACATCCGCAATCGTCGCGATGTTGAGCGCTACCTGCACGATATCGAGAGCGGCAAGAGCTTTCCGCTGCTGACGGTGACCAGCGGCTATCACTTCCATCGCATTGCGGCAGAAGACGAGCAAACTCTCGACGAGATCGAGACCATGCTCAAGGAAAAGGGCTATCTGGCAGATCTGATGCCCTACGAAGATGACCTGTCCTAGTAACGACGAATGCAAAAGGAGGCCTCCGCGGCGATGCGGAGGCCTCCTTTTTGTGCACGGTGTACTTGTGAGTGTGCAAGTGGGGGAGTTGTTACTCCTCGACGATCTCGGTGATCGCGCCGGCGGGGCAAGCGTCCTGGCAAGCGCCACAGGCGACGCAGGACTCCTCGTCAGCGACGGTAGCGACGTCCTGGAGCTCCAGAACGCCAGCGGGGCAGGAGTCGACGCAAACGCCACAAGCGATGCACTCGTCGGCATCAATTACGGGATGAGCCATGGTAGTTTCCTCTCTGTTGACCGACGCTACAGGCGATGCGCGTCGGTTTGATTCGGGCAAAAACATACCACGGGAGCGACCGTTTGCAATACCCTCTGACCGGCATCTTCATACCGTTCGCCGAGTATGCCGCGGCTTACTAAAAAACATGCAGGTGAGGCCGTTGAGCTGCGCAAATGTTAGCTATAGGTGACTTGAAATATAGGGCGATTGAGCGTGCTTGCGGAAACCGCATCCCGTAATCCACGTCCAAAACGGGACACGGCTTCAGGCTCGCACCTCAGTCAACTCTACATAGACCTCAATAGATCTGCCGAGAACTCAAACAGTGCATCTACCTGCGCATTTGCGAACCTAAACTCTCGACAATAAGAAATCTTATATGAATTGACTTAGATTTTGTATATTCCGGCCCATAAGGGGATACACTACATCCTGAAAGACAAGCCGAAGCGCCGCGCGACAGACCGTCGAGGCGGCGCGAACGCAAAAGAGAGAGGGAATTTCTAATGAGTAAGATTCTTGGTATCGACCTTGGTACTACTAACTCCGCTATGGCCGTCCTCGAGGGCGGTTCTCCGACCATTATCGTGAACGCCGAGGGCGACCGCACCACCCCGTCCGTTGTGGGCTTCCGCGCCGACGGCGACCGCGTCGTGGGTAAGGCCGCTAAGAACCAGGCTGTCACCAACCCCAAGAACACCGTGTTTTCCATCAAGCGCTTCATGGGCCGCAAGTACTCCGAGTGCACCTCCGAGATCAAGACCGTGCCGTATGAGGTCAAGGAGGGCCAGGGTGGCCGTGCCGTCGTCGATATCGAGGGCAAGGATTACACCGCCGAGCAGGTGAGCGCCATGACGCTCGCAAAGATGAAGGCCGACGCCGAGAAGTATCTGGGCGAGACCGTCACCGACGCCGTCATCACCGTCCCGGCCTACTTCAACGACGCCCAGCGTCAGGCCACCAAGGATGCCGGTAAGATCGCCGGCCTCAACGTCAAGCGTATCGTCAACGAGCCGACCGCTGCCGCTCTTGCCTATGGTCTGGACAAGCAGGGCACCGACCAGCGCATCCTGGTCTTCGACCTGGGCGGCGGCACCTTCGATGTCTCCATCCTCGACCTCGCCGACGGCGTGTTTGAGGTTCTGTCCACCTCGGGCGACAACCACCTGGGCGGCGACGACTGGGATCAGCGCGTCATCGACTGGATGGCCGACAAGTTCCAGCAGGAGAACGGCGTCGACCTGCGTCAGGACCCCATGGCCCTGCAGCGTCTGAAGGAGGCTGCCGAGAACGCTAAGAAGGAGCTCTCCGCAGCCCAGCAGTCCACCATCAACCTGCCGTTCATTACCATGAACCAGTCCGGCCCGCTGCACCTCAACTACACGCTGACCCGTGCCGAGTTCGAGAAGATCACCCGCGACCTGCTCGAGCGCTGCAAGCAGCCTGTCACCAACGCCCTGCGCGACGCTAAGCTCAAGCTCTCCGATCTGACCGAGGTCATCCTCGTCGGCGGTTCCACCCGTATGCCCGCTGTCCAGGATCTGGTCAAGACCATGACCGGCAAGCAGCCCAACATGTCCGTGAACCCCGACGAGGTCGTTGCCGACGGCGCTGCCGTCCAGGGCGGCGTGCTCACCGGTGACGTCGAGGGCATCCTGCTGCTCGACGTAACCCCGCTGTCGCTGGGCGTTGAGACCATGGGCGGCATCATGACCAAGATGATCGACCGCAACACCACGATCCCGACCTCCAAGACCGAGGTCTACTCCACCGCAGCCGACAACCAGACCAGCGTCGAGATCAACGTGCTCCAGGGCGAGCGCGAGCTTGCTCGCGACAATAAGTCGCTCGGTAAGTTCCAGCTGACCGGTATTCCGGCTGCCCGCCGCGGCGTGCCGCAGATCGAGGTCACCTTCGACATCGACGCCAACGGCATCGTCAAGGTCTCCGCTAAGGACAAGGGCACCGGCAAGGAGCAGCAGATCACTATCTCCGGCTCCACCGCTCTGTCCGACGACGAAGTCGATCGTATGGTCAAGGACGCCGAGGCTCATGCCGAGGAGGACAAGAAGCAGAAGGAAGAGGTCGAGGTCCGCAACCAGACCGACAGCCTGTGCTACTCCACCGAGCAGACCCTCAACGAGCTGGGCGACAAGGTTTCCGCCGACGTGAAGTCCAAGGCCGAGGCCGCTATCGCCGACGCCAAGAAGGCGCTCGAGGGCTCTGACGTCGAGTCCATCAAGGCCGCTGGTGAGTCCCTGCAGTCCGTGGCCTACGAGCTGGCCCAGGTTGTCTACGCCGACGCTCAGCAGCAGACCGACGGTGCCGCCGGTGCCCAGTCTGCCGACGATGACGTCGTCGACGCCGACTACGAGGTTGTGGACGACGAGGACAAGTAATCATGTCCGCCCGTAAAGCTCGCACGGAGGCGGCTGCCGCTGGCGCCGCCCCCGTTGACTCTGAGGAGAAGGACGTGAAGATTCCCGTAGAGGCCGTCGACGATACCGAGGTCAACGAGACCGAGGCCGCCGAGGCTGCCGAGAACCAGGTAGAGGATTCCAACAAGGAGGCGACGATGACCGAGGACGAGATGGTGGAAGCTGCTATCCGCGCCGGTGAGGAAGCCGCCGACAACGACTTCAAGCTCAAGTTTGAACAGGCCCAAAAGGAGCTCGCCGACGTGCGCCATGAGCTCGATGCTGCGGCAGAGGCTCAGAAGGCCGCCGAGGACAAGGCAAAGGACGCCACCGAGCGCACCGCCCGTCTGCAGGCCGACTGGGAGAACTTCCGTCGCCGCACCGCCAACGAGCGCATCGCCGAGCGCGAGCGCGCGACCGAGAAGCTCGTCACTGCGCTGCTGCCGGTGGTTGACGATATCGAGCGTGCAATTGACCATGCCCGTAGCCAGGAGCTTTCCGACGATTTTAAGCAGTTCGTCGATGGCGTTGACGCGGTGCATGCCAAGCTGCTCGATGTGTTTGCGCACGAGGGCGTTGAGCCCATCGACCCCAAGGGCGAGGCGTTCGATCCGCTCGAGCACCAGGCCGTGGGGCGTGTCGAGGACGCATCGCAGTACGACGAGACCGTCAACGACGTGTACCAGAAGGGCTACCGCATGGCGGACCGCATCCTGCGCTCCGCGATGGTGACGGTGACCTACGGTGGCGAGAAGCGCCCCGCACCGGAGCCCGAAGCGGCGCCCGAGGATGCCGCGGCCGATACGGCCGAGAGCACCGAGGAGTAATTGAGAAGGGCCCCGGGGCAACACCCGGGGCCCTTTCTGGCCTAGTGCCATATGAAAGCATGAGCCGTCGTCTGCATGGACGGCGGACGCAACAGGAGAGGAGCTACGATGGCTGCAGGCAAAACCTTCTATGACATCCTGGGCGTATCCAAGAGCGCCTCCGACAAAGAGATCAAGAGCGCGTTTCGCAAGCTCGCGCAAAAATATCACCCCGATGCCGGCGGCGACGAGGCCAAGTTTAAGGAGATTAGCGAGGCCTACGAGACGCTTTCGGACGAGAAGAAGCGCAAAGAGTACGACCAGATGCTCATGTTCGGCGGCATGCCGGGCGCGGGCGGCGCGTATAGCGGTGGCTACGGCGCCGGTGCCGGCGCGAGCGGTTGGGGCGATATCTTCGACAGCATCTTTAGTGGCAACGGCGCCTGGGGCAGCGATTGGGGCTCGGGCTTTGCCGGGGCCGCGGGTGCTGCCGGTGCGGGCGCGGGCCGCAACCGCGCGCGCAAGGGCGGCGATCTGTCGCTGACTGTCGACGTAACGGCCGAGGACGCGTTTCGCGGCGTGACGCACAAGGTCACCTACCGCATTCCCTCGACGGGCGAGCAGCAGACCATCACGGTCTCGGTGCCTGCGGGTGCGGTCGACGGCGGCAAACTGCGCTACAAGCGTCGTGGCGAGTACGGCGTTGCCGGCGGCGAGCGCGGCGACCTGGTCGTGACCACGCACGTGGAGGAGCATCCGCTGTTTAAGCGTAAAGGTGCCGACGTGACCATGGAGGTGCCGATCTCAGTCTACGAGGCGGCGCTCGGCTGCACGGTGGATGTGCCCACGCCCGGCGGCGCGACGGTTCGCCTGAAGGTGCCCGCTGGCACCCAGACGGGCAAGAAGTTCCGCTTTAAGGAGATGGGTGCGCCCGACGTTAAGCATCGCGGCCGCACGGGTGCGCTGCTCGTCGAGATCAAGGTGCAGGTTCCCACGAACCTGTCCGACGATGAGCGCGATGCCATGACCAGGCTGCGCGAGGCCGACACGCGCGATTATCGCGAGAAGGTCAACCGTTACAAGGCGACGTTCTAGGGCGGTCGTGGCGCACGCCCGCGCCCGCGGGCTTATGATGGACGATAACGAGACGGAAAGGGGTCAGGTAGCATGGCCGAGGACAATAGGAACAAACCGCTGTACATGATCAGCGTGGCGGCCGAGCTGACCGGCATGCATCCGCAGACTCTGCGCGTCTACGAGTCCAAGGGCCTGGTGAACCCCCAGCGCTCGGGCGGCAACACGCGCCTGTATTCGCGTGCCGATATCGAGCGCCTGGAGCTCATCAACCAGCTGACCGACGAAGGCATCAACCTCGCCGGCGTGGTGCGCATCCTCGATATGAAGGAGCGTGCTGAGGAGCGCGAGCGCGAGAACGAGAAGCTCCGCGCCCGCGTACGCCAGCTCGAGGAAGAGCTGCACGAGTACAAGATGCAGAAGAAGATCACCGCCCTGGCCCCGCGCGACGGCTCGGTCAACCCCGAGCAGGTCATGCGCAAGCTTTTGGGCGCCGGCGGAGATCTCTAGGTTACGCCGTTCTGCCGAACGGCGGACCGGTCGACGCTGCGCGCCGCCCAGAGCGACAATTTGTCATTCAAAAGGCAAGGCATGACCAGAAGGTCTATGCCTTGCCTTTTTCATGCCAACTTGTTCGCTCTGGACGTCGCTCGCTGTCCGTCCTCTAC
>SKEY01001320.1_pt1 | contig 33022 bp, 28 predicted proteins | sample 4843871 | NCBI WGS metagenome assembly SKEY01 (sample SAMN11008797, study PRJNA524170) | human gut metagenome | biome: Human fecal sample; material: Feces; isolation source: fecal sample from pouch patient p36 | host: Homo sapiens | place: Israel: Tel-Aviv | collected 2016-12-04 | reverse complement strand
GGCCTGCACGACCCGAAGGTTCCCTTGCGCCGCCGATCCTGTTTCGGCGGCCGCCGATCATCAAGGAGTGTGCATCATGCGCGAGATACGTTACGACGTGGCCCGATGGTTCGAAGACGGATGCGACGTGGCCCTGGCTCAGGTGACGAAGACCTGGGGATCCTCGCCGCGCGTGCCGGGGTCGGTGATGGCGGTGAGCGATCGGGGCGGCATCGCCGGGTCGGTGTCGGGCGGCTGCATCGAGGGCAGCGTCATCCAGACGGCGCTCGACTGCCTCGAAGGGTCGCAACAAGCCAGCCTCGAGCGCTTCCATGCTTCGACGGCGCGCGCCCAGGAGGTAGGGCTGTCGTGCGGCGGCAACATCGAGGTGCTCGTGTCGCGCCTGAACCGGGCGCTGTTCGATGCGGAATGCGCCGAGCTCGATGCGGAGCGCCCGTACGTGCGCGTGAGCCTCGTCGAGCCGGCGGACGAGGGCGCCTCGGGCGCGTGCTTCCTGCTCGTGTCGCCCGATGCTGCTGCGGCTGAAGGGCGCGTGGGTCTGCGCGCCTTCGCGGCTGCAGGCTGCGAAGGGTGGCGCGTGGCCGTTCCGCGCGACGTGGAGGAGCGTCTCGGACGCGATGCGCTTGCCGAGGCCGCCCGCAGCGTGTGCGCATGCGCGCCGACGCAGGACGCGGGGCTCGTGCAGACGGGCGGCGGCGCGTTCTTCTTCGCGCGCGCGAACCCGCAGCCCCAGCTCGTGTGCGTGGGTAGCGTGCACATCTCCATCCATCTGACGCGCATGGCGAAGATGCTGGGCTACCGCACGGTGGTGGTGGATCCGCGTGGCGCGTTCGCCACCGAGGAGCGGTTCCCCTTCGTCGACGAGCTCGTGCACGCCTGGCCGCAAGAGGCGTTCAAAACGCTGCGCCTCACCTCGTCGACGGCGCTGTGCGCGCTCACGCACGATCCGAAGATCGACGTGCCCGCGCTGGCGGCCGCGCTCGATTCGCCGGCGTTCTACATCGGATCGCTCGGGCGCTACACCACGCAGCTGTCGCGCTACCGCCAGCTCGTGTGCGAGGGCTACGACGACGAAGCCATCGGCCGCGTGTACGGGCCTATCGGGCTCGACCTCAAGGGCCGCGAGCCGGCCGAGATCGCGCTGTCGGTGATGGCCGAGATCACGGCCGTGCGCCATGGAGGCGCGTTCCCGATGTCCACGATGCTCGCCTCCGCACGACGAGCCGAGGCGGAGCGCGCCGATGCGTAGGCGGAAGGCGGCTGCGTCGTGCGCGGCGGCGTTCTCGCTGGTCGGCGCTTTCGCGCTGGCCGCATGCTCGACGGCGGCTGACGGGGGCGGGGAGGAGGCGCCGCCGGCGGTGCAGGTCGTCACGGCGGCTGAAGCGCACGATCTCATGACGTCGGACCGTGTGGTCGTCCTCGACGTGCGCACGCAACAGGAGTACGACATGTCGCATATCGTGAACGCGCGCCTGCTTCCCCACGACGCTATCGATGCCGAGTCGGCCGCCGCCGCGGCTCCCGACAAGGATGCGCTTGTGCTCGTGTATTGCCGCACGGGCGTGCGCTCGGCCGAGGCGGCCGCGGAGCTGGCCGCGCTCGGCTACGCGCAGGTGCGAGACTTCGGCGGCATCGAGTCGTGGCCGTACGCCACCGTCGATGCCGAGGACGGCGACGGCGCGGGCACCGTGGACAACGACGGGCTGCCCGTGGGCGTGAAGGTAGTGTGCGGCAAGACGAAACCGGTGCCGGAAGCCTGAGCGGACGTGGGCGCGAAACGCCACTCATGACAATTCCGGTGCCCGTTTCGCCTGCGGTGTCCCTGCGACGGAGGGTGAAAGCCCAGGTGGCGGAATTCCCAGCCGCGTGCGGCACCTCGATTTCGCGCGTTCCATTGTCATGGGCCTATTCGCGCCCGCGGCCGCTCAGGACGTCGCGGCGGCCGTCTCTTCGTCAGGTACTTCCGCAGTTCGCGTCGGTTCCGTCAGCGCTTGGGCGGCCGTCGTTTCGCCCACGAGCCAGATGCGGTCATCGGGGAACAGGCGCGTGTTGCGGCTCGGCTTCATCTTGAGCAGCTTCTCATGCTCGTGTGCGACGACGAGGCAGCCGAAGGAGCCCTTGAAATCGACGGCGCCGATGGTCTTGCCGGCGAAGGGCGAGCCCGCTTCCACGGAAAGCGACACGCATGCGAGATCCAACTTGTCGGGGTGCGCGGCCGCGTACTCGTCGAACGATGCGCTGACGGCGTCAGCCTCGTCGATGGAGTCCTCCTTGAGCAGGGTTTGCAGGTAGGCGTCCACCTCGTTCTCGGTGCCGAGGAACGTCAGCACGTCGCCCTCGCGTATGCCCAGCGGGTCGGCCGGGTCGTTGATGCGCCGCACAAGCTCCTCCTTGGTCAGTCGCGCGAGCGCTTGCGATCCCATGCGCACGCCCTCGCGCTCGATGGCCATGAGATCCAGGTTGTGCGCTATGCCGAACAGGAAGTCGCTCGACCGCTCGGCGCCCAATCGGCGCAGCGTGCGCGACGCTTCGACCTCCACCACGTACAGGCGCTCCTCCACCCACCCGGCGCGTTCCTCCTCGTCGGATTCCGCCAGGCGCTCGGCCAGGATGGACTCGTTGAGGTTGCCGACGAAGCTCGTCTCCAGCTTGAGGAACCACGAATGCAGCGTGCGCGAGCGCGCGAGCAACAGCGAGCACGTCGCCGCCAGAACGAACATCCACACCGATTGGCGCGCGCCGGCCGCATGCACGATGTAGGCCACCACGCCGCAGGACGCCGCGCCGCCCGCCAGCATCAGGACGGCCAACGGCACATGGTTTCGACGGCTCTTCATCCACAGCACGCCGAACTCGTTCTTTCGTCCCGTGTAGAACAGGTTCGACAGGAACAGTCCCGTCACGAAGATGCCCACCGCGGCAAGCAACGGGTTGAGAACGGCCTCCGGCACGAAACCCGACAGCAAAGGAAGGGCCGTGTTCATGAGCACCTCCACCGATGCGATGCCGGCCAGCACCACGAGCCCCAGCTTGAGCGTCCAGCGTTTGAGGTAGTCCACCCATAAGTTCGGTTCGCCGTCCTCTTCCTGCGCGCGCTCCAGATGCTCATGGCGCAGTGCGAACAGGCTTTCGGGCAAGACGCGCACGAGGAGGTGGTAGATGCGTTCGGAATTCTTCACCAGAAGAGGCGAGGCGAGCGTCGTCGCCACCGACACGGTGACGATGACGGGGTAGAGGAAGTCGGGAGTCACGCCCGTCGCCGATCCTAGCGCGGCGATGATGAACGAGAACTCGCCGATCTGCGCCAGGCTGAGCCCGCTCATCACCGAGGTTTTCAGCGTTGCCCCCGACAACAGAGCGCCCAACCCGCAGAACAGCGAGCGTCCGATGATGGCCACCAAGGCGATGACGACGATGGCTCCCAGGTTCTCCGTCACGGCCGCGGGTGTGACCAGCATGCCCACCGATACGAAGAACACGGCTCCGAACAGATCCTTGATGGGCTTGAACAGCGCGTCGACGCGCTTTGCCTGCACGGTGCCGGCCAGGATGGATCCGGCGAGGAACGCGCCCAGCGCCGAAGAGAACCCGATGGCGTCGGCCAGAACCACCATCCCCAAGCACAGCGCGATGGACGCGATGAGCAGGATCTCGTCGTTGAGCTCGGAACGCAGGCGCTTGAGGGCGCTCGGCACGAGGATGACGCTGAGCGCGAACCATACCACGAGGTACAGCGCCATGCGTCCGATACGCACGGCCACCGCACCGCCGTCCACCGACGCGCTGACCGCCACCGTGGACAGCACCACGAGCAGGAACACGCCTGCGATGTCCTCGATGACCAGCACGCCGAACACGAGCTGGGCGAAGGCCTTGGTGCGCAGGCCCAGCTCGCCGAACGTCTTCACGATGATGCTGGACGACGAGATGGCCAGCATGCCGCCGAGGAACAGGCTGGTTGACGGCGACCAGCCAAGCAGCGTGCCGCAGGCGAACCCTGCCGCTATCATGAGCGACATCTCCACGACGGCCGTGACGAGCGCCGGACGGCCCACGGTGGTCAGCTTCACCACGCTGAACTGCAGTCCCAGGCCGAACATGAGGAAGATGACGCCGATCTGCGACCAGGTGGACACGTCGGCCGTCTCCACGATGTTGGGGATCCAGCCGATAGCGGGGCTCACGAGGAATCCGGCCACCACGTACCCCAGCACGAGCGGCTGTTTGAAACGCCGGCAGACGATGGTGGCCACCGCCGCCACGGCGAGCAGCAAGGCGAGGTCGTTGACGAGCTGGGGTATGGACTGCATAGGTTCCTCTTCGCGCACTGTACGGTCGAAACCTCATTGTAGCAAGCCGAGACGCGTCGGCGGACGAAAAAGAAGCGGCCCTTGCGGGCCGCTTCCCAAACATGGATCGGTTTCTGGTTTCTTACGATTCCGCCAGCTCCGCGGGGGTGGCGCGGCGCGCCATGGCCTTGTCGTAGTCTTTCGTGCCGGCGAACACCTCGTTCATGTACGGGTTCACCTTGAGCTTCTTGGCGCGGTACATGATGTAGGCGAACGCGGCGATGTTGGCCAGAAGCGCGATGACGGACACGGCCAGGTTCACGTTCGGGTTGTTCACCGACTGCACGCTGAACACGCTGTAGTCCTGGAACGCCGGCACGCACTGGGCGAACATGCACCAGATGGCCAGTGTGAACGCGCGGTTCTGGATCCAGCCGCCTTTGTTCCAGAAGAACGCCGCCACGGTGGGGGCCAGCAGCAGGGCCAGGCCGCAGTACCAGGAGTGCGTGGGCAGGCAGTTGTAGGTGTAGCAGAAGTTCCACAGGTCGTAGGCGATGATGAACACCCAGGTCATGTCCGGCCACAGCATGTCCTGGCGCTTCTTGGAAATGTAGATGCCGAACCAGCCGGTCATGCAGGCGATGTTGATGATGCCCGCCACGCCGTTGAACACGTTGTGCCAACCGCCGTACAGCGTGACGCCCTCGGAGGACACCCAGGTGGTGCCCCAGGCGCGGATGGCGCTCTCGAAGTCGCTGACCACGGCGATGAGGATGTTGATGGCCACGATGACGAACGGGAAGCACTTGAACCAGTGCGCCTTGCCGATAGCGCCCCACGAGTACTTGATGGCCATGAAGCCGATGCACCCGATGGTGGCCGCGTAGAGCTTCGCGTAGTGGAACCAGCTGTTCATGTGCACGTGCGTGGGGTTGTCGAGCGCCCACTGCTGGCCGATGCCGGCGCCGATGGAAATGGCGACGAAGTACGCCGTCAACGCGACGGGCAGCACGATGAAGCAGAACACGCCGCCCGCCTTCGTGCGGCGCGCCACTTCGTTGATGAGGATCAACCCGATGAACACGATGGCCCAGCCGAGCCATTGGTACAGGGCGTTCTCCCCGTAGACTTGGAACAACATGACACCCTCCTTCTTCAGGGTACGCTTCGCACAGGCCGCCTTCCGGCCTGCTGTTTCTTCAGATGAGATTATCGATACCGTTGCATGCGGGTTCGCCTGCGCAGGTTCTATCCGCTTTCGGGTGCGCCGTTCGCGCCGCGGTCCATGTGCAGCGTTTGGGCGATGAGATCCTTCAGCACCTCGTCGTCGACGTCCGGATGCGTTCGCAGGTAGCCGACGATGCCCAAGATGAGCACGTAGAACGTCTCGTAGACGTGCTCGATGCGTATCTCGTGCAGCGCGCCGTAGTCGCGCACCGTGGTGTCCACGATGTACGTGGCCACGCGGTCGGCCACGCGGTTCACGAAGTCGATGTAAAGCGCCGCGTTCTCGTGCGAGGCCAGCGAGCGGCGGAACGCGTCGTGCTCGAACACGCCGAGGCGCATGAGCTTTACGACGCTGGAAAGGGCGCTTTCGATGTCGCCCGGGTGCCGTTGCGCGTTCCAGTAATGAGTGGCCTCGATGAAGTCGGCCACGTAGTCGTCGAGGACGGCCGAGGTGACGGCCTCCTTGTCAGGGAAGTAATGGTAGAACAGCGAGCGCGCCACGCCCATGCGGTTGGTGATGTCCTGCACGGAGGTTTTCGAGAGCCCCTGCTCCTCGTACAGCTCGCGGGCCGCGGCCACGATGTCGGCTCGACGCTCGGCCGATGCCGCGTTGCGCGCCTTCTCGTTCGAGGTTGCCATGCCGCCCTCCTTGCCCCGTTCGCTTGAACGATCCTGCGGTTCGCCGCCATGGCGGCGTGTTTCGTTCGATCCCCTGATGAGCGCAGCATACGCCCCTGGTTGACGGAGCGTCAATAGACAGTTTCAGGGATTCGTCAACGAAGAGGGGGACGTAAGCGGCGAAGCGCGCGCGTCCGCGACGGCAATGACGAAACGCGCGAAGCCGTCAACCGCGGCTTCCTCTTTGCCTGCGAGGATGCTAGCATGCAGATCATTAAGTTCATTTGTGAAACGAAAAAAGAACGCAGATGAACTAATGAGGGAGCAAGCGGACGCAGGGCCGCATCTCGGCCGAGGCGGCGTCGGGCGATCCGATGCCGAGGGCATCGCGGAGCAGCGGACGCGAAACCGAGAAGGAGGGGTCATGGAGGAGAGCAAGCCGAGCGGAAAGCGGAGAGGGAGGCGCTGGCCTATCGTGGTCGGCGTGATCGCGGCGGTCGTCGTGGCGGCGGGCGCGGGTTTCTGGGTTTGGCACGAGCAGCCGAGCTTCTGCAACGCCGTTTGCCACGATCCGATGGACGTCTACGTGGACGGCTACTTCAACGACGCGACGCTTATGGCGAACGCCCACGAGCGCGCCGACGTTACGTGTTTGAAGTGCCACGAGGCGAAGTTGTCCGATCAGGTCGCCGAAGGGCTGTCGTGGGTGCGCGGCGATTTCGCCACTGACGAGACGGGGCATCTGACTACCCATGGCGTGACGGCCGATAAGAAGATGTGCGCATCGGCCGGCTGCCATGATTGGGAAGACGTGAAGGCCGCCACCGAGGATTGGGGAGGCGAGGCGGGGGTGAACCCGCATGCGTCGCATCAGGGCGAGGCCATCGATTGCAGCAACTGCCACGGCGCGCATGGATCGTCGTATATGTACTGCAACGCGTGTCACGACTACGCGGTTCCCGACGGTTGGGAAAGCCCCCGGTAGGGCGTGCGAAAAGGAGGAGCGATGATGAAGAGGACGGCAGCGGCCGTATGCGGGGCCGCGGTGCTGGCGGCGGGCATGACGGGCTGCGGCGCGGGATTCGAAGGCTCGGGGTCGAAGGACGCGGCCAGCGCCGAGCAGCTGGCCATGCGCCTGGACGATCCGTGGGCTCAGGAGGTTCAGGCCGATCAGGGCGCGAAGGCCGAAGGCGAGCTCGCCGACGGCGTGTACACGGGCACGGGCAAAGGGATGGAGGGCCTCGTGACCGTCAAGCTGCTCGTGCAGGACAACCGCATCTCGTGTTTGGAAACCGCGCAGGAGGGCGAGAGCCAGAGCCGCGGAGGCTACGAGGCCATCCGCGACGGCAGGTTCGCCGCCATGATCGAGGCCGCGCAAGGCGCCGGCATCGACGCGATCAGCGGCGCCACCATCACCACGGCGGGCGTCAGGCAGGCGGTGGAGGACGCGCTCTCGCAGGCAGAAGCCGCCGCCGCGAAGCAGGAACAGGGGGGATTCCGATGACGAAGCAGGTTCACGGGCAGACGGGCGCGCATGCGCCGCTGTCTCGCCGCGATTTCTTGACGAGGGCGGGCTTGACGGTGGGCGCCGCCGCGGCCGCGGCGGCGGTGCCGGGCGCGGCCTATGCGGTGCAGGAGGGCGTGATCGGCGACTGGGCGGCTGATGGGTCGAAGGCCGTCGACGTGCCCGACAGCGCCGTCACCAACGCCTCTTGGTCGGACGGCACGTATCGCGAGCACAACGGCGCGGCGTTCCCGGCGGACGATGCAAGCCCTATCCCTCCGCGCGCGGTGCCCGCGACATGGGATTGCGAGTGCGACATCTGTGTGGTGGGCGCGGGCGGCGGCGGCTTGAACGCGGCGGCGCGCGCGGCCGAGCAGGGCGCGCGGACCATCTGCGTCGAGGCTATGGGCCTGCACGGCGGCAACGCCCAGGAGGCGGGCATGTGCGCCATCCTCGGCGGATCGAAGCTGCAGGAGTCGAAGCGTTTCGCGTTCCCGTCCTACCCCTTCGACGCGCGCAAGCTGGCCGATTGGGCCATCGACGAGTACCATTACGCGTGCGACCCGCTGCTCATCCACCGCATCGCCGAGGCGGGCGGCACGTGCATCGACTGGATGGCCGACTGCGGCGTCCGGTGGCGCTTGGGCGAGGTGCCGGTGTACGTGGCGCCGAAGAACTCGACGCTCGACCACCATGTGCTCAAGATGAAGGACGCCACCGACGCCATGTTCAGCTTTGGTCAGAAGCACGGCGTGCAGTACCTCTTCCAAAGCCCGGCGGAGGCGCTCGTGCAGGACGGCGACGGGAGGATCGTGGGCGTGGTGGTGCGCGAGGATTACGGCGCAGAGAAGTACATCCACGCCGAACGCGCCGTCATCCTCACGGCGGGCGGCTTCTGCAACAACAAAGCCCTGTTGGAGCGCTACATCCCCACGGCGGCCATGGGCTGCGCCTCGAGCTACCTCACGGCGGGCGAGACGGGCGAGTGCTTCCGCATGGGCTTGGGCGTGAACGCCGACGTGTCGGGCTTCAACAGCTCGGCCAGCTTCGACGGCGGCGTCGATTGGGAGGCCGAGGGCGGCCAGTGGGCGCGCTTCCTCTACGACGGCATGACGCAGCTGTCGCGCCAGCCGTGGTTCACCGTCGACCGCTGCGGCAACCGTCTTCGCTACATGGACAGCCGCGTGGGCGAGGACGGCGCGAACGCCATCTACGCGCTGGGCGATCTGGCCACCATCCAGATGACGCCGCCGGGGCACCGCTCCTACATCGTCTTCGACGCGCACTACGAGGATCATCTGGCCGGCTTCGCGCAGGAGCATTGCCGCAAGCTGATCACGCCCGACCTCGAGCAGATCGACAAGGTGCCCGAGCATTATCGCGACTGGCACCACGGCGTGCAGGACGCCATCGACGCCGACGTGCTGAAGAAGCGCGACTCGCTGGAGGAGCTGGAGCGCGACCTGGGGTTCGCCCCCGGCGTGCTGGTAGAGGCCGTGGAGAAGTGGAACGCGTGCTGCGAGCGCGGCGAGGACGACTTCATGTATCCCATGCCTCCCGAGTGGCTGCACGCCATCAAGGACCCGCCGTTCTACGGCTGCCGCATCGGCGGAAACCTGTACGGCACGAAGGCAGGCCTCATGATCAACGACGAGATGCAGGTGATCTCGACCAAGGGCACCGTGATCCCCGGCCTGTACGCGGGCTGGCACACGGCCGGCGGCGCGTGCGGCGAGAACAGCTACATCGGCGACCCTATCCTGGGTTCGCTGTTGGGCGACGTGAGCCTGGCGTTCTGCGGCGGGTACTTGTGCGGCACGTACGCCGTCGCCAACGAGATGAAGGGAGGGGAGTAGCATGAAAGAGCAGTTGAAGGACATGGCGCGGCCGTATGCGATGCTGTTCCTGATCGCGCTCGCGGTGGCGATCGTGGGGCGCATCGGGCTGGCCGTGATGGACTTGACCGGAACGCTTTCCTACGACTACATCTCGGCGGCCGACGTGCCCATCCTCGACGTCGTGTGCTCCATCCTGACCGGGTCGGCGCTCGTGGCGTTCATGTACGCAGCATCGCTGGCGATGGTCGTGTCCACGGCGGGCGTCGCGCTGCACGGTCTGCTGTTCGCGCGCCGCAGCGAGGGCGCGGGCAGGCCGGCGACTGCGTTTCTGTGGGGCTGGGCGACGGCGCTTGCGGCCATCGTGTGCCTGCTGATCACGGCGAGCGGGATACTCTCGGCCGTGCAGGTGGCGTCCATGAGCTCGAAGCTGCCCTCCCTGCCGATGCTCGTGCTGGCGCTCGTGGGGTTCGCGGCGTTTCTCGGCACGCTTCTGGGCGCAGCGTCCATGACGGTGTGCGCTTGCCTCGCGCGGGCGCGCGACGAGAAGCGCGCAGGCTGGAACCTGGTGCTCGCGGCTTTCGTCTGCGGTCTCGTGGTCATGGTTCTCACCGTGGGCACGTTCTCGGCCGTCAATGCAGCGTCGATCAACCTGGCGGCCGTGGGCGCGTGGTTCGCCGCCGACGTGGTCGTGAACCTGGCCATCATGTTCGGGATGGGCGCGCTGGTGAAGAAGGGTCGCGCGTAGCATGGAATCCCGGTCGCGCTTCTCCTTTCGGACAGGGGGAAGCGCGGCCTTCTTTTAGGGAATATCCCAGTGTCCGGCGCGTGGGCTTCCGACGCGCCGGACGCGCCCGCTTTCCTTGAGCGAAGCTATGGCGCGCTCCGTCGTGCGTCTTGCCAGGCCGACGGCTTCCGCGATCTCGGAGACCGTGATCGAAGGGTTCTCGGCCATGAGGCTCAGGATGCTATTCCTCAGCCCGTCCTCTCGACGCTCTTCCGTGCAGAAAGGCTCCATCGCATCGCGGATGGCCGAGAGCATGAAGGCTACGAAGGCGGTCGAGGATCCGGTCGCGTTCGATTCGTTCAATGCGGCGTAGTACGCGTCTTGGCGCTCCCGGATCATGCTTTCGATCGGCAGCCAGGCGAGCACGGAGCGCCATCGAGCCAGCAGCAGCGTGTGCCAGAGCCTTCCGATGCGGCCGTTTCCGTCGGAGAACGGGTGGATGAATTCGAACTCGTAATGGAATACGCACGAAGCGAGAAGCGGGTGGAGCTTCGTCGAACCCAGCCATTCGAACAGGTCGGCCATAACTTCGGGAACGTAGGATGCGGGGGTTCCGGCATGGATCAATCGATCCCCGTCGTATACTCCTGCGTTTTTCGTCCGGAAGGTTCCCGCGTCCTTGCGCAGGCCTTCCATCATGACGCCGTGGGCCTCGAGGAGGTCGTCCATGTTGCGCGGATCCCAGTTGCCGAGCAAGTCGTATGCTCGTTTGGCATTCCGGACCTCCCGGATATCGTCGGGCGGACCGAAGACGCGCCGGCCGTCGATGATATCGGTCACCTGCTCCATTGTGAGCGTGTTCTGCTCGATAGCCAGAGAAGAGTGTATGGTTTTGATACGCAGCTCGCGATGGAGGACGGGCGAGGAGGACAGCGCGGAGTCGGGTGCGAGCCGTCCCACCATCTCGGCGATATCCAAGGCGGTTGCAGTAATCTTGTCGGTGGGGTCGAAGGGCGGTTCGTACACCAGAGGCCTCCTCTCGAATATTTTTACCGCCAGTATTTTACCGCCAATGGCGGTAAAAAGAAAGTGCGAGCGTCTTGCTCGTCTTTTTTCCGGTGCGGAGAAGGTTTTTGCATGCGGAAGTCTGGCATCGGCGATCCATGCGCAGACGGCGTGCGCGTCAGTCGATGGGCTGGAGGAGGCCGAGGGCGGCTTTGCGCTCGGCCTCCTCGCGCGCTTGGACGTCGGCGATGACGATGCGCCAGGTGCGGGCGAGCGCGCGGCGCTGCCGGTCGTCGAGCCTGCTCCACAGGTGCTTGCGCGCGAGCAGGTCGATGGTGCGCGCGATGACCCTCCGCTGCCGCTCGCCCTGGGGCGTGGCGGCGGCGAACACGGCCTTTCGGTCGCGGGGGCTGGCCAGGCGCTCCACCCATCCTCTCTCGGCCAGGCCGTCCACCGCCCGTGCGACGCCGACGGCCGTCATCTGCAGCTGCGACGCCAGGTCGCCGATGCGCAGCGGCTCGCCCACCTCGCCGAGGCGCTGCAGCACGCGGCATTCGCTGAGAGACGCGCCGCACGAGGCCTTGAGGGCGCTTTCCATCGCGCGCTTCACCAGTTCCAGCGACACGAGCGCCCGCGAAGCGGCGTAGCGGCCGGCCGTCTCGCCGGGCGGCGGCGCCTCGATGCTCGCGCCGGCTGCGATGGAGGCTTCGAGGATGGTGCGGTGGGCAGCGTCTTCGGTGGGGAACAGGGCGTAGAGGCGCTCGACGAGCGCGTCGTTGGCCTGCGCCACATGGCTTGCTCCGGCGTCGGTGATGCCCACGGTGCGCACGCGCCTATCGCCGTCGCCGGCGCGTCGGCGCGTCGCGTACCCGGCGGCTGCGAGCGCGTTCACGGCCTGCGTCACCACGTTCGGTTTGAGGTCGAGCATCTTTCCGAGGCTGGACTGGTCGATGCCGTCCGGGCCTGCGGACAGCAGCTTCACCAGCACGCGGTACTGCGTCACGCTGAGGCTGCTGGCCTGCGCCAGCCCGCTTTTGAGCGCGCGATGGGTGAGGTCGAACGCGACGAAGAACGTCGAGTCGAGAGAAAGGTCGCGCTCGGTTTCGATCCCGCCCATGCTCAACCCCCTCCTTTTTTCGCGCGCTCTGCAGTTCGTTCATCGGTGAAACGATATTGTAGCGCGAGCATGAGCGGTTCGGGGAAAACCCATCAGAGCGCCACTTCGCCGTCGCCGAAGGCAAAGCAGCGACGAGGGACGAACGCGCATGCGTCCGAGCAGCAAGCCTTTCCTTCGCATGCACGTTTTTGTCAAGCATGTACGGGCATTCCGACCCGTTTTCCTTGTCAAAAGCGTGCATGTAGGCAATACGCCGTTCGTGCACGGCGGCGCTCTCGCGCGCGAGGATGCCCTTTTCCGGCGACTGCGCGCTTAGCGGCGCGCGCGCCAGCGTCCGATGGCCTTCGCGATTTCGGTCTGCACGACGGACAGCAGGGCGAAGCCCACCACGAGCGCCCACTGACCGAGGTCCATCGTCGTGCCGCCGAACGCGTCGATGAAGGGCGGCACCAGCAGCACGACCAGCATGAGCGCGATGCTGGCCGCCGCGGCGAGCCCCAGCTGGCGGTTGCGGGCGCCCTCGCGGTCCCAGACGGGGTCGGTGGCGGAGCGCTGGTTCAGGGAGCGCAGCACCTGGGAGAATCCCAGCACGCCGAACGCCATCGTGCAGCCCAGCTCGTAGCTGCCCGCGTTCTGGCCGATCACGAAGGCGACCAGCGCGAGCGCCGCGATGAACACGCCCTGAAAGATAACGCGGCGCGCTAGCGGGCCGTCCAGCAGGTTGTTCACGCGCATGGGCGGATGCTCCATGATGTGGCGGCTGGCGGGCTCCACGCCCAGCGCGAGCGCGGGCAGCGAGGCGGTTGCCAGGTTCACCCACAGGATCATGACGGCGGTGAGCGGCGCGTTCCAGTTCAAGGCCACGGCGGTGAGCAGTACCACGATCTGAGCCACGTTGTCGGCCACGAGGAAGGAGACCACCTTCTGGATGTTGCGGAACACCCGGCGGCCCTCGCGCACGGCGTAGACGATGGTGGTGAAGCGGTCGTCCATGAGGATCATGTCGGAGGCGTCCTTCGCCACGTCGGTGCCCGTGATGCCCATGGCCACGCCGATGTCGGCGGCTTTGAGCGCGGGCGCGTCGTTCACGCCGTCGCCCGTCATGGCGCACACCTCGCCGGCATGCTGCAGCGCGCGCACGATGCGCAGCTTGTGCAGGGGCGACACGCGGGCGAACACCGAGGTGTTGCGGGCCGCCTCGTCGAGCGCCGCGTCGTCCATCTCGTCGAGCTCGGCGCCTGTGACCACGAGGTCGCCGGGGCGGAAGATGTCCAGCTCGCGGCCGATGGCGCGCGCGGTGGAGGCGTGGTCGCCCGTGATCATGACGGTGCGCACGCCGGCGGTGCGGCAGGTTTCCACGGCCTGGCGCACGTCGGGCCGCGGCGGGTCCATCATGCCGACGAGGCCGATGAGCACGAGATCGCGTTCGATGTCCTCGACGTCGCCGGGCACGCCGGGCAGGGCGCGGGTGGCGAATGCCAGCACGCGCAGCGCCTCGTCCGAGAGCCGTTGCGCCACGGCCAGCGCGCGGGCGCGATCCTCGTCGGTCATCGGCCGCGGGCCGTTCTCGTCCATGATGAAGGCGCAGCGGGGCAGCAGCGAATCGATCGCGCCCTTCACGGCGGCCACGATCTCGCCGTCGCGCTCGTGCACGGTGGACATGCGCTTGCGGTCGGAGTCGAAGGGGCGCTCGGCCAGGCGCGGGTAGGTCGAGCGCAGCGCGGTCGGGTCGATGCCGTTGTCGCGCGCCAGCACCAGCAGCGCGCCCTCGGTGGGGTCGCCGATGAACGCCTGCGCCCCCGACGCGCCCTCCTCGGCGGGCGCGAACGCGGCGTCGTTGCACAGCACGGCGGCGAATGCGAGGTAGCCGAACAGGTCGGGGTGCTCCTCGAGCGCTTCGGCGGGCTCGAGCGCCTCGTCGCGGTCGAGGTCGGGGCCCAGCGACACGCGCACGACGCTCATGCGGTGCTCGGTGAGGGTGCCCGTCTTGTCCGTGCAGATGACGGTGGCGCCGCCCAGCGTCTCGACGGCCGGCAGGCGGCGCACGAGCGCCTCGTGGCGGGCCATGCGCTGCACGCCCAGCGCCATGGTGATGGTGGCGGTGGCGGGCAGGCTCTCGGGGATCACCGAGATGGCCAGCGACACGGCCAGCAGCAGCAAGGGAGCGAACGGGCGGCCGTAGGCCAGGCCGACGGCAAGCACGGCCAGCGCCGCCGCTACGCCCACGATGGTGAGGATCTTGCCGAACGAGGCCAGCTTGCGCTTGATGGGCGTGTCCAGCTCCTCGTCGCCTTCCAGCATGCCGGCGATGTGCCCGACCTCGGTTCCCATGCCCGTGGCCACCACGATGCCCGCCCCGCGTCCCGCGGTGACGATGGCGGTGGCGAACGCCATGTTCGACCGGTCTCCCAGCGGCGCGCCGGGCAGAACCACGGCGGAGGCGTCCTTCTCGACGGGCACCGACTCGCCCGTGAGCGCGGCTTCCTGCATGCGCAGCCCGGCCGCCTCGACGAGTCGCAGGTCGGCGGGCGCCATGCTGCCGTCGCCCAGCTGCACGAGGTCGCCCGGCACGAGGTCGCGCGCGGGCACCACCATCTCCATGCCGTCGCGGACGACGCGCGCCTCGGGCGCGCTCATCGATCTTAGCGCTTCGAGCGAGGACTGCGCCTTGCGCTCCTGCACGATGCCGATGACCGCGTTCACCACCACGATGGCGAAGATGATGCCGGCTTCGGCCCATTCCTGCAGAAGCGCCGACAGCACGGCCGCCACGAGGAGGATGAGGATCATGGGGTCGGTCAGCTGCTCGCGCGCCATCTGCGCCAGCGTGCGCGGCGGCTTCGCGTTCAGCGCGTTGGGGCCCGGCTCGGCGAGGCGGCGCGCGGCCTCGAGCTCGCTCAGCCCTTCGAGCGAGGAGTCGAGCTCGAGGAGGACGTCGGAAAGGGGCTCCGCCTGCCAGGGTCGGGATGCGGGCGGTTTGACGGGTGCTTGAGTGTTCGGCATGGAGCTTCCTTTGCGCGGTCGTTGCGACGGTGTTCGCTTCCACGATACCCGTCCGCGGCTCGCGTCGATCGAACCGTCACGAGCCGGTTGCCGATCGGACGGTCGATCGTTCGGAGGGCATTCCCCGTCCCGTCGGTCGGCGCGGCGCGACGTCCTCTCGCCGCGCTCGGGCGCTTTCCGTTAGAATGGTGGTCTCCGAAGGAAAGGAAGCCCCGTGACCGCGAACCTCCGACTCGACCGTCTCCCGCGCACCGTGGAGCTGGCGCGCGCCGCCGACGGCGCCGCGACGCTCGCCTACGTCGACCAGCGCCTGTTGCCCGGCAAGCTCGCGATCGAGCGAACCGCGGATTGGGGGGCGGTGGTGGACGCGATCAAGACGCTCGCGGTGCGCGGCGCGCCCGCCATCGGCGTGGCGGGCGCCGCTGCCGTGGCGCTTTGGGCTCGGGAGGCCGCCGGCGGCGACACGGGCGCGGGCGAGGTTTCCGCATACCGCGCCGCGCTCGAGCGGACGGCCGAGGAGATCGCCTGCGCGCGCCCGACCGCGGTGAACCTGCGCTGGGCGGTCGAGCGCGTGCTGGGCCGCGCGCGTGTTGCGCTCGACGGGGGCGCGGCTCCTGCGGCCGTGGCCGACGCCCTGTTCGCGGAGGCGAAGCGCATGGAGGCCGAGGACGAAGCCGCGAACCGCGCCATCGGCGCGCACGGAGCCGCGCTGCTGCGGCAGGGCAACCGCGTGCTCACGCACTGCAACGCCGGAAGCCTGGCGACGGCGTTCTACGGCACGGCGCTCGGCGTGGTGTACGCCGCGGCCGAGCAGGGCAAGATCGAGCGCGTGTACGCCGACGAGACGCGCCCGGTGGGGCAGGGCGCGCGCCTCACGTCGTGGGAGCTGGCGCGCGCGGGCGTTCCCTGCACGCTCGTCTGCGACAACATGGCCGCAAGCCTCATGGCTAAAGGAGAGGTGGACGCCGTGATCGTGGGAGCCGACCGCATCGCCGCCAACGGAGACGCGGCGAACAAGATCGGCACGTACGGCGTGGCCGTGCTCGCCCGCCATCACGGCATCCCGTTCTACGTGGCCGCGCCCATCTCCACCATCGACCCTGCGATCGCGGACGGCTCGGGCATCCCCATCGAAGAGCGCGATGCCTCCGAGGTCCTGCCCGTCGCGATCGAGGGCGTCGACGTGTGGAACCCGGCCTTCGACGTGACGCCGGCCGGCCTCATCACGCGCATCGTCACGGAGCGCGGCGCGTTCGAGCCGGATAAGTTGGTATACTGATCCTGCAGGTCGCCGACGGACGGGCGACGGAAAAGGAGGGCCTTATGCGCATCATCCATCGCGAGGACCAAGAGCAGCGCGAGCACGTGGAGCTTTCCTGCGACGCGGCGTTCGCCGACGAGAGCGACGGCCGCGACCGATCCGCCGAGCCCGACATCCTGCGCACCGACTACCAGCGCGACCGCGATAAGATCCTCCACACGAAGTCCTTCCGCCGCCTGTCGCACAAGACACAGGTGTTCCTGGCCGCCGAGGGCGACCACTTCCGCACCCGTCTCACGCACACGCTGGAGGTGGCGCAGATCGCCCGCACCATCGCCCGCGCGCTGGGGCTGAACGAGGATCTCGCCGAGGCCATCTCGCTCGGCCACGACCTGGGGCACACGCCCTTCGGGCATACGGGGGAGGAGGCGCTCGCGCGCTGCCTGGCGCGCCACAAGGGGATCGACCCGGCATCGCCCGAGGCGGAGGCGCTCTACCGCCACAACGAGCAGAGCCTGCGCGTGGTCGAGCGCATCGAGAACGGCGGCAAGGGACTGAATCTCACGTCCGAGGTGCGCGACGGCATCCTCAACCACACCGGCGACCTGCGCGCCGAGACGCTGGAGGGGCGCATCGTGGGCACGGCCGACCGCATCGCGTACGTCAACCACGACATCGACGACGCCATCCGCGCGGGCATCCTGCGCGAGGTCGACCTGCCGGCGTCGACGCACGCCATGCTGGGCCCCGACCATTCGTCGCGCATCGAGACGCTCGTGCTCGACATGGTGGAGACGTCGGCCGCCGTCGACGACATCCGCATGAGCGACGCGGTGTGGAACGCCATGATGGAGCTGCGGTCGTTCCTGTTCGAGCGCGTGTACAGCGCCCCTGCCGTCACCGACGAGGTGGCGAAGGCGACGCACCTCGTGGACGACCTGTTCGACTACTACGTGGCGCACACGGGCGAAGTTCCGCAGGAGTACCGCGCCATCTCCGAGGGCGACGACCTGCGCGCCGTCACCGACTTCATCGCCGGCATGACCGACCGCTACGCCAAGAACCTCTACCAAAGGCTGTTCATCCCCAACGCGCTGCATTACTAGGTTCCCTCGGCCTAAGGACATTTCTTCGTTGCGCGGGTGCACAAGAATTGTATAATCGTCTAACTATGCTTTCCGGGGATCACATCAGGCAATCGTTTTCGGCGGCGCTGCCCATCATGCTGGGCTACGTCGCCATCGGCATACCCTGCGGCATCCTGAGCGCTTCCATCGGCATGAACGAGCTGCAGGTGTTCCTGCTGTCGGCCGTGTTCTACTCGGGCGCGGGCCAGTTCATGATCCCGAACATGTGGCTGGCCGGCTCGCCGCTCGCGTCCATCATCGCCAGCGTGTCGCTGGTGAACACACGCCAGATGCTGTACTCGGCCTCGTTCGCGCCGCGCTGCGAGCGTGTGAAGAAACGCCTCGCGTTTCTGTTCGCGGCTACGGTGACCGACGAAAGCTACGGTGTGAACACGGCGAAGTTCGAGGAGGGCGGCTGGTCGGTTGGCCGCGCCACGCTCGTGAACCTTTTCTCGCAAAGCTCGTGGGCGCTGTCGAACGTGGCCGGCGTGCTCGTGGGCAACGCCGTGGGCATCCCGCTGGCCATAGCCTCCTTCGCCATGACGTCCATCTTCATCTGCCTGCTCGTCACGCAGAAGGTGACGCCGGCCAACGTGGTGGCTGCGGCGTTCGCCATCCTGGGCGTGTACACATGCAAGACCATCGGGCTTTCGGGCCCCGCCATACTCGTGGGCGCGCTCGTGGGCGTGATGGCGGCGCTGCTGTTCACGTGGGCGAAGGAGCGCGGCTGATGGAACCGATGGGCTGGGGCGATTACTTCATCGTGCTGGGGTGCTGCGCAATCACCATGCTGGTCTGCCGCGTGGTGCCGCTGTTCGTTCTCAAGGGCAAGGAACTGCCGGAAGGGGTCGGGCAGGCGCTCGGCTTCATTCCGCCGGCCGCGTTCGCCGCGCTCGTCGCGAACGACCTTTTGACGCCCGGCATGTTCGACGCAGGCCTGTGGCCGGCAGCCGCGCCCCTGGTCGCCGCGCTTGCGGTGGCGCTCGTCGCCTGGAAGACGAAATCGCTTCTGTGGTGCGCCGTCTCGGGTGTGGCCGCGTACGCGCTGCTCATGCTCCTGTAGAGGCCGTGCGCATCGGAAGACCGGGCCGGAAGCGCGGCGGAATTCGGCATTATGCGTGGAGAGCCCAAGTTTTTGCGCATGTGCCCAGGTTTTTCCTTGCAGTACCGTTCCGTTGACGGTATACTATCCAATCGTGTCTTTACTAGACGACATGCAATTAGGTTTCATTGAATATATAAGAAGGAACGGGTCATGGATATCATTCGCGCCATCGAACAGCAGCAGATCAAGCAGGACGTCCCCGAGTTCAACGTCGGCGACAACGTGAAGGTTCACTACCGCATCACCGAGGGCAACCGCGAGCGTATCCAGGTGTTCCAGGGCGATGTCATCCGTCGCCAGGGCGCTTCGAATCGCGAGACGTTCACCGTTCGCAAGATCAGCTTCTCCATCGGCGTGGAGCGCACCTTCCCCGTGCACTCCCCGAAGATCGAGCGCATCGAGGTCGTGCGTCAGGGCGATGTGCGCCGCGCCAAGCTGTACTACCTGCGCAAGAAGGTGGGCAAGGCCGCGAAGATCAAGGAGAAGGCGTACCGCTAGGCCTTCTATACGCTTCAGATTTGCAGGAACCCCCGCCGTCCTTCCGGACGGCGGGGGTTCTTTTTTGCAGGGACGGGCGAGGCCGCGCAGCGCCTTTCTGGTATCATGGTCGGTCGAAGAAGAGCATGTCGAGGGGGATTCATGGGACCGACCGTCGCCGATATCAAGCAACGCCTGCACGAAGCCGACGAGCGCGAGTTCGCGGTGCTCGAGCGCTCGCTCGTGGCCGACGCGCGCAAGGGCGTGCGCGACGCCGTGGAGCGGGCTCGGGCGCGTCTGGCGGCCGAGGCGGCGGAACGGCAGCGTCTGGCGTCGCTGTACGCGTTCGAGCGCGCGCTGGCCGCAGAGCGCGGCGACGGCGTGATCGTAGGGCTCGACGAGGTGGGGCGCGGGCCGCTCGCCGGGCCTTTGGCCGTGGGCGCGGTGGTGCTGCCCTCCGAGCCGTTCATTGAGGGCCTCAACGACTCCAAGCAGGTGAAGCCCGAGGCGCGCGAGCGCATCGCCGTGCAGGTGAAGGCCGTGGCCGTGGCTTGGACGGTCGAGTACGTGGAGGCGTCCGACATCGACGCTTGCGGTATGACGGCCTCGCTCGCGCTGGCGTTCCGACGCGCGATCAGACGCATCGAGGAAGCGGGCGTGCGCCCCGACGTGGTGTTGCTCGACGGCAACCCGATGCGCCTCGACGAGCGCGAGGTGAACGTGGTGAAGGGCGACGGGAAGTGCGCCTCGATCGCCGCCGCCTCCATCGTGGCGAAGGTAGAGCGCGATGCGCTCATGTGCCGCTACGCCGAGGAGTACCCCGAATACGGCTTCGACGCCTGCAAGGGCTACGCGAGCGCGGCCCATATCGAGGCCATCAAGCGCTACGGTCTCACGCCCATCCATCGCGCGACGTTCTGCACGGCCTTCACGCAACCTGCCCTGTTCTAGCGCCTCCGCGTCCTTCCACACGTTTCCACCGCTGCGTTTTCCACGCTTGCGAGCCGTTCGGCGCGCCTTCGGGTGCAAGCTGGACGGCTTTTCCATCTGCGGCTTCTATTCGGTGCGGAATCTGCGTCGAAAGCGCATGGACGATACGTTCGATCCGCGTTGGAAACGGAGGCAAGGCGCGTGTCATCCGCATGGAAACGGCGTGTCTTTCCGGGAAGGTTTCGCGGTGCGTTTCGCTGGATACGTGCCATCGCCGCGTAAGACGGCATCCTTATCATGGAACCACAGACGAAAGGGGCGTGGTGTCATGTATCAGGATACGGCGGCAACGATCGAATGGCAGGACGGCGAGCAGGCGACGTGCGGAAAGAAGGCCGGCGCGGGCGAGCGGCGAGGAGTAGGCTCGGGGGCCAAGCGGCGTGCGAAACGGGGCGAACGGGCGCAGGATCGCGAGAAGACGGCGGGGGAGCGCAACGCGGAGCTGGGGCGTAGAGGCGAGGACGCCGCCGCTCGCTTTCTCGACCGGCGCGGCTACGAGATCGTCGAGCGCAACTGGACGTGCGCGGCGGGTGAGGCCGACATCATCGCGCGCGACGGCGACAGCGTCGTGTTCGTGGAGGTGAAGACCAGGTCGAGCTGCGACTGCGGCATGCCGGCGGAAGCGGTGGACGAGGCCAAGCGCGACCGCTACGAGCGCATCGCGGCGCTGTTCCTGCAAGGCTTCGACGTGGTGGACGTGCCGGTGCGCTTCGACATCGTGTCCATCGTGGCGATCTCGCCCGACCGCGCGATGATCCGCCACCACATCAACGCGTTCTCGGGCCGATGAGCGTGCGGGGGCAGTGCGTCGTGCGGTCCGCGACGCTGCGCGGCGTGGAAGCCGTTCCGGTCGACGTCGAGGTGGTCATGGCGAACGGGATTCCCGGCTTCTCCATCGTCGGCTTGGCCGACGCCTCCGTGCAGGAATCGCGCGAGCGGGTGAAGGCGGCGCTGCGCTCGTGCGGCTTCTCGCTGCCGGCCAGCAAGGTGGTGGTGAACCTGGCACCGGGCGTCTTGCGCAAGACGGGGTCGGGGTTCGACCTGCCCATCGCGGCGGGCATCCTGTGCGCTTCGGGGCAGTTAGACCCGCGTGCGGTGCGCGGCCAGCTGTTCGTGGGCGAGCTGTCGCTCGAGGGGGCGGTGCGCCCGGTGGCCGGGCTGCTGGCTTACGCGCTGTGCGCGCAACGGTTGGGCGTCGACCTCGTATGCGCGCCGGTCGACCAGGGTTTCGTCGCGCTCGACGGGTTGGTGCGCCGTGCGGCGAAGTCGCTGGCGGGGTTCAGGACGGGCCCGTTCCCGGCCGTGGCCGACGCGGCGAAGCCGAGCAGTGCGCCCGCGCTTGACTTCCGGGACATCGCCGGCCACGACATGGCGAAGCGCGCCTTGCAGATCGCGGCGGCGGGCGGCCACGGCGTGCTGATGACGGGACCGCCCGGTTCGGGCAAGACCATGCTCGCGTCGAGGCTGCCGTCCATCCTGCCGCCGCTGTCGGAGGCCGAGGCCATCGAGACGGCGGTGGTGCACTCGGTCGCCGGCGAGGAGGTGGAACCGATCCTGGGCGGGGTGCGGCCGTTTCGCAGCCCGCACCACTCGGCCACGTTGGCGGGGCTGGTCGGCGGCGGCTCACCCTTGCGTCCCGGCGAGATATCGCTCGCGAACAACGGCGTGCTGTTCCTCGACGAGCTCGCCGAGTTCAGCCCGTCTGTTCTTCAGGGCATCCGCCAGCCGCTGGAGTCGGGGCGGGTCACCCTCACGCGCGCCGACGGCAACGTCGACTTCCCGGCGCGGTTCATGCTGGTGGCGGCCACCAACCCGTGCCCCTGTGGCTACTACGGCGACGAGGAGGAGCCGTGCACGTGCACGCACCGGCAGATGCAGCTCTACCGCAACCGCATCGGCGGACCCATCATGGACCGCATCGACGTGCATATCGCGGTGCGCAGGATCCCGCCCGGCGAGGTGCTGGCCACCGGGCACGGCACGAGCTCCGAGGAGCTGCGCCGCGATGTGCTGCGCGCGCGGGAGTTCGCGTCGTGGCGGCGCGCGCGAAACGGGGAGGACGACAAGGCGCTCACGTCGGAGGCGCTTGTTCGGGCCTGCGCGCTGACGACGCAGGACGAGGGCTTCCTCGAGGGCGCGGCGAAGGCGGGGCGCCTGAGCGGCCGCGCCATCATGCGCACGCTCGCGCTCGCGCGCACGATAGCCGACATGGAGGAGAGCGCCCGCGTGGAGCGCAGCCATCTGTGCGAGGCCATCGGCTTCCGCCTGCGCGAGGGGGAATCGTGAGCGCGCTCGCTGGCGAGCGCACGGTGCTCGCGCGCGGCGGAGAAGGCTTCCCTTCTGCGCTGGAAAGCGTGGCGCAGCCGCCGGATCGGCTGTACGTGGTAGGCGATCCTTTCGCGCTCCAGGAGGGCATCGCCATCGTGGGCGCGCGCAGGGCCACGCCGTACGGGCGCGGGTGCGCCAAGCGCTTCGCGGCCTTGGCCGCCCGGCGCGGCATCGTAGTGGTGTCGGGCGGGGCGCGCGGCTGCGACGCGGCGGCGCATGCGGCCGCGCTGGAGGAGGGCGGGCGCACGGTGGCGTTTCTGGGCGGCGGGTGCGACCGGCTGTACCCCGCCGAGCACGAGGGGCTGTTCCAGCGCATCGTCGACGAGGGCGGAGCGGTGGTCTCCGAGCACGCGTGGGACGAGGACCCCAAGCCGTACCGTTTCCGCCTGCGCAACCGCCTCATCGCCGGGCTCGCCCGCGCCACGCTCATCGTGGAGGCGGGACTGCCGTCGGGAACCTTCTCCACGGCCGACGAGGCGCTGGCGGCGAACCGCGACGTGCTTGTGGTGCCCGGCGCCATAACGGCCGTGTCCTCGCGCGGCGCGAACCGCCTCATCTACCAGGGCGCGACGCCCGTCATCGATGACGAGACGTTCGAGGATGCGCTGTTCTCGCTGTTCGGATGCCTGAAGCAGGAGACCGTCCCTTCCGTCGAGCGCACCGGTGCGCCGCGTGCGGACGAGCCGTCGAACCCGGTGGCGGACGCGCTGCGCGCCGAGCCGCTGAGCATGGAGCAGCTCTACGCGATCGCCGCCTCATCGTGCGGCGGGGAGGATGCGCGATCCTGGCTCATGGAGCGCCTCGTCGAAGCCGAGCTCGCCGGCACCGTCGCCCGCCACCCCGACGGCCGCTGGGGTCCGGCGGTGAGATGAGAGAGGAGGAGCGCGATGACGACGTTATCCATGTTCTACGGCATCGTGATCATTATGTATAATGAGGCGGACGGCAGGCACCATACGCCTCATATCCATGCTTGGTTCGCGGAATTCGAATGCTCTATCGATTTCGAAGGCAGGGTTTTCGACGGCCGTTTCCCTCCTCGAAAGCTCGCGTTGCTCCGAGCATGGATCGTGCTTCATCAAGAGGAGCTGGAGGCCGATTGGAAGCTCATGAGCGAGGGGCTTGCCGCATTTCGGATCGATCCTTTGCGATAGGCGGTGGTAGCATGTGGTATCCGGTGCTCGATGAAGAGCGCGGGATGGTGATGAACAAAAGCCAACCCGATCTGGTTGAGGTCGTTGCCGAAGGAGGCTGCCTTCTGCTGCTGGAGTTTGAAACGGGCGAGCTTCGCCGGCTCGACGTCTCGTCGTTCCTCAAACGCGGAGGCGCGTATGAACGGCTGCGGGACGACGAGTATTTGAAGCTCGTTCGGATCATCGACGGCGGGATGGCGCTTGGATGGCCGGACGGCCAGGAAGTGTATCCGGAGGCCCTGTTCGCGATGAGCGAGCGCGTTCGGTAAGAAACGCGCGTAGTTTCGAGGGTTTCCGGATGCGCTGGAGCCTGTGTTTTGCTATCCTAGTCGGCATGTCTCAATCAGTAACCATAGTAGGGGCCGGGCTCGCTGGGAGCGAGGCGGCCTTGCAGCTCGCCGATCGTGGCGTGCGGGTCCGTTTGGTCGAAATGCGCCCGAAGACGCCCACGCTCGTTCATGTCACGGGATGCTGCGCCGAACTCGTGTGCTCGAACTCCCTGAAAAGCGAGAAGCCCGACAGCGCGGCCGGCATGCTGAAGCGCGAGTTGGCCGAGCTGGGATCGCAGCTGTACGCCCAGGCCAAGCTGCATGCCGTGCCCGCAGGCGGTGCGCTGGCCGTCGACCGGACGGCGTTCGCCGAGGCGGTGACCGCGCTCGTGGAGGCGCATCCGCTCATCGATCTCGTGCACGAGGAGGTCGTCGACCTCGTTCAAGCCGCCGAGGGCGCCGATGCGCTCGTGGTGGCCGCAGGGCCGCTCGCGTCCGACGCGCTGGCCGCGTCGCTTTCCCGGCTCGCCGGCGAAGAGCACCTGGCCTTCTACGACGCCGCCGCCCCTATCGTCATGGCCGATTCGCTCGACTACGCGAAGCTGTTCCGCCAGAGCCGCTACGAGGACGCCGCCGCCGATGCGGGCGACTACCTGAACGCGCCGTTCTCGCGCGAGGAGTACGACGCCTTTGTCGACGAGCTCGTGGGCGCCGAGCGCGTGATCCGCCGCGACTTCGAGACGCGCGACTTGTTCCAGGCGTGCCAGCCGATCGAGGAGATCGCCCGCAAGGGACACGACGCGCCTCGCTTCGGCACGCTCAAGCCGGTGGGGCTCACCGACCCGCGCACGGGGCATCGCCCATGGGCCGCGCTGCAGCTGCGTGCCGAGGACGCGCACGGTTCCAGCTACAACCTCGTGGGGTTCCAGACGAACCTCACCTTCCCTGAGCAGCGCCGCGTGTTCCGCCTCATCCCCGGGCTCGAGAACGCCGAGTTCGCGCGCTACGGCGTGATGCACCGCAACACGTTCGTGGACGCGCCGCGCCTGCTGGACGAAAGCCTGCGCTTGCGCTCGCCTGAGGCGGAGCGCCTCGGGGTTCCGGTGCACCTTGCCGGTCAGATCGCGGGCACCGAAGGGTACTGCGAGGCTATCCGCTCGGGGCTCCACGTCGCCTTCGCCGTGGCCGCTGAGCTTCGCGGCGCGCAGGCGCCCGCGCTCCCGCGCGAGACGGCGTTCGGCGCGCTTCTGGCTTACGCCACCGATCCCGCCGTCAAGGACTACCAACCCATGCACGTGAACTTCGGCATCCTGCCCCCGTTCGAGCAGCGCATCCGCAACAAGCGCGACCGCTACGCCGCCTACGCCGAGCGCGGCGCCGAGGCGCTCGCGGCATACAAGGCCGAGCTGGCCGCGCGCGGCCTCGCGCCCGACGCGGGCGGCTGGCCGGAGGCATCCTCATGACTGCAGACGGTGCCTCGTCGTCCCTGCGCGTCGACCCTCTCGACTGCGATCCGCGCATCGTCGAGCTGATCGACGCGTTTTGCCACGCCATGCGCGTGGAGCGCAACGCCTCGGTGCACACGTTGCGCGCCTACCGCATCGATCTTATGGACTTCGCGCGTTGGGCGTGCCGCGAGCGCATCGACATCCTCGCTGCCACGCATCGCCAGTTGCGCCGTTACCTGGGCGAGCTCGACCGCGCACAGTACTCGCGCACCACGGTGAACCGCCGCCTGTCGGCGCTGCGCAGCTTCTTCCGCTGGCTCAACGTCACCGGCATCGCCGACGAGGACCCCGCGAGCATTCTGCAGGGGCCCAAACAGCCGAAGAGCCTGCCGCACGTCATCCGGGCGTCGGACATGGTGAAGCTGCTGACGGTGTACGGCAAGCGCGACGCGGCCGGGCGCGAGCGCGAGCAGTCGTCCGTGGATGCGCGGAACCTCGCTCTGCTGGAATTCCTGTACGCATGCGGCGCCCGCGTGTCCGAGGCGTCCGGTCTGCTTGCGGCCAACGTGGATTTCGGAAGCGGGCAGGTGAAGGTGTTCGGCAAGGGGTCGAAGGAGCGCATCGTGCCGTTGCACGACATGGCCGTGTCGTCCATGCGCGCCTATGCCACGTGGGCCCGCCCGCTGATCCTGCGCGACCGCACCTGCGACTACTTCTTCGTGTCCACGCGCGGCAACCGCATGGGCACCGACGCCATCCGCAAGATGTTCAAGGACGCGCTGCGCCAGGCAGGTCTGGACGAGTCGCTCTCGCCGCACGATATGCGCCATACCTTCGCCACCGATCTGCTGGACGGGGGCGCCGACCTGCGCAGCGTCCAGGAGATGCTGGGACATGCCAGCCTGTCCACCACGCAGATCTACACCCATCTTTCCCCCGGCCGCCTCAAGCAGGTGCACGCCCGCACCCACCCCCGAGGATAGAGCACCGTGTCGAACCACCCGTCCCTTTGACACGCTTTCCGTCCCCTGGTGCGCGCTTTTCCGGTTCCCGGCCGGTTGCGGAGCTGTGACCGCTTCCTGACGGTCGCCGCGCGCCGCGCAGCCTTCCCGCCTGTTCCTCCACAATCGGGTGCATTCGTCGTGCATGTTCGCGATGTGCGCGTTGCGCACCGACCATAAGGAGGTTTCCATGAGCAAGAAGAAGATGCGGGCGTTCGCCGGCGCGATGGCCGTCGTGCTCGCTTTCGTACCGTTTTTGAGCGGCTGCGCGGCCAACGACGCCGAGGACAACCCGCAGGCCCAGCAAGAGCTGAACGCCGACGAGCAATCGCGCAACGAGGCCGAGGGCTCCATCGGCGAGACCGTGCAATACGGTCAGGTCATGGCTATGAACGGTTCTACGGCCACGGTTGTGGTAGGCACCCTCGCCAATGCGAACGACGGCAGCGGCTCGCAGGCTTTCAACGCGGGTCAGGACGAGATAACCTTCGACGAGGGAGACGTTTCCATCGTCGATGAATCGGGCGCCGAACTCGAGGGCCGCACCCTTTCCGCCGACGACGTCATCGTCATGCGCGGCACGGGATCGGGCACCGACTTCAAGCCCACGACCATCGAGATCCTTGACGTTGCAGGCGCGGGAACGAATGCCGACGATGCTCGCGTTCCCCAGGGCGTCAAGTAGCGCGTCGACGCCGCGCCGCAGGCCGATATCGCGCTATGGAGAACGTCGGCGCGCCCTTGCCCCCGTCGAGTTCGAGCCTATAATGTTCAGATGCCCGCGCGCGGCCTCCGCGTCGCGGGCGTTCGGATACAAGGCGCATCGAAGGAGCATGGCATGCAGCTGCTGAAGGTTTCGACCGACAAACTTCTGCTCGTCGCCGGCATCGTGTGGCTCATTGCCGGCGCGAACATCGTGAACATCGGTCTTTCGGCTTTCCTGGACGAGACCGGGTGGCTGTTCTGGGTCTTGATAGGGGGGACCCTCCTCATATTCGTGCTGTTCCATATCTTCGTGTTCACCAAGATGGTTGGCAAGCATGCGAGCAGGATCAGGGGCTACGAGGAAGACAAAACCCACCTGTTCAAGTTCTTCGATAAAAAGGGCTACATCATGATGGCCATCATGATGGGCGGCGGTATCGCCTTGCGCGCATCGGGCGTCGTGCCCGAGTGGTTCATCGCGTTCTTCTATACGGGGTTGGGCGCTGCGTTGGCGGTTGCGGGCGTCAGCTTCATACTGCGTTACTTCAAAAGCTCGAAGCCTGCGTGTCCGGCGATGCCCGGCACGTACACCAAACATCATAAGGAATAGCTTCGGGGCGGCAACGAAACGGTTACGCCTCGCCGACGGAAGCGCTTCGCTGCGTACCATGGGGAGGTATCGAAGTCGAGGGAGCCGTCTTATGCGGACGGTGTGAGGAGGGCGAATGGCACGGATATTCGTCGTGGAAGACGACGCGTCGTTGCGCGAGGAGCTTATGCGCCTGCTCGAACTGCAGGGTCATACCGCGCTGACCGGCACCGCCTTCGACCGCATCGTGGACGATGTTTTGGCGGCTGCGCCCGACTGCGTGATCCTCGACCTCAAGCTTCCCGGCACGGGCGGCCATACGGTCTGCCGCGATCTCAGGCGCTCGAGTCAAGTGCCCGTCATCATGCTCACGTCGTCCGACAGCGAGTTCGACGAGGTTCTGAGCATGAACCTCGGCGCCGATGACTACGTCACGAAGCCTTACAACCCAGCCGTGCTTCTTGCGCGCATCCAATCGGTTCTGCGCCGTACGCAGCGTACCGAGCCGCCGACGCGTATCGAGCATCGAGGCGTGGTGCTGGACGTGGCGCGCGGGCGGGTGGAGCACGGCGGACGTTCCGTCGACCTGACGCGCAACGAGCTGAAGATCCTCCACATGCTCATGGCGAATCACGACACCATCATCTCGCGCCAGGAGCTGATGGTGGAGCTGTGGCAGTCCGATGCGTTCATCGACGACAATACGCTGACCGTCAACATCAACCGTTTGCGCAAGAGCCTGGCGAGTATCGGCGTGCCCGACGACTTCCTCGTCACGCGCCGCGGGCAGGGATACGTGGTGTGATGCGCGCGCCCCGACGACTCCGGGGGTGCCGTGCGCGATGAGCCCAGCAGCCTTTCTCAGGGATCGTGCCCTTTCCGTCGCCGTCGCCATCGTGTGCGCGATCGCGATCGGCTCCGTGGTCGCCGTGCTCGGTGCCGGTCCGGACGCCTCGGTGCTGGCGGCATGCATCGTGCTGGCATGCGCGGCCTTCGCCCTGACGGTGGACTACGCGCGTCGTCGCGCGTTTTACCGCGATCTCGAACAGGTGGTGGGAGACCTCGACCGCACCTATTACGCAACGGCGCTCATAGAACCTCCCGACTTCCTGGAAGGACGCCTGGCTTACGAGGCCCTGCAGGCGACGGGGAAGGCCGCCGCCGACGACGTGGCCGCGCACAAGCAGCAAGCCGAAGCCTACCGCGATTACATAGAGCTGTGGATCCACGAGATCAAGACGCCTATCGCCGCGGCGGCGCTCATGGCCTCAGGCTTGCACGGTCCCCAGGCCGCACGGATCAAGGGCGAGCTCGACCGTATCGAGGGCTACGTGGAGCAGGCGTTGTACTATGCGCGCTCCACCTCGCTCGTCCAGGACTATGCCATCCGCGAGACGAGCCTCGCCGAGGCCGTGCGGGAGGCGCTGCGGAAGCATGCGCGCTTCCTCATCGAGCGCGGCGTGGCGCCGACGGTGGACGTGGACGAAGACGTTCGCGTGTTCGCCGACGTGAAGTGGCTCGCTTTCGTCATCGGCCAGCTCGTGGCGAATGCGGGGAAATACGGCGCGAGCACGCTGCGCTTCTCGGTGCGGGAGGAGGGAGCAGGGACCAGCGACGCGCGCACGGTGCTCGAGGTGGCCGACGACGGCTGGGGCGTGCCGGCCGGCGACGTGCCTCGCGTGTTCGAGCGCGCCTTCACCGGCGAGAACGGCAGGCGTGCGGGCTCGTCCACGGGCATGGGGCTGTACCTCGTGGCCGAGCTGTGCGCGAAGATGGGTCTCGCCGTGGCGCTGGCCTCGGAAGAGGGGGAGGGCACGCGCGTGCTGCTGGCGTTCCCGCACGATCGCCGCAAGCTCGACCTGCTGTCGTGAACGGCATGCGCTTCCTCTGCCTTTCGTGCAGCGATAGCGGGAACCGCCGCAGCTGGCACCGCGCGGGATCCTTCGACTCCGGCCTGCGGCCTCCGATCAGGATGACGGCCTGCGGGTTCAGGCCGCGCTGCCTTGCATTTTCGTAAGGTACGCGTCACCCGATTCGATGGCGCCCGGGCGCGCCGCGCCGTAGCATGGTCGAAGACCTGCAAGCGAGGAAGGATACGATCATGACCGAAGTCTACGCGACTCCGCAAACCCAGACGGCGGCGCGCCCCGGAGGCTCGGCTCCGTCTCTCGGCGCCCGTCCCATCCTGTCGGTGCGCCAGATCGAGAAGGTGTACGGCAACCGCGATTCCGTCACCCGGGCCATCAACGACATCAGCTTCGACGTGGCCCCCGGCGAGTTCGTGGGCATCATGGGGCCGTCGGGCTCCGGCAAGACGACGCTGCTGAACTGCGTCGCCACCATCGACACCGTGACGAGCGGGCACATCCTCGTCGACGGGCGCGACATCACGGGCCTGCGCTCCCGCGCGTTGGCGAAGTTCCGTCGCGACGACCTGGGCTTCATCTTCCAGGATTCCAACCTGCTGGACACGCTCACCGGCTTCGAGAACATCGCGCTGGCGCTGACGGTGAAGGGCGAGTCCACCGCCTCCATCAAGCCTCGCGTGCAGGCTATCGCCCGCACGTTGGGCGTGGACGAGGTGCTTGGCAAGTACCCCTACCAGATGTCCGGAGGCCAGAAGCAGCGCATCGCCGCGGCGCGGGCCATGGTCGCCGATCCGAAGCTCGTGCTGGCCGACGAGCCCACGGGCGCGCTCGATTCGCGCAGCGCCACGGTGATGCTGGAGACCCTGTCCATGATGAACGCCGATCTGCATGCCACCATCATGATGGTCACGCACGACTCGTTCGCGGCCTCGTTCGCCAGCCGTATCCTGTTCATCAAGGACGGCGCGGTGTTCAACGAGATCCGCCGCGGCGCCACGAGCCGCGGCGACTTCTTCAACCGCATCATGGAAGTGGTGACGTTCCTGGGCGGTGACGTGCGCGATGCTGGCTAAACTCGCTTTCCGCAACGTTCGGCGCTCGGTACGCGACTACGCTATCTACTTCGTCACGCTCGTGTTCGGCGTGGCGGTGTTCTACGCGTTCAACTCGGTGACCGGCCAGTCCATCCTGTTCGACCTCGAGGATACCGCCACGGCCAGCGTGTTCGAGATGACCGGTCAGATGTTGGGGATGTTCAGCGTGGTCATCGCCTGCGTGCTGGGCTTTCTCGTGCTGTACGCGAACGGGTTCCTCATCCGCCGACGCAAGCAGGAGTTCGGCACCTACCTCATGCTGGGCATGAACCCGTCCAGCGTGTCGGTCATCGTGCTTCTGGAGACGGTGGCGGTGGGCCTCGTTTCGCTGGGCGTGGGCCTGGCCTTGGGCTTCGCGTTGTCGCAAGGGCTGTCGTTCGTCACGGCGGGGCTGTTCAACATCCAGATGGAACAGTACCGATTCGTGTTCTCGACCAACGCCTTCCTGCTGACGCTGGGGTGCTTCGTGCTCATCTTCGCCGTGACGGGGCTGTTCAACACGCTGTCCATCCGGCGCTACAAGCTCATCGACCTCTTGTCGGCCCGCTCGAAGAACGCGCGCTTCCGCGTGCGCAACCCCTGGATCAGCCTCGTCGGCTTCCTCGCGGCCGTCGCCGTGATCGCGTGGTCGTACGTTACGCTCGTCGACAACGGCCTCATGCAGTTCGACGAAGGGTTCTGGCGGGCCACGGCGCTCATGGTGGCGGGCACGTTTTTGTTCTTCTGGTCGCTCGCGGGCTTCGCGCTTGCGGCGATCGAGCGCACGCGCGGCATCTACTTCAAGGGCCTTGCCATGTTCACGACGCGCCAGATCGCCAGCAAGGTGAACACGGCGTTCGTGTCGCTGTCGGTGGTATGCATCATGCTGTTCTTTTCGCTCACGGTGTTCTCCACGGGCATGGGCCTGGCGCGCGCGTTCAGCGGCAACGTCGAGGAGGGCACGCTGTACGACGCCACGCTCACGGCGAACGTGTACCTCAACGCGGGCGGCATCCACGACGAAGAGGCGCTCGCGAGCATGAGCGAGGAGGATCGGGAGTATCAGCGAGTCGCCGACGAGAAGGCCGCCGCCATCGCTGCGGACGCCGAGGCGTACGATTGGGATATCGCCGCGAAGCTGGCGGACGCTTCGCCGACGTGGGACGCGCTGGTGGATCGCTCGGTGCAGGTCGACGTGTACGTGGACGCCGATGAGAGCTATGGCGCGATCATGGATCGCTACGGCAAGGACACGGGCAACGATAAGCAGAACGAGGCGATGCACAGGCAGGGCATCTCGCTGGTCGGGGTCTCGCAGTTCAATGCGCTTGCCGAGCTGACGGGTCGGCCCACGGTGGACGTGGGCGAGGACGGCTACGCCGTGAACAACACGCTCGACGGCATGCAGGGCCTTGCCGAGGCGCTCGCAGGCAAAGGCGAGACCATCCAAGCGGCCGGTCGCACGCTGACGTCGACGGGCGAGCTGCGGCGCCAGCCGTTGGAGGACGCCGCGTTCGCTTCGAGCGGCGCCGAGGCGATCGTCCCCGACTCGGTGATCGCCGACCTGCGCGCCCAGGGCGTTGTGCCCGAGCAGTCCGTGCTCAACCTCATGTACAAGACGAGCCGAACCGAAGGCGACAAGCTGCTCGCGCAGATGCTGGGCGAGGCTTCTCCTCCCAGCGCCGAGGTGGCGGCTTCGGGGTGGAAGTTCGGCCCGAAGCCCTGGCCGGTGACGCTCTCGTTCACAGCCGAGGAGGTGGTCGTCCAGTCGAGCGGCATGAACATGATGATCTCGTACCTGGCACTGTACATCGGCTTCGTGTTCCTTATCGCCACGGCTGCCATTCTGGCCATCCAGCAGCTGTCCGAGACCAGCGACTCGTTGGCGCGCTACCGGGTGCTCGCCGAGATCGGCTGCGACCGCCGTATGATCTTCCGGTCGCTGCGCGCGCAGGTGCTCGTGTACTTCCTCGTTCCTCTCGCTTTGGCCGTGTGCCATACCGTATGCGCCGTCGGCGTCATCAGCGATGCGGTGCTCGCGCAGCTGGGCGTTTCGGTACTCGAGCCCGCGCTGATGACCGGCGTGCTGACAGGCATCGTGTACGGGGCGTATCTCCTGGTCACGCACTTCGCCAGCCGCAGCATCATCCGCGCTTCGCTTGGCAAGAAGCTGTTGGGCTAGGAAGAGGAGCCGGTTGGCGGCCCCGTCGGCTTGCGTCGGGGCCGCCTCCGCATGCTCGTTGTCGCCCCCAAGCCCCGGTTT